>CEUU01014361.1_pt1 | contig 33146 bp, 36 predicted proteins | sample 531321 | NCBI WGS metagenome assembly CEUU01 (sample SAMEA2622658, study PRJEB7988) | marine metagenome | isolation source: saline water (ENVO:00002010), including
ATAAAATAAACGAACATCAAGGTGTATATATACAAGGACATATTAAAATTCATGATCCTGAAAGTGGGCAAGTAATTGTAGATAAACGCAATGCTATTCATTATGAAAATATAAGTTTATCGCTTGCTGAAAGTTTAGGAAATAGTGGAAACGGTTGGATACACGAAATGGCGTTTGGTAATGGTGGCACTAGTGTAGATCCTACAGGAATTATAACATATCTTACACCTAATAGCACAGGAACAAATGCAAGTTTATATAATCAAACTTTTAGTAAAGTTGTAGATGATAGAAGCGTATCAAATATTGATCCTGTCCGAAATAAAATAGAAACTAGACATATTAGTGGTACTAATTACACAGATGTACTAGTGACTTGTTTACTAGATTATGGTGAACCTAGCGGACAAGATGCATTTGATACAGCTACAGATCAAAATAGTCTATATGTATTTGACGAACTAGGTTTAAGAGCATTTGCTGCAGATGGAAATGGTAGATTGTTGACACATGTTGTTTTTCATCCTGTACAAAAAAGTTTAAATAGATTAGTGCAGATTGATTATACAGTAAGAGTTCAAAGTTTAACTGGATTCAACGAAGGATAATAAATGGCTTATACTATTGCATATACAGATCAAGCCAATAAAGGCACTATTACTATTGAGGATAATACTCTAAACACCACAACAGATTTAAAAATACCTGGTAGAAATACAACCGCATATGGTACTGCTATTGCAGAAAATTTTTTACATTTGTTAGAAAATTTTGCAAGTGCTACACAACCTAGCAATCCTGTTGAAGGTCAACTATGGTATGATAGCACTCCGGGTAAAGAACAACTTAAAGTGTACAATCTTCCAGATTGGGTACCTGTCGGAGGAATCATTAGGGGTACTACAGAACCCGAAGCGGCTAATAGTCAAATAGGTGATTTATGGACTGATACAGATAATCAGCAATTATATTTGTTTAGCGGTTCAGGATGGGTGCTTGTAGGTCCAACATTTAGTGATGGATTAAACACAGGACCTATACCAGTATCTGTCACAGGTACTGACAATGCTGTATATAATGTTGTGCAAATTGAAGTTGATGCACAACCTGTAGCAATTATTGCCACTGATGAATTTACTCCTAAAACAGTCATTCCAGGATTTACAGTAATTAAACCAGGAGTAACTTTATCTAATAGAGATATAAAAGGTGACGGATCAGCTAAATTTTACGGTACAGCCGAAAAAGCTGAATCACTTATTGTAAACAATGTTAATGTAAGTGCAGGAAACTTTCTTAGAAGTGATATTGTTAGCACAACATTAAATGCACTTAATGTTCAAAACAATTCAGGAATAAATTATGGCATAAATTCAGAAATGAATATCGGAATAGAGGGTAATGCAGGTATTATTCAACATCAAGTTGCTGGGTCAAATATTGATTTAAGAGTAAGAAACGCAGGAACGTCAAAAACTGTTGTGCGTATAGACAGTGACTTGAAAGTTGGTATTAATAATGAAGCACCAGAAGAAGCTCTAGATGTAACAGGAAATATTCAGCAAAGCGGTATTCTTAAAATTAATGATACAACAGACGCAACAACAATAGGTACAGGTAGTGCAATTATAAAAGGCGGAGTTGGGATTGCAAAAAATTTATTTGTGGGCGGTCAAACAGAACTAGAAAATACTTTAAAAACACGTAATGTAGAACCTGATCAAAATAATGTTAGAAATATAGGTGCTGCACTTAACAAGTTTAAAAATGTTTATTCAACTACTTTTATTGGAAACCTAACTGGAAATGTTAGTGGTACTGTGTCAGGAAGAGCAGGATCTGCTGATAAATTAACAAGTTCAACAACATTTAGACTGACAGGTGATGTAAGTGCTGATGATTTTATATTTGATGGACAAGTTGGCGGAAGTGTAAAAACATTTACAACAAGTATTAGTAATACTATTGTGTCAAATAAAACAAATGTTACTGAATCCCAAATTGATGATGAAATTTTAATTAATAGAACATCAGGTGATACGGGACTCAAAAAAATATCAAGACGTAATTTGTTAAAAGCTGTTGCAGTAAATCCGCCAGGTGTTGTTGTACCATTTGCAGGAGTTGCTATACCGGCTGGTTGGTTGCTGTGTGATGGTACAGAATATTTAATTGCTGAGTATCAACAATTATTTGATGCTATAGGTTTTTCTTTTAAAGACAGTCCAGAAACTGGAAAATTTGCTGTACCTGATTTAAGGGGCAGATTTCCGTTAGGATTAGATAACATGAACGGTGTAAGTGCTAACAGGGTCACTAACAATTCAGCAGATACTTTAGGTGGAATAGGTGGAAGCGAAACAAAAAGTATTACAATACAAAATTTACCAGAACATGAACATGATTTACGCTCACCAACAGGAGAACAATTCTTTGCAGTACGTGAAATTAACACAGGAGATACATTACCAACTGGCGTCGAAAGATCCACATTTGATGTAGCATCTCAACAAAATAGTCAACGTCTGCTAACTAGTGGAGGTGTGCTTGATGGAGGTAACGGTGATCCGTTAGATGTTATGAATCCTTATATAGGTATGAAATATATTATATACACAGGTAGGAGTGCATAATGAGTTATATTTTAAATAAAACAGACGGCACGCTTTTAGTAACTCTTGTAGATGGTTCTATCGATACAACAAGTACAGATATCACACTAGTAGGAAGAAATTATAAAGGTTTCGGTGAATTTATTAATGAAAACTATATAAAAATGTTAGAAAATTTTTCTAGCAGTAGTGCACCTACAAATCCACTTAGAGGACAAATATGGTACGACACAGCGGATGCAAGACTAAAACTCTTTAACGGTAGTGATTGGAAGGTAGCAGGTGGACCAATTGTTAGTAATCAAGAACCTAACAATTTAGTAGCAGGTGACTTATGGATTGATGATGCTAAAAATAGATTATATTTTTATGACGGCACAGATCTTGTGCTTGTTGGACCTATGTACACACAAAGGCAAGGAAAAACAGGATTTGAAGCTGATAGTATTGTAGATGATGGTAACGTAACAAGAACAGTGTTAAAATTATTTGTTGGAGGTGTACTTGCAGGTGTTCATTCTCGTGTGCAATTTCGTCCAGGAAACAATTTTGAAATACAAGGTTATCCTATAGATGCAAACGATACACAAACACCGCAACGGCAATTAATAAAAGTAGGATTTAATCCTGTCAATCCTACAGGAGAAACTTACAAATACAACGGCACATCAGAGTCAGCAGAAGCATTGATTGATGGCGCAGGAACAAGATACGATTTTACAAAATTTGTTTCTACAACAGGCGATCAAAATATGACAGGTAGTTTATTTGTTAAAAACAGTGGCGGACTTGCAATCGGTGTTGGTGATAGTAAATATCATGCTATAAAAATAGATGGCACCACAACAGTATTTGAAAATCAACAGGGTGGTTCTGATATTGATATGAGAATCAGAGTTGGTAACTCAACAAATAGTGCTATATATGTAAATTCTACAAATCAATATGTTGGATTTTTTAATAATTCTCCAACTGCGGCTTTAGATATTACAGGTGACGGCAAAATTAGTGGAAATTTAGAAGTTGCAGGTAATCTTACTGTTACAGGTACAACACTTGCACTAGATGTATCTAATTTTAGCATTGAAGGCAAAAATCTCGAACTTGCTATTCCTAGTGATAGTACCTTACCTACAGACGCATCTATTGATCAAGGTGGTATAATTTTAAGTAGCCAAACTGGATCTAAAGATATACTTTGGCGAAATGCTACATCAGCCTGGACATTTAATCAAAATGTAGATTTACAAGAGACAGATACAATAGGAAATCCTGCATATCATATAAAAGGAGTAAAAAAACTTTCTGAAACTGAATTACATAATACAGTTACACAGGCAACTGGATTGACAAGATTAGGTACTTTGACACAACTTGACGTAGATAACATAAACATAAACGGGTCAACTATTACATCATCAACTGGATTAAGTATTTCTACTAGCGGAGATATAGCTGTAAATACACAAAAAATCACAGGTGTAGCAACACCTACAGCTGACAGCCACGTGGCTACTAAAGGTTACACAGATAATGCAATCGAAACTGAACCACTTATTTTAAGTTTAGATATTACAGGTTTGACAGCACCTAATCCTCCAGGAACAGGTGATGGTCCTACAACAGATATTATTGCTATACTTACAGCAATGTATACAGCAGGAGTAAAAACCCTTACAAATGGCGCATTGGCTGTAATACATGCTGTTGATTATAGTTCAGCATCGGTCACTGGTATTGATATTAATGCCGCAATGAGTAAATCTACAGTAAGTGTAGATAAAAATAATGTAGTGAATGCACAATCTGTCGTACAAGATGTGACATTTTCTGCGGCAAGCGGTACAGCTAGTCTTGCTCCAAATAGATACACAATGGTGTTTACTGTATCAGGAGGCGCATGGACGCACACAAGCACAACAACATATACACCATAAACGAATAAATACATTATGTATTAGGGGTTATAAGAAATGGCATATACGATAAACAGATACAACAATGCAACATTGAGTACAGTCGAAGACGGTACTTTAGATCAGACTACAGACCTTAAACTAGTTGGAAAAAACTATGCAGGTTACGGTGAAATACAAAATGAAAATTTTGTTTTTTTACTAGAAAATTTTAGCGGTGCAAATGCTCCTCCAAAAGCTATATCAGGACAAATGTGGTTTGATAGCGGTAATTCAAAATTAAAGTTTTATGATGGAACAAAATGGCGTACCACAGGTGGTGCCGAAGTCAGTGCAAGTGCCCCAACTGGCTTAAAAGCTGGTGATTTTTGGTGGGATACTGGTAACGAACAATTATATGCCTATAACGGGACTGATTTTATATTAATTGGCCCACAAGACGCCGGATCCGGTATTACTCAAATGCAATCAAAAACAGTTCGTGATGATGGTGGAACAAACAGATCTATTATTGCTGCCACTGTAAATGATGAAGTAATATTTACAATTAGTGCTATACAATTTACTATAGATTCAACTGATGCTGAAAATGCAATAAGTGGATTTGATGTAATTAGACGAGGGTTAACACTTAAAAACACACAAAACAGTGCAGATGGTGTGACCACTACTGGTCATAGATTTCATGGTACAGCTACTAATTCAGAAAAATTAGGAGGCATAGATGCATCTAACTTTGTTCAAACTGGATTAGCGGCATTTACTACACTTACAAGTTTTGCAGACATTGGTATTGCTATAGGAGATTCAAGCGACCTTAAAATTAAAATAATAAATGATAATGAAGCAAGTATAGCCAATGACGTAGGCAAAACTATAAAATTAAGTGCAAAACCATTAAGTGGTACAACAGAAAATATTCTGCGTGTACAAGCAGATGCAACACTTGCAGTGCTTCCGGGATTAGCAGGAGACGGTACAACAGTACAGACTGTACAACTAGGTTCAACCACTGCGGCTTTTAACAATGTTTTTGCTACAACATTTACGGGTACAGCAACACAGGCTAACACTATACAGGTAGATGGTGGAAGCTATAGACAAGCTTCTGTATCTACAACCTTACCAAACACTATTCCATGTAGAAACTCCAGTGGAAATATTACAGCGAATGTTTTTGACGGTGTAGCCACTAGTTCTCGTTTTGCTGATCTTGCAGAAAAATATACCACTGAAGAAGATTTACCAGAAGGTACAGCAGTTGCAGTAGGAGGTCAAGCTGAGGTACGTAATGCAAAAGCAAGTGATATTTGTATTGGTGTAGTATCAACAGATCCTGGAATGATGATGAATTCTGAAGCAGAAGGACAGTATATTGCACTAAAAGGGCGTGTTCCTGTTAGGGTAAAAGGTATAGTAGAAAAAGGACAAGCAATTTATGCCTGGGAAGACGGAGTTTGTTCTACAATACAAGCAACAGCGATGGTTGGAGTAGCATTAGAATCAAGTGACGATGAGTCGGAAAAATTGATTGAATGTGTGTTGAAAGTATAAATAAATGTACGTACTTTATAGAAAGTGTTGACTAAATGCATTGTTTATATTATAATAAACAGATAGGAGATTTTATATGCCAACTGTAAATGCCCCAATTACTGCAAATGATTACAACACAGTTCAGAGTAGAATTAACACGGTTATGAATACCGATTACGGACAAACGTTGCTAAGTGGACAAGTATCTGTAGGTGAAGTAGTAACAGATGATCAACTCGACAATCTACGGATAGATATTACAAAAGCATACACACATCAACAAGGGTCAGGACCTACTATTACAGATGTAGCAGCAGGTGACACAATACTTGCAGCACACCTTACAAATTATGAAAACGTGATGGCAACTGTTGAATCTAATATATATTTAATAGGATCTGGACAATTTTCAGTAGAGCCAGGAATAAATAGTCCAAGAACAACTCCTTGGAATGGCACATTGGAACATAGAGTTTTAATTTCATATGGTTCAGAGCTTGCCAAAACACAATTTTTCAAAGCAGGAGGCGAAGTCAGATTTACTGCAAGTCAATCAGGAGGTAGCAGTTCTATTAATGTTGACTGGCGTAACATGTTAGCAAACATGGGAACTATCAAAATGAATTACACACAAACAACATCAACAGGTTCAGGTTCAGGATCTTCAATAGGACAACAAGATTTGACAGGATCATATCAAACAATTTTTACAAAGACAGGTTCAGGTCCATATGCCGCAAACGATTATATTGTGCAAGCTAGGAATCAAACAGGTGCAATACAGGTTAGAATTTATTTTCAAGATGATAAAGGTGGCAATCCAGATGAAAATGTTACTGGTACAACCACAAGTAATGTGCAACATTTGAGAGCATCTGGCTCCAATGTATCTTTACCTGCACCTTCCTATACAAATCAAGCAACACTACAATAATTCTTGACTTTTCAAAGTGCTTCCTGTATACTAGCACTATAGGAGGATCTTATGGAATCAAAATTAGAAAAAGCATTAGAGTATGCAAATTTTTCTCAAACGTTACATAATCAAAAAAATATACTGTTAAAACAATATCAAGATAATTGTTACCATTATCAAGATGGATGTGCATTTGAAGTAACTCCTAATTTAATTACATTTTGTAGTTTTATGATATCAAAAGATAAGCCTTTAGTGCTACTTGATAGTAATAACACACCTGTTGAAATTGAAAATCCTAAACAATTTATTGATGACATTGTTGATGTTTATGTGCAAAGTGTTAACAAATACTTAACACAATACAATAAATTTAAAAATAATAAAAAAGTTCAAGGATTATTAGATTTATGAAGAAAGGTGTTTTGCTTTTTGCGAATAATAATGAACAAATTGATTATATAAAGCAAGCAATATTTTGTGCAAAGCGTATTAAACGTTTTACAAAATTACATGTTACACTTGTTACAGATGATATTGAACATCTTAAAAAATTTCCTTTTTATAAAAAATACATTAACAATGTTGTAAAAGCACAATCCTCTAAAGAAACACAACAAAAAAAATTTTATGACGGAGATTCATACATAGATGCTACTTGGAAAAATTTTTCACGTGCAACTTGCTATGACATAACGCCTTATGAACAGACTTTGGTAATAGATACTGACTTTATTATTAACAGTAGAAGTGTTTTAGAATGTTTTAATACAAATTACGATTTTTTAATTAATAGATTTGCATTTGATTTAAACACCACAAGAGATAATTCATCAGAACTTTTAGTGAGTAACACAAGTATTCCAATGTATTGGGCTACAGTATTTTATTTTAAAAAGACAACAAAGACAAAAATTCTTTTTGATCTAATTCAACATATAAGAGACAATTGGAGCTACTACAAGTTATTATATAACATAGTTTCTAATACTTATAGGAACGATTACGCATTTAGTATTGCTCTACACATACTTAGTAATCATCAATCAATAACCTGGCCCAAAGTGTTGCCAACGTTGTATATGATTACAGGTAAAGACATACTTTTAGATATCACGGAAACAAAGATGGTTGTACTTTTGCAACAAGGGCAAAAAGAAATAGCTTGTTCGATGACAGGATCAGATTTACACATAATGAATAAATTTAGTCTAGATAGATATATAGATAAGGATTTTGCAAATGAATAAAGGATTTTGTGTAATAGCAGAAAATAATTATAAAACTGACTATGTACGCCAAGCATATGCATTAGCATGTAGTATACATAAGAATAATATAAACCAAAGTGTAAGCCTAATTACAGATGATGATGTACCGGAACAATATAAACATGTGTTTGATAAAATTATTTCTATTCCATGGGGAAATTTAGCTGTAAATAGTGACTGGAAAATAGAAAATAGATGGAAAGTGTATCATTTGACTCCTTATGAAAATACTATTGTAATGGATGCAGATATGCTTATTCTTGAAGATATATCTGACTGGTGGTATAAATGTAGTGAACATAGTGTTGCATTTACAACAGATGTACTTACATATAGGAAAGATGTTGTTTCTACAAATTACTATAGAAAAACTTTTGTTGCAAATAATTTACCAAATTTGTATAGTGGACTTTATTATTTTAAAAAATGTAGTGTTGCAAAAGAATTTTTTGTATTGGTAGAAATGATTAGTAAAGATTGGCAAATCTTTTATGAACAATTTGCACCTAAAAATAAGCAAAAATGGCAAAGTTTTGATTTAAACTGTGCTATTGCTTACAAATTATTAGATTTGCCTAATTTAAAAACTCCACTTACATTTACACATATGAAGCCTCACGCACAACATTGGGAAAATATACCAGAAAAGTGGACTGATTATCTTGATGTATATTTAGATGAACATATATATTTAGGTAATTTTACACAAAAAGGAGTCTTACATTATGTTGAAGATGAATTTTTGACAGATGACTTATTGGAGCATTTAAAATAATGTTGTATGTTGGTTTTGATACTTCTGGAACTGTGCTTAAAATTACAAATGAGCCCGATGATATTTTACAATATTTAGAAATCAGTGCCGAAATGTTTGAAAAGTTTGCAGAAGGTGTTGAAAACATAGATGATTATGTAGTAGTAAAAAAACATGATTATGTGCTTGAAAAGAAAGACGGTAAACAAACTTTATACAGCAATATATTAACATTAGAAGTTCAAAATCAAAAAAAACCTAATAGCATATATATTATACAAAATCCTAAATTAGAAAAGTTTATTATTACACATACTTTTTCTAACGAAAAGACACCGCCTTCTCATATCTATAAAAAATTTTTTGTAACAAAATTAAATAATACAAATAAATTATTATGTACATTAGAATGTAAATTCGAAGATTTTTTACAAAAACCATTTACATTTGATGCAAAATATTTTAATGAATGTAAAATTATAACACAACCTGACATGCAAAGTTATTATCACATAATAGGAGAAACAATTGAATAGCATCAAAGTTTTAGATTGTGATATTGTTTTTCTTTCATATGATGAGCCTAATGCAGAAAAAAATTATGCAGATTTACTAACAAAAGTTCCGCATGCAAAAAGAATACATGGTGTAGAAGGTAGTGATGCCGCTCACAAAGCATGTGCAGACATATCAGAAACAAAACACTTTGTTACTGTAGATGGTGATACAATAATCGATCCAAACTTTTTAGACGTAATATTAAATCTAGATGAATTAGGTGTAGATGATGATTATCAATTTAGCTGGTGTGGAAATATAGATATTAATGGTCTTAAATATGGAAACGGAAGTTTAAAAATGTGGACCAAAGATTTTGTTGCCAATATGAAAACACATGAAAATACAGATGGATCAGACGATACATTAATAGAGTTTTGTTATTTTGACAATTACTATCAACTAAATGAAAACTATTCTACGAGTATTATAAGTTCAACACCACATCAGGCTTGGAGGGCAGGTTTTAGAGAAGGTGTAAAAATGTCTCTCAATAGAGGTACAAAAGTACAGGATCTTGCAAACAATATTTGGTGGCAAAACTATAATAGGCTACTTGTCTGGTTAAATATTGGAGCAGATATAAACAATGGACTATACGCTATTATGGGTGCTAGAGATGGTTGCCAAAAAATATTAACAACCGATTGGGATCATTCTGTTACAAGAGATTTTCAATGGCTGAATGAGTATTGGGAAAAAACAAAAGACTTAGATGTTGTACAAATGATTGCAGAGTACGGAGAAGTATTACAGGAACAAGGCTTACCTATTAGTAAAACTGCATTAGATGAGGAACAAAGTAAGTTCTTTAAAACAGTATATGCGCCTCCATCTAGGAGAGTAAGGTGAAAAAACAAGTTTTGCAAGCTAAAGATCTTGCAAAAAGTCTCAAAGACGATAAAAACAATCCTGAAAAGTTATCCATACTAAAAAAACATTTAGATTATGTTGGCTCAGGATTTTGCTTAGCCAAATGGACACAAGTTACAACCCATTTAGGTAGTGGCATAACACACAGTTGTCATCACGTAGGTGCACATAAAATAAAATTAGACGAGCTTGAAAAAGATCCGAGTGCATTACACAATACAGAGTTTAAAAAAGAGCGTAGACAAGAAATGCTTAACGGACAGCGTCCTGTAGAGTGTGACTATTGTTGGCGTATTGAAGATAACACTAACCACTTTAGTGATAGAATTACAAAGAGTATACAGAATTGGAGTCTACCCTATTTACACGATATTATGTTAAGTAAAGGCGATGAAAACATATATCCTAAATACGTTGAAATAAGTTTTAGTAATGTGTGTAATTTTAAATGTGCATATTGTGGACCAGCGTTTAGCAGTAAATGGACTGAAGAAGTCAAAGAAAAAGGTGCTTATAAATTTACAGACCAAAAAGGAAATAAAAGAGAATTTGGTTTTATAGATCCTAATGAGGTACAATATTTAGAGAGAGAACACAATCCTTACATTGATGCATTTTGGAAATGGTTTCCTGAAGCAGTAGAGCATATGCATGTATTTAGAATAACAGGCGGCGAGCCTTTGCTAAGTAAACACACCATGAAAGTAATAGATTACTTACTAGATAATCCACAACCTAATTTAGAATTTGCAATTAACACTAATGCATGTCCTCCTGATAAAATTTGGAAAAGATTTATAAAGAAAGTAAATGATTTGATTGAAAATAATTGTATTAAAACTTTGACAGTTTTTACAAGTGCAGAAGCAAAAGGGAAACAAAATAATTACATAAGATTTGGCATGGATTATGATTTATGGCTCAGTAACTTACAGATGCTTTTACGTAGCACAAAAAAAGTAAAATTAAGTATAATGTGTGCGGTTAATATGTTAAGTACAACAACACTTCACCTACTTATAAAAGACATACAAAAATTGCGGAAAGATATGCAATCAAGAAAGAATGAATCTAATATTAACATAGATTTTGCATATGTTAGAAATCCTAAATTTTTAGATATTAGAATTACACCAAAAAAATTGTTAGATGAATATGTACAACGTATACTTAAAGGTCTGGAACACGATACAGAAGAAGTACGTAATGAAAGAAATCCTAATCATCAATGGATGATAGAAACAGAAAAATTTTTACGAATATACAACAGTGTAAACACATTGCAAAATAAGGCAGATCCAAAGGAACTAGAAGTAACAAGATATAATTTTGTAGAATACATTACAGAATATGACAAAAGAAAAAGTACAAGTTTCAAAGATACCTTTCCAGAATTTGCTCCTTATTTTGATGAATGGGCTTTTGTAAATGTTTGACGTTGTTTTTATAAGTTATAGAGAACCAAATCGACAGCGAAGATTTAATAATCTAAAAAACAGAATACCTTTTTTAAAACATGTTACAGATGTTAAAGGAATACATAATGCTCATATAAAAGCCGCTCAACTTTGTGATACAAAAATGTTTTATGTAATAGATGGAGATGCAGACCTATTAGATACTTTCAATTTTGATGAAAATTTTAAATATAATTTTAATGTGTCATATGATACTGTGTATGTTTGGCAAAGTATAAATCCTATAAATGATTTAGTTTACGGCTATGGCGGTGTAAAATTACTACCAAGACAATTAGTTTTAGATATGGATAAAAGTTCCAAAGATATGACAACTAGTATTAGCAAAAATTTTTGTGTGGTAGAACAAATAAGCAATAGGACATCCTTTAACACAGACAAATTAAGTACATGGCGAAGTGCTTTTAGAGAATGTGCAAAATTAGCAAGTAAGACAATAGAAAGACAAGTAAAAAATGAAACAGATCAAAGACTCAAAACTTGGACAACCGTGGGACACGATAGACCATATGGCAAATACGCTTTGGCAGGCGCTTCCGCTGGTATGGAGTTTGGCCTTACTAGGAGGTCTAATTTGGGGTTGATAAATGACTTTGATTGGTTAGAAAATGAATACAAAAAAGTAGCTTCTAAATTGGATTAAATTTTCCTACTAACATATATCTCGTTCCGCGGGTATCTTCCACTTCATGTTCTTTATATACTTCTGCTCTTTCAGGTAGTTGTAGTTTGAAATCTTCTAAACTACTTACACAATTGATATGTCCTCGTATATTAAACATGTTATTAGATTGAAAAGCAAAATAACAGTCACTTGATAGTTTTGGTGATTTATAAATTTTTTTTCTGTCCGGTCTAGCATCTGAATATCCTTTGGGATATTCAGTATCTGTTGCCATAGAACTATACCTAAACCAAGGCCAGTCTTTCATCTGTTGCATATGTTCGCAACTTGTGTTTATTATCAGCTTGGCATCTAAATATTCATTTGAGTATTGTTCGAATACATCTTTGCAAATATATTCTATATTTTTAAAATTATTGAATATTCTGTTTTTTGAAATACTTAAAGGACGTTGATCTATATCAATAGCAATTATTTTTTTAACTTTGTTTGCTAGTTTAGGAATTAAAATACTTCCATACCAAGCACCCCATATGAACACTGTAGATGATTTATCTAAAATATTTAAATTATCTACAGCATCTAGCAATGCAGTCTTTGCTGACATCTGATTGTTGCTAAAGCTATCATATATTTCTTTTTCTAATTCTGGACAATCTCTGACAGTCTTCAGGACATTTGTTAACAAGTTGTCATCGATATTATTTCCTATTATACGTAGTATTGTTGTATAAAAAGTAATTTTATTTTGCCTTTCAATAGATTTGACTAGCACATCAAAGTTGCTGTCTAACGATTGTAAGTCTGTTGCATTTTTTATTAGGTGTAAACACACTTTGTATTTTTCATCTAAAGATAATGCTGTCATCACATCATATAAGGCATCTATATTTTCATTATTATTTAGGCTTACAATATTCCTTATTTTGTAAAATTCTTCACGATCAAACATTATTTTCTCACTATGTAATCGTTGATTACAAGAACACTTAATCCACATTTGTTAAATGTGTTGATTGCATCTTGTGGAGTTTCAACTATCGGTTCTTGACAGTTAAAACTTGTATTAAGTAACATAGGAATACCAGTCAATTTATAAAATGCTTCTATTAAGTCATAATATTTTTGGTTAAATTCTCTTGTGACTGTTTGTATTCTTGCTGTGCCATCTACATGTGTAACTCCAGGAATTTTATCTGATATTACAGGCATAATTCTACTCATATAAGGACTAGGTTGGTTAGTGTCAAAATAGTCTTTATAGTGTTCTTCTAATACACTAGGAGCAAATGGTCTAAAATCTTCTCGCAATTTTATTGTATTGTTAATTAAATTTTTTACATAATCTGCTCTTGGATCTGCAAGAATGCTTCTGTTGCCTAGTGCCCTATTTCCACTTTCACTACGACCTTGATACCATCCAACTATTTGTCCGTTATCTATTGCATTAGCAACTTCTTTGCAGATTTTATCAAACGGAAGTTTTTCATAATTAAAACCAGCAAATATTTTTTCATCTACAGAATGATTAATGCCTGAATAGACAGTAGGTATATGAATATTATTGTTTAACGTAAAGTCAGCATGCATATATGTACCTAATGCTTGTCCTTCGTCACCGGCTGCAGGAGGTATATGAACATTTTTATAATATTTTGTAAATTCTTCATTTACATAACCATTATATGCAACTCCGCCTGCAATACAAATATTATCACAGCTTTTTAAAGGATAAACATATTTTTTAATTAAATCTATTGTATATTTTTGTAAAGTAAATGCTATGTTTTCTCTTGGTATGTTTGTTAGTATATCCCTACTACCCTTAGGTAACTTGTGATTTGGATCTTTCATATATTCGTGTACCATTTTATATACATCAAAATCGAATTCTCCGTAGCCAGCTAATCCCATAGTTTTTCCAGCTCCTAAATAACCAAATCCTAAGTCTTGTGAAAGCCTATTCCACAACCCGCCTATTGATACTTTATCACTTATGTCTTGTATTAGGCCATCTTTATCAATAAAAATACAATTAAATTGCCATCCTCTACCATCAATTGCAAGGATATCACTTTGTTTGAATCCACTTGTAAATAAAGCATAGGTAGCATGACTTTGATGATGATCAATGTAGTAATAATCATCAGTTTGATAGTAATCCCAAAGTTTTGTTGGTTTAAAATTTAAAAAAGTTTTATCAGATAAAGTTTCTTCTAAATAATCAGTGACAAATTCTTGTCCAAGATTACTCACAGTAAATGCAAATATTTCATTTTGTGTTTTGTATCTTGGTTCAATGTGTTCTTTATAAAATATTCTGCTTGGTGTCGGGTCATGTGGATTTTCCCTGTTTAAATTATGTTTTTCCCTTGTATGTCGCTCGGCAAGGTAGTGTATTTTCCCGTCATAAGTGTTGTGATCGTGTATATTGACTGCTACCGAAAATATGTTCATTGTGCATCCATTAAATCTAATAAATTTTTTTCTTTAGAAACTAATGCTATTATTTCGTCCCTACGCATCTTAGGCCGTTTCGGAATAATATCCATACAAGATACACAGTATTTTTCAAATTCAAAAAGTTTGTAATTCATCATTTTATCTATGTTTTCTTTTGTTACATCAAATTGTCTTGATCCGTTTATAACTTTTCTACTGCAATGCCGTATTTTTTTGATTTCAAAATCAAACACTGGAACCTGAGGAAATTTAGCACACACACGTCTATCAAGTTCGGGTGCTTGGACTAGTTCATGATCTGTAAAAAAATCCGGTGAACGTGAGTTATATTCTTTAAATTCTGTGTTTTTATGATCAATATGGCTTAAATCATGTTTATCTCTATATGCAAAATACCCAGGAGTTTCAATAATTAAATTATAGTTATTCTTATCATTAGTTTCAAACCATTCATAATTTCCTAATTTTTCAATTTTATCTTCATAAAAATCAAGGATAAGATGCTCAATATAAATTATTTCTGGATCTTCAAGTATATGTGGATAAAATTTACGTATTAACGAATTAGACAATACTTGAACAACTAAATTTGGGTGTTTTTTTATTTCTGCAATTACTTCATCTAAATTTTTAATAAGTGCAGGTTCGCCACCTAGCAAACAAATACGTGTTTTGTATGGACTAAGGCCGCTAAGTATTACTTGTAAAAAATCCATGTCTACATGTAGATTACGCATTTGCAAAGTCCAAGCAGTGCAGTAATGACAACTTTTGTTACAAGACTTAGACAAATAAAAGTCTACAGTTCTATATTCCGAACCTTTTAAATCTTCAAGTGTTCTCACTGCCATTAATCGTTACCTTTGTATATTTTTCAAAACTTGGAAAACGCCACTTTTCATCTATTGAACCAGTTCTAGCATGTGCTGGCATATCTCTATTTAAAGTTTCATAATGTAATCGTCTATCAGTATTGGCATTTGGATAACCTACTCCTATTAACATTTTAACACTATTTTCGGTTCCTATAATTTTTTTGATTGGATCCTTGTTCATTGCTGTGCAAATTCCAGTTCGATAGCCTAATAAATTAGCTGTCAGAATTAATTGTCCTGCTGAAATTCCTATACTGTAACTTTTATTTTCATTGTATATAGCTGCGGCATTTCCAGCACTATTTTTTTGTGCAACGTGATGATTGCCATTTCTTGCTTTTCCTTTTTCTTCTACATATGCAAAAAGCACATTAGCCAATATTTGCGAATTAGTTACAGAATTTTTATCATTCACCCAATATTTTCCATCTATCTCGCCAAATGTTTTGTCTCTATCTTCTTTATCTTTGACAACTGTGAACTTTTTAGTATTGCTATAAATTTGGTGGATGATGTTTTGGTTTGTATAAACTGCAAGACTATAATGAGTTTCATTTTGTTTAGATGGACTGTGTACAGCCGCATAGATTAGTATATCTAGATCTTCTTGCGGAATAGTTTTGGTCAAATCATAATTTCTTTGAGCTCTCTGTGCAGAGTCAATCGCCTTTTTAAAATCCATTATCAATCCTTGAATTGCATACTTTGTACTATGTTTATTACAGTATTTACTTCATGCTCTTCGAGCCAAGCATGGATAGGCAGAGATAATACTGTATCAGAAGCTAATTGAGATTGAACACAATCATCTCTCCTCATATTCATAACATTATACATACTATTTTTAGATAAAGGTGTTTCGTAATGTATACTTGCTTTAAGAGCATTCTTTAACATTTTTCTAGTGTCTTTATCTTGTGTCCTTATTACATATTTGTGGTAATTATGATTTAATCCGTTACCATTACTTTGTAAAATAAGTGGTAAATTAGCAAAAGCTTCATCGTACAATTTAGCTATTTTCTGTCTGACAGATTGATTTTGTTTGTAAAATTTAAGTCTTTGTTTTATAATCATTGCATTAAGGACATACATACGACTATTATATCCAAGCATACTAAAATCTTTATTTTTACCATGCCTCCTAATCATCTTTAAACGATTGGCAATATTTTCATCATCAGTCATTACAACACCACCACCATTAATGCCAGCAATAACTTTATTACTGTTAAAACTAAAAACACTAGTATCACCTATGGTTCCGGCACTTTGCCCGTTTAGACTACTTCCTAAACTTTGTGCTGAATCCTCTATAAAGATGATATTATGTTGTTTACATAATTCTTGTAGTTCGCTAGTATCTGTCATACTTCCAAATAAATGAGGATATACTATTGCTTTAGTGTTTGGTGTAATCATACGCTTGACACTTTCAATATCTATATGATATGTATTAATATCTATATCACAGAATACAGGTATAGCACCCACCATGTTTACGCATGCACTACTACTGATCCAACTAAAATCTGTAACAAGGACTTCATTGTTAGCACTTATACCATATGCTTGAAGTGTAAAATGTAGAGCATCTGTAGCACTACCTACACTTACAACATATTTTCTGCCTATAAATTTTGCAAAGTATTCTTCAAATTCTTCATTGTTTTCATAGTTGCCTTGCGACATAAATCTATCAAAGATATCTAAATATGCAGATTTATGTAGTCTATATTCTCTATCCCAACCATCATAAGGTATCATTTTACATATCCTGTTTCTTTTCCTTGTAATTTTTTAATTAGCATAGGCAAATATACTCCTATAGCTACTATGCTCCAAAATCCAAGAACAAGTATAGCATAAGTTTGCCAGTTCTCAAAATCTAAATATATGCCTAAACCAATTAGGATTATCCAAGTCCAATCAGTAAATCCGTGTATACGCTTGATTCGTTCTCTACCAAACCTATCATGTAATGCTTTACGCTTTGATGCAAACCAAGGACTGACGTGCCGCATAATCACAAATCCTTCATTAAAAAACATTATTGTGTATCCTAATATAAAAACTATCATTTTCACCTCCCTATGCAGTTTACATATCTATATAAATTTTTTGTTTATCCATTTAATCATTTCAGCAAATTCTGGTTTAACGTCTTTGTGCCATTCTGTTGGCTGTTCTTTTTTTAGACTATCTCTTCTATATTCTTTAGCGTAGCCTGCCGACATAAGAAAAATACATCTGTAGTCTGTATAGTCTAATCCGATATTTTTCCATTGTGTAAAATCTCTAGTGAAACAGTTGGTGTAAGATACATCAATATTATTTTCTAACAAATAAGTTGTAAGATTAGCACAGAATAAACCTACTTCTACTGCAACGCTATCTATTATTTTTTCAACATGATTAGGAAATGCCTGATCGAAAAACATACCTGCTTTTACTTTGCGTTTATAATAATCATTTGGTTCCCGTGGTTGGCTGTGTATTGCAAACAAATAAGGATTATTTCTTATATGCTCATACTCAAGGTTAAGCTCTTTGCCTCTTTTTCTATGGTGTTCTCCTCGTTCTACAGCATCATTTGTAGACTTAACATCATTTTTGAAACACATACTCCATATTTTTTGTTTAATTTTTGTATGTTCAGGCCCAAATACAAAAACTTTGTACGGCATTGCACTATTTTTAGAAGGAGTAGTCTTCCAAGCCTGCCATAATGATTTATCAATCAATTCTTTTGGAGGCACTTTGTCTTTGTATCTTCTGACATGACCTCTTTTTTCAAGTGTTTCAAATGTTTTACTCATTGTAGTATTTCTCTAGTTCTGGATAAAGTTCAAATAATTTATAGTTATTGTGATTGCGATCCAATGCTTGACAGTATTCTATTGTTTTTCTAAATTGTGTTTTGTCTTGTTCGGCTTCTAATGCTCTTATAATGTTTGGATAATCTTTATACTTTGGTATTAGACTTTGTTTTATTTCATAAGGTAAGTTTTTAACTTGTAAAATTTCAGGTTTTTCAATAATATAATAAGTATGAGGTATATCCAACTCTTTCAAATACTCTTGTAGTTTCCAGATATGTATGACACTTAAAAATGAAACTACGCTGTGTACATTAACTCTACTATTTTTTCTTTCTTTCATAGCCATCATGTTGTTGATAAGTTGCGGCCAATCCGATTTTTTTCTAATATAGTCATTATGTTTACCGTAGCTATCAATAGATATTTTCATAATAAATTCTTTGAACTTGTCAAAATAATTTCTAAAATCATAGTTATCCATTTTGAACACAGATAAATTTGTCTTATATATCAAATTAATACCTTTCGAATATCCTGATTGCACCAGCTTATCTAAAAGTTTATAATGGTTTTTCATTACTAAAGGTTCACCGCCAATTAATTTAATTGATCTTGTATATTTTGCAACAGACGCTACGTCATCTAAATATTGCTCATCATCATGTTTCATAGTGTTTATACGATGAAGATTTTTAGGATCTAAAGCAGGATCAAAAATTTTACCAGTATTTTTCAATACTTTATTGAGAGATATAATTCTCGTATTAGCACTTCTAGGTTCACACATATAACAGTCTAAATTACATGCATTGCCAAACATCTTCATTTTAATATCTAATATTCTTTCATCTAAATCTATTTTACCTTCATCTTGAAATTTAATAACTGCTCTTAATAATTCTGGAACTTTATTATCAAAAGTTCCTGCTAAAACTTGTTCAACATATTTCATTCTGTCTGACCGACCATATAACTTTTCTTGCTTTCTACAACCTGTACATACCTTATCAAAAAAATTTATTTTTTCACCATTTATATTAACAAAGTCGTCTTCATAATTTTCATTTAACATTTGCATTCGTAACAAATTTATAAAATCAGAAGTGTACCATTCATCAATAGTTGTGTTCTCCATTGTATAATTTGTGCCAATAACTGCACTTGGTTGGTGAGCATCGTAACAAGGTGCGTATCTACCGCTTAGACTAGAGAAGATGTGCGTCCATGGTAGAGGACACCACCATATTTTTTCATCTTTTAATTTTTGTTCAAATTCTTCTTTGGTCATTTACAGTTCTTTTAATATTGGTTCTAAGTTAGGTTGTGTAATCTTCCTAGCCCAATACACACTTCCACCATCTACAATATTTTTATCTCGTAAATAAATTATTTTTTTGTTGTAGTATTTACATTCTTGTATTATCCTTGGTGCAGGATCAAATGTTTCTTTGGTATAAATGTATGTTTCAAATATACCTAACATATTTTTTATAGGAACAAATATGTTGTTATTTTTTTTATTAATGTAATCTGCATTATATGTTAAGATTCCATAGTTTGGAAATCTACTTATGGCTTTTTCTGCCGCGGCGTAATATTTTTCATTGGTGCCAAAAAACAAATATTTAAATTGTATATCTTCTATATGTTTTTTGTATATACTAAAATTTATGTGTTTTTCAAAATGTTCGCCAACCCCATTTGGATATACTTCTTTATCGCATAAGTCTACGATTTCTGTTGGATTGTAAAATTCTAATGCTTTTGGATATTGTGTAGGATGATTTTCGGAATAAACACTTATTACTTTACCTCCAAACATACTACGCAAAGTTTTTTGTTGTTTTTCATTGTAATCATTGAAATCTTGCCAACTTAATGTCATCATGCTTCTTCCAAAAATTAAAGTGACATCATCTTTGTTAGGCGTTAAGTAATCAAAAACAACATTATTGTAATACACATACTTGTTCTTTATTGTTTCAATATATGCGGAATCATCAAAATTTCTGTGACGTACAATTACAACTTGGGCCGGATACCCTGCTTTATTAAGCAAATCACAATATTCATAACTATAATATAAAAGTCCGTCAACTGGCTTACTTGTTACAACAATATTAATCATCTATCACCTACAGCATATTTAACCCACTTTACACTAACTTATCTATAGTATGGTTGACTTTCCTGATTAAATATACTATAATAGTAACAAAAATGGCATCAAATGTCAAGAAAGATTTCTATGAAGGTACAGACATTATCTGAATTTGGCGAGGATAGATTTTTACGTGAGCTTACATACTTTAATAATTTAAATTTTGCTGGAGACAAACGAAACAGAGATTGGTTTACAAGATTGCCTCAAATATACAAGACAAGATTTTGTGAATGGTTTTTTTTGGTTAATACAGAAAATGAATTAGTTGCATTTTCTACAATACAAGAATTTTATGCTAAATGTTTTAGAGTTTTGACTCGCACATATTACAATCCCAAGTATAGAAGAAGACATACTGCATATGAAAGAACCAAAAAAACTCCGGCCATGTGGATGCTAGATGCTCAAATATCTTTTCTAAAAGATTATGATACATTGTTTATTTCGATGCAAGATATCAATAGACGCAAATATTTAGACCAACTGAAAATAAAATTAGGAAAAGATTGGATTTTACATCCAAATATGTTACAAACTTGCAACGAAATCAATGATAAAAATTGTTGGCAAAATGTAATATATAAAGGTAGTGTGCCGAAGTTGTCTAACATCACTATAGATAGATGGCATCAAATGTAGCTATAAATACACTAAAGGATCAAATATTTGAGCGAATTATACACCAACAATCTAGACTTATATAGCAATCTTACAGCATATGGACATTTTTGTCCTACAAAATTACGGATAAGAAATACTGAAAAATTTGTATCTTGGACAGAAGAAAACTTTACATATGTAAGATATAATCCACGTAAACCTATTGAAAGATATGGATTAAGCATAACAAGTCTTGACGGCGGCTTATCAGGCAATCCTGATTTGGATAGTCTCCCGGAGTATAATAAAGAAAATAACACATATTTACATGAAACAGATTTTAATGTACCTACACCAGTATATCATTATCCTGAACTAAAAGTAATTTTGGATCCTATAAAAGATAGTTTATGTCGATCACATGTGTTAAGAATAGATCCATCAGGTTATTTCCCCCCTCATAGAGACTATAGACGTGATGTGTTTAACACATTTAGGCTACTTATACCTTTAACAAATATGGATCCACCTAGGCATAACTTTGTATTAGAAGATAAGATCATGCGTTGGGAACAAGGTGCTATGTATTTTGTTGATACTGCAAGGATGCACTACTTATTTAATGCAAGTTTTGAACCTACATATATGATAGTCATAAATGCGAGATTAAATACAACTACTGTAAATTATGTTTTAAATAATTTAAAATATTTGTGAGATAAATGGAAAATACAACTAAACTTTTAATCAATCATGCTTTTTGTCATGCAATGCTTATTCCGGCATTTTTGTACGGTGAATTATGGATGTTTGTTGCGGCTTTCCTTTGGTGGTATGTTGTAGCTATTGTTGCCATTAGTGGCGGCTATCACAGATATTACAGTCACTTTAGTTTTAAAGCAGGCAAATGGTATCCTTGGGCAGTGAATATATTAGGCATATTTGCTGGGGCTGGTCCTGCAATGACTTGGGCTGCTACACATAGACAGCATCATGCTCACAGTGATACAGAATTAGATCCACACAGTCATAGTATAAAAGGCATATGGGCTGTTTATGTAAACACTTGGGGATATGGATTTAAAATTAAGCGTAGATATATTAAACGTCTATTACAAGACAAAATCCTAAGATGGTTTCACAAATATTATTTTCATCATAATATAGCAATCATTTTTGTGTTTACGTTAATTGATCCTTTGTTTATGGTATTCGGATATGCAATGCCTGTTGTGCTTGCATTTCATGGATACGGTATACTCAATGTACTAGGACACAAAGGTGCTCAACCTAATAATAGTTGGGTAGCAAATATTTTAACAGCAGGCGAAGGCTGGCATAGAAATCATCACAGACGTGCTGGAAGTTATGAAATAGGCCAAAAATGGTGGGAGTTTGATCCTACTAAATGGTTTATAAAATTAATAAAGGTAGATTAATGGATTTTACATTTGCAGCAATAGACTTGGGAATTACGTCTAATGAAAAACTTGCAATGCTCCAGGAAGTAAAAAGCATACCTGATGAAATGCATCACTACAATAAATTTCGTGGCTGTAAAATGCTTGGCATATATAATGGTGGAGGAAGATTAGGAGGTAGAGTAAAAGGCATTGATACAAAAAAAGGAGAATTTAAATACACGCCTGCAGGAGAATTATGCCCTACAATAAAAAAAGTTTGTGAAGAAAAAATATTTCCATTTATGAATACACCTGGAAGAGTAACTATATTACGTACCCAACCTGATTATGGATTAAACATTCATCTTGATAGTAAATTAGAAGAAGTAGGAACAAGACAACATAAATTTAGATTAGTATTGCATGGCGAAATAGACAAGTTATTTTTTGTAGATAAAAATTATAACAATGTTTATGTGCCAGATCTTTACGATTGTTACACGATGGACGGTAGCCATCCGCATAGCATAGATCCAGGAAAAAAAGAAAAAATAACATTATGTATTGGTGCTCCGTGGCACGGAGAAAGTAATGAATTATATAACACACTTATAAATAATTCGGTTTTCAAAATGAAAGTAGACAGACCTATTGAAGTTCCCACTGTATGGTTAGATCCTTTTTTTGAAGTCAATAAAAATAAAAAGGTAGAAAAGACATGGCAGAAAACTGTTTAATAAAAAAAACAAAAAAACAACGTGTGAGTGGTAATAACGGTCCACGTAGACATCAAATGCTTACGCATGGACAAATTACAAATAACGTGCCAAAAGATGTTTTGGAACAAATTTATCAAATTGCAGTTACATATACAGGAAATGATTTAGGTGGAGATAATTATCAAATATCTCAACACTGTGATGTCAAAAGTGCATTCACTGCAAGCGAAACTTACAGTCAAATTCTACTGCAACAGTTGCACAATGATGCTGATAGTGAAATAGATGAAACTAATTACACATTATGGAGATCAGATTTACAAACAAATTTAATACAAGAATACTTACATAGTACATTTAAAACGCCCTATAGAACACGTATAAGCGTCATGCACGGTGGTAATGAACTTAACTATCATATAGATACTGATACAAGTGTACTATGCCGTGTGCAAATTCCAGTAATTACAGAAGGAAGTTTGTTCCAATGGAAAACTAAAAAAGAACAAGTCGATCTTGATATGAAACCTGGATGTGCTTATTTTGTAAATACTGGTTGGCTCCATAGAGTAATTAACAAATCTAATAATGTTAGAATAGTTTTAATATTTGGTGTTGATTATGCAAATATACCGAACAAAGAGTCGATAACATTATAAATGAAAGTACTAGTTTCTAATCCTTGTCTGCATCCTCAGTCAATATATCTGCCATATTTCTGGGCAAGATTAAAAACATATATTGATCTAGATTACGAAAAAGAATTATCAGTGAATTGGTTAGAGCCATTATTTTTTCACGATCCGGTCCTACCAGATGAACCTTTTGACGTATTAGCATTGAGTTGTTACGTATGGAATTATGAAAAACAATACGAACTAGCAAAACAAGCAAAAAAAATAAATCCTAACATATTTATAATAGCAGGAGGACCACAAGTTCCTATACATGACAATAGTATATTTGAACAAGCACCAATTGATGCAATATGTATTACTGAAGGTGAAAGAATCTTTGCTGAGCTATTATACGCACTTGATAATGATAGTGATAAAGATATCCAAGGAATTATTCTACGAACCAATCCCAACAAAAAACGAGATTCAGTCCCTAAATTAGAACTTCAACAACTTGCAAGTCCTTGGCTACATTGTGCTAAAGAGATGGAAAATTTTGCAAATAAAATACATAAAGACGGCAAACGTGTCAATATTATGTTTGAAACAAATAGAGGATGTCCATATAAATGTGCCTTTTGTGATTGGGGGATGGCAACTAACAGCAAAATTAAAAGATTTTCGCATAATATGTTGTTAGACGAAATTAATTTAATAATGACTTGGTCTCCAGATTTTATTTTTGTAGCAGATGCTAATTATGGAATATTTAAAGAAGATTTATTATACATGCAAAAGTTTGCACAACTTAAATTAGAACTAGAAACAAACACAAATTTAGCATTCTGTGCGGCAAAAAATAATAAAGTAGTAGTAAATCAATCTTATAAGGTTTTACACGATGCTAAAATGATACCCGGAGCAATGCAAATAGGTTTCCAACATACAGACGAACAGATCCTTAAAATAATGGATCGCGATAATATCAAAACTAGTAAAAGTTTAGAAGAGATGAAAGAAAGTTATAAACATGGTATTCCATTAGTAGGAGTGCTTATACTTGGTAATCCCGGAGATACTGTTGATAAATGGAAATCAGCTATGTGCGACTTGTTAAGAATGCAATTTCATGAAGATATGCGTATCCATGATTTTATGTTATTACCTAATGCACCAGCGGCAGAGCCGGAATATATGGACAAATATAAATTAGGTTATATAGAAAAATTTTACAATGAAAGTACACATAATAGAACTTTTTACAAAACAAAATTTTTGTGTGAAAGTTTTAGTTACACTAGACAGGATTATGCTGAAATGCAACTTTATAGTGTATTCCTACAAGCGTGTCACATATTTAGCGTGTTTAAATTTATAAGCATTCTAGCTCATTACTCTACTGATATGTCTTATGAAGATTTCTACGACTATGTGATGAATCTAAATAGTGTGCAAAAAATACTAGAACCAGTGAGACAAAAATTTAATAGTTTTGTCCATTCTGAAGAACAAAATAAATTTATGGAATATGATGGAATATTAATGAATGCAGAAAATTATATCTTTGTTAAAATGTTAGATAACATAGAGGAAATTTTCAATGAATTTAATTTAGATTTAGGTATTTACACTGATGATATTTTGCAATTCCAAAAATTTATTTTACTTACATATGATAATAAAAAAACAGAATTAACACTTAATTTTGATTTCAAAAAATATTTCTTAGATATATTTGATTTACCTCCTAATACAAAAATAAAAATTTTACCCCAACAAACAACTACTAAATATCATGTAGACAACAAAGTTGGATTATATCGAGATATAAACACAAATAGAGTAACTGATTTTGAATCTTTGTACGATCGTGTGTTAAAACGTGCACCTAATTTTAGACATAAATCAACTTACTATTCGTCTGTATTGGAGGATTAAATGCATTATTATGAACTAGAATGGACCCCAGATTTAGAACAAATTTATAACACAATGTTAACTTACTATATAAGTTTACCTAGTATTCTTGATATCGAAGGTGAGCCAAGATTGCCTGTGATATATTCTAAAATCGAAGAAGCATATGAAAATCCTTGGAATGGACACAAGCAATCTCTACATCTTGATAGAATACAAAATCCCAAAGATGATATTATAGAATTTAAAAAATTATTAGACAAATACAATTTATATAATAACTTAGAATTTTTTCATCAATGCCCAGGGCATGAAAAAATTACAAATGGATTTATGCCCCATAGACATATCCCTGGCGGAGTAACTAGATCTCGTACTAGTGACGGAAAAGTAATTGATAGATATACAGGAACAAATCCTGGTGAAAAGAACACTTTCATGCCTACAGTTTACATGCAACTTACATTTCCGTTTATTAACAGTCATCTTGGAGAGACATTATGGAGTGCCACTTACAACGAACCTTTTGAAACTAGGAGACATTTTACAGAAGAGGAAATTACTGGAAGATACACATTAAATAAAAATCCAGTTCTTTTTGATGTTATGACATGGCATGAAGGAAGAAATGAAACAAATGACGAAGATCGTTTATTATTTGGTATACAAAGTAAGTTTAAAAGTTTTGAAGAAGGTGTAGATTTTTTTAAGGAAATGAATGAATGCTAGATATTTCTAAGGAAAAAATTTTAGAAGAAACACGTGATAATGGATATTTTATCAGACGCAACGTAGAAATGTCTAGGCAGGATTTTTTAAATTTTTGTAATCACGTTGGCACTCCCTGGACAAAAGAAATACATGCTATACATAAAGAAGGCTGGGAAGCAGATGAAATTGTGCATTGGAGTAATCAATCCAATTTCAAAGGAGTAAGTATTCCGTGGCATGCTGACAATCCATATCACCCTGATTATAAGTTTCCTATGAGAATACTTTATGGATCTAGTATACCTCATCCTGATAAAGATACTATTTACTTTTTAAACACAACAAAATGGTTTGAAGATCAAGATGAAGATACAAAACAACGTTTTAGAAATTTGCAAGTATTAACGCAAGATTATAAAGGTGGTTGGCAACCGTTTTGGAGTTCTCTTATTAAAAAACATCCAATTACTAATAAAGAAAATTTCTTTTGGGGAGCTATGGCATTACAAAGTGATGTATTTGGTGTAACAGCAGATGAAGGATTACGCTTCCCCCATTTTAGTTATACTATGGCTATTCAAAAAGAAAATAGAGAACTTATTAGTCATGCAGAAATTTCTAGTTGGTTTAAAAGTATGATGAACGATAATTATCTTTTTAAACATAACTGGAATCAAAATGATGTAATTATTATAGATAATTGGATAGGATTACATTATGTCCCAAATAATTCATACAAAGAAAAGAGACTATTATGGAGGAAAACAATACTTCAACCTTGGCAGAAAATTATTGGTTAACTACTGCCAAAGTAATCAAACCAGGATTCTTTCATGATTATTTTACAAATCCAAAAAAACGTTTTACAACCGGATTCGCATCAAATGTTGGTGAACATTTTTGGCAAAAATATGCCGAAGCATATAATAAAATTAAATCCAGTGGCGGACTTATTTATAGGATAAAAGTAGTTACTGATGACAGTATTTCTGTACAACAACTATATCAAACTAAATTAGATAGAATAAAATTTATAAAAAATATTGATACTGATAAATTTTATGACACTATTAACTTCAAAATTGAAGAATATGAAGCAGAGTTAAATGAGGAAGATAAAAACAAGTTTATAAAAAGTACAGCGTATGAAAAAAATGTTTTAATACAACATTTAAGATCTGATCATTTGTTGCCTAATATTTTTATAGGCGATCCGCTAAAGAACGAGCCTCGTGTAAAGATAACTTAGTGTTTCCTATCAAATGGACCCTTACAAATTTTGCAAGATGTGCATTAGCATTTACAAAAGTGTGTGTTAAAGTAGTATCTACCCAATAAACACTGCCATCTGCAGGCAAGCGGACAACTTCGTCATCTAACACAAAAAAACAGTTATGGTTAGTTTCTATAGGAATATGTATTCTTGGAGTGCGATCTTTATGTATACCATAAGTTGTTATGCTAGGCAAATACATGTATCTAGTTCTATATAGATCAAAATCATCTATTACAGAATATGTATAGTCCATATGATCATATAGGCGGACTATGTAGTCCTCTTCATTATCCCGTACTTTTAGATCATAACTAATGGAACTATTTTTATCGTCTTCATTTAGTCCTTGTAAAGGAAATTGCCTTTGATTAGGAATATCTACAATATCTTCGCGGAGTTTGTCTAAATCAACTTTGCCAATTGTCAAAATTTTAGGATTTTGTTTTTCCATTACTTAATACTAAATTAAGTTTGCCCATGAACCGTTTTCGTAACCTTGAAATTTGTTTAATTGAGAATTATAAATTACCATGCCATTTGCGGCTGTTAGTGCATCTCGTTGAGCAGTTGTAAAACTTCCGAACTGCACATATGATGGAGCAGTAATTGCTCCTGTAGTACCATCTACTATGATAGTTGAGTCATCTGCAGTCAAAGAACCTTTTAAAGCTCCTGCTGTTAAATTTCCTGATATAATTGCATTACCTACTACATCTAAAGCTTCTGCAGGATCATCCCTTTTAATGCCTAAGTTTCCTAAACGGTTGAAACACATAGCATTGTTTGCACCTGTGTTACCCGATTCATCAAAGGTTAAAAATAGTATACGTCCTGGAATGACACCATCAGCAATAGATGATGTATACTTGTCTACACCTACTTTAATTATCGCTGCATTAGTGTATGAATCTCCGTCCCAACCATGTCCAACTACGTTACCAATTGTATCGCCAGCTTGAACCACTGCCGGAGATGAAGTTGATGAACCTCTTGATGCAAAAAAATCAACATTCATTCCTGGAGCACCTGTTGTTAATCCAGTCATTTGAATCGCATCTCTTTTTATAGTGCTATCCAAATTTATTGTTACTTTTTCTGTATCAACATTTGCTCCTTTGAAAGTACCTAATATTTCACTATTGACACCGTCTACAAGAAGTGTGCTACTATCAGAAAATACAGAACCTTGGACATCACCTGTTACGTTTCCGCTTAGTGATCCTGTAATCGTTTTTGAGGTTGCATTAACAATTACAGCACTATCAGTTGCAATTACATTACCGGTTACATTACCTGCCACATTACCAGTTACATCAGCAACTACGGGACCTACTATACGTCCGGCTATACCATCAATTAATAAAGTTGAATCGTCAGCAAAAATAGAACCTTTTAAATCAATAGCAGAAGCAGAAATTTGTCCAGTAATGTTAATGTTACCTGTGCCAGTTATATTTTGATTGTTAAGGTCTAATGGTCCACCGAGTTGTGGTGATGTATCATCTAACACATCTGTTAATTGATTACCTGTTGTGTCTACAACAATACCTCCTGCTGTCGAACCGTCTCCTATGTACAACTTTTTAGTATCAGTTGTAAAAATTGGTTCACCTGCTTTAGGTGTTATGCCCTGTCTTTGTGAGTCGGTACCACGTCTTATCTGTAAAGCCATTACTATACTCCTGGATTCGTTCTACTATGTATATTTATGCCTTTTAGGGTCATTTGCCTTTCTTCATAAACACACGAGTGCGTTTTTGTATGTCATTTTTTAACCGTTCTGTATCGAGTCTAAAGTCTAAATTTGCAATACTATTTTCATATTCATTGAATAATTCTTGTAATACATCTTCCAATACTTTATCATCTCCTAGTTTGTTTCTAGAAGATTGCATATCTATTTCCCAAATTTTATTATCTTTGAAAATTACTCTAATACTTGTAAGATATTCTATAGGAATAACATCAACGTTGATGTCCTTGAATACCTCTGGCCATGTATTTTGCAAACCTTTTGAAAGTTTATCCTTCTTCGGTGGCATCTGCAGTGGCTTTCTTACGCTTCGTAGGAACAAGTTCTTCTGCTTGTTCACGTAAGGCTTTAGCTTCTTTGAAAAGTCTATCTGCCTGACTACGGTAAGATGCCGCTAGTTGTTCATCGGTTAATACACCATCGTCGGTCGCAACTTCATTTTCTGAATACATTGCAGTAGCATCTACTTTAGGTGCTGTCTGATCTGGAACAGTGTTCCCATCAGGTCCTTTAAGTGCTAAGTCTGCTACACTTACACCTTTTTGATCTGCAATATTTCTGTTAAGTTCAGAAAGATTAACAGTAGTAGATGAATTTGGAACCATTTCAACTCTAGCTGAGTCTACTTTGTTCATTTTTCCTGTTGCGTGGAAAGCAGACAGCATAATTCTACCATCAGGTAAAGTTGCACGTGCCATGGCTTCACCTAGTTCATATGCTTCTTGTCCTGCTTGCGACTCGATTAAAGTCATTAAAGAATCATGTTCTTCAGCTGCAAGACTTTCTGTCATTACAATTACTGAATTTGTTGGTTCTCCAGGTACAACCCTATAAACCACTGCACATTTTTTTTTGGTATCGGTTATTCTACCAATATGTTTTAATGCCATTTTATTCTCCTTGTGGCGGTTGTTGTTGTGCCACTGTTGCTAAAAATGTTTCAAGTTTGTTATACACCTGACCTACAGTCATCATTTCATTTGGCTTAAATGCTCCACGTGAACTTGCAACATCAATAATTTGTTTGATATTTCCTAAATCGTTTACAGTAAGTTCTGGACCTGGCTGTTGCTGTTCTGGTGCTGGCGCCGGTGCTTGTTCTTTTTGTACCGTTTCTTTTTCGGCTTGATCTGCCATGTTTTATCTCCTATATTGTATATATACGCACTTTATTTAATTATACTTTAAAAGTGGACATGCCAAAGTGAAATAACTAAGTTCTTTCGCATCTTCAAATCCAACTTTTAACCTTGTATCTAGTCCATTTATTTCTGCTACTGCTAAAGTAGTTCCTAGATAATATCTGCCTCTTAAATTTTGTTTTATCCATTTATCAAGGCTAACTTCTAAATTGTATTTTTGAGGTATAATCATATATTCAAAATGAGGAGGCGGAACCTTCATTTTTCTAATATCAAAAAAATTTAACACATTAGGTTTATCTTTAATCATGCTGCCTGATCATAGTGTGCAGTTGCACCAAATGGTGCTTGTAAATTTTTATCTGAATTACTATGTATTACAAATATAGTATCACAGTAGTCAGCATCACCCCAACTATCCCAAGGATAACCATCTGTAAACATGATAAATTTGTTTGGCACAATATCTTGATCTTTCATGTATTTCCAGTTACAATCAAAATCAGTACCACCTCCACCAAACACTTCATAGTCTAACAAGTCTTTACCGTCATCTGCTCTAAAGTCTTCTTCGTTATACACTTTGGTATCGAAAGTCCATAGTTTAATTTTGTAATCTTTGAATTCTTCCATAATGCCTTTTATTTCGCCTAAAAAGTCTTGTGCTTGATCATTTCCTATTGAACCGCTCATATCAATTGAGACTGCAATGTCAATTGTGTCCATAAAATTCATACCTGGCAACACTGCTCCTGTATGCCAACCTTTACGTGATGGACGACTAAAAGTATAATCATTTCTAATTGTTGACTGTATTTGCTGTCTAATAAGTTCACGCCAATTCATTTTAGGTTCGGTAAGTTGTTGTATTAATCTTGCAACTTCTCCTGGTACGTTACCTGCTCCTGCACTTTGAGCGGCTTGTAGCATACCTTCTTTGATTTCATCTTTTATTTTTGCAATTTCTTCTTTTGTATATTTAGGCTTACCCTTGCTTACATTGTTACCATTTTTATCTTTTCCATCTTGACTTGCACCTTCTTCACCTTCTTCACCCTCAGGATCGAGATGTTCGTCAAGCATTTCACCTAATTCTTTTAGGAATTCTTCCCCATTCTTTTTTGCAGTTTCATAAATTTCATCATAGATTTCTTCTGATGTCCAAGACTCATATTTGAAATCTTGAAAGCAATCAACAATTTTTGGTTTTTCTCCGATACGATCTCTAACAAGAGTATTGTTCACTTTATAATCTGCGGCAATATTATATATTTTTGGATGTCTTTTATCTCTACGTCCTAAATGATCAAATACTAAATGTAATATTTCATGTGCAATCACAAATTCAATTTCTTTATTTCCCATTGCATGAAAGAATTGTGTGTTAAAAAATAAATTTCTGCCATCGACTGCGGCAGTCATCAACCAATCATCAGCGGCAACAATACGCAATCTAGTTGCCATATTACCAAACCAAGGATGACGTAATAATAAACCAACACGAGCAACAATAATGCGTTCTACAACCTCTACACGCATTTCTTCAAGTTGTTCTTGTGTAATATTAGGATCTGGTTGCCAATGTTTTAATTTAGTTTGTGTATCTTTAGTGGACATAGTGTGCTACCTATCTCTGTTTATACTACTAATATAATACTATTTACGACAAAAGTCAAGTTAAAAAGGGCGTTTTGGAGAGATCGCCCAACTCTTTTTTGGCTTAGGCGCTCTGTGCGGCAGTAATATACTTTCCAAAACGCTCGTGAAATTCATCAAAACACGCAACTTCATCTGGATCAATAGGAAGAGCATACTGCGTAAGTGCAAGTTTGATACCCATTACAACCAATTCAGTTTCAAAGTTGTCCATAGCAAAACGTAAAAAGTTATTGACCATATCGTCGAACTTTGAGCTTTTTTTGTCATGTGCTTCTTTAAGCTCATAACAAAGTGAGACAGTCAAGGAATACATAGCACTGATTTCTGTTGCCTTAAGCTCTTTTACCTTACCACTTAGTATATCACTTGGATTAGGCATCTCGCTTGCAACTTTTCTGTGTGCCATGAACTTCACAGCCAATCCTTCACCGACAGATCCTGAAACAAGATCTGTGAGTGTTTCTTCATCGTCCTCATCATCTAACA
>CEUU01022966.1_pt1 | contig 32973 bp, 28 predicted proteins | sample 531321 | NCBI WGS metagenome assembly CEUU01 (sample SAMEA2622658, study PRJEB7988) | marine metagenome | isolation source: saline water (ENVO:00002010), including
ATAATCGCCGGATAGGAGAGCTCTTGCATCTTATCTAAGTCGCTGCGTCCGAGATTGCCCGCGGTGTGATAGTGACCGATATATTCGGCGTGCTCGCCGATCGTGCGAATAATATCGCCTTTTATGATTTGCATGTGATAGATGTCGTATAGCAGCTTCACTGCGGGCGAACCAACGACGCGGCAGAGCGCGACGCCCCACGACGTGTGATCGCACTGATAGTCGGAATGGTTGACCTTGGATTTTAGTAATTCCATACATAGCGTAACGCCTCGTTGCTCCGCGGCTGGGACGACGCGGAGCAGACCTTCGACGCAGTTGGCCAACCTCTCTTCGGACGTCTTGCCCTCGCAGTTGTCAGAAAAGACGATGAGGGCGGGTATTTTGTGTGCTGCCGCTTCGTCGATATGCGCCAGCAGTTAGTCCTCTATTCGATAGTGATTTGATTGTTTATTGAGCCCGTCGGGCAGCGAACCGTGTCCGATGTTGATGGCAATGTCTAAGCCACTGTCCTTGATGAGTGGCCAATATGTACGAGGAGCCATCTCAACGGAGGCGTAGCCTATGGATGCTGATTGTTTAATGAGTTCTTCAGGTACCGCGCCCACGCCTGTAAATGGGCCAAAGCAAACGGACTGTTTAATCATGGCGCCTTCTATTGGTATAGCTCGGCCCGCGGTCGAAACTCGACGTCTGGATCGAGGGGATACATGGGGCGTTGGCATAAGCGATGTCCCAGCGTCTTGAGGTTGGCGCTGGTCGATCCTGGCGCATCTACGTTAAAGTTTTTCTCTGACCAGTCGTCAAAAAAATGCGGTTGGCAGTGCGGCGACTTCACTACGACCAGATCGTAGTCCTGCGGGTTTAGACCGTGGGCAATAAAAGGCGACCGGTCGATAAAACGCACGGAACGGCTCAGGGCGACAATCGTATAGTTAGCGCAACGCAGAACGGCCGTGAGCCCTGCGCTCTCGGGCGTTCCGGAAGACTCGAGCGCGTACTCGCCGTCTCCGAGCTCTTCGACGATTACCGAGAGCTGTAATGGAGGAAAACGTGAGTCGAGTGCGCCGCCGATTACTACGTCCAATTTGCCGTTTAAACCGGCTTCGTGGGCCATGAGCGCTGAGGCTGGATCGACGATGGGTGCGAGCACTTCGCCTGCAAAATCTCCGTCTATAAGGGCCTGCAAGAGGGCATTGCTATCACCGGTAGCGCCGGAAGACGTTGCGTCGGCCGCGTCGGTGAAAATGACCGGTCCCATCATCTGATTGGCCTGCTGCACGGCTTTTTCTGGCCCGACGAGGACGGGCTGCATCTGCGCACGGCTTTCCCAAAAAGCGCTAGCCATGTGTAGCGCTTCGGCTTCAGCCAGTTCGGGCTCGTCGTCGGTAATGACCACAGACTGTGAGCAGAGTTCGGGAACGTCGGTGAAGGGGTTGCCAATTATCATGCCTGCAGCCAACACGCGTGCATCTTGCTCTAGCTTCTGCGCGTAGCGAATAGACTCACCGTAGACGCCCGTTTCGGTTATTAACTCATCGCCGCGAACCAGTGCGGGGACTTTGACCCGGCACACGGTGGGTTTGGCCCCGCGCAGGACGCGCATTAACAGCTCAGCTGCCCTGCGCCCAGTATCGGAAAAATCTACGTGGGGATAGGTGTGGTACAGGGCAAAACCGTTGCTGTTTTTCAGCATTTTTTCCGTGAGAATGCCGTGTAGGTCGAGCGAGAGTACAATGGGGATGTCGGGGCCGAGTATGCGACGTGCTTCGGCTATTAGGTGACCCTCTGGATCCATCTCCTGCGTACATCCCATGGCGCCGTGTAAACAAAAGTAGAGCGCGTCGGCGCTGGCTGCATGCGCTTCTAACGCGTGACAAAACTCGGCGGCTATACGCTCGAAACTGTCCTGCGCTAGCGGGCCCGCTGAGTTAGACCGAGCACCGTATATAGGCACGGTTTCTATGTGGGTATCCGCTTTGAAAGCGTCGAGTGCACCTCGCACTTCCGTGCCTTTGCCGTCGTGGTAGGCCAGCAGTTCGGCTCCGTAGTTTACGGTGAAATAGTCGTAGGTTGAATCGACCGGGTTAAATGATGAAATCTCCTGCTTGCACTCGGCTACGAGCACTCTAAACATGGTGCGCTATCTCTCTGTTGGGCCGTCTGGAGCCACGCGCTATCGCGCCGTAATCACTCTTCCGGCGCTTCTGCGATCGGCTACATGGGCAGGTCTAGGGAATGGGCTGAATGTGAGATCCTTCTGGTGCGTCTATTATTTCGTATCCAGCTGCGGTAATTTCGTCGCGCAGTCTGTCGGCTTTTGTCCAGTCTTTTTCCGCTCGTGCTGCGGTGCGCTCTTCGGCCATCTGTAAGACGCGGCTGGGAACAGTGCGGCTGAGCTCTGGTCCGTCGGGGGCATCAGTTATTTCATATCCAGCTGCGGTGATCTTGTCGCGCAGTTCGTCGGCTTTTGCCCAGTCTTTTTCTGCTCGTGCCCGCTGACGCTGTTCAGCTAGTGAACGGATTTCTGTAGGCACGTCTTCTTCTGCTTTGGGTTGCCACTGGTCTAGCTGTAAACCAAGCACCTGATCAAAGTGTAAAAGTGTTGCTTTTTTAACGCCTTTTTCTAGGTTGCTGCCGACCAACTCCCAGACTAGTGCGAGCACGCGCGGCATGTTGAGATCGTCTTCCACGCGTTCACGAAAGCGCGTGATAAAACTCTCGTCTTCAGCCGTCGGTTCGCCCCAAGCGTGTGCGGTGGTGCGTAGGCGATCAAGGGCGGTGGCAGCTGCGTCGAGGCTTTCCCAAGCAAACGTCAACTTAGCGCGGTAGCGTGCACCGAGGCAGAAAAAGCGGTAGGCGAGTGGGTCGTAGCCGCGGTCGATGAGCGTTTGCAAACGAAGGAAATCGCCGGTCGACTTAGACATCTTCTCCCCGCCTAGTTGTAAAAAGGCACCGTGTACCCAGAAGTTAGCTAAACGCGTGTTGTAGCAAGCCTGTGCCTGGGCAATTTCGTTGGTGTGGTGTACGGGGATGTGATCCTCGCCTCCGCAATGGATATCGAAATACTCGCCGAGGTATTTAGTCGACATGGCACTACACTCGATGTGCCAGCCGGGAAAGCCGACGCCCCAAGGACTTTGCCATTCCATCTGCCTTTTTTCATCAATAGGGCTGAACTTCCACAGAGCAAAGTCGGTTATTTTGCGCTTTTCACCTAGTTCAACGCGGGCGCCCGCCTGCAGTCCATCAATGTCGAGGCGCGCCAGATAGCCATAGTCGTTCAGCTTTTCTGTGTCGAAGTACACCCCGTCAGACGTGCTATAGGCATATCCTCTTTCTTCTATGGTGCGAACGGCATCTATCTGTTCTGGTATGTGGTCAGTTGCCCGACACCATACGTGTGGTTCAAGGACGTTGAGCAGATGTAAATCTTCCTTAAATACGTCGGTATAAAGCGTAGCCAATTCCCATGCGGTCGTGCCCTGACGCTGTGCGCTGGCCTCCATTTTGTCCTGTCCAGTATCGCCGTCGGAAGTTAGATGGCCAACGTCGGTAATATTGACGACGTGCTTAACATCATATCCGCTGTATTCAAGGGCTCGCCGCAGTGTATCTTCAAATACATAAGTGCGTAGGTTGCCGATATGCTGAAAGTTGTAAACCGTTGGGCCACAGCAGTAGATACCGACAAAGGATGTATTGATTGGCGTAAAAGGGCGTAGCTGACGTTCGTACGTATCGTAAAGATGTAGTGTCATGAGGCGGCTAAAAGTCCTTTAGTATTTTTGAATAAATGTGCCGTATATAAACGTATAAAAATTGACGTACGTAGCGGCGGGGCGCAAGGCAGTCGTCGCTACAAGGCGTTCAAAGCAGAGTGTTGTCGTCTTATATTTGTTAGTCATTCTGTCTAAAGACGATTCGCACGCCGTTAAAATATATTGGACTAAAGTCGCATACGTCACGGGGCTACCAAGCGGGGTCTCGCTCTATTCCAACGCCGCGATATTGTACTTCCCTGTATTAGGTATCGTTATTGCGCATCTGAATTGCGCATCTGAGCAAATAGATGTAAATCGGCTGTTAATATGGAGCTGCGTGTGAAATGTATAGCTGCATTATCACGCTATAAAATCGTGTAGTGGGCATCGCTGAAGTCTGAATGGAAACCTGTCATAGACAATAGCTTGCGGCGTGTGTCGTGCTCGGTGTAGCCGGGTTTTATTTTAGGTGATTACTTGGTTTGCGCGTGCCGGTACAGGTGAATCGGGGATCAAATTTCTGTATAGCTTCGGGCACTTTGTCCGTCCACCAACTTGGAGGGTGTGGAAAGGAGAACACGCCGTGCCAGGCCAAGACTAAGGTGCGGCGCTGCGCCGTTTGGTTGGGCCAAGCAGCATGTAGGAGCCGTGCATCGGCAATAATTAGATCGCCCGACTTAAGCGGTACGTCTACGCTATCTGGGTGGTCCATAAAAATGGGGTGCTCCAGATCGTTTATGGCCTGTATTTCGGGTCCATGTGCGTCGGGTAGCATATCGTGTAGGGGAATACGTTTGCGATGAGTGCCGGGAATAACGCGAAGACAGCCATTTTCACGCGTCGTGTCGCTCATGTAGTAAGATAGAAAAATCACCGTAGGCCAAGGAGCAGCGGCTTCGGGGTGGTTCCAGTTCATAAAGTCTTGGTGCCAGTAGAGAGGGGGCCCGTACGCCGGCTTTGAAAGCAAGATAATATTGTCGCGTGGTTGCAGGTTTTCCAATCCCAATTCAGCACAGACTTGCTTTTGCGGTGCGTAGTCAATGATCTTTTCTACAATTGGATCGGCGAAGTGCTTTTGGTCTGGTTCTTCATCCATCCTTTCCCAAAGACGCGGCGCGTAAACGTGAATGTCGCTGCCTTGATAGCGATATTTGGGATCGACGGGCATGGTGTCAAAAACTTGTTGGGACCAGCGTTGGAGTTCACCAAGTAGGGGGTCAACCAGGACACCGGGTATAATGGCATATCCTTGCTCTACGAGTTGGTCTCGTTGGGTGCGCGCTTGGTGAGGATCTAAGGACGACATAGCCTATGGGCCTCCATGGGAGATGTATGCATCAAAGCGTGCTTTTACGCGTCGACTATTTATTCGCATAAAGCCTGTATGCCTGGCCACTCACGCCAGATATCGGTATAGGCATCACGGCCTATTTCCGAACAGGCCTTGTGGTGCAGGCGAAAAATGGCCGCATAGCGCACGTGCGGCGAAGCGTTAGGCGCTGCCGTGTGGACTAGTTGGTGATGGGTAAGCACTACGTCGCCCGGTTGTCCCTTTAGCATAATGGGATCTTCAGGTAACTCAACGCGCGGCATACCATTTTGGAGAACTTCGTGTCCGTGCTCTCTGAAGTAAGACTCAAAAAACGTGTGTGAGCGCGGCCATACGGTAAAATTTCCGGCGAAGTCACTTTTTAACTCCGATAGAAGAATAACGGCTAGTGCGGTAAAGCCTCGGTTATAAGATCCTTTGGCACTGCCGTTGAGCCCGGAGCCTAGTCCGTCGAGATGTCCGCGCGGTGTATCGGGGTCATGTATCGGTTCTATGGGAAAGCGCAGGGCTATCTGGCCGGCGCCGACTTTCTGCAAGTTACCTTCGCCCAGCATGGATTCTACTAGGGGGAAGACCGGTGAGCGATTAATCAAGTCGGTGATCAGAGGGGCCTTCTGCACTTCGTTACAGTATGACTGGGCTCGCAGGCGCGGCAGATCGTCTTTGGCCATTCCTTCGTAGCCGAGCGAGTGGTTGATTGCGCGGAGCGCGTCGTCAATCATAACTTGCGGAATGACGCCGCGTAAAATCGTGTAACCCAGTTCGCGAAACGCGTGTTTTTGCTGTCCTGTTAATTGCATAATGAGCGTATTCTCGGAGTTGATGTCTCTTTATAAAAAGGGCCTCTCTCTAGCAAGATAATAGCGATGGTTCATGTCGGCAATTATCTTTGTCTGGTTGCAACGGACGAGGAGGTGCCGTGTCGGATTCCACGCAATTCAAAAGGGGTGGATACTGGGCGCTAGCCCGCGATAATGCTAATTTCCGCTATCTGTGGTTGGGGCAAATAAGCAGTTTACTGGGCGATTGGTTTAATCTAATCGCTTCGGCTGCGTTGATTGCTCAGTTAACGGAATCGGGGTTGGCCGTAGGGATGCTGTTTGTGGTACGTATGCTGGCGCCCGTGTTGGTCAGTCCGCTGGCCGGAGTCGCAGCTGACCGCTACAACCGAAAACACATTCTCATTGCCGCTGATATGGGCCGCTTCTTTACGGCAGCGGCCTTCTTATTGGTTCGTTCACCCGAACAGGTGTGGCTTGTTTATCTGCTCTCTTTCTTGCAGCTAGGCATAGGCGGATTTTTTTTTCCTGCGCGTTCAGCGCTCTTGCCCGACATCGTACGCCTTGATCAAGTAGGTGCTGCCAACGCACTTACCTCGGCGACGTGGTCAGTTATGCTCGCTATTGGCGCAGCGCTGGGGGGATTGGTTTCGGGTACGTGGGGTATCTATCCATCTTTTGTCATCGATGCGCTGTCCTTTATTGTTTCGGCCCTCTTCCTGTCGCGTGTTCGGCTACAGGTGCAGTGTCGACTAGAAGGTGATCGAACACTCCAAATCGTTATACATCAGTATGTCCAAGGGTTGCGCTATCTCAAACAGCACAGAGAGATCGCTGTTACTGCTCTGCACAAGGCCGCGCTGGTTTTCTGCTTTGGTGCTCCGCTCGAGGTGGTGCATGTAGCGATATCGCGCGATGTTTTTTCTATTGGAGAAGAGGGGACGCTCGGACTAGGCATTATGTATGCAGCCGTAGGGATCGGCACGGGGTTGGGTCCGATCGCCGTTCGCTGTATTACGGGAGATCGACTTGACGCTCTGCGCTGGAGCATTGCGCTGGGCTATGCGTTGGCCGTAGCCGGGCTGCTGCTCGTTGCGGCGCTGGTCAGTTTTGAGTGGGTCTTGTTGGGAATCTTAATTCGGTCTTTTGGTAGTGGTATTATCTGGGTTTTTTCCACGCAGATTCTGCTCCGTTTGGTCCTACCTGAGGTGCGCGGCCGGATCTTCTCGACAGAAATTGCTTTTAGCATGCTCATGAGTGCGGTCGGAGCGAGTGTGGGGGGGTACTACATAGAGTGGTTTGGCATTGCAGGGACCGTATATATGACGGCGTTTCTAACCCTACTACCCTGTGCTCTGTGGGTTGCTTGGTTGATTTTTCACCGCTCTGTAAATGCAGAATAATCAGATGGGCCAAAAATTATAAGGTCGAGGCTTTATAAGGCGCAAATCTCGTCGATATGCTCCACGGTCTCTGGCTTTTCTATCATGGCTCTCATTGTAGTCTCAGCGTTACTCCATGCCATCCATTCTGTTGCACCAATTGTTCCATAGAGACCGGACAAGGACAGGGTACTGAACCCTCGTTGGCGGAGCGGGGGAAACTTGGCTGCATCAACGGCGGCAGCCACCTCGCTAGCTACTCAAACTTCCGAAATTATTAAGCCTAAAGCGCCAATTTATAGTGTGTTTCGCGCTAAAGAAACAGATACAATTGCCGTAAACGGTTTCTCCGCGCGCCAACGATTCTTTGAGTCGATTAGCTACGTGCGCCATCGTAGATGCCCCCTCAATAATGGGGTGATCTCTCGCTAATATCGGCGGTTAAAGTAACTATTCCGGGTTTTATGCGCTGTTGTCGGTCGGTTGTAGACCAAAATATGCGGCCATGATAAAACCGCTTGCAATGCGTGCTGCGCCAGCCAGTCCAAAGGTCGCCCAGTAGCCGTACTCCATGATAAGAATACCCCCCAGAACGCTACCGACGAAGTTGAATAGTTGAAAACCGCATACTCGGAATCCCTGGATGCGGGCCCAATAGCGACGCGGAAGCACCTGAGTTGAAAAGTGCTGATCCGCTGGGTTGTCTAATACTTCGGCGGCACGAGATATTAGAAAACCACCTATAGCTAAGGGAAGGCTGGTTACGCTACCGATTAGGCCAAGCGTCACGCCCCCGGCTGTGCGAGCCGACAAAATAGTCAGCGTAGGGCCGAATCGACGCACTAACCAAGGGGTGCTTAACGTCGCTGGCAAGCCAGCTAGTTGGCTGAAAAAAAAGATGGTTCCAATGACAGCGGCCCCAACGTGTAGTTCCTCTTCGAAGAAGACGTTGAAAAAGGGATAGGTCAGTCCGAGGGAAAAGCCGCGCGCGCCGCTCAGAGCTGCGATAATAGCAAATAGATGCCACGTTCCATCTTCGCCTTGATCCGTTGAATCCTCGGTTTTTTGAGGCTGATGTCCTGCGGAAGCAGGCATGATCAACAAGGGGAGAAAAGAGACGAGCGAGCAGAGCGCACCAAAGAGCAGCGCGTAGCGAAACGGGTCGGGTAGATCTACTGATAGGTTGAGCAACGCACCCATGGCACTTGGCATAAAGCCGCCGACTAGACTCCACAGCATGCGCACGACGACTTGGAGGGCCGACCATAGGACGAGCGCTTCGGCTCGCCGTGTGGGATGGGCGTTGTCGGACAGAAACGGGACGTGGTTAACCCATATACAGCCAGTTGCTATACCACCTAAAAAGGAAAAGACCAGCAGCGGTAGCGCATCGGTCGAAAGGCACATACCCAATTGGGAGATGGCTATGAGAAGACTAGAAAGCATTAGAAAAGGTCTGCGGCCAAAGCGATCGCTCAGCATGCCAATAGGCAGGGCAAATAGCCCTGTGGCCAGGGGAGCCATGCCGGCCACTTGGCCTATGAAGTCCTCTTGATAACTCAGGCGCAGCAGGTAGAGGTTATAGAGCAGGGTGAACAGGGCCATGCCGGCGTTGATGGCGATTCCATAGCCAAAAAATAGGCGTACATTACGATTAAACTCACGCAGGTGAAACGCATTAAAAAAAGAGCTAATAGACATATATGGGTCTTGTGTAGGTCGATTCTTTAAGGCTTATAACCTGACCCAAGCCGGCCTAAACGGTCGCTGATGTGCAAGGCATGGGCCGGTAGCGTGCACTATAGGCCGAAGTGCTTCATCCACCAACAGAGATAGTCCGCGTTCGAAATAAATGGATTCAGACCGCGGTCTCGCATGCGTTCCGCGTAGTTTTCTTGCATCTGAACATCTTCAGCTTCCCGGACGGATGGATCCTCATCAAACAAGCCGAGGTCGCCCTGCTCTGCCTCCCATGCATCTAGTTGGTTTGCGTGGTCGGAAAGCGTAGCCGCGTGGTTCGGATCGCTTGCCAAGTTGTATAACTCGTGCGGGTCAGCATTTAGGTCATACAGTTCATGTTCCGGGCGCTCGGATGCCATGAAGGATTGCTGCACATCGTTCAACTCGTTGCGTTCGTGCAGAACGCGCATCAGTGTCCATACGGGATACTGGTGTTTTTTATAGGCGTTGAACTGCATATAGGGACGTTCGGGCTGCAGGTTACGGATGTATTTATAGCGCTCGGTGCGAACACAGCGGATCCGGTCGTCCGTGCCGTCGCAACGGTCGCGTGCGGCAAAGACAGCTGGGCGCAGTGTGCTGGAGAAAAATGATTGACCGTCTAGGTCGGTTTGGGTAGAGACATTGCACAGATGGAGCGTACTGGCGGCGAAGTCGATGCCGGATACGAGTCGCTCATCGACGACGTTAGAATCGATCTGACCTGGCCAGCGCACGATACAGGGTACGCGCAATCCGCCGTCGTAAAGAAACTGCTTGTCGCGCACGTGTGCCCGCCCGTGATCGCTGATAAAAAACACAATGGTGTTGCGCGCTAAGTCCTCATCTTCGAGTCGCTGCAAAATAGCACCGACCTTACGGTCAAGCATCTGAATGCTCTCGAGATAATGAGCCCAATCGACGCGCGCAAGCGGATGGTCGGGATAGTAGGGCGGTAGGTCAACCGTCGCCGGATCGATAGGCGTTTCGGGGTCGCGCACAAAATCGCGATGGGTATCCATTATGTTTAACTGAGCGTAAAACGGCTGACCGGATGCGCGCTGAGACCAATCTGTTCCGTCAAAAGGACGATCTTTCGCAAAGTTAAAATCTGTTTTACCGGCTCTATCATACATGCCGGGTCCTGGATTATTGCAGGTAAAGTAGCCCGCTTCGCGGAAGTGTTCTGTGATGAGGTGGACGTCGTCCGGTAAAGGCGTTGCGCGCTGCGATCGATGGTGGTGGGCGCCGATTCTCGTCTGATAGCGGCTGGTAATAATGGCCGAGCGCGAAGGTGAGCAAACCGGGCAAGTCACGAAGGCGTTCTTGAATGTCGTCCCCTCAGCGGCGAAACTATCTAGGTGCGGTGTTTGCACTGCCGTCGTGCCGTAACAGGTTAAGTCGGGATAGAGATCTTCTCCGTAAATCCACAATACGTTCGGTTGGGTCGTCATGTAATTTATTTGCCGAAAAATGAAGGGCTGAATGGACCTGCAGTCGCGGTAAACGGCGACCGTTGAAGTTAAGTAAATATACTGCGCTATGGGTAACTACTTCAAATCGATGTGGTACGCTGGCCGCGTCGCGTTCTCACTGGTCATGCGTTGGAAGGTGTTGGGGCGGATGGATTGGTGACTATTTTGGGTCCAGTTGTTGAACCATTGGGTGTAGTAGGCGATATTGGGGCCGATGAGCGGGTTCTGTCAGGCGTTGATGGGCGCCTGGGGCCACAGGCTGCCGTGTCGCAGGACTGCGTATTTCAAGACGCCAGGAGCAAGCTTGTCCCAGTGGATAATTGGATCATCCATGACCTAGTTTATCCGGTTTTAGCCCCTCAATATACGGAGGGACTTGCGGCGTATAAAATGTGCCCAGTGCGGTTTCTTTTTATGCGCCAGAGATAGGGTAGAATATCCTTTTTACTTATCAACATAGCTAGAGGAAATCACAATGTCCCCGAATGGATTTGAAACTCGATTGTTGAGTTCCCTTACAAAGGTCTTTGCCGACGATGCCTTACGAGATAAGCCGGTCAACCGTGCTTCGTGTTTGAGAGGAGAAGTCTTTTCGTTTCAATTGGCATATCGTTCGGATCGTCTACTAAAGGGACTGCGCATAGAAGTTGAGTCGCCGCTTAAAAAATACACGACTCTACGCGAAGTGGGGTTGGCTCCGTGCGAATTTCCCGGTGCCCATTTTGACGAACATGCTCTTCGGACTGCACCGGGGCTCTATCCTGATCCACTTTACGCACTCGTTCGCGGTGCGGACGCACTTCCAGACCAGTGGCGAGCCGTTTGGGTTCAGGTGCGCGTGCCCGTACGGCGCGTGCAGGGTCCCAAACAGATCGTGCTGCGTATTACGCACGGCGGCCGTTTCATAGCTCGCAAAACTTTTACGCTCGATGTCATCGCTCAGACCCTGCCTAAACAAAAGCTGATTCACACGAGTTGGTTTCACGCCGATTGTATCGCTTCGCATTACGGCGACGCGGTTTGGAGCAGGCCGCATTGGAAGCGCATTGAACAGTTTGTATGCAGCGCGGTTGATCACGGGGTGAATATGTTGCTGACGCCGTTATTTACTCCCCCGTTGGATACGGAAGTGGGTGGGGAGCGTCCTACGACTCAACTGATTGATGTTGTGAAAGAAGGTAACACTTACCGCTTTGACTTTCGACGGCTTCGCCGCTGGGTGAAGTTGGCAGATCGCTGCGGAGTCCAGTACTTTGAAATGGCGCACTTCTTTACTCAGTGGGGCGCCGCACATTGCCCAAAGATCGTTGCTCGGGTAAAGGGACGAAAGCGAAGAATATTTGGTTGGAAAGACCGATCTGCCGGCGCTAAGTACCGAACTTTTCTCGATCAATTCCTGCCGCAGTTGGTGCGCTTTATCCGTAGCAATGGGTTGGAGCGTCGCGTATACTTTCACGTTTCTGACGAGCCGTCATCAGAGCATCTTGCTTCCTACAGCGCAGCAGCGTCTATAGTCCATGCTCATTTGGAGGGATTTCCCTTCATCGACGCGCTTTCGGATGTGGATTATTATGATAGACGTTTGGTAAGGCAGCCGGTACCAGCCAGTAACCACATAGAGCCTTTCGTAGAACGCGGAATCAAAAACCTGTGGACCTACTATTGCGTTTCTCAATGGGACCAAGTAGCCAACCGCTTTTTCTATATGCCCTCTGCGCGCAACCGTATACTCGGTGCTCAGCTGTATAAATACGATTTATCCGGCTTCCTGCAGTGGGGGTTTAATTTTTACTACGCACAGTATTCCACGCGTCCGATCAACCCCTTTCTCGAGACGGATGCCGGACGCGCCTTTCCCTCAGGAGATCCATTTATGGTTTATCCGGGGAATGAAGGCCCCATTGACTCTATCCGCGGCGAGGTATTTCGCGAAGCGCTACAGGATCAGCGTGCTTTGCAGCTTTTGGAAAAGCTGCAAGGCCGGGATAAGACGCTCGCGTTGTTGCACCGAGGCATGGACCGTCAGATTACGATGAAAGAGTACCCGCGCTCCGCGGAGTGGCTGTTAAGTATGCGCGAGCGAGTCAATAAACGTATTGCTGCACTTACTCAGGCACGCTAACGTAGGCCCGAAAATTTTATACGGTGAATTGTGGTTTGCGGACGCTGTCGATCCCTTTCGAGTAGCCGATGCGTTTTTTCGTGAAAGGTAAACAATGAGCGATGATCTTCCCGGGGGCATTTCCGATTCCCGACATTTAAACAATGGTTGGCACATTCCGAGTGAGGGATATTGCGACCAGCCCTATGTGGTCCAGACCGACGATGGGGCCTGGTTGTGCATCATGACGACGGGCTCCGCTCACGAAGGCGCAGCGGGGCAGCACGTTGTGTCAACGCGCAGCACCGACCGTGGACGCACGTGGTCCGATCTTGTCGACGTCGAGCCGGCCGACGGTCCAGAGGCGTCTTATGCCGTGCTTTTGAAAGTGCCCTCAGGTCGCGTCTACGTGTTTTACAACCATAACACCGACAATGTGCGGCGCGTCAAGGCAGATAATCCACCTTATGTAGACGGCTATTGCACGCGCGTTGATAGCCTAGGGCACTACGTTTTCAAATACAGCGACGATCATGGTCTAAGCTGGTCAGAGCAGCGCTTTGATGTGCCTGTGCGCGAAATGGAAATAGATCGTCAAAACGCCGATGGCGGTCTCTTGCGCTACTTTTGGAACGTGGGCAAGCCGTTTACCGCTCACGGGGCCGCTTTCGTCTCACTACACAAAGTGGGGGGCTTTGGCGATGGTTTTTTTACGAGTAACGAAGGCGTTCTGATTCGAAGTGAAAATATTTTGACAGAGGAGGATCCGACAAAAATAATCTGGGAAACGCTGCCTGAAGGAGAACGCGGCCTACGCGCACCGGCAGGGGGTGATACGGTGTCTTCTGAGCACAGCTACAGCGTGCTATCAGATGGTTCGTTCTATTGTGTATATCGAACCATTGATGGACATCCGGCCTGCGCATATTCTCGCAACGGTGGTCGCACCTGGTCTGAGCCGCAGTATAAACAGTTTCCCGACGGACGACTGCTAAAACACCCACGAGCAGCCAACTTCGCCTGGCGCTGTGCGAATGGACGCTACCTCTACTGGTTTCACAATCACGGTGGTCGCTTTATTCGAGAGCATCCAGCACAGCGCTCGCATGCTTACGAAGATCGCAATCCCGTTTGGCTCTGTAGCGGGATAGAAGTAGACGGCCCGGAAGGACGCGTAATCCAGTGGAGCGAACCCGAGATCGTTTTATACGACGACGATCCGTACATTCGCATGAGTTATCCCGACTTGGTCGAGGAAGAGGAGCAGTATTATTTGACTGAAACACAGAAAGACATAGCGCGCGTCCACCACATAGATTCCTCTCTTTTACAGGGCCTATGGGATCAGTTTGAACGGGCTGATCTCACAAACGAAGGACTGCTGCTTGAAGTTGACGAGCCGGGGCCAGCCGTCGTCGATATGCCTTCGCTTCCTCCATTTCTGCGCCGGAGTGGACGCAGCCCCTACGGAACGGAAGATCTGCGCGCGGGGTTTAGCATTGAGCTGTGGTTACAGTTAGACAGTTCGGTTGCAGGACGCGTTTTGCTCGATACGCGGCTGGAAAATGGCCAGGGATTGTTGGTGCAGCACAAGGGCAACGGACAGTTGGAACTGCTACTAAGTGATGGGCGAACGCGCGCTAGTTGGGATAGTGATCCGCGCGTCGTCTCTGTGGGTAAACGACATCACGTAGTCATCACCGTAGACGGAGGACCCAAAGTGATCAGCTTTGTCGTGGACGGGCGTCTGGGTGATGGAGGCGATTTTCGCCAGTTTGGCTGGGGGCGCTTCAGCCCGCATCTGCGCCATGCTAATGGAAGCCCGCGGCTGCTTACTGATGGCGCTATTGATTCGGTGCGCGTCTACAGTCGCGCCTTGCGGACTTCAGAGGCGATCTCCAATTTTCGTTCGGGAGATTGTGGATAGAAACACAGGTCTCATGGAGATTTGCCTGAGATAATGTAACGACGGGGAATGAGTATGAGAAAAAAGGTGTTAATTATAGGTGCTGCGGGAAAAATAGCTGGACAAGTCCTGCCCGCACTGCGTGCGCGCTATGAGCTGACCTTGTTGGACGTGCGCGCGGAAGACCGTAACGGGCAACCGGTAGAAGATGTTCAGATAGCGGATATAGCGAATTCGGATCGCGATAGATATCGCGCCTTTTTCTCCGGCGCAGACGCCGTTGTACACTTCGGCTTTGTGCATCCGGAAGGCGGCGGAGCGGAAGCGCGTTTTCGCGCAGAAATGCGCAATGTGGAAATGGCCTATAACGTTTATATGACGGCCTTAGAGGAAGGCGTTGGGCGCGTCGTTGTCGCCAGTTCAAATCACGCCGCCGACTACTACGAGAAGCTCATTCTGGATGGCGTGATGGACGTAGTTCACCCAGAAGATCGCGCGCTGTCGGACAACTATTACGGCTGGGCAAAGGAGACCTATGAACATCTCGGTTTTGTCTTTGCCGCGGGCCAGCAGACCGATCGCTCTTTGCCCAATATACAGATTCGCATTGGTGGCCCTCGAGAGACCGATATCGAGCAATGTTCGCTAGGCGATTTGCGCTGTATGCGCCGAGCGCTGGGCGCTTACATAAGTGACCGGGATATGCAGCAGCTCTTTGTGAAATCTATTGAAGTGGAAGACATTGCCGACGAGAGGGGCGTTCCTTTTCAGATTTTTTACGGTATCAGCGACAACTCTCATGCTTTTTGGAGCATAGCAAATGCGCGAAGCGTTATAGGCTACGCCCCAGAAGACAATAGCGAACGTCGCTTTGCTGCTTCTATTGCAGCGCATTTACGCGCAGCTAGAGAGTGCGATGGTTATCCAGGAGCACGCAATGACTGATGCTGTTCCGTTCTCGATTCTAGATTTGGCACCTATACGCCAGGGAGAAGAGGCTCAACAGGCCTTTGTGCAGCTGCGCGAACGGGCTCAATGGGCCGAGCAATGTGGTTTTAATAGATATTGGTTAGCGGAACATCACAATATGAGCGGTATCGGTAGCGCGGCGACCAGCGTGCTTATAGGACATATCGCAGGTGCAACGGATCACATTAGAGTTGGCTCAGGGGGCATCATGTTGCCCAACCATGCGCCGCTCGTCATTGCCGAGCAATTTGGCACGCTGGAGTCGCTCTATCCCGGTCGTATTGATTTGGGGTTGGGGCGTGCACCGGGAACGGATCTCACGACGGCGCGCGCGTTGCGTCGCAATCTTGAGGGAAGCGACCAAGATTTTCCACGCGATGTGGTTGAACTGCAGAACTATTTTCGCAACGCTCAGCCTAGTCGCGTGCGCGCTGTGCCAGGCGCTGGGTTAGATGTGCCTGTATGGCTGTTGGGATCGAGCTTATTTAGCGCTCAGTTAGCGGGCATGCTCGGGTTGCCCTATGCTTTTGCTTCGCATTTTGCACCGGCCTACCTGATGGATGCGCTGGCGATCTATCGCAGTGAATTTAGGTCTTCTGATAGGCTCGCTAGTCCGTACGTAATGGTTGGAACGAGTATCGTTGGCGCCGATAGCGAAGAGGATGCGCGCCGCCTATTTACTTCCCAACAGGTACAGTCGGTGCAGATGATGCGGGGGGAAAGAGAGAAAATAGCTCCCCCAGTAGACGACATTGAGGCCTATTGCACCTCTGTGGAGCAAGAGGCCGTCGATCACAAGTTGCGCTATGCTTTAGTCGGGACGGTTTCCTCGTTGACCGATCAGATCAGTGAGTTTCTCGCAGAGACGGAGGCCGACGAGCTTATTGCTACGGTGCGGATCTTTGACCAAGCGGCTTCTTTGCGCTCGTTGGAAATACTCGCAGCCGCTGGGCAGGCGTTGACATCCGAGAACATCTGCCTAGCGCAGTCTATTTAGAAAATCACTCTTGTTCGTTCCAAACGTCGCCCCATCGCGCTTTGCGCACGTTTTTCCATGCACTTCTATCTTTACGAGATACGACAGAATCGCGTATCCCGCCTTCTCCGCATATCCGCAGGTGCACGTGTCCTCTGCGTCGCTGCGGATGGCGCAAAATGCGTTCCTGAGCCCGTTGGACGGGTTGTTTTGTAAAGATCAAATAAGAAAACTTCTCGTCCTCGTAGCCTAAGTCCCCGCGCTTGAATAGGCGGTGCGCTGTCGTGCGAGGCACGCGCTGGGTAAAGTGACACCAATCGTTTTTGGGTAAGGGGCACGGGCTAGTATGTGGACACGGTGCTAAGAGGTTGCCTCCTTCGGCTATCAGCGTAGAGCGAATGAGTTTGAGGCGTTGGAAGCAGGCTGTAGTGCCCGGCTCAACGAGAGCTAAAGCAGACCCTGCCGCATGCCACATCGCGCGGGCAGCGTTCGCGCTCTCTTTTTCTGTCAATTCATTGAGGATATAGCTGGCTATGACTAGATTGGCTTGGGGCAGCGTTGCTTGTTTTAAAGAACGCGTGTTCCACTGTGCAGTGTTCATGGCGGGGATTGCAGTTGAGCACGCCAACTGTTGGCCAAGGGCGACCAAATTTGGATCGCGCTCAAACAGCGTGGCTGAGTTAAGAGACTCGAATAACGTGCGTGCTGCCCAGCTCGCTGCACCCGATCCGGATCCCATGTCTAGCAGAGAAAACAGGGTGCACTGAGGCCAGAGTATCCGTAGATGAGATAGGGCTGCGTAGCTGGCTGCATAAGTGGCAGGTAGCTTGGTCGCCGCATATGCGAGGCGCTCGTGGGGGTCGCGTAGGAAGGTCGTGCCCGCCGAACGCTCTGCGCTGCGGTAGTCTTTGGAGACGCGTTTGGCTGCCGCAGCTAGTTCGGCGTGGTCGGACTGGCCTATGAGCTCTTCGAGCGCGCGCTGTAGTGGAGGTGGAAGGTGCACGAGTTATAAACAAACAAAAAGGCACGGCTTTTTCCACTGAGGGAAGAGGCCGTGCCCTTTGATGTGCTATGGCTGCAGACTATTTTTTACGAGCGACGCGCTTTTTTGGCTTGCTGCGCAGTGCTTTCTTTGTAGTCTTGATTATGACGGCAGCAACCTTGTACGGATCGGCGTTGGATGCAGGCCGGCGATCTTCCAAGCGACCTTTCCATCCGTCTTCAATCGTTCCTATCGGGATGCGTATTGAGGCACCGCGATCTGAGGTGCCGTAGCTGAACTTGTCAATGGACTGCGTCTCGTGCAGGCCAGTCAAGCGCTGGTCGTTGTCTGCACCGTATACTCCAATGTGTTCGGGAATGTTTTTGCCAAACTCTTCGCATATGGTCACAAAGGTCTTCTTATTGCCCGCTTTGCGCATGGCTTCATTCGAGAAGTTGGCGTGCATACCCGACCCATTCCAGTCACCCTTTATCGGCTTGGGATGTAAGTTTATGACAAGACCATACTTTTCAGCCGCACGTTCCAAGAGGTAGCGTCCCAGCCAGATCTGGTCACCGGCTGAGCAGGCACCCTTGGCGAATATCTGAAATTCCCACTGTCCCATCATCACTTCTCCATTGATGCCTTCGATGTTCAATCCAGCCTCCAAGCACAGTTGGAGGTGCTCTTCGACGAGTTCACGGCCAAACGAATTCTGCGTGCCTACCGAAGTGTAGTAAGGACCCTGTGGACGAGGGTAGCCCCCTTTGGGAAAGCCCAAGGGAAGATCGGTCTCTGGGTCCATGATTGTGTATTCCTGCTCAAAACCAAACCAGAAGTCGTCATCGTCATCTTTTATAGTGGAACGGCCGTTGGATTCGTGAGGGGTGCCGTCGGCGTTGAGGACCTCCGTCATGATGAGCCAGCCGTTGCCGCCCAGTCGGTCAGGATCGGGGTAAGCAGCCACAGGCTTGAGTAAGCAGTCGGATGAATCTCCTGTCGCTTGTTCGGTGGATGAGCCATCGAAAGACCATATGGGCGCGTCAGCAACATCGCCGGAGAAATCTTCAACAATGCGCGTTTTACCGCGCAAGCTCTGTGTGGGGTGATATCCATCCAACCAAATATACTCTAACTTAGACTTGGCCATCTTTAAAACCTTTCTCATCGGGGTTTAGGCGAAATAAATCTATTCGCTGGTCGGTCTTTTTATCAGTCTGCCTCAAAGAAACTATAAATTGTTACACTGTGTCGAGCAATTCGCGTTCCACCGGAATCGGGTCGGTAAAAGTATAATCCGGATTGCTCTATTTTTCAATAGAGTTAAGTATGACAAAGTAAAACAAGCATTTATGTAAAATGAGCGTTCATTTTTCCCGTAAAAAAGAAGTAAATATACGACAATTTTGTTTTTTTATACAAACCTTTTTGTTTCAAATACACCACATCTCAGCCCAGTGAGCCGAAAAATGAATCGGGTTGCAAAAAAATATTGCTATAGAGAAACAGGTTTCTAAAATAAGCCGTTTCTAGGCCAAGTCACAATGTGACATTTTTGTATTTATTGATAGTGATATTACATATATGTTGCTTTATAATGCTTTCTGCTAGGCCGTGAGTGGATTCCTTGTATAATTTTCTCAATCTGGAAAAGTGACTGAGCTATTGTATCATGTGTCAATCGGTCCAGGTTATCAAATCGGCGCGCAGGCAACGGTGTGCGTTGACGCTCATGAACCCCTTCTTTAAATTTTATGCCAACCCTGGAAAGGTGATGAGTTGCTGCAGGGAGCCAAATCATTGAACGAGCGCATAAAGAGATCGTGTATCGGGGCTTACATCCTCGCGGCTTGTATTGGTTGTGGTGCGGGCGATCATGTAGTGCGCAAGGTGGCACCGGGTGTCTCCTATCATAGAATACACGTGCTAGACGGGCCTTGGTGGATTCACGTTATCGAGGTGGATCTGCAGAGTGCTGGGAACGAGGGCATTGAACTTCGCACGTCCAGTGCGTCTTCTGAGAGGGGGGGCGTGGAGCGGACCAGTGCGCTGGCAAAAAATGCGTTGGCCGGCGTAAACGGCGATTTTTTTTTCACTAAAGAAAAAAGTCATACTGCGGGTTTACTCGTTCGAGATGGTATTTTAATACAGCCTCCTCAGCGGCGCTCAGCTCTTATTTTTTCGCGTTCCGGTCGTCCGATTATTGGAGCTTTTAAGGCGAAGTTTGGGGTTGTATTGGCCGACGGGAGTGCGTTGCCGATCAGCGGGTTTAACCGCGCTCCAGACGAAAACGAATTCACCTTATACAACGTCCATGCACGAACGCAGTATGATTCCATTCGCGCTGCTCTTGGTTTTCAACTCCAAAGCATTGCAGGCCAATCTATTCTAAACGATACCGTATCTGCGCGCGTGTTGCAACTGCGTCGCCAAGCGTGGCCCTTAGTCATAGAAACGGGCCAGTGGCTCATAGCGGCCGGCAGTCGGGCGGTTAAAGCCCACTTTATTTCACCAGGCGATACGCTTCAGCTATTTGGTCGTTTACCGCCTGCTCAACGGCCCATATTTGAGGCGTTGGGGGGGGGACCCCGGATCCTACGCGATGGCAGCATATCAATTGAATATGAGCGGGAGCGACTGAGTCGCGCTTTTGCTGAAGATCGCCATCCGCGTACGGCCGTTGGCTATACGCAGAATCAATCAGTTTTGTTTCTCGTGGTAGTTGATGGGCGACAGCCCGGATACAGTGTAGGTATGACGCTCGAGGAGCTCGCTCACTTTATGCGCACGCAGTTGGGCAATTTTTCCCTGTCAAAAGAGAATGCTTATCAGGGGTTAAATCTGGATGGAGGCGGTTCTTCCACGATGGTTGTAGAAGGTGAAGTCGTCAACAGCCCATCGGATCAGACCGGTGAAAGGCCGGTTGCAAATGCCCTCGTTATCGCGGGAGTACAGTAGCCATGGTTCGGTTGCATGGTGAAGATTTACGCGCGCTGGGTACGGCAATGCTGACTGCAGTTGGCGTTGCCGATGAAGAGGCCGAACTCGTCTCTGACCACCTTGTTGAATCTGGTTTGCTGGGTCATGATACGCATAGCGTGCTGCGCTTGCCACAATATGTCAATATGGTGCGTGACGGCGTAGTTGATCCAAGCGGTCAACTACTCACACTCGATAACAGTGACTTCGGCGCGCGCCTGAGTGGATCTTGGAACTTTGGACCTGTTACGGCTACGCGAGCGATGGAGCGTGCACTGAACAAGGTGGACGGTAGTGGGGCTATGGCTGTTGTCACGGTGCGAGATTGCAACCACATAGCTCGTTTGGGTCGTTTCGTCACACAAGCAGCGCGCCGCAACTGTATCGCTCTCATGGTTGCCAACGGCCACGGTGGAGACTTAGCTGTGGCTCCTTTCGGCGGCATAGCACGTCGTTTGCCCACGAATCCACTCTGCATTGGAATTCCGACGGGTTTGGATTGGCCTATCGTGCTCGACATGACTACTAGTATGACTTCGGGTGGCGATCTGCGTCTGTTGCGCAATCTTGGGGAGCTTGCTCCAGTTGGCTCAATTATTGATGCCGATGGCATGCCGACTACAGACGTGGAGAGATACTATGGGCCTCCTCCGGGCGCAGCTATGCCGCTTGGCATGCCGACGGGTGGACATAAAGGCTTTGGTCTCAGCGTTTTAGTAGATATCTTAGCGGGCGCCCTGTCAGGAGCCGAGTGCAGTAAAGAGCACACTCAGCGTTCTGGCAATGCGCTCTTTATTGCCGTACTAAGGATTGAGGCGTTTCGCTCACTTGAACCATTTTTTGCTGAGGTGCAGGATCTCATCCGCCGAATTAAAGACTGTCCTCCGGTTCAGGGCGTGTGTGAGATTTTGCTTCCGGGAGAGAATGCTCACAGGCACTACGTCGAGCGGGTTGAGCGAGGTCTTGACGTAGACGAGGTGGCCTGGCAGCAGATTGTAGAACTGGCGGGCGTACTGGGTGTGGCTACGCCCAAACCGCTCAGCAACCCTTAGCCTTTCATTTTTGGACCATCAAAAGGAAGAAGAATACTCATGTTGGATATTGGCATTGTAGGTCTGGGAGGAATTGGTAATAATCACGCAAACTGCTATACGGAAAACAAGTATGCTCGTGTAGTTGCAGTGTGTGATGTGGTCAAAGAGCGAGCTGATGTAGCAGCAGAGCGTTGGAAAGCAAAGCCATTTTACAGCGTTAAAGAAATGCTTAAAAGTGGTATTCACTTAGACGCGTGCTCGGTCACAACGGCCGGCATGGAAAATGGCGGGGATCACTATGAGCCGACGATGGAACTGTTGAAAGCAGGGCTGCCAGTGCTTGGCGAGAAGCCCATTTCCAATGATGTGAGCAAGGCGCGTAAGATGGTGGCACTCGCAAAGAAGAAGCGCCTTCGCTACGGTGTCAATTTAAACCACCGCTTTACGCCGGCTGCTGTTCGAGCCCAAGAGTGGCTTAAGGCCGGTCGTCTGGGCGAACTCAACATAGTCAATATGACTATGTGGATTAACAACCCCAATGAGTCGAGTCCGTGGTTTCATATTCGCGCTCTGCATCCCCATTCGCTTGACGTAATGCGCTATTTTGCTGGAGACGTCGACAAGGTGCAAGCCTTCTTTAAGAAAGGGAAAGGTCGCAAGATCTGGTCTAACGTGCAGGTCAATTTGCTCTTCAAGAGTGGCGTTATAGGTCACCTTACGGGCAGCTATGACGCCGGGGGAAGCTATGGGTTAGAGACCTTGGAGCTGGTGGGCTCGGAAGGACGTGTCATCATAAACGAAGCCTGCGAGAAACTGAGTTTCTACCCGCGTTTTTCTCAGGAAATCGAGAGCTACGATCATTTGGGTGGCATGGGCTCATTTCCCGATACATTTCCTTCTCGTATCGGTGCATGGGTTGACGATTTGCGTAAAAAGACGCCGCCTAGCAAAGTGGATGCAAAGGCCGAAGACGCGCTTAAAGTTCAGCTGGTAATCGAATCCATAATTAAGTCCTGGGAAACCGGTCAAGTCGTCAAGGTGCCACAGAAATAGTATGATACGCGTAGGGGTAATAGGACTTGGTCCTATCGGCAATCGCCATGCCAAGATATACAACGAACTGGAAAACGCCGAGCTAATCGGCGTGTGTGATGTGGATCGAGCGCGTGCCGATGTGGTAGCAGCTGCATACGGCGCGCGCGCTTTTTATAGTGTGCAGCAAATGGTTGATGCTGTCGAATTAGATATGGTGAGCGTTGCCACCGGTGGCCAAGAATACGGCAGCGATCATTATGCTCCGACGATGGATGCATTACGCGCGGGCCTGCACGTGCTTGGAGAGAAACCCATCTCAAACGAAATAGGCCCGGCCGAAGAGATGGTTGCTCTGGCACGGGAAAAGAGACTATGCTACGGAATTAACATGAACCATCGCTTTACCCCCGCGGCCCGCTTAGCCAAGCAGTGGATGGACGATGGGCGCATTGGCGATTTACTGTTCATGAATATGGGCATGTGGATTATGAATCCTCGTGAGTCCAGTCCATGGTTTCAGATCAAGGCACTGCATCCACACACGGTTGACATTATGCGCTACTACTGCGGTGAGGTAGAATGCGTGCAGTGCTTTGTTCTCAAGGGGCCAGGGCGCTCTATCTATTCGACGGCGCAGTTTAACATGCGTTTTAAAAACGGCTGTCTTGGTCACTTGACGGGTAGCTACGATATAGAGCGCGGGCACCCTATGGAGCGTTGCGAGGTAGCAGGTGTAAAGGGCCGCTTTGTAGTTGATGACATGTTTCGAGAGGCTACGCTTTATCCGGCTGGGGAGATGGAAAAGCGCGTATATTCCAACCCCATTTTTGGCGGTATGGGTGATTTTGAAGATACTTTTCGTAACCGATTGGGGCGTTTTGTAGAGCAGTTAGAAGAAGGCGTACGGCCAGAGCAAATAGATGGATCGGGTGTTGATGGTCTTAGGGCGCAAAAGGTCCTAGCGGCAGCAATCGAATCGGTTAAAACCGAGTCTGTCGTATACGTGGAGAACTAAGTGCAGTATAACGAGAAAATGCTCGCAGCCAAGTCAAGACTGCTTGAACGTTTTAAGAAAGACGAACCGCGTCAGGCTGATCCGGAGAGAGACCGATTGCCGCCGGGGCAGCATTTGACAAAAGGCTTTCCTGTGCTCGATTTGGGCGTAAAGCCCAGGTTTCATCCCAAGCGCTGGCGATTTCAAGTCGAGGGAGAAGTCGAACAGGACCTCGACCTTGATTGGAATGGGTTTGTCGCACTTCCGCACGATCGTGAGGTCGCCGACTTCCACTGCGTTACGACTTGGACCAAATTTGATGTGCAATGGGGCGGCGTGCGGTTTGTCGACGTAGCGGCGATGGTGCGGCCCACCGATGAAGCACGCTTTGTAATTGTGCATTCAGCTGACGGTTATACGACAAACCTACCGCTGTCAGACTGCTTGGATCGAGAGGTCCTGCTTGCCGACCAGCTGTTTGATGAGCCGCTTCCGGTAGAACACGGCGGCCCCATGCGGCTGGTCGTCCCTAGGCTTTATGCATGGAAATCAGCTAAGTTTGTGCGAAAACTGGTTTTTTCGAAAACCGATCAGCCGGGTTTTTGGGAGGAACGCGGCTATCACGATCGTGGAGACCCTTGGAAAGAAGAGCGCTACCGCTCTCCTAACTCGTAAACGGATCCTTGGCGCCCACATTCGACCTGTATCGTAGTACTGTTGAGCGTGCTAGCTGCGTCTTCGAGCGCCTGGTCGGTGCGTTCGGGATGGTGGTTAAAAAGCAGCAGGCGTTTTGCACTCGTACTTTGGGCTACTTCCAAAGCTTGTCGTGGGCAAGAATGTCCTCTTCCCTGCTGTGTCTGGTATTCTTCATCACTATAGTACGCGTCGTGAATAAGTAGGTCTGCATCGTTAGCCAGTGTGTGCGCTACTGTGCGCACCGCATCATCCGAATACTCGATCGCGGGGATGTAGGCTATCGTGTTCGCCTCATCGCTAATACGATAGCCTAGGCGCGGGCTTCCGTGGAATTGGCCTATCTCGGCGTATTCGACGAGCAGCGATTTCAACCGAATCGGAGACTCGGTCAGATCAGATACTTTGACCTCTGCTCCTATGGCATTGTCAAAGAAGTTAGGCACGGGACAGTAGGCTGGGCTCATCTGGTCGCAAAGAATCTTTTGCGTGCCGTACGAGCCCCCGCGACCGTATAAGTAGATGGAGTTGCCTGGTATGAGCAGCGGTACAAAAAATGGAACTCCCTGTATGTGAGACCAGTTCGTGTGGCTGAAGAATATATGCGCCGTACCTTTTCCACTGCCAAATGATTCTGCTAAAAGCGTGTTGCCCAACCAGTGTAAGCCGATTCCTCCGTCTAAGATAAGCGTGTCAGCCCCGTCGCATTCGATCTGAACGCAGAGCGTGTTTACGCCGTATTGTCGCGTTTGTGGCCGTACAACAGAAACGTCACCGCGCGCACCCCATAATGAAATCTTCACTGCGTAGCCTCCCTACAAGACAAAATGGTCGCCTTCGGCGGCTGCCACTAGGTTGGTGCCACGGTTTACTTCTGCGCTGTAGTGCATCACTAGCTCATCGAGTTGATCGTCGCTGCGACTTGGTGCGTGATGGAAAAAGGCTATACGGCGTGCATTGGCTTCAATTCCTAAGCGGATTGCATCCTCCATTTTGCTGTGGCCCCAGTCGTCTTTGTATTCGTTCGTTAGAAAAAAAGAGTCGAACACTAAAAGATCAGTATCTTGAGCCAGTTTTAAGGCACTCTTTTGTAATTCGATGCGCTTTTGGTTTTTTTCGTCTTCACTCCCTGTATTCATGCCTTCGCCGTGCAAGCGAGGGCCATAGAGATCTGTATCGCTTACGTAGGAAAAGGTCTTGCCTGCAGATTCGAGTCGAAAGCCGCTCGTATAACTAGCGTGGTTAAGTCGTCTACACTGCACTTCGATGGTTCCTGTATTCCAGAGTTGTCCCTCGTACAGGTCCGTGAAGTGCAGATCGGCGTCTACCGCATCGAGTGGATCAGGAAAAAAGGGCTCTTGCTGTTGTCCATACAGAATATCTTTGAGCGAATAATGGGCGTTGGCTAGCGAATATAAGTGGACGGTTACGTCCGACTCACGCAGGGGAGCAAAGTGGGGAAACCCGTGTATATGGTCCCAGTGCGTGTGACTAATGAGGAGATGAATTTCCTTTTGCCCTCGCTCCACGAGGCGTTTTCCCAACGAGTAAATGCCCGTGCCTGCGTCAATGATCACGCACGTGTCCTGTGCGTTGACTTCGATGCAGGGCGTATTCCCGCCGTACCGGGCGCAGTGTGGAGAGGAGACGGGAAAGGATCCTCTCACCCCCCAAAACGTGATTTCCATGTATCACCAACTGGTTATTAGCTACAGAGAAGCGACTCGTGGAACTAGTTATTTAATCGGATAGTTATTTTACAGTCGCGCTTAAAATAACAGACCTCGTGTAATTGTGCCACAAGGCTTGTAAATAGTGGGCCGCATTTATAGTGTGCCCAGTAAGTCGGACATATGAGGGACGAGGGACGTTTGCAATGGAATGGACGTTTGTTACTTTATGCCCTTTATGCCGAAAACTTGAAATCCTAAAGGAAATTTATGGACGCGAAGGATCGCAAATCGAGCTTCAAAGAATCTGTTTCTTCCATTCTAGTCGCGGTTGGGTTGGCCCTGCTGATTCGCACCGCCGTAGTGCAGGCGTTTTACATTCCCTCAGGCTCTATGGAGGATACTTTACTGGTTGGTGACTATTTGCTGGCAAACAAATTCGTATACGGAGCTCCCATAGATGTCCCTGGAACCAATCTGAGTTTGTTTCGTTTTCCGCCACTGCGCGATCCGGAACCGGGGGATATCGTTATTTTCCGATCACCGCAAGATCCAGACCGCGATTTAATAAAACGCTGTGTTGCAACGGGTGGACAAACCGTACAGGTCATAAATAAGACGCTGTATGTGAACGGGCAGGTCTTCACGGATCCTCCACTGTCTAAGTATACCGATCAAAACACATTCTCTGCTTTGGTCCACCCGCGCGATAACTATGGCCCCTACGTTGTGCCAGACGGTCATTTTTTTATGATGGGAGACAATCGCGACAACAGCTCTGACAGTCGCTATTGGGGTTCAGTATCCAAAGAGTTGATCAAGGGTAAGGCCATGAGTATATACTGGTCATGGGCTCCTGATACCTCAGGGCCTTATTACAGCGGTTTAAGTTCACTGCCTCGTGTATTAGGAGGCTGGGCAGCGCGTTTGCCTGGACGTGTTCGCTATGAACGTTTGGGAGACATTATCCGTTAGGAAAATGGCATGAATAGGCGAAATAGCAAAGAGCACAGCGACCGTGAAGAGTTTGAAGAACGGAATGAGGCGAGTGCATCAGACGTTGGAGATGCCGACGATCCGCTACGAAAGGTAGATCAGCTGTTGTCGATGGCGGATGATCGAGATCAGGCTCGCCCATTGCTTTACCAGCTGCGCAGACAGCTCATGGAACGAGAGATTTCTTTTCAAGAGGCACGGCGTTCTCTTGTCGAAATGGAAGCGGCGCTAGAGAAGGTGACGGCTCCTGCCAATCGTATTGGCATTTTTCTTGGTTCGCCCAAAGAGGGCATTGCTAACGTATTTGTCAGCGGATCTGAATATTATGCGAATATCGATCCGCGCGTGGATGTTGATCGCCTGTGCGCTGGCTGCCGTGTTTTGATCAACGAAGCCTATGCCGTCGTGGGTGACTTGGGCTACAGTTCGACGGGGCCAGTTGCCAAGGTTGGAGATGTGCTTGAGGAGGGACGTCTTCGTCTGTCGCAGGCACACGGCACGCAAGAAGTCGTGTTAGAAAGAAGTGCCGAACTGCAAGAGGTCGATCTGAAAGTCGGCGATGAAGTGCGCGTGGATCCAGCCTTTAAGATCGTATTAGAACGCTTGCAGTCGTCTGAAAGTAAAGAGTATTTCATAGATGATGTGCCACCGACGCCGTGGGAGAGCATAGGTGGACAGCAGGAAGCAATTCAAGCGATTCGTGACACGATTGAGCTGCCTGCGCTACACCCCGAATTGTTCGAGCGATTTCAGTATACGACGCCCAAAGGTTTCCTACTGTATGGCCCTCCAGGTTGTGGAAAAACCTTGATTGGCAAGGCGACAGCTTACAACCTCGTGCAGCACATGCGGCGCGAAGAGGGTGTCGAGTTGGAAGAATACTTTATGCACATTAAGGGACCAGAGATCTTAAATATGTGGCTTGGTGAGACCGAGCGCATGGTACGTGAAGTTTTCGCACAGGCTAGGAAAAAGCGCAAAGAAGGTTATTTACCCTTTGTGTTTATCGATGAGGCTGAGTCGATCTTGGGCACGCGTCGCTCAATGCGTTCGCATAATATATCAAATACAGTCGTCCCCATGTTCTGCACCGAAATGGATGGTATTGAATCTCTGCACGATGTGGTGGTCATTCTGGCTTCCAACCGCCATGATCTGATTGATCCCGCGATACTGCGCCCAGGACGAATCGATCGAAAAATCAAGGTTAACCGGCCCGATTACGAGGCGGCAAAGTCTATCTTCTCCATTTACTTAACACCTTCTTTGCCCGTTGATGCAGCTGAAGTGGCTGAACATGAGACGGAAGAGGCAGCGCGTGCCGCTCTCGTAGAACAGGGCGTTGATGAGTTGTTTGCTCGGACGGAAGAGACGCGCTTCCTCGAAGTGTCATTACGTTCTGGACGTCAAGAAGTGCTGTATAGAGGCGATCTTAGCAGCGGGGCTATCATCGCGTCGGTCGTACAGCGAGCTAAGGAATTAGCCATTAAACGTGCTATTGCTGACCGAGGCTCGGGTGCCGGTATTCGTGCTGTTGACCTGCGTGAGGCGGTGCGTCAAGAATACCGAGAAAATGAGGTGTTCCCTCCATCTGACAGCGTGGAAGACTGGCTTAAGCTGCTCGACTACGAGCCGGAAAACGTGGTTAAGGTTACGTCAGTGCATCCACAGGTAGAGAGGCCGCAGGAAATGCGTTCTGGCAAGGTGATTTAGCACATGCGCCGACTGTGCGGTTTGGAGACGGAATACGGCATTCAGGTTGATGGAGTAGATTCTATGGACGTCGTAGTCGAGTCCATGGAGCTGATCCGGTGTTATTTGCACGAGAACTTCGTTGCGCGATGGAATTACGCACTTGAAAACCCGCGTCGCGACATGCGTGGATTTGAGGTAAATGAACTGCGCAACGATAAAGATGAGATGGAGCACCTGCAAAGAGATCGCGAGCGCAAAATCCCGCTCAAGGATCTTAAGAGCGATTTGCTTATTCACAATGGTGCGCGCCTCTACAACGATCATACCCACCCCGAATTCTCAACTCCAGAGTGTTGCGATTTATTCGGCTTGGTCGCCTTTGATAGGGCGGGCGAACGCATCCTGCTGCAGTGCGCTCAGCAACGCACTGAAACGCGAGGCGGAGGCACCGTGCGTTTGTATAAAAACAATACGGACTTTGATGGGCACAGTTATGGAACGCACGAAAACTTTTTACTTCGTCGAGACGTGCCTTTCGAGCGAGTGATTTCGTCCTTATTGCCTTTTATTTCCACGCGGCAGATATACGCTGGTGCGGGTAAGGTCGGAGTAGAAGGAGATACGCTTGTGGATCAGGCGATATTCCAACTAGCTCAGCGTTCGGATTTTTTCGAGGTTATCACGAGCGTAGACACCATGCAGAGGCGCCCGCTTGTTAATAGTCGTGACGAGCCACATGCCGACCCAGTGCTCTGGAGACGTCTGCATATGATTGTGGGGGACGCCAATATGTCCGAATGGGCAACTGCACTCAAGGTAGGCTCTCTTGCACTCGTGCTAGATCTGCTTGAGGAGGACCTTGTGCCTACGTTTGAGTTGGCTGATTCGGTTGCTGCGCTCAAGAGCATATCGCGCGATACTACGCGTCAATGGCCTGTCGAACTGGCAGATGGGCGGCACGTTTCGGGTTTGGAGATACAGCAGGCGTATTGCGATGCGGCACGAGCCTATGCTCTGGGGCGCGATGAAGAGACCGACTGGGTGTTGAGAGAATGGCAGCGAGCGGTTGATGCATTGGGTCGCGATCCGCTTGAACTGCGCGGCTTGTGCGATTGGGTTACTAAAAAGTGGCTTTTAGACTCTTTTGCTGAGTCAGAAGGGTTAGATTGGGATCGCGCGGATGATCGCGCGTGGTTGCAGAGCCAAGATTTGGAGTATCACAATGTCGATCCCAAAGAAGGGCTCTATTTGATGTTGGAGCAACAGGGGCACATATCCCAATTGATGAGTGATGAAGAGGTGCGTCGAGCAATGGTGGTGCCTCCGTCAGACACGCGCGCCTATTTTCGCGGCGTGGCGTTGGAAAAGTTCTCTTCGCATGTTCGTTCATTGAACTGGGACAGTGTCGAGTTTGAAGTCGATGGGGTGGCGCATGTCGTCGATCTTAAGGGATGCGTCGACATGCCGTCTGCCGCATATTATAATGCGGCGCTGGACGAGGCCGACACCGTTTGTGGATTGATTGAAAAACTGGCTGCCTGGAAGCCGCAAAAGGAGAAGCATAATGTATGATAAATTTGAGTTGCGTGATCGCATTCCTCGTCCTGTTAAACCGATGGAAGACGGAGGTGGAGAGAGCGAAGATGGCCCGCGTCGTCCCAAGGTGGACAAGCCCGGCGGTGGTGACGATATACTAAAACGCATGAAGCGCGTTGATCCAAATCAGGCGCGACGCTATCGTCAGCGCACTGGACAATAAGGTATATGTCGATAGAGAGCTGTGATTTTCTCGACCTACTGCGCGAGGGAGGACATCTGCCTGAAAGTGCAGCCGTTGCTCCGGTTGAGCACCCTTTTGAAGACACTGAAGGCACTACAATTCTGGCTGTGCGCTATAACGAGGGCGTGCTGGTCGCAGGTGATCGGCGGGCTACTATGGGTAATCTCGTCGTATACGATCGTGCAGATAAGGTGTTGAGTATCGACGATGACTCGGTGATGGCTATTTCCGGTTCTCCGGCCACCGCTTACGAGATTGCGCGTATGATGGAGATGTCGGTGCAGTACTACCGTCGCAGCCAGCTGCAAAAGCTCAGCTTAGATGGTAAATTGCGCACGTTATCTAGACTGCTGCGTCAGAATTTGCCAATGGCTATGCAGGGGGTTGGTGTAGTCATACCGATCTATGCGATATTTGACGAACGGGACGAGTTGGGCAAAATATTTTTTTACGACTTGCTCGGGGCCACGTTTGAAAGCGTTGATTTTTGCACTACGGGATCAGGATCGTCAATTATTCGCGGTGCGCTCTATTACTTGAATCGCTGGGGCGGAACGCCGCTGGCTGAAATGGACGAGAAAGCAGCTTTAGAACTCGTCGTGAAAATGCTAGAAACGGCCGCGGAATATGATACAGCCACGGGTGGATATCGTCACAATGCCCGCATCTTTCCAACGGTGATGAGATTAAATGCCAACGGTATCCACTGCGTAGGCGAAGACGAATTGGAAGCTATCTTCCAGGGACGGATAGCATAAATGTTAGAAGAGCCTTATCGCTGGGTAGAAGCTATTCGCAACCGCCGAGACTACCTCGAAGACCAACTGCGCGGGGCATCTCCCGTCGTGGCTACTCGTTACAGAGACGGCGTGCTACTTCTGACCACAACGCCGGGTCCGCGCAAAGTGTTTGAGGTGTACAACGAAATTGCCTTCGCCGCGATTGGCCACCCTGCTGACATCGAAAAACTGCGCAAGGCGGTTATCGACATTGCGCATTTAGAAGGATTTAACCTTTCGGCGAACGATGTCAACTTGCAGCGTCTTGTTAGTTTTGGTATAGGGCCGCTGGTGAAAGAAGCCTTTGACGAAATCTTTCGTTCGCCCTTTCTGGCTCGTGTCCTTCTTGCTGAGCTCGATCCACCCAGCGGTGATGATGTGTTTTACACAATAGACGCGGATGGGTCATTTGTGCGCGCCGGCCACGTTGCCGCCGTCGGCAGCGAGGAGAGTGTGGCGGCGATTGCTGAAGCGCTGCTCGATCATGCGCCGGAGTCCTCTCTGGACGACGCGCTCAAGTCGGCGCTTCATGCGTGGGCCTGTGGACGTATGGCTAGCGAGCGCGAAGAGGGGGAGGGTGCGCCCAAAGTGGAGCAAGTTACCGCTTTTTTAGAGCGTACTTTAACGAACTTAAACGTGGAAGCGGCCGTTCTCGACCGCAACGTGTCGACTAAATCCAAGTTCCGTTTGCTAGGGTCGGATGATTTACTGCCAGTGTTGAATGTGCACGGCACGGCTCAATCATGAAAGGTCGCATCTTTGGCATCGAGACCGAATACGGCTGCCTCCCATCTGAAACTGATCCACACCTGAGTCCGGATTTCATATCGCTCAAGACTAAAGACGGTCTTTTTTTTCGCGAGGGACTTGGCTTGGTTGATATGCATTATCGCGGTCGCGACGAGCCGCCGGGCAACGGCGGATTCCTTTTTAATGGCGGTCGCTTGTATATCGATATGGGGCATGTCGAATACGCTACGCCGGAGTGTCAGGGTCTTTTTGACTTGGTAGCAGCAGACCGTGCGGGTGAGGTCATGGTACAGCGCGCGTTGGAGCACTTAGACAAGAGCGGCGAGTCTTCCTTCATAAAGAACAACATAGATCATTACACTGGTGCGACCTTTGGCTGCCACGAAAACTATTTAGTGCGTCGCGAAGTTCCCTTTTCACAAGTTCTACTGCCGGCGATGCTGCCCTTTTTTGTCACGCGGCAGATCTTTGCCGGCGCCGGTCGCGTTGGGAGCCATACAGATATCTTTGAGACTGGGGCTCCTGCAGTAGAGGCCATTACCTACCAAATTTCTCAGCGGGCTGATCACATTGTGACTGAAATATACCAGTGGATACAGTTTAGTCGCGCCATTATTAATACGCGCGACGAACCGCTGGCCGATTGGGAGCAGTTTCGCCGCTTGCATCTACTCGTCGGTGATTCTAATATGTCTGAATACGCCACGGCCCTCAAAGTGGGTACTACCGGTCTCGTGCTACAGCTGTTGGAAGAAGGGGTCGTTCCCGAAATGGGCTTGTTAAATGCCGTAAATGCTATTCGCGATATCTCTCGTGACCTGAGCTGTGCATGGGAAATTCAGCGAGAAGACGGTCGCTACACGACGGCTGTTGAGGTACAGCGCCATTATCTCGAACTGTCCGAGCAGCACCTGCGCGGACGCGATGAGGAGTCTGATTGGGTGCTGAATGAGTGGCGTTTTGTTTTGGATGGGTTGGTGCACGATCCAGGATCGCTTATTGACTGTGTTGACTGGATCGCAAAAAAATGGTTACTAGAGCAGTTTATTGAAGCAGAAGGAATCAACTGGGGAGATCCGTGGTTAGAGAGTTTAGATCTTGAATACCACAACTTGAACCGGAAAAAGGGTCTGTATTTCGATCTGCTTCAACGGGGTCGAATGAAGCGTGTTGTCGGCGATAAAC
>CEUU01013000.1_pt1 | contig 32870 bp, 26 predicted proteins | sample 531321 | NCBI WGS metagenome assembly CEUU01 (sample SAMEA2622658, study PRJEB7988) | marine metagenome | isolation source: saline water (ENVO:00002010), including
AAACCAATAATTTGATAATTATATTTTGGAACAATCTCCATTTCCATTCGATCTTTGGAGCCTACAAATAAAATATTATTTTGCTTATTTCTTCTTTTCAATTCATCTGCAATTGCAATCATAGGAAATATATGACCGCCAGTACCGCCACCACATAATATTACATTTATTTTTTTTTCATCCTTAAGCATAACTTTCTTGTAAATTATTTTGACGACTAACACTTAAAATGATTCCTAAAGTTATTCCAGTAAATAATTGGGATGTACCGCCCATACTTATTAGAGGTAGAGTAACCCCAGTAACAGGTAGCAGTCCAACTACAACACACATATTAATTATAGCTTGTATTATTAATGCAAAACTAAGACCAGCACTCAATAAGCCCCCAAATGGTTTTGATGATTTTATAAAAATAAATAGCCCCCTATATAATAATATTAGGTATAGAATAATAATTGATATACCCATAATGAATCCATACTCCTCAATTATAATAGCATAAATAAAATCAGAATAGGACTGTGGAAGAAAATTCTTCTGATTACTTTGCCCTGGCCCTTTACCGAATAAACCTCCAGTTGATACAGCTATATAGGCTTGCTCTAACTGGAAAGGTATTTCTTTTTTATAAATAAAATTTGATGCCCTACTATATGCAGTCTTACCTCTTTGACCAGTTAATAATGCAATCGTACCACTAAAAACAATAAAAAGAATCAACAGACCTAAATGTTTAATTTTGACTCTTGAAATAAACATTAAAAGAATGGAGGTGGCTCCAAGAATTAATGCAGTTGATAAATTTGTTAAGGCTATAAATAAACATATTGTCCCAATCCATATAAAAGGGACCATTAAAGTTTTAAATTTTTCCAAATAATTCTGGTTTTTAGCTAAAAAACTTGATAAATAAATTATCAAGGAAAGTTTAGCTAAATCTGAAGGTTGAAATGCTTGATTAATTATAGGAATATTTATCCATCTAGATGCCTCGTTAATATTTAATCCAAACTTATACGTAAAGAGAAGTAAGGGTAATGATATATATAATCCAACAAGTGAGATTTTAGAATAATATTTATAATCTATCTTATGCGCAAACCACATTGCAATAAGACTGAGAACAATCAAAATAAAATGTTTAAATAAATAATACTCTGTATTTCCTCCCATTTTTTGATAAGCAAGAGAACCCGTAGCACTGTATACTGCTAATAATGAAATTGCGGAAAGAGAAATGGCAATAAGCCATATTAACTTATCACCTTGTATGTTATTTTTAAACCAATCAATCATTCTATCTGAGTTTCAGTGTTGCTAAAGTTAAAATCGCAAGCAGTATACCAACCATCCAAAATCTAGCTACAATTTTTGTTTCGTGTATTCCTTTTTTTTGGTAGTGATGATGTAAAGGTGCCATTAAAAAAATTCTTTCTCCTTTTCCAAATTTTCTTTTGGTATATTTGAAATAAAGCACTTGAATTATAACAGATAAATTTTCAATAAGAAACACTCCACACAAGACTGGAATTAATAGTTCTTTTTTTACTAATACCGCTAAAACTGCAATCACTGCTCCTATGGATAGACTTCCAGTATCGCCCATAAAAACTTGAGCTGGATATGAATTATACCATATAAAACCTATACATGCACCAACAAACGAAAAAGAAAAAATAACTAATTCACCAATGTTTGGTATATAAATTATATTTAGATAATCAGAAAAAATTACATTACCAGATAGATAAATAAATATTGAAAGAGTAATTCCAATAATTGCTGATGTTCCAGCAGCTAAGCCATCAAGTCCATCAGTTATATTAGCTCCATTTGATACTGAAATCACTATTAATGTTATTATCAAAACATATACTAACCAAGTATAATCAGTTAAATTGAATGGCAACAACCACTCATATCTAAACTCATTATTTTTAACAAAAGGAATTGTTGTAACTAAATCTTTTGAATCTGAAAATTTTATACCTTCATTAATACTTTGTTGAGAAATTGGTTCATAAAATTCTCTAAAAACAATAGAATTATCAGATATAATTATATAAGAAACTACAATACCTATAATTATTTGTCCAATGATTTTAAATCTTCCCCTAAGGCCTTCTTTATTTTTCTTCTTTATTTTTAAATAATCATCAATAAAGCCAATTAAGCCCATGAATATTGTTACAAAAATCATGAGTTGTATGTAAATATTATTGATATCAGCAAAGAGAATTGTTGGTAATATAATTGACAGAATTATTATTATACCACCCATTGTTGGAGTACCTACTTTTTCATTTTGACCCTTAAGGTTTAAATCTCTTACACTTTCAGAAAGTTGAAATTTATTTAAAATATTAATTATATTTTTTCCAAATGCTATACTTATAATAAGAGAAAATAAAGCTGCCATTCCAGCTCTAAAAGATAAATATTGAAATACACCTGTACCTGCTATATCATAATTTTGATTTAAATATTCAAAGAGAGAAAATAACATACATTATAAGTTTAATTCATTTTTTAATATATCCATATCATCATGAGGTAAAATTTTATCTTTAATTATTTGAAATTGTTCATGACCCTTACCAGCAATTAGAATTATTGAATCAGAATTAAAATCTGAACAAGCTTTAGAAATCGCATCTTTCCTATTAAGAATTATACTATAGTTTTTTGAATTTACTCCATCCATTATGTCATTTATAATTTCCATTTCATCTTCATTTCTTGGGTTATCTGAAGTTAAATAAATAAAATCACTAAACTCATCTGCAATTTTACCCATTTGATGTCTCTTTGATTTGTCTCGATCTCCACCAGCTCCAAATACTGTTATTATTTTCTTATTATTCTTAAAATTATTTATTGAGCTTAAAATATTTTTTAATGCATCAGGAGTATGTGCATAATCTACAATTCCTACTGTATTATTTCCACCTTCCACGTAATCAAATCTACCCTTTGGAGTTTTAAGAGATGATATTTGTCTTAAAATAAGATTATCATCTAACTTTAAAATTTTACCTACTGAGTAAACAGCTAATATATTAGAGGCGTTATAATCACCAATAATTTTGAGATTAACTTTTTTATTATTTATATCCAGTAACAGACCATTAATATTATTTTCAATTATTTTTCCTTTATAATCAGAAATAGTATTTAGTCCATAAGTATAAACTTTTGACCTTGTATTTTGAATAATATAGTTAGATCTTTTATCATCAGAATTTACTATCGAATAAGACTTCTCATTCAAATTATCAAATAACATTTTTTTGGTATCAATATAATTTTTAAATGTTTTATGATAGTCTAAATGATCATGAGATATATTTGAAAATATTGCAATGTAAACATCAGATCCATCTACTCTTTTTTGGTCAATTGCATGAGAGCTAGCCTCCATTATACAATAATCAAATTTTTTATTTACCATATCATTTAATATCTCATTAATATATATTGGATCTGGGGTAGTTAATTTTGACTTAATAGACTTATCCCCAATTTTATTTTCAATAGTTGAGAACATACCCACATTTTTACCAATTGATTTTAAGAAATTATATAAAAAATATACAATGGATGTTTTTCCATTAGTACCAGTAACTGAAATAATCTTTATTTTCTTAGAAGGGTTTTCATAAAAATTCGAAGAAATTCTGTAAACAGCTTCTCTTATATTATCAATAATTATATAGCAAATATCATTATGTAAGTCTTTTGGTTTTTTTGTTGCAACTACTGCAACACACCCTTTTTTTATTGAAGAATTTATGTATTCATGTCCATCAAAGTTATTTCCATCTACAGCAAAAAAAAGAAAATTATCTTGAACTAATCTCGAATCAATAGAAAGTCCTTTTATCATAATATTATTATTTCCATAAACTGAAATAACATTAATTCCTTTAAGAATATTTATGAGTGGCTTCATCCTAGTTTAATAGTTATAGATTTATAATTTTTAATCAGCTTTCCAGGTGATATATTTTGATTTTTTACTCTACCTCTCCCTGAAAAATTTACATCTAGGCCTTTTGATTCTAATATAAAAATCGCATCTTTTAGTGTCATTCCAACAACATTTGGGACTAAATAAGACTTTGAGTTTATACCTTCCCAAAAAATTGAGTTATCTATTATTTTTGTTCGAACCCAATCATTTTCAGTTTTTGAATGATTAGATAGGCCAAGGCTATTAGATAAATCAATTAAATCCTTCTTAAACCCTGATCTTATTCTTGGAAAAGAAAATTTTATATCATTTTCTTTCATTTCTGTAAAATATTTTATGTCAGATATGAATATTTTATCAGCAATTTCTTTAAATACTGGAGCAGCAACATCACTTCCATATATTCTATATTTTTTAGGATTATCAATAACAACAATACAACTATACCTAGGTTCCTCAGAAGGAAAAAATCCAACAAAAGATGTATAATATCTATTTACATATTTTCCATTCATTACTTTTTTTGCTGTTCCAGTTTTTCCAGCAATTTTATAGTTACTATGTTTTATATTATCAGCAGTACCATTTTCAACCACACCCTCTAGTAACTCAATTGCTGTTTTTACAGAATTATTTGATATAATTTTAAACCTGTCAAAGTCTTCAAATTCCTTAATTACTTTATTTGCCTCTTTTATTTTTTTAACAATTTTTGGTTCTATGTAATATCCTTCATTTGCTATAGCATTATAAAATGAAAGAGTGTGAAGAGGAGTTAACATGAATTCATAACCATGAGCAATCCAAGGTAATGATACTTTACTCCAGGCAGAATCAGTATGATTTTTTATTAATGGAACTGATGCTCCATAAATTTGAAATTTGAAATTTTTATTAAAGCCAAATTTTTTAATATAATTTAAAAAAATATCAGGTTTATCATTAAAATGATTATCCACCATTTTAGCAATACCAATATTTGAACTCTTTTCGAAAACCTCTTTCACAGTAATTTTTCCATAACCTCCAGGTTTATGGTCTTTCATGGTTTCTGAATAAAATTTAAATTCACCATTTCCAGTATCAATAGAATCATATATTGATATATCTGAATCTTCTATATAAGCTAATAAACTTGCAAGTTTGAAAGTAGAACCTGGTTCATGCATACCTTGTATTGCATAATTATAATTTTCGGTATAATAACCAGATTTATTTTTACTAAAATTTGCTATTGCTTTTATCTCACCGGTCTTAACCTCCATTAAAATAACTGAACCATAATCAGCATTATTTTTAACCATTCCATCAAGAAGAGCTGACTCTGAAATATCTTGTAGATTAACATCTATTGTTGTGACAACGTCTGACCCGTTCTTCGGAAGTTTTTCAGTACCATCATAAATCGGTTTCCAATAATTTCCCGCTATTTTTTGTTTAAGGACTTCCCCATCTAATCCATTTAAAAAAGAATTGTAACTATACTCTATTCCTACTGTCCCATTATTATTTTCATCAACAGATCCAATAGTTCTATAACCTAATCTTGAAAAAGGTCTATATCTCTCGTCCTTTTTCTCAAACAAAACACCCCCTTTTAATCTTCCATCTCTAAAAATTGGCCACTTTGATAAAACTTTTTTATCCTGATATCCAATTTTTTTTCTGTTAAGAAGAATATACCTTCTTTTATCTTTCCTAGCTTTGGAAATCATATTTCTATAATATGAGCTTGAATTATCTTTAAAAAAAGATGATAGTAAGTATGATAATGAGTCTATATTATTTTTAAAGTTTTCATTACTTACAATTGATGGATCAAGAGCTACTTTATAAAATGGTAAAGATGTTGCAAGAATACTCCCATCATCAGATAAAATATTTCCTCTACTAGCTTTAATTTTATCATATTTAAAATTAATATTAGTTGACTTTGATTGCCAATACTCTCCTTGTTTAAACTGTAGATTGAATATGCTGTAAATTATTGCCAGGCTTATTAAAATAATAATAAAAAAAACTATTCTAACTCGATATAAAATTTCTTTTTTTATATTCATTTTTTAAAAGAAATTTTTTCAGGGGGGAGCTTAGAATTCTCTAGTCCTAATTCTTTCACTTTTTTTAATATCTCAGTCTCTTTTCTAGAGAACATATAATTATTTTTTAGAGTTATATAATCGGTTCTCAACTCCTCTACTTCTTTTTCTAGGATATTAATTTCTCTTATTTTTTTTTCTACAGAATGTTGATTACTTATATAAAATATTATGAAAAAAATCAGATAAAATATTTTATATGAATCAAAATTAATTTTTGAATGAGGAATTCCAACCCTAATGGTATTTATCATTTCTTTAATTTTATTTTTCATATTATAATTTTTCTCCGATTCTTAATTTTGCACTTCTTGACCTTGGATTATTTGTTATTTCATCATCTTGAGGAATTATAGGTTTCTTATTTATTTTTTTAAAAAATTGTTGTTTAACCCCAAAAAGATTTTTTTTAAAATCAGAACTGAAATTCGATTTATTTATAAAGTTTTTTACTATTCTATCCTCTAGTGAATGGTATGAAATAATAACCAGTCTTCCACCTTTATTTAATGAATCAACAGTCTTTATTAGCATCTGTTTAAGTGTATTTAATTCATCATTAACCTCGATTCTTATTGCTTGAAAAAATTTAGATAAAAGTTTATACCCAATTTTCTTTTGAAAAATAGTATTCAATAGATTAACAAAATCTAAATTATATTTTATCAATTTTTTTTGTCTGTAGTTAATAATTTTTTCAGCTATTTTTTTTGAATTTGAAATTTCTCCGTATTGATGTAAAATATCATCTAGCTGTTCTAAACTGTACTCATTTAAAACAATTTTTGCACATAAATCATTTTCTTTATTCATTCTCATATCAAGCTCTGTTTTTCCTTTATAAGTAAAACCTCTATTATCTGAATCTATCTGATATGAGGAAACTCCTAAATCTGCAAAAATTCCATCAACACTGTTAATGCCCCTTTCTTGTATATGAAGATCAAAAAATTTAAAGTTGCTGTGAATAACCTCATGATTACTATTTGGGATATCATTAATATTAATTGCATCTAAATCTGAATCAAATGATATTAAATTTCCTTTTTCTAATTCTTTAAGAATACTTTTAGAATGTCCCCCACCACCAAAAGTTAAATCGAGATACGTTCCATTTGGCTTTATACTTAATCCATTAATTGATTCGTTAAGTAATACTGGAACATGATATCTCATAGTTAACTATACATCTAAATATTTTTGTGCTAGATTAGAAAATTCCTTAGAGCTACTTATCAAATTTTTATTATATAAACCTGGACTCCATACTTCAATAATATTACCCATCCCTATGAGAATAACATCTTTCTTTAATTTTGTGTGTTTTATCATATTTTTTGGTATCAGAAATCTACCATTTGAATCTAAATCAACCTGAGAAATACTACTAAATAAATTCCTTTTTAATTTTCTTTGTTCGGAACTAAATTCGTTCAATGAATTTATTCTTGTATAAATATTTTGAAATTCGTGTAAAGAATAGATTATTAAATTCGGTTCAAATCCTTTTCTAATTATAATACTACTCTTAGAAGCCTTAGGTAAGACCGATTTTAACCTAGATGGTAAAACCAGCCTACCCTTAGCATCTAATTTACACTCATGTTCGCCTGTGAAAAAAGCCATATCAGAGTATTATATAAACCACTTAGGACAAATGTAATAAACATTTATGCATTTTACACCACTTTCCCCCACTTATTCCCACCTATTATGAAATTAATTAATTTAATCTAGAAAATTATAATTCTCTTTTTATTGTATAATCTAGAAGATTATGTAAGCTATTTTTATATTTTGATTCAGGAAATTGATTTAAAATATTATATGATCTTTCGATTAAATTAGACATGATCTTTTCACTATAATCAATTCCTCCATTCTCCTTTACAAATGAAATAACTTTATCGATTGATTTAAAATTTTTAAGATTTGTAATTATTTCTTTCTGTTTTCTGTTATTAACTTTTGATAATGAATGAATCAATGGAAGAGTTATCTTTGCCTGTTTAAAGTCATTAAGTGAGGGTTTACCGGTATCATAAGACAAGTATCCAAAAAGATCATCCCTTATTTGAAATGCCTTTCCAACCAATAAGCCAAATTCACTCATCATATCTATATTTTTAGTTTTAGAATTCGTCGAAATTGCTCCCATTTTGCAACACGAGGAAAATAGACTTGCTGTTTTATCTGAAATAATTTTAAAATATGTTTCTTCATCAATATCTAAGCTTTTTGATTTTTTTAATTGGGTAATTTCACCTTCACTCATCTTTTTAACAGCATTGGATAAAACACCAAGAAATTTAAAATCATTGTTATCTACTGATAATTCAAGACCTCTGGATAATAAATAGTCTCCTATTAATACTGAATATTTACTTTTCCATAAAGCATTAACTGAAAAAAAACCTCTTCTATAGTTTGAATCATCTACAACATCATCATGAATTAATGTTGCAGTATGAAGAATTTCAATTAGAATTGCTGCTCTGTAGGTTGCATCAGTAATTTTCCCATTTAGACCAGCTGTCAAAAATACAAACACAGGTCTAATCTGTTTACCCTTTCTTTTTAAGATATAGCTGACTACAGTATCTATAATTTTATTGCTACTTGAAATTGATGATTTAAGTCTTTGTTTAAACTCATTCATCTCATTTTTAATAGGAGCTTGTATTTCTTTTAGATTCATTAATATATTTTACGCTAAATTGAATATATATTTTTTAATTCTACGATTTATGATCTAAAAAGATGGGTAAAAGAAATAAAAGCAAAAAATATAAAAAAATTGTAACAAGATCTAAGTTCTGGCCTATTGTTAAATTATTTAAGGACAGAGAAAAATTTATGAGTGATGTCTCCGTTAAATCACAAAATAAAATTATTTCAAAAGTAAATGATGAAAACCTATACGATGAGATATTAAACACATTGTACAAGGAAAAACTTAGAATTTCTAATATTTCATGGAAAGCTGATCCAAAAGATGATAAAAAATTTTGGTATGATACAAAAGATAAAATTTTAAAATTCAAAGAAGATAAAAATAATAGTGAGATTAAAAAGAAGCTTCTTCCATTAATAATTAATAGATACACAAGAGAAATAACTGGAAATTTCAGAAGATCACATTACAGTTTTGCACGGAGATTAATTATTTCGTTTCTTGCTAGATTATTAAATACAGCTAGACTAAGAAACCCTTTTGGTAATTTAAATCTTGATAGTACAATTAGTATTGTTGGCAAAAAAAAACAATTAAGAAAATTATCAAAAATTGGCACAATTGTATTGGTACCAACTCACTTTTCGCATCTTGACTCAGCTCTAATTGGATGGATAATTTCCCATCTTGGATTACCAGCATTTATGTATGGTGCTGGCTTAGTTCTCTATAATATGAAAATATTTGCTTATTTTTTCAATAGCCTAGGAGCATATAAAGTAGATAGACGAAAGAAACACTTATTATATCTCGAAACATTAAAAACATATACAGAAGAAGCCATTATTAATGGATGCCACAATTTATTCTATCCAGGAGGAACTAGATCAAGATCAGGATCAATAGAAAAAAATTTGAAATTAGGATTACTTGGGAGTACCCTAGAAGCTCAGAAAGAACTTCAATCAAAAGGTAAAAAAATTTTTATAGTACCAGTTACCTTTAGCTATCAATTTGTATTGGAAAGCCCTGCATTAATAAATCAGTACTTATCAAAAAGTAAAAATAATAATCAACATCTAAAAGATTTGGGGTATTCAAACACATATAAAATATTAACTTTTTTAATCAAGTATTTTACTCAAAGTAATAGTATAGCTGTTTCCTTTGGATCTCCTCTAGATGTTTTTGGAAATAGAGTAAATAAAAAAGGAGTTAAAATTGAAGATAATAATTTGTCATTTTCGCAAAATAATAAGTCGGAAATCTTAAATAAACTTTCAGATAAAATTGTTGAAGAGTTAATGTGTGGAACAGTTGTTTTTCCTAGTTTATTGATGGCTTTTGTAGCATTTGAAATAATTCAGAAAAGATTTATAAAAATGGATATTAATTCCTTATTATATCTGCCTGAAGACGAATTATGTATAAAAATTGATTATTTCAAAAAATATTATAAAAAGGCAAATGATTATATCAGAGAAATTTCTAAAAATAAAAAAATAAAAAGATCACCAGACCTTGCATTACCTATTGAAAAGCAAATTAAAATTGGATGTAAAAGTTTAGGACTATACCATGCAGTAAAACCACTTCAATTGAATCAAAACCAATTAATCATCAAGAACTTTAAAATGCTTTACTATTACAGGAATAGATTGGAGGGTTACGGAATTAAAAAGGAAATATTACTTTAAGTTATTAATAGAATTTAATCGCTTAGATAAAGATGGATGTGAATAATTAATAAATTCATAGAGAGGATGAGGAGTTAAATTTGTAAGATTATCCTTAGATAATCTCTTTAATGCAGTTATAAGTGGTTTCTTTTTATATGATCTTACAGCAAAGTCATCAGCTTCATATTCATTTTTTCTACTTTTAATATTTAATAGAATACCAAGAATAGTATTAATTGGTGAGTAGATTATAAAAAATGCAAAAATTTCTAGATGTCTAAAAGATATATTTCCTCCAAGAGCGTAACTTATTTCACTATTAAATAAAAACTTGGACATAATATATAACATAATACCTGTAGTAATTATTGAAATAATCATATTTGAGATGATATGTTTTAATTTATAATGACCTATTTCATGGGCAAGAACTGCAACGAGTTCATCAACAGAGTGATTTTTAATTAATGTATCATAAAGAACTATCTTTTTATTTTTACCAAAACCAGAAAAATAAGCATTTGCCTTACTTGATCTCTTAGAACCATCAATGATAAAAATATTACTAAGAGAAAAATCAACTTTTTTTGCAAAAGAATTGAGCTTATCTCTTAAATCACCATTTTCAAGAACCCTAAGTTTATTAAATAAAGGAACAATTAAAGAGGTATAAAACATATTAATAAAAACAACAAATAATGAGACTACTATCCAAAAATATATCCAAAAATCAGATGGATATAACATTATAAAAATGAGAAGGGGTACTAATAGAATTAAACCAAAAATAATTGTAATAATATAACTTTTAAATTTATCTAAAATAAAAGTCCATAGACTCATTTTATTAAATCCAAAATTTTCCTCAATTATAAAAACTCTATATAACTGGAGTGGTAATGTTAATATATCATTGATAATAAAAATAGATCCAAAGAATAGTAACGAAAGAGTAATCTCATTTTCAGGAGAAACAGTTCTTAAAAAGGAGTCTAAATCACCAAGAAGTCCATAATTTAAAATTAATATCATTAAAACAAAACCCAATGATGATGAGAAAAGATTAAATCTAAAATTTTCCTTTTTGTACAGTTGTGACTTTTTATATTCTTTTTCGTCATAAATATCAGATACATTCTCTGGAAGCTTTTTATCAAAATCTAAATAATTAAGTACACCAGAAATTAAATCAATTAAGAAGCTAATTGTAACTAAAACTATCATCAAGGTTAATATCATATCTGCATTCATATTATAAAATTAATTAAAAATTAGGGACAGGGCATTCTAAATATCTTGCATTTTTTGGAGGGATATTTTTTCCAAAAAAATGAAATAAAAAAATTAAAGATATCTCGTGTGATCCCCCAGAATAACCTAAAAGTTCAGAGACATTATAATCATAACTATATGAAATATTCATTTTTTTTATTTTCAAACTTAAGGATCCAATAATGGATTCAAAAGAATTATTTTTTTGAACAGGAACCCCTCTATACCACAGACCTATTGATAATGGATCAAAATTGAAATAAGATCCAATATCTAATTGAGAGAAAGAACCTACCTTTCTAAAATTAAAAGATGGTGCAATACCAATGTTTTTTAAACTATATCCGGCATGAAAAGAATATACTCTTTCTAAATTTAAATTATCAGAAGAGTATGAAATATTTGGTTCTAAAATATTATGTATTGATGCACCAATCCATAGACTTTCTGAATAAATTAATAAACCCATTGCTAGATTTAAATAATTTTTATTTTTAAAATCAGATAAATTTTCAGAGGTTGAATTTACTACTCCATTTACGCCAAGCTGATCATAAAAAATAAGATTTTCTGTATTAAAATTTGAATTAGTAAATGATGCTTGTAATCCAGATTTCAATATGAGCTTATATCCTAAATTAATTTCATATGAGAAGGAGGGAGAAATATGAGATGTGGAAAGTTTAGAAAAATTATCAATTTCATTGGACAAATTAAGACCTAATGAGAAATTACTTTTAAAAAAATTATAATCCATCCAAGATGATACAAAATGGTATCCATTATCTATTGTAGGCCATTGATTTCTATAAATAAAACCAGCTCTTCCAAATTCACCTAAACCTGTCATAGCTGGATTTAAATTTAGAGGAGATGAATAGTATTGAGTATAGTTTACATACTGAGAATATACATTTATATTAAAACATACGAGAATCAGTATTAATTTTAAAAATTTCATATGCATACTAACGAATTATAAGTAAATATGATATAAATCATCTACTTAGAAAGATTTAGATAATTAATGATTTTACCAATTTTTTTACTTAAATCAAAAAGATTATTCTCCGCATTTTTAAGACAAAAATCTAAATTATTAGAGTCACATGATGAAAAAACCAAATCAAAATGATTTAAAAATTTATTTATCTTCCCGTGTTCAACAGATCCACCTATTGCTATTGAAAAGAAATTTTCTTTTTTTAAAAATTTAGTTAATGATATTGGTGCTTTCCCAAATAATGATTGAGAGTCTAACCTCCCCTCACCAGTAATTAAAATAAATCTTCTTGATAGGAATGACTTATAATTAATCTTGTTAAGGATATACTCGGTTCCATTATAAATTTTGGCATTTAAAAATTCTTTCAAAAAAGCAGCAGCACCACCAGCAGCAGCACCACCAATAATATCGCTTGTTTTACTTAAAAATTTTTTATCGGTCAATTTTGAGAACTCAAGCATAGATTTTTCAAAAAGATTAAAGTCTTTCTCTTTTAAACCTTTCTGTTTACCAAAAATTTTAACAGCTCCAAATTTTCCAAGTAGTGAATTTTTAACATCAACCAAAATATGAAAATTGATTTTTTTATCTAAAGTAATAAAATTAGATAAATCGAAATTTTTCATTTTTATAATTGGATTCTCATCTAAAATTTCATTAGAATAAATATCAAAAAACTTAACACCTAGGGCTCTTAATATTCCAGCACCACCATCAATTGTTGCTGAGCCACCTAAACAAATAATAATATTTTTTACGCCCATTTCAATAGCTGATTTAATTTGTTGACCTGTACCAAAAGAACTTAATTTTCTATGATTCTTTTTTTTATCATTCATTAGTATCAATCCAGAGGCATTCGAAAATTCGATTATTGCAGTTTTATTGTCTTCAATTGTTATATACTCTGTTGTGATTTTTTCGCCAATTGGATTTAAAAATGTTTTTTTTACTGAATTGTATTTTAAATATAATTTGAAAATATCTAATGAGCCATCACCTCCATCTGCAATGGGAAGTTTTTTAATTTTAAAATTTGGATTATAAACTTTTAAACCTTCATAGATTAATTTAGATACTTGAATAGAAGTCAAAGAACCTTTAAAAGAATTTGGGGAAACAATAATTTCCATAAAACTAAAAAATTCAATACTACGTATTGAAAACTATTATTTAAAATTTATTATAAATTGATATTGTAATAATAAAAAAAAAATTTTCATCTTTGGCAACTCTAAAATTAAACTGAATACGTAATGAGTAACAATCTTGTAATTGTAGAATCACCGGCAAAAGCTAAAACAATTGAAAAGTATTTAGGTAAAGAATTTAAAGTATCATCATGCTATGGACATATTAGAGATTTAGCAAAAGATGATAAATCAATCGATAAAGAGAATGGATTTAAACCAACTTATGTACCCTCACCTGACAAGAAAAAAGTGATAAAAGAATTAAAAGATTTAAGAAGAAAATCAAAAAAAGTTTTCTTAGCAACTGATAATGATAGAGAAGGAGAAGCAATAGCGTGGCACTTAAAAGAAATATTAAACCTAAAAGATGATGAGTACGAAAGAATTATCTTTAGAGAAATTACAAAAAAAGCAATTCTAGATTCACTAGAAAATCCAACAAAAATTAATATGGACCTTGTTAATGCTCAACAAGCAAGAAGAGTTTTAGATAGGTTGGTAGGTTTTGAAATATCACCAATACTTTGGAAAAAAATAAAAAGAGGTCTTTCCGCAGGTAGGGTTCAATCCGTAGCTGTAAAGTTTGTAGTTGACAGAGAAAATGAAATTAATAATTTCAAACCGGAATCGTCCTTTAAAACGACAGGAACTTTTAAATCTGAGTCCGGTGAAAATTTTAATGCAGAACTAGATGAGAGGTTTAAATCTATAGAAGATGCAAAGAAGTTTCTTGAACAATCTTCACAAAAGAAATTTTCTATAAATAGTATTGAAAAAAAACCATCCAAAAGATCTCCTTCTGCTCCGTTTACTACCTCAACACTTCAACAAGAAGCTTCTAGAAAGATTGGTTTTTCTCCATCTTTAACCATGTCATCTGCACAAAGATTGTATGAAGCTGGTCATATTACATATATGAGAACGGATTCTGTTAATTTATCTGATGAGGCATTAACTAGTGCAAAGGATATAGTCAGCAAAAACTATGGAGACGAATACCATAAAAAAAGAATATTTAAAACTAAAACAAAAAGTGCTCAAGAAGCCCATGAAGCAATTAGGCCTACCAATTTAGAAAATAAAGATGCAGGAAAAACCGATACTGAAAAGAAGTTATATAATCTAATTTGGAGAAGAACACTCGCATCACAAATGAGCGATGCGATTTTTGAAAGAACCGTAGTTAAAATAGATACAGATATAGACTCAAAATTTAGAGCAACCGGAGAAGTTCTAACATTTGATGGTTTTTTAAAGCTTTATGATGAGTTAACAGATAAATCTAAATTACTTCCAAAACTACTTGAGAAATCTAGTATTGAAACTATAAAAATTCTATCCAAAGAAGTTTTTACTAAACATCCTCCTAGATTTTCTGAGGCAAGTCTAATTAAAAAAATGGAGGACTCAGGAATAGGTCGTCCTTCAACATTTGCTGAAACTGTTAGGAAAATTAAGGAAAGAGAGTATGTAGTAAAAGAAGAAAGAGAAGGTAAAATAATTGATAGTGAGGAACTAATACTCGAAAATAAAAATTTATCATCAGAAGTTGTTAAAGAAAGAACTGGTTTTGAAAAAAATAAAATTTATCCGACAAACATGGGCATGTTTGTGACTGAGTTTTTAAATGAAAATTTTATAAACAGTTTTATGGACTATTCTTTTACTGCAAAGACCGAAAATCAGTTAGATCAAATAGCATTTAATGGTAAAAATTGGAATGATATGCTAAAAGAATTTTATAAAGGATTTTCTGATCTATCAAATAAAGTTCCTGAGGAAAGATTCCAACTAGAAAGAGAATTAGGAGAATATAAAGGAAAAGTGATGAAAGCTAGAATAGCTAAATTTGGTCCCGTTATTCAAATTGGAGAAAAAGAAGACACTGATGCTGGTTTTCCTAAGTATTGTAATATACCATATGATAAACTTATTAATCACATCTCAATAGATGAAGCAATAACTATAATCAATAAAAAAGATGAAGATGACAAATTAGTAAGTGTCCAGCATAAAGATGGTATTATCGAATTAAAAAATGGTAGATATGGTTTTTATATAAGATATAATGAAAAAAATTATAAAATAAATAAGGAGAAATATCCTGAACCAAAATCACTATCGAAAGAACAATTAATTGAAATCATAAATAGTCCAATAGAAAAATCAAAAGATATCCTTGCTGAATTTTTTAGTGGAAGTATTCAAATAAGAACAGGTAAGTATGGAAAACCACCATACATATTAGCAGTTAGAGGAACTGAATATGGAAAAATATTTCAACAAAAAAAGAAAAAACCATTTGTAGGATTTCCTAAAGAAATACTTGAAAAATATAAAATGAGCATAGAGAAAATAAGTGAGAGTGAGGTAAAAGAAATTATTGAAAATTTTCTAAATAAATAATCTGATAAAAAAATTTACTTATAAAATACCTTATTATTTTCAGGATTCACATCTGCAAGTTTCTCAGACGGATCAATTATTATAGATTTTATATTTTTTGTATTGTCTATATCTAACCTGTAAGTTTGATTAACCCACTCCCAGTCAGGTAAAATGTCAACAAAATTATAATTATCAAAATTCTTTTCTCCCCTCATTATAGATAATGGTATATAAATTATTTTTTTAGAATTGTCATTATAAGTAATTTCAATATCAATAGGCATTGGCATTTTTTCTAATCTTTTAATTTCAAGAGTGACAAAATCTTTTTTTGAATCAATAATTTCTAGAGAATAATCAATTTTATGGGTAGTTCCTATCCAATAATCAATATACCAATCTAATTCTAAACCACTCTCTTTCTCTACTATTCTTATAAAATCAATTTTATCTGGATGTTTAAACTTCCATTCGTTATAATATCTTCTCAAACTTTTAAATAGTATCTTATCTCCAATAATATATCCTAGCTGACTTAAAAAAATTGCACCTTTGGTATATGATCCAACACCATAGGCCTGATTAGTAGAAAAGTGATCGGAATGGGTTGATAAGGGTTCTTCAATACCCTTCATTATAAAATTAAAATACCTATCATATGATTTTTTTAAGGGATTGATTGAATCTAAATTATAAATATCATTAAACAAATCATACTGTGTGATATTTTGAGTAAATGAGGTAAACCCTTCATCCATCCAGGCATAGTAACTTTCATTTGTTCCAAGTAACATCTGATACCATGAGTGAAGAGCCTCATGAATTGTTACAGATAAAAGACTTGGATATGATCTTTCTCCAGTAATAAGTGTAGCCATTGGATATTCCATTCCACCATCACCTGCTTGTATTACTGAATATTTTTTATAAGGGTACTTACCAAATTTTTTATTAAAATATTTGAAAGATTCGGCAGTATGTTCCTGAAGTCTACTCCAATTTTTTTTCATTTCTTCAGTATTCGATTGATAATAAAAATGAAGTTCTAAATCTTCCCCATCAACTTTTAAAATATCATGAGTGTAATCTGGATCTGCAGCCCAAACAAAATCATGCACATTATTTGCTATAAAATTCCAGATTTTTTTATCTCTTTTTTTTGTTACGTCTTTAAGTATGCCAGTACCTCCAACTACATACTTTTTATCAATTGAAATTGTGACATCGTAATCACCCCACGGAGAATAAAACTCTCTTGCAATATACGGATGAGCATGCCATCCTTGTCTGTCATATTCTGCAATTTTAGGAAACCACTGAGCCATAGAATAATCAATACCTTCTTTATTATTTCTTCCACTTCTTCTTATCTGTGATGGTACTTGACTTAAAAACTCCAAATAAAAAACTGACGAGTCATTTGGGTAAATAGCATCGATAAGATCTACTTCAAGAATAGTACCCTGAATTTTATATTTTACTTCTTTATTATTCTGTTTTAACTGATTTATTTTGTGAAAACCTATTTCATCTTCTTTTAATTTATAAATTCTATCCATAACCCTTCTGTCTGGATCAGGTAATGTTCGGCTTCTAACATCCATCATACTTTTAGGTTGAAATGCATTAAAATAAAGATGAAAAAAAGCTTTATGTAAAGTATCCGGGGAATTATTATAATATACTAATTTTTCAGTTCCTTTGAATTGATGATTTTCATGGAAAAAATCAATATCAATGGTATAGTTAACCTTTTGTTGCCAATAAGAAAATGAATCAAATGTATGTGAATTGAAAAAAAGGAGAAATAAAAAAAATCTAAACATCTACGTTTGCATATTTAGCATTTTTCTCAATAAACTCTCTTCTGGGGGCCACTTCATCTCCCATTAACTTCGAAAATAAAACATCAGCTTCTGCAGCAGATTCAATAGTAACCTTATTAAGTAGTCTTTCACTTGGGTCCATAGTTGTCGTCCATAATTGCTCAGGATTCATTTCTCCAAGACCTTTGTACCTTTGTATATTTACAGAGGATTCTTTTCCACCTTTGGACATTTCTTTAACCATTTTATCTTTTTCATCTTCCGACCAAACATATTCACTTTTTTTACCTTTAGATATTTGATAAAGAGGAGGAAGGGCTATGTATAAAAACCCCTTATCTATCAGCGGTCTCATATATCTGAAAAAGAATGTTAACACTAAAGTTCTAATATGGCTACCATCGATATCAGCATCAGTCATTATAATTACTTTGTGATATCTTAATTTTTCTAAATTTAACTCTTTTTCATCTTCCTCTGTTCCGAATTTAACACCAAGAGCGGTAATTATATTTTTTATCTCATCATTATCATATATTTTATGTTCTTGAGCCTTCTCAACGTTTAAAATTTTACCTTTAAGTGGTAATATAGCTTGAAATGTTCTATCTCTTCCCTGTTTTGCTGATCCACCAGCTGAGTCACCCTCCACAACATACAACTCACATAATGCAGGATCTTTTTCAGAACAATCTGCAAGCTTACCCGGTAGACCTGTTCCTGTAAGAACATTTTTTCTTTGTACCATTTCCCTTGCTTTCCTTGCAGCATGTCTTGCCTGAGCTGCAAGAACAACCTTAGAAATAATTTGTTTAGCTTCTTTGGGATTCTCTTCTAGGAAATCCCCTAACATTTCACCAACACAGACATCTACAGCACCCATAGCTTCAGAATTTCCTAATTTAGTCTTGGTTTGACCCTCAAACTGAGGTTCAGCTACTTTAATTGAAATAATTGCTGTAAGACCTTCTCTAAAATCATCTCCTGATATATCTACCTTCACTTTATCTAGTAATCCAGATTTTTCCGCATAAGATTTTAAAGTTCTTGTTAAACCTCTTCTAAAACCAGCTACATGAGTACCACCCTCAATCGTATTTATATTGTTTACGTATGAAACTACATTTTCAGAATAAGATAAATTATAAGAAAGGGCAACTTGAACTGGAACCTCCTCTTTTTTTCCTTCCATATAGATAGGATCAGGAATTAATTTTTCTCTTGATCCATCTAAATAATTCACAAACTCAACCAACCCTCCTTCAGAATAAAACTCTTCAGATTTAAAACTACCATTATCATCAGTCTCTCTTTCATCTGTGAGCTCGACTCTGATTCCTGCATTTAGAAAAGATAATTCCCTAAGTCTAGTAGCAACTGTATCATATTTATATTCATGAGTAGTAAAAATTTCTTTATCAGGAGTGAATTTTACAATAGTACCACGTTCACTAGATTTACCAATTTCTTTCACATCAGCTTTGGGAATTCCTCTCTGATACTCTTGTTCAAAAACTTTGCCATCTCTGTGCACAGTAGCAATTAAATTTTCAGACAGAGCATTTACACAAGATACTCCAACACCATGTAATCCTCCTGAAACTTTATACGTGTCTTTATCAAATTTACCACCTGCGTGAAGCACAGTCATTACAACTTCAAGAGCAGATTTTTTTTCTTTGGGATGAATTCCTGTTGGTATACCACGTCCATTATCTTTCACCGTTATGGAATTATCTTTATTTATCAAAACTGATATCTTATCACAATGTCCAGCTAGTGCTTCATCAATGGAGTTGTCAACAACTTCCCAAATCAAATGATGAAGACCTTTTTTTCCAACATCGCCAATGTACATTGCAGGTCTTTTTCTTACAGCTTCGAGACCTTCTAAAACTTGGATATTTCCGGCTGAATATTGTTTATTTTTATCTGATTTATCTGGCATGGTTAGTTTAGTAGTTATGAGTTTAAAATTACTTAAAAAATTGCATTTTTAATAGCATTTTAAAGGATTAATTAGATTATTTTATTGCAATTAAATTATAATAATTTAGGTTGCACTTTGACATTTAAATATTAATTTTATAAAAAATTTTAAATGGCTAATATAAGAAATTTTGAACCTGTAGATTTCTATGAAATAGACAGCTTGTTAACAGATGAACAGAAGTTAATTAGAGACTCAATTAGATCTTTTGTAAGTAAAGAGATATCCCCAAATATAGAAGACTGGTATGAAAGGAATCACTTTCCTATCGATATTGTAAAAAAGATGGGAAATACTGGAATTTTTGGACCAACAGTATCTGATAAATATGGTGGTGGTGGACTGGATAATATTTCATATGGTTTAATTATGCAAGAACTTGAGAGAGGAGATTCAGGTATGAGGTCAACAGCATCTGTTCAAAGTTCTCTAGTCATGTATCCCATTGAAGCCTATGGCTCTGAAGAACAAAAACTAAAATATTTACCAAAATTAGCTTCAGGAGAAATTTTAGGTTGTTTTGGTTTGACAGAGCCAGACTATGGATCAAATCCTGGTGGGATGGTTTCAAAAATTGAGGATAAAGGTGACCATTATATATTGAATGGTTCAAAAATGTGGATATCAAATTCACCTGCTGCTGATATTGCTGTGGTGTGGGCAAAAGATGAAAGCAAAAGGATCAAGGGTATGATTGTTGAAAGAGGAATGGATGGATTATCTACCCCTAAAACTGGAGGGAAATGGTCCCTAAGATCTAGCCTGACAGGTGAGCTAGTTTTTGATAATGTCAAAGTTCCAAAAGAAAATATTTTTCCAAATAAAGATGGCTTGGGTGCACCTCTTGGATGTTTGGATAAGGCAAGGTATGGAATTTCTTGGGGTGCAATTGGAGTAGCTTTAGACTGTTATGATGCAGCAAAAAAATATTCGCTTGAAAGACATCAATTTGATAAACCAATTGCCTCATTTCAATTAATACAAAAAAAATTAGCTGAAATGCTAACAGAAATTACAAAGGCACAACTTTTATGCTGGAGACTAGGCTCACTAATGGATAAAGGTAAAGTAAGCTCTGCCCAAATTTCATTAGCTAAGAGAAATAATGTTGAAATCGCATTGAAAATAGCAAGAGAAGCCAGACAAATCCATGGCGGAATGGGAATAACTAATGATTATCCAATGATGAGACATATGATGAACCTTGAGTCTGTGATAACCTATGAAGGAACTCACGATATTCACCTACTTATTTTAGGCCATGATATAACTGGTATCCCGGCATTCTCCTAAAATGAAATTTTCTGAGAATTATATCAGTCTTAAACATGGTAATAAAATTTTCATAAGAAGTTGGCTACCAAAGCAAAAGGCTAAAAAGTGTATTTTAGTTATACATGGGCTAGGTGAACACTCTGGGAGATATGAAGATTTTGGTTTAAACCTTATTAAAAAAAATATTGGGATCTATTCATTTGATCTTCCAGGCCACGGAAAGAGTGATGGTAAAAAGGGACATATTAAAAAATTTTCTGAATTTTTAAATGCAACAGAGCAATCACTTATTCACATTAGAAGAAATCACTTAGATTGTCCAATTATTTTATTTGGACATAGTCTTGGTGGTTTGATAGCTTTAAATTTTTTAATTGATAGAGAAAGTAGAGAGATTGAATCAGCGATTATCTCAAGTCCATGGATTAAATTAGCAATCGAAGTGCCTAAGTATCTTTTAAATATTCAAAAAGTATTTAAAAATATATTCCCAAGCCTAACACTAAACAATAGAATAAATCCTTCAGACTTATCTAAAGATCAGATAATAATAAATAAATATATAAACGATAGACAGGTGCATGATAGAATATCTCTGAAGCTTTATTCAGAAGTTATGGATTCAATTAAAGTGGTAAAGGAAAAATCAAATAAAATTAAAATCAAAACTCTTATTTACCATGGTAAAAATGATAGGTTAATTTCTTATCTTGGAAGTGATGAGATAAGTAAAAAAATCAGCAATACAGAGTTTTATTTACTCAATAATGTATTTCATGAACCTCATAATGATATTGAAAAAGATTTAGTTTTTAATAAAATTTATAAATTTCTTGAAATCAAATAATTTTATATCTTTAATAAAAAAACTATTATGAATTTGATTAAAGCTATATTGATTATAATGATTACAATGTCATGTAATAATAACTCACAAAACGTCAAGGACAAAGAATGGGTGTCTCTAACAGATGGCAAAACATTCAATAATTGGCATACATACCTTTCTGATTCTATTATAGGATGGACTATTGAAGACGGAGTCTATACATTAAATCCAGGAACTGGATCATCAAATAATGGATTAGTCTCTAATAAAAGCTATACTAATTTTATTTTATCAGTCGAATGGAAAATTGACAAAAATGGTAATAGTGGAATTTTTTGGGGTGTAAATGAAGACCCAAAATATTCGGTTCCTTATCTAACAGCAGCTGAAATACAAGTCATAGACGATGATGTCTATGACAAGAAAGAAATAAAAAACCATTTACATATGAATGGAGCACTCTATGATATGGTTGCGCCATCAGAATTAGCAGCTAATCCTACAGGCGAATGGAACAAATATGTTATCGAAATAAATTATAAAAAGAATAAAGGTTCAGTTACACTAAATGATAAAAATGTTTCTCAATTTCCTTTACACGGAAATGATTGGCAAAATTTAATTAATAATTCAAAATTTAAAGATTGGGAGGGATTTTCAAAGACAAAATCAGGTCCAATTGCCTTTCAAGATCATGGTACTAAAGTTTACTATAGAAATATAAAAATAAAAGAATTATGAAGTTAAGATTACTAATAATTTCAACCTTAATTTCTATATCTTTTTCAAGTAAAAAAAATTTTGATATATATCTAGAAAGTGAACTTCCCTATCTAAAAAGATTATACATGGATATTCATCAAAATCCAGAAATCTCTTTGATGGAAAAGGAGACTTCGATAAAACTTGCAGGTGAATTAAGAAAAATCGGTTTTGATGTATATGAAAATTTTGGGGGTTATGGAGTTGTAGGAGTTCTTAAAAATGGAGAGGGCCCAACTATATTATATAGGACTGACATGGATGCTTTACCAATGGAAGAAAAAACAGGGCTACCCTATGCAAGTAAAATTATAACAAAAAATGTTGATGGAAATGATGTTGGAACAATGCATTCTTGTGGTCATGATATGCATATGACTGTGTGGACAGGAACAGCAAGAGCACTAGTTGAAAGAAAAAATGAATGGAATGGAACAGTTATAATGATAGGTCAACCTGCTGAGGAAATTGGTGCGGGAGCAGCAATGATGTTAAATGAAGGATTATTCGAAAAATTCCCTATTCCTGATTATGGTATTGCCTTACACTCCTCTGCTACAATTCCAAACGGAAAAGTTGGTTTTGGAAAAGGATACATAATGGCAAATACTGAATCTGTTGATATAAAAGTTTTTGGTCAAGGTGCGCATGGAGCATCTCCTCATATGTCAATTGATCCGATAGTTACAGCCTCGATAATAATTATGGAACTTCAAACTATAGTAAGCAGAAATATTAACCCTCTAGATGATGCGGTAATAACTGTAGGTTCAATAAAAGGTGGTACAAAACATAATATTATACCTGATGAGGTAGACTTACAATTAACAATAAGAACTTATAAGGATGAGGTTAGAGATCTTATACATAAAAGGATAAAAGAAATATGTGATGGAATAGCTTCATCTATGGGAATTGACAAATCGAGATGGCCAAAAGTTACAATTCCTGATAATTATACACCTGCAAATTATAATGACGAGGAATTGGTTGATATAATGAGAAGTGTTTCTAAAAAAGTCATAGGAGAAGATAATGTTGTTGTCTCTGAACCCCAAATGGTTGGTGAAGATTTTGCAAGGTATGGAAGTACAGATGAAGATATACCAACCGTCATGTATTGGTTAGGAACTGTTCCTGATGATAGGATGAAAAAGTATAACTCAGGAAATTATTCACTTCCTGGTCTTCACTCACCATTTTACTATCCTGATATTGAAAACTCAATTATTACGGGTGTTAAGGTAAGTACTGAATCCTTAATAGAACTTTTCAATAAATGAATTTTTTTTCAAAGTCTTTGTCTGAAAAAGTATAAAATCTATTAGATCCATTGTTTTTTATGAATACAACATTTTTTTGAACATTATATACTTCCAAAAGAATTTTATTTAAAATAATTATTGATTTTAATGAATTTTTTGAATCAAAACGATAATTAATTTCAACTATATCATTATATAAATTAAACCTCGGATCTAAAAATTTAATTTCATCCTCATCTATTATAATTTTTAATTTACTTTTTAAGTATTGCTCAACTAATTGATGATTATTCAAAAGCTTATTTTGAGTATTAATTGAAATTGAATTACTATGGAATATTCTTAATCCATCCTCAAGGTCATCTCGAAAAATTTTTATTTTTAAAATACCTTCATCTTTATCAGAAATCAACTCAACTGTACTGATGTAAATAGGATGAATTAGAATGAGAAATAAATTAAAAAAATTCATATTTAATTAATTTAATAATAATGTATCATAATTAATTTTTTATAAGAAAAATATTTTTGCTAATATTGATTTTTACTAAACTTAACATGAACATTAACTTAGAAGTTGCAAATGGTGAGTCATTTGATGCAATAGTAGTGGGTACTGGAATGAGTGGTGGTTGGGCTGCAAAAGAATTGACTGAAAAAGGTCTCAAAACATTAGTTCTTGAGAGAGGAAGAGATGTTAAGCATGTTAAGGACTATCCTACAATGAATAAAAACTCTTGGGAATTACCTTACAGAGATCAACTGACTGCTAAGGAACGAAAAGATTATTATGTTCAAATTAGGACTGGATACACAGTAAAACAATCAACTAAACACTGGTGGGTAAAAGATACTGAACAGCCATATAATGAAAAAAAAGGAAATTTTGATTGGATTAGAGGTTACCATGTTGGTGGTAGATCTTTACTTTGGGGGAGACAAGTCTATAGATGGAGTAAAATAGATTTTGAAGCAAATGCAAAAGAAGGAATTTCTATAGATTGGCCAATTAGGTATAAAGACATTGAAAAATGGTATGACTACGTTGAAAATTTTATTGGAATAAGTGGAATGAAAGAGGGTTTATCTCAACTTCCAGATGGAAAATTTTTACCACCAATGGAGATGAATTGCGTAGAAAAAGATTTTAGAAATAACTTACTGAATAAGTTTGGTAGAACTTATACAATTGGTAGAGTAGCTCATACAACAATACCACATAACGGGAGGGGTGCATGCCAAGGTAGAAACCTTTGCATAAGAGGTTGCCCATATGGAGCATATTACAGTTCTAATTCTTCAACCCTACCAGCTGCTGAATCCACAGGTAATATGAAATTAAGACCAAACTCAATTGTTCATTCAATAATATATGATGATAAAAAAAATAAAGCTGTTGGGGTAAGAGTTATTGATTCAGAAACCATGGAAATGAAAGAGTTTTATTCAAAAATTATTTTCTTGAATGCATCAACAGTAAACTCAACTTTAATTATGCTTAATTCTAAATCGAAAAGATTTCCAAATGGTTTCGGAAATGACTCTGGAGAGTTAGGCCATAATTTAATGGATCATCATTTTAAGGCAGGGGCAAGAGCAAAAATGGATGGCTATGAAGACAGTTATTACTACGGTAATAGACCAAATGCTGGGTATCTGGCAAGATTTAGAAATCTTAAAAATAAAGAGATGAATTATCTTAGAGGATTTGGTTACCAAGGGGGTGCACGTAGAGATGGGTGGTTTAGAGCAGCCGAAGAAGGTTTTACAGGTCAAGATCTGATTGATATTGCGGTAAAACCTGGAGAGTGGAGTATGGGATTGAATGCATTTGGAGAAATACTACCCTACCATGATAATAAAATGTATTTGGACAATAATACTTTAGATAAATGGGGGATGCCTACAGTAGTTTTTGAAACTGAAATAAAAGAAAATGAAAAAAAGATGAGAGAAGACATGAAAAATTCAGCAGCAGAAATGTTAGAGGCCTGCGGATTTAAAAATGTTAATCCATATGATAATTTTTACAGCATGGGTAATGGGATACATGAAATGGGTACTGCAAGAATGGGAAATGATCCAAAAACTTCAATTCTAAATAAATGGAATCAAGTCCATTCAGCTAAGAATGTTTTTGTAACTGATGGTTCTTGTATGACATCAGCGAGTTGTGTAAATCCCTCAATAACATATATGGCGTTAACTGCAAGAGCGGCAAATTATGCAGTAAGTGAACTTAATAAAAGAAATTTATAATGAAAAGAAGAGATTTATTAAAAAGAATATCTTTATGTATATCAGGGTCGATTGTGTTACCAACTTCATCTATTTTACTAAAATCGTGTAGTAGTCCTGATAAAGAAATTAGTTGGAAACCAAAATTTTTTGAGAAAGATGAGGCATTTCTATTAAATGAAATTTCAAGTACAGTAATGCCAAATACAGAGTTTCCTGGTGCTATTGCAGTTGGAGTACCTTCAGAAATTGAATCTTATATTTTCAATGTTTTAGATTCGGAGGATCTATTAGAATATAGAAGAAAAATGAAAGATTTTGATAATTATCTCAATGATAATCCTGACTTTCCTGAATCATTTTATCAATCAAATAAAGCTGAAAAGATTCAAATTCTAAATAATATTCAAAATGATAAAGAAAATAAATTCAGAAATTTCTATATGAAAATGAAATCCGATATCATTGTTACATATTTTAGATCTGAAGTAGGTGCTACAGAAATCCTTAAGTATAATGGTCCATCCGTTGTTCTTGGTAATTATAAAGGATGTGTTCCATTAGATGATATAGGTAAATCTTGGGCAATTTAATTTTTAATAATGATCTCAAAACTAAATTCACCAGTTGATAATTTTGTAAAATGGGAAAAAAGTAAAGGTAATAGTACTTTTTTAATTCAACCTATACATGGTAAAAATCATGAATTTTCATGGGAAAGAGTTGGAATTGAAGCAAGAAAAATATGTAATTACATAAGGAGCCTCAAGCTTCCAAAAGAATCAAAGATTGCAATTCTATCAAAAAATTGTGCACATTGGATTATCACTGATTTAGCAATAATGATGAGTGGAAATATATCTGTCCCAATTTATGCTAATGTTACCGGTAAAACTGCAAAATATATCTTAGAACATAGTGAATCAAAATTATTGTTCGTAGGAAAATTAGAAGAAAATGACTGGAATCAAATTAAAAATTGTATTCCAAAAGAAATTTTAAAAGTAGATTTTGGTCATTATGATTTAAAATGTGATTTCATTAAATGGGATAGTTTGATTACAGAATTTAACCCTATAGAAAAAATTCACCCTATCAAATTAAATGACATTATTACAATAATATATACTTCAGGTACCACTGGAGTACCAAAAGGTGTAGTATTAAATTATAAAGCAGCTGCTACAGCTACAAAAAACTTACATTTACTATTTCCTCTAAATGAAAATGATAGATTTATTTCTTATTTACCACTTTCTCATATTGCTGAGAGAGCACTTGTTGAACATGGGGGTATACTATCTGGTGGAAAAATTTTTTTTGTTGAAACACTAGAAACATTTGTTAAAAATTTAAAAGATTGTAAGCCAACTATTTTTTTTGGTGTTCCGAGAATTTATACAAAATTTATGACAAAAATCTTATCTATTTTTCCACAGCATATAATAAATTTTATAATGGGGACACCTTTACTCAACAATATTTTTTCTTTTATAATAAGAAAGTCATTAGGGTTAAATAAAAGTAGAATTTGTATTACTGGAGCAGCATCAATTCCTATTTCAACCCTAAAATGGTTTGATAGATTTAAAATAAAAATATATGAAGCATATGGGATGTCTGAGAACTCTGCTTGCTCACACGGAAATTATCCTAATAATATAAAGTTTGGTACTGTCGGGAAAGCAATGCCAGATACAGATATTAAAATAACTGATCAGGGAGAAATAATCATGAAAAATGATTGTATTATGCAAGGATATTTCAAAGAAAAAAAGATGACTAGTGAAACAATCAAAAACGGATATTTACATACCGGAGATAAAGGGATTATTGATAATGAAGGTTACCTCACAATTACTGGTAGAATAAAAGATATTTTCAAAACAGCCAAAGGAAAATATGTAGCACCAAATCCTATTGAAATGAAACTCAGTAAAAATAGTTTCATAGAGCAAGTGTGTGTTGTTGGTGAAAATTTAACACAACCAATTGCATTAGTCATACTTGGTGAAGGAAAAAAAATAGCTTCTGAGATTAAAAATAGTTTCGAGGAATTAATGAATTCAATAAATAACCAACTTGAAAAACACGAAAGAATTAAAAAAATTGTAATCCTAAAGGATACATGGTCTACAGAAAATAATTTTCTTACTCCAACTTTAAAAATTAAAAGAAATATTATTGATGAAAAATATAAAAAGTTTTATGAAGCCTGGTTTGATTCAGAAAATAAAATAGTATTTCAATAAAATTATTTTTTTAATCCAATATATGGATTGTATCCATTCATTTTTTTTTGATAAAAGCCTGTTCCATCAAATTCTCTTACATCACCATTTTCTAAACAATCTTTAGAACAACAACCTTTATATTTTTTTGCTCCATTTTCACTAAGTGGAAAATGTTTATTACATAAAACATTTGCGCAGTTCACCATTTTATCAGTTTTCTCTCCTGTCACATAACACTTTCCAATAACTTCAGGATTAACTTTATTTACATCTTTAACTATTCTATCATCAAAAACATAACATTTACCTTCAAAATTTTCTCCTCCTTCCTCAATCCCATACTTTATAATTCCTCCATGAAGTTGGTAAACATTTTCAAAACCATTCTCTTTTAAAAAGCCACTTGCCTTTTCACACTTTACACCACCTGTGCAGTATGTGATTATCTTATTTTTTTTCTTTATTTTTTTCTTTATTTCATTGATTTTATTAGGAAATTCTCTGAAGTTATCAATATCTAAGGTCATGGCATCTTTGAACTTACCTATATTATGCTCATAGTTGGATCTAACATCTAAAATAGTAACGTCTTCAGGTTTATTATTTATAATTTTTTTGAAATCTGAAGGATTTATATACTTACCTTTATTATGTAATATTCTTTTCTTAACTATTCCTGAATTTACAATTTCATTTTTTATTCTAACATTAATTTTTTTAAAAGCATTTTTATGATAAGGCTCTACTTTAAAATCAATATCTGAAAAAATTTTTTTGCTAATTAGTTCTTTTTTGTAGTTATCACAATCTTTAATTAGGCCTGAAACAGTTCCATTAATACCCTCTTTTGAAATAATAATCCTGCCTTTAATATTATTATTAATACAAAATAAGTGATGATCACTCTTAAATTTATTAGGATTTAATATTTTAGCGTAGGAATAAAAAAGTAAAATTTGATAATCTTTTTTCACACTAAACCTTTTTGAATAAGAAGTGATTCCATCTCGATTTTATATTCTAAAGCTTTTTTTCTTACCTGATCTTCAAAAATTTCTGAAGAATCAGAGTATATTATGTCCCTAGAAACGTTTACCAGTATACCACAATTTTCATTCATTGTATTTAAGCTAATATCTTTTAATTTACCACCTTGAGTACCTACACCTGGTATTAAAATAAAGCTATTTGGTATTATATCTCTAATTTTTTTTAACTCTGAAACTCTATTGGCACCAACTACATACATGGTATTTTCTTGACTTGACCACTCTAATGAATCTTCTATTACATGTTCAAAGAGATTTTTTTGATTTGAATTTTTAAAATGTTGAATATCAATAGAACTGTTATTAGATGTTAAAGCTAATAGAATTATCCATTTATCTTCATACTCAAGATATGGAATTGAAGAATCTTTACCCATATAAGGTGAAAGAGTGACTGCATCAAATTTAAATGTTTCAAAAAAGCTTTTAGCATACATATTAGATGTATTCCCAATATCGCCTCTTTTTGCATCAGCTATTTTTAGTATATTTTCAGGAATATAGTCTACTGTTTTTAACAATGAATCAATGCCCTTTGAACCGAGAGATTCATAAAAAGCTAAATTTGGTTTATATGCTACTACTAAATCATTAGTTGAATCGATTATTCTTTTATTAAATTCAAATATTGGATCTTCGAAATCAAGTAATGATTTAGGAATTTTATTAATATCTGTGTCTAAACCAATACATAAATAAGATTTTTTCTTCCTAATCTCACTTACAATGTTTGCATAATTCATCCTATCTAAAATCTATTACCTCTATACCTGGATAATTTTTTTCGATAAATGTGAATAGAGATAGATCAAGATCTTCTTCTATAAAATTATTAATTGTGTATATGAAAAGTGTATTCGATTTATCAAAAACAGTAAAACTTTCTAGTAAGTTTGACTTATTAATTTTAAATAGAATTTTAAAATAAGATTTTTCATCACTATCTGGGTATATCTCTATATTTAATAAGTCATCCTTTTCTCCAATATTCTTATGAGTAAAACCTTCTTTATATATTTCAAAAATATTATTCAATGAGATTTCTTGCTCGGTTGGATCAAATTCAGATATCGTAACCTCATTTAAGTCCTCAAGATAAGTCCAAACTGTTTTCGAATCGTTAATTATTTTCTGCCCCTCGATAAATAAAATATATTTTTCATCTTTAACCGAAATTGTTCCTTCGAAAGAGTCTGTAATATTTTCTGATAAATTGTTCATTGAATATGTAAATGAGGATGTGAATCCATTCATTTTTTTATATTTATCACTCATCTGATTCAGAACTTCTAAAGCATCTCTTGTGTCCTGAGACATAATATTAAGATGAATAACTAAATTCAATAAAAAAGTTAAAAAATACTTCATACCTTTAATTTACGAAAAGTTAGTCTAAATCGTTAAGTAATTTTTCTAAACTATACTCATCTTGAATTAGCACTTGCCTTGGCTTACTACCTTCTGAGGGACCTACAATACCTGCAACTTCTAATTGATCAGTCAATCTACCAGCTCTGTTATATCCAAGCTTAAGCTTTCTTTGTAATAAAGAAGTACTTCCAGTTTGAGATGAAACAATTAGTCTAGCGGCATCTTCAAATAAAGGATCTCTATCCGATAAATCAATATCAACAATTTGCTTTTCATTTTCATCTATAAATTCAGGCAGTAGATAAGCAGAAACGTAGCCTCTTTGTTCTCCAATAAAATCACAAATACTTTCAATTTCTGGCGTATCAACAAATGGACATTGAAGCCTAATTATATCAGACCCAGATGTAAAAAGCATATCTCCCATACCAACAAGTTGTTCAGCTCCCTTAGAGTCTAATATGGTTCTTGAATCCATATTAGATGTAACTTTAAAAGAAATTCTAGTAGGAAAATTTGCCTTAATAACACCTGTAATTACATTAACAGATGGTCTCTGAGTGGCAACAATCAAATGAATACCAATAGCTCTTGCTAATTGAGCTAATCTTGCAATAGGATTTTCTATTTCCTTTCCTGCAGTCATCATAAGATCTGCTAATTCATCAATAACTAATACAATGTAAGGCAAATACCTATGTCCCTCATTTGGATTAAGCTTTCTATTAATAAACTTTTTATTATACTCCTTTAAATTTCTAGCTTGAGCATCCTTCAATAAATTATACCTAACATCCATCTCTGTGCAGAGTGAATTAAGAGTATGAACTACTTTCTTAGTTTCTGTTATAATAGCTTCCTCAGCATCCGGTAATTTAGCGAGAAAATGTCTTTCTATTTTATTAAATAAAGAAAGCTCAACTTTTTTTGGATCTATTAAAACAAATTTTAATATAGAGGGATGTTTTTTATATAAAAGTGATGCTAACATGACGTTTAAACCTACTGACTTTCCTTGACCTGTTGCTCCAGCAACAAGAATATGTGGCATTTTTGTTAAGTCTGCAAGTAGTACCTCATTTGATATTGTTTTACCTAAGATTAGGGGCAATTCATAATTACTTTTAATGAATTTTTCTGTCTTCATAACAGAACGTAAACTCACAACCTCTCTATTCTTATTAGGCACTTCAATTCCTATTGTCCCTTTTCCAGGAATAGGAGCAATAATCCTTATTCCAAGTGCTGATAGACTTAATGCTATATCATCTTCTAGATTTTTTATTTTTGAAATCTTTATTCCTGCCTGAGGTATTATCTCGTAAAGAGTTACCGTTGGTCCAATAGTAGCTTTCATGCTAGCAATTTCTATCTTAAAGTTTCTTAAAGTTTCTTTAATCTTCTCCTGATTTGATATAAGTTCCTCTTTACTTACTTGAATTTTCTTCTTATCAGACTCTTTTAAAAGATCAATTTTAGGGTATTTGTAATTAGATAAATCTAATTCTGGGTCATAAACTTTACTTGTTAAAGACTTTGCAGTTTTTTCATCTATAGTTTTCTCAACCTTTAATTCTAAATCTTTTTCTTCTTCTTGATTTTTATTTATTGGTTTTTCAACATTTTCTTTTTTAATAAATGAGTCGTCACTTTTAATCTTATCTTCATCTATATTTTGTTCTTCTTCATCAAAATCTTCCTTATCATCCACCTCATCCACCTCATCCACCTCATCCACCTCATC
>CEUU01028708.1_pt1 | contig 32633 bp, 30 predicted proteins | sample 531321 | NCBI WGS metagenome assembly CEUU01 (sample SAMEA2622658, study PRJEB7988) | marine metagenome | isolation source: saline water (ENVO:00002010), including
GTCTCGAGGATGAGGCGCTTGTCGTAGAAGCCGTGCTGACCGAGCCAGTAGCCTTGATCGGAGGTATAGATCACGACGGTGTCCCGGGTCAGCTTTTCCCGGTCCAGGTAATCGAGGACTCTCTTGAGGTTGTCGTCGTTGCCCTTCACGCAACGGACGTACTTGTGGATCATGTGCTGGTAGGCGACCCGGATCCTGTCCTTGTCGCTCTTGGGGTCATGCTTCCGCATTTGGTTGGGGGGCCCGTCCTTGAGGTGGCGAAAGTAGTAGGCGTCGCCCTCGGATTGCTGGTTGGGGTTGCCTCCGGAATGGAGCATATGGAACTTGGTGCGACGAAGAAACTCCTTCTTGAGGTTCGAATTGCCGGCCCGCAGATCCTCGTAGAGGGAGGGGGGCTCGGGGGCGGTGACGTCGGCCAGAAGTTCGTCGTAGCGGGCGGCGTGGCCGTAGTCGTGGTGGGGGGCCTTGAACTGGAGGCAAAGGAGGAAGGGCTTGTCGGGATCCCGCTTCTTGAGCCAGTCCATCGCAACGTCGGTGTAGACGTCGGTGGAATAGCCTTCACGCTTCCAGGTGCCCTCGGACCCGTTGAAGGTAGGGTTGAAATACTTGCCCTGCCCCTTCACCACCATGTGCCTGGCGTACCCCTTGGGCACGCTGTTGAGGTGCCACTTGCCCACCAGCCAGGTCTGGTAGCCGGCCTTCCGGAGCTCGACCGGGTATTGCGGGGAATCCTCGTTGATCTTGCCGTTTAGGCCGGTGACGCCGTTCTTGTGGCTGTACTGACCGGTGAGGATCGATGCCCGGCTGGGCGAGCAGATGGAATTGGCGCAGGTAAACTCGTCGAAGCGCATGCCCTCCTCCCTCAGGCGGTCGATGGCGGGCGTCTTGGCGAAGTCCTTGAGATAGGTCCCGTAGGCGGAGATGGCCTCGAACGCATGGTCGTCGACCAGAACGACTACGAAGTTGGGCTTGGCGAAGGCGCAAAGGCCCGAAAGAAGAAGGGAAAACAGGATGCAGGGCTTTTTCATTTGGTAGACTACGCTAAGTGGGTGGACGGGGTGGTCAACACAGATTACCGAGGACGGAGGAGGCGCTTTTGATTTGCCCGGGACGGCCGATCCCTTAGCCTTCAACCAGAGACAAAACGATACCCCTTCATGAACAAGCCTTCCGTCTTCCTGACCCTCACCTTGGTCCTTGCCGCGCACCTGGGCGCCGAGCACCGCCACACCCTGCAGTGCCGGCACTGGAGCCAGTTCGCCTGGCCCCTAGACACCACTACCCAGCGCTATGGTCCCGAACGGCAGGTCGACGTGCTCGACCTCTCCCTCGACGTGACCCCCGACTTCCGCAACCGCAGGGTGGCGGGTACTGCAACCATAAGCTTCCAGACCATGCAAAAGCCCGTCGATCAGTTGCGCCTGGACGCCTTCGACCTAGAGATAAGCAAGGTCACGGGCGGGCCCAAGATCGCCTTCTGGGAAAACACCGACCGGGCCCTGCTCATCACCTTCGAAAAGCCCATTCCTCCCCTCCGCAAGGCCAAGGTCACGGTTACCTACGAGGCGGAACCGGTCAAGGGACTCTACTTCAGGACCCCCGAACTGGGCTACCGGGAGTCCGACATGCATATCTGGACCCAAGGGGAAACGATCGAAGCCAGGCACTGGTTTCCCTGCTTCGACGCCCCCAACGAGTTCCTCACCTCCTCCATTACCTGCCGGGTTCCCAAGGACATGACGGTTCTTTCCAACGGCCGGCGGGCAGGCGAGGCGATCGACCCCCAGACCGGGCTGAAGGCCGTCACATGGATTCAGGAGAAGCCTCACGTAACCTACCTCATCTCCCTAGTCGCGGGCCACTTCAGGAAAATCACCGAGAAGCATGGGGACCTTTCCATGTCGTTCTGGACGCCTCCCTCCGAGTTCGCCGAGGCGGCCAATTCCTTCCGCGAGACCAAGCAGTGCATGGAATACCTCGAGAAGGAGATCGGGGTTCCCTACCCTTGGGCCAAGTACGACCAGGTATGCGTCCAGGACTTCAACTGGGGGGGCATGGAAAACACCAGCCTGAGCACCCTGAACGCCTCCACCCTCTTCAGCCTGGAAACGGAAAACATACGCAGCAGCCAGGGCCTGGTGGCGCACGAACTGGCCCATCAGTGGTTCGGGGATCTCGTGACCTGCAAGGACTGGAGCCATATCTGGCTCAACGAGGGCTTCGCCACCTACTACACTCATCTCTTCGCCGGGCACAAGGACGGCAGGGACCACATGCTCTACGGGCTCTACCGCGACAAGAAGCGCATCACGGGGCGCTCCGGGGACGTCGTGGCGATGGTCAACCGGAAGTACGACCGGCCCTCCGACATGTTCCGCAAATACGGATTCATGTCCTACACGAAGGGAAGCTGGGTGCTCCACATGATCCGATCCGAGGTGGGACCCGAGATTTTCCGCAGGGCGGTCAAGGCCTACCTGCTCAGGCACCGCCACGGCAACGTGGTTACGGAAAACCTGCGAGCCGCCCTCGAGGAGGCCTCGGGCAGGAACTTCGACCGCTTCTTCGACCAGTTCGTCTACCATGCTCATCATCCCGAGCTGAAGATCGATTATTCCTGGGACCAGAAGCGGAAGTTGGCCAAGCTGAGCGTAAGGCAGGAACAGAAGGTAGACGAAAACGTCATGCTCTTCGAGGTGAAGCTGCCGGTACGCTTCCGGGTGGGCGGGCGCATCATCGACCACGACGTCGCGGTGAGCAAGGTCGCGGAGGACTTTTACTTCGCTCTGCCCGCTTCCCCCGACACCGTACGGGTCGACCCGAACCTTACGCTGCTGGCCAAGATAACCTTTTCCCCGTCCGTGACCATGCTGCACAAGCAGTTGGCCGATCCCAAGGACGTCATCGGACGCCTCCTCGCAGTCGAAGCCCTGGGCAAGCGCAAGGACAAGACCTCGGTCGAGAAAATAAGGGACGCCCTATACCAGGATCCGTTTTACGGGGTCAGGCTGGCCGCCTCCAGAGCCCTGCGCGGGATGGATACCGACCAAGCCTTCGAGGCGATCGTCTCCTCCCCCAGGCAACCCGATGCCCGGGTACGCAGACAGGTGGTGACTGACCTGGGAGGCTTCTACCGCCCCACCGCCCTCACGGCCCTCAAGAAATCGCTCCAGGGCGAGAAGAACCCCGCCGTGCGCGGGTCCGCCATCCGGGCCCTGGCCGGGTTTGGGGATTCCGGGGCCGCAGGTCTCATCCGGAAGGCTCTGATTACCGATTCCTACCGCCACCAGCTGGCCGATGCCGCCGTTTCGGCCCTCCGCAGCCAGGATGACCCGGCCGAGATCGGCTACCTGCTCGGGATCCTCCGCAAGGATTCGGCCAAGTTCACCTCACGCGGATACGGCTCGGGCCTTAAGGCTTTGGCCTACCTGGCCAGAAACGAGAAGGACAAGTCCAAGATCCGTCGCTTCCTGCTCGAAAGCCTGGACGCCCCCAACCCACGGATCAAACTGGCCGCCATCGAGGCCCTCGGACAACTGGGCGACCCCATGGTCATCGCCTCTCTTGAGAAGATCGCTTCGGGTCGTGAAGGCTCCCCCGAAAGACAAAGGGCGGAGCAGGCCGTCGAGAAACTGCGGGCAGGCCGCAAACCGGTGGACGACTTCAAGAACCTCCGCCTGGAGTTGAGCGATCTCAAGAAGGCCAACGAGTCGCTCGAGAAGAAGGTGGAAGAACTGGGCAAGCGGCTCGATTCCAAGCCCTACCCGGATTCCCCGGACGGGAATCGAAGCGACTAGGAAACAAGCAGGAGATACCCTACCCCGAGGGCCAACTGGATGAGGGCGTAGGGCATCGCTACCTTCACGAAGCCGGCGAAGGAAAGCTTAAGCCCGTACTTGTGGATGATTGTGACCGAAACGAGGGTCGAGGCGGATCCGATCGGGGTGATGTTCCCTCCTAAGTTGGCCCCGAAGATGACGGCCCACCAGTAGGGACTGTCGGGGTTGTTCGCGACGTCCGGGATCCCTCCCAGGATCTTCGCAAGCATGGCGGCGAGAGGGATGTTGTCGGTGACCGAACTGGCCACGGCGGAAGCCACCATCATGGAGGCGGGACCCGCGGAGTCGCCGAGACCGAGAATGGGCATGATCCACTCGCCGATGAGAGCCAGCACCTGGGCATGCTCCATGACGTTGATAACCGCGAACAGGCAGACGAAGAAGAAAAGCAGGTCCCAATCGATGGCCTTGTAGAAGCGGTCGGCCACCGCCTTGTAGCGAACCAGCATGATGCCCGCGAAGGCCAGGGCCACGAAACCGAGGCCCAAGTCGCTGACCACGGGCAACTGGGAAGTCATGGCCACCGTGGCGATGAAGACGAAGGTCATGATGGCTCCAAAGCGGAAGAATCCGGGCGACTCGATCCCCTCGTTCTCATCGAAGCCGGCCACTAGGGCCTTGGCCGAGGCCCGCTCCTCGTCGCTCTTGAGGGAACTGATCTTGAACAGCTTGGCCCCCATCCAGATGGTGACCACCGTGGCGATGACGACGTAGGGAGAGGCCTTGATGAAGAAATCGATGAACTCGATCCCCGCGGTCTTGCCCACGATGATGTTGGGCACGGAGGAGATGAGCGTGAGCAAACCGCCGATATTGGTAAGGAGTCCTTCCACCAGAAGAAAACCGAGCAACTTCTCGGATCGGTCCAGCTTCTTGAGGGAAACCCCCGTAAGGGAACCCACGATGATCATGGCGGTGACGTTGTTGAGCACGGCGGAGAAAACCACCGTCATGACCCCGTAGAGAATCAGCAGTCTAAGGGGATCGCCCCGCGAAAGCTTGGTCAGCTTGACCGCAACCCAAGTAAAGAGGCCGGACTTGCTCGTTACGTCCACGAACAGCGAGGACCCGAGGATGATGGCAATGACCTCCCAGTCCACCCCCGGCACGTACACTGGCAGGGAAATCGCGTGTCCCCCTATCACGAGGGCTCCGACGTCGTCGAAGGGAAGCAGGCCAAACCAAGTCCCGAGGAATAGGGCGAGGATTGCGAAGACCCCCACGATGACCGACTTCTTGGCATGAATCTTTTCCTCCATGGCGAGGCATAGGATCATGCAGGCGAGCAAGCCCAGGAATAGATAGGTCACGCTCGCGGGCACCGCATGCGCGGAAGCGGCGGCCAAGAGTTGGAAAGGGGAATTCACAGGAGGAGCAGAGGTGTGGAGCGCAACTCGACGGCAAGGGGATGGGCCATGCCGTGCATGGCAAGCTGGTCCTCCTCCTTGGCGTGCATGACGAGCAGGTCGACCTGCCCCTCCTCGATCAGCTTTCGGTAGTCCTCAAGGCGATGACCGACTTTGGCCAGACACTCGACCTCGATGCCGAGACCGGCTTCCCCGAGGGCGTCCCTGGCCGAAACGGAGAAGTCCTTGGCATCCTTGAGAAGGCGGGAGAGAATGCTCTCGCGGGCCACCTCCGAATCGATCTCGGGGATTTTGTCGATGGCATCGAGGTAGCGGTCTAGGGTGACGTCGTCCTCCACGTGACTGAGCATCAACTTGCCCCCCTTGGGGGTAAAGGCTGAGGAATACCCGATGAGGGAACCTTCCCCACAGAGATGTCCGGAAACCGCCATCACGGTCTGCGGCGGGTCGGAGACCAAGGAGGCCGCATCCTCGCGCTCGGGGTGTGGAAGAACGAGTACCGGCGTAGTGGTAACCTGAGTCAGGACCTCGAGGTATTCGCCCAGGCTGTAGGGCCAGCGCCAGGCCTCGCTATGCAGGTTCCGGTAGGTCACCACGAGGTCGGGGCGGTTCTCCTCAACCCGGTCGAGCAGGTCCTTGACGCTTTCGAAGTCGTCCTTGCCCACGAGGCTCCATTCGGTTTCCGTCTCGGGAAGAACCTGACCGAGATAGTCCCTTACCTTTTGCTGGTAGAGGGCGGCCTCGGCTTCCCCAAGGTCGGTGGCAAGCAGGACACGGCCTATGGAAGGCTTGTCGTACACGTAGATTGTCTTGGCCGCGGCCTTGAATACGCTCTCGAATTGGTCGACGCTGCTCATTGGATGGTATCAGTCATGCCTATGAAGCAGGATGGGGCAAGGATGCAACCCTAAAGCCCAAGGATCGCAAAGAGAACCTGAGGGAAAGCCACTCGACGGGCCCTAGCCCGAGCTTCTCCAGAGCCAGAGTCCCAAGCCCAGCAGGATGGCCAGCACGACGAAGAAAAGATACTTCCCGGACGATGGGGATTCCTCAGGGAGATCCTCCTTGGCAATCCTGCTTTTCTCGAATTTTTCGGCAAAGACCTTTTTGTTGTGCTCCTTCGCCGCCCGAGAGAAGGGCGTGCGGGTCGCCCCGACGATTTCCCCCGTCTCGGGATCCTTCAAGATTCGCTTTTTATCCATTTTACTTCAAAAGAATGAACGAGGAAGAATCAGGGCGCCGACGAGTTGAGCTCATTTCCCGCCCCTGCCGGGGATGCGTTCCCTTCACTGGGATCAACCACGACCGGGACCGGTTCGGGAAGAAGAGGCTCGGGTTGAGGCCCGTAGTCGATTTCCCCGTCGACGAAGGTCTCGTTGAAGTCGATGGTGACGTTCTCATCGTCGTGGTAATGGACGATCATTCCAGAGCCATTGCTGAGGCTGGTAAGGGTACAGGGAGCGCCATCGGGCTTCCAGCGCTGGGCTTCCATGACCTTTCCGGCTTGGTAGTGAAGGACGGTCTTCTTCCTCCCGCCGGGGTAAAAATCCTCGAACTTGCCATCCCTGAGGTTGGCCTTGTTATAGCCTCGATAGTCGACTTCGCCACTCGGACTCCAGGCAATGAAGGGACCTTCCCTTACTCCCGCCACCCAAGTCCGCTCGATCATCTTGCCACCGCCATCGTACCAAGCGGTATGCAACCCATCCTGCTTGCCCTCCCTGCATTCGAACAGAGAGGCCACCTTTCCGGAGGGGTAGAGCTTCTTGACCCAACCCGAGTAAGGCGCTCCATCGGGGCCGAAATAGTTCTTGGGCGCATCTTCCTGAAAAGAAAGGGGTTCATCGAGCTCGACGTCTCCGGGGAGATTCGAGAGGGCGTCGGGCAAAAGCGCCTTGGCGAGGGCTTCTTGCCTAGCCTCGGGAGAATCGAGCGGATTGATGATTTCCGGAAAGGCTTCCTCCTCGTCCCCGCAGCCAGAAAGGAGACTGAGCAAAGCCGAGGCCAAGATTAGACGTTTCATGCCACATAGTAGAAAGGTTGATACGAATAAGGTCAAGTTTCGGAAAACGCTCTTGCCCACCCGCGGACACGCAACATCCTAGGAATAATCATCATATGTATGGACCCGGATGTTCTCGGATCCGTAATGAGAAAACCGACACTCCGACATGACTCAGATTTCCGCCTACGCCGCACAAAAGATCAAGGACCGCATGCAACCCTTCCCCATCGAAAGACGGGCCGTGGGCAAAACGGACGTCCGAATCGACGTCGAATACTGCGGGGTTTGCCATACCGATCTCCACTTCGTGAACAACGACTGGGGGATGACGGAATACCCGGTCGTCCCCGGCCACGAGATCGTAGGACGAGTAACCGAGACTGGTGAGGAGGTGGAAAAATTCAAGGTCGGCGATCTCGCCGCCGTGGGGGTCATGGTTGACTCATGCGGTGAATGCGCCCACTGCCGAAACGACCTGCAACAATATTGCAAGCAAGGATTCACCGCCACCTACAACAGCCCGACCGATGACCCGGGAGGCTTTACCTATGGAGGATATTCCAAGTCCATCGTAACCGGCGAACCCTTCGTCCTCAGGGTGCCCGAGACTCTCGAGACCAGCGCCACCGCCCCTCTGCTGTGCGCCGGGATCACTACATATTCCCCTCTCCGCCACTGGGAGGTCTCCGAAGGGATGAAGGTTGGAATCGCAGGACTCGGAGGACTCGGGCACATGGGGGTTAAGTTCGCCCATGCCATGGGAGCCCATACCGTGATGATCACCACCTCGGAGAGCAAGGCGGAGGACGCCAGAAAACTGGGGGCCGACGATGTCCTTCTGTCGACCGACGAGGACGCCATGGCAAAGGAAGCGGGCGAGTTCGACTTCATCCTAAACACCATACCGGTCAACCATAGGGTCGACCCCTACCTGGAGTTGCTCAAACTGGACGGAACGATGTGCGTGGTCGGGGCCATCGAACCTCTCGACCAGGTCAATGCGGCTCAATTGCTTTTCGGAAGAAGAAGAATGGCGGGATCGATCATCGGAGGCATCAAAGAAACCCAGCGTATGCTCGATTTCTGCGCCGAGAAGAACATCGTTTCCGAGATCGAACTGATCCGCATGGACCAGATCAACGAGGCTTTCGATCGCTTGGCCGGCAGTCAGGTCAAATACCGCTTCGTGATCGATATGAGCAGCCTGGACTAGCCCGGCCCGACGGGAAGCCGGAGCAAGGCCACTATTGCCTCCCTTTGGCGAAGGGATCCTTGCCCTCCGATTTGCGGGAGTCGGGCGCATAGAGACGGACCTCCGCGATCCGCCCGGTGTCGTCGAAACTGCCGAAGCCTATCCGGCCCCACTCGAAAGTCTTGTCCTTGGCCTTCATAATGGGGTTTTCAAGGTCGTTAAGGTAGACCTCGATTTTGCCCGTACCAAATTCCCTCACCAAGCGGAAATCATGCCACTCCCTGCTACTCCACTTGTGGCCCTTGGTCGTCTCGTGGGAAATCTTCGTACGCGGCCGGCCGTTCACTATGAAACAGTTGTGGGCGTGGTTGTCCGTCACGCTGGCAATGTGGGTATAGTAGAAATGGGAACGGTCCCGAAAACCGTAGAAGACGCACATATCCCGGTGACCGTATTCCTTGCCGGTCTGACGCAGTTTGGCCTCGAGAATGAAATCCTTTAACTCGATTCCTCCAAGCAGGGCGATGTTGTAGGGAGAACGGACCTCGTACTTGTACTTGCTCTTGGCAAAGTGCTCGATGAACCCGATTCCTTTCTCGGTTCCCCATTTCCAGACCCGCTTGTCGGTCGCAATGAAATCGCCCATGGACTGGTCGTTTTTAAAATCCTGCCGGTAAACCAGCTTATACCCCTCTGGCAGGACGGGGGCCTCCTTGCCGGAGACCAAAGGCGAGAAAAGCGCAAGCAAGGCGCAGGCAGAGTTAAGTACATTCTTGAGCTCCATAATCGTTGTATGGGTTGAAAGGTAGCAGAACCACGGCTTAGGCGCAAGTCACGCAGACCTGCGTTTCGGGAAATGCCTCGAGGCGGTCGAGGGATATTTCATTGCCGCAAAACACACAGGCGCCGAAAGTTCCATCCGCGATTCGGTCCAATGCATCGGAGACCTCGAGCCTCTGCCTCCTCTTCCTCCTGCGCAGCTCCAGAACCATCTGCTGGTCCTGCATGGCTTCCATTCTGGATAAGCGCCCCAGCCCCTTGTCCGGCACTACGGCTTCCGCCGAGGCTTCGCTTTTGCACAGGTAATCTTCGATCTCGAGGGCCAATTCCTCGAGCTGAAGCCTGAACTGATCAATTTTCTCTTTTTCCACTGGTGGTATGCACTGATAAAAATCATTGCAGGATGGGGTAAAGGGTCAACCGCGATCATGCCTGCCCCTCCGGGATTTTTTTTCTCCTTGGGTGGGAAATTCTTGAAAAAATTCATTTTTACAGGCAATGTTTATTTATGAAAACATTCCTAGCGCTTATATTCGGCTTTTTTCTCTTTCAATTTTCCCTCGTCGCCGAAGACGAGACATGTGCCATCATGGTAGGTGAAGCAAACGACCCAGAGGAATTTTCAGAGGTCGGTGGCAAAAAGATCTATTTCTGCTGTGGTTCATGCGTGAAGGCTTTCGACGCCAACACCGCCTACTACATTAAGGCTCTTCCCGCCCTTGCCAAGAAGTTCACCGATGCCGAGAAGAAGAAGCTTGGCGTAGACAAGGTAAAGTTGCTCGACCAGCGCTATTGCCCCATTTATCCCGAGCGCGTAGTCAACCCCAATTCCAAATTTGAGACCTACAAGGGCAAGAAGGTCTACTTCTGGTCCTCAAGCGCCATCCGCAGATGGAAGCGCGACCCGGACAAGTACTATGCCGAGGCCGCCAAGCGGGGACACCTTCCCAAGCTCTAGAAATAGGCTTCACCGACTTTTTGAAAAGGCTCCGGGTTTCCGGAGCCTTTTTCTTTGCCTTGGTCTCGGCTTATTTCTGCAGGATCACGAAAAGGTTTCCGGACTCGCAGGAAACCTTCACTTGATTCGAGACGGCCTCATTGCTTTGACTCAGTTTTCCCTCTGGGCTCAGAATCGAGCCATTCAGTTCCCATCGCAGACCGCTGGTGGCTACTCCTTCACAGGGAAGCAAAGCAAGAAGACTGAGGGTTGAGCCGGCCCGGCCAGCGAGCTGAAGGGGGCACTCCGGGGTCACCCGGCCTATCCATTCCTCGTTCCCGTCAAAGGTTAGCTTGACCGCCGGATCGACTTGGCTGGAGGCCATGAGGTTAGATAAAAAATGATCGGATCTTCCTCCCAGACCTCCAAGGATAATCAAGTCCCTTGTCACGGTTTCCCGATTAAGCCAGCCAAGGGCCTTTTCGAAATCAGTGCTGTCCTGATCGGGCAACCGGATAACCCGAAGACCAGGGTATTCGCTTGCGCGCTCTTCCCCGAATCCCGAAGAGTCCATGTCGCCGATGAGAAGATCCGGACAGATTCCCGCATTCCTGAATGCAAGAAAGCCGGCATCCACCGCAACCGAAAGATCTGCCTCCTCGTGCCGCCAGGAAAGCAACTCCTCGGACGGGGGACTCCCCCCCAGAACCAGTAAGGCGTTCTCCCCCTTCATCAGCAAGTTCTTTGAGTTATCGGAAAAAACCCATCTGCTTATCGCTAATTGGAAGTTCCAGTCTTTTCATGACCAGAAGCATATCTTCCCAGACCTTGCGCTTGCTTGCCTTGCTGGGGTTATGCAGGAGATAGGAAGGATGATAGGTAACCATCATGGGTATGTCCTGGAATTCATGCCATTTTCCACGAACGTCCCCCAGGCGGCGGGTCGGGTCAGGACCCAGCAAGCCATCGGTTGCAGTCTTCCCGAGAGCCACCACGACCTTGGGGGAAACGACCTCAAGCTGGGCCTTCAGATAGGGCATGCAAAAGTTCATTTCCCTGGGAGTGGGAGGACGATTCCCGAAGGATTGGTCGTGCCGGGGCCTCCAGTTCATGATGTTGCCGATATAGACCTCGTCGCGCGGGAGGTTCATGGCATCAAGGATTCGATTCAGGAGTTCCCCTGCTGGTCCGACGAAGGGGACGCCCTGTTGCTCTTCCTCGGCGCCAGGCGCCTCCCCGCAAAGAAAAAGGTCCGCTTCCGGGTTACCGGTTCCGAAAACCACATGGCCGCCGGGATTAAGCTCAGAGTTGCAAGTGGGACAACCCACTATCTTTTCCCGGAGCCAGTCAAGTCTCTCCTTCTTAGAACCTTCGGGAATGGAAAAGGGCGTCGGATCCGGAATATGGATGGATGGATCCTCGAGGGGAGACTGAACCTGCGAAGGCTTGGGCTTCGGACGATCGTTTCCGGAAACCGCGGTGGAAACGGGCGCGGTTGGGCCGGGTGTGGAACTTGAAGAGGAAGGATCGCCAAAATTTCTCCGCAGGGAGTCCTCCAAGGCCGCCAGGGATTCCTCCTCCACGTAAAGATCCCGAACCCCCTCGCTGCGCAGGCGCTTCAGCTCGAGAACAAGGGAATGAGCGGCTTCGGCTTGGTTCATTTGCCCGGCTCCTCGAGGGCCGGCATGGCCAACTTCTCGACGTACTTGGCGAGGAGGTCGAATTCCAAGTTCACGGAATCGCCCGGCTTGCGACCGGGCAAGTTGGTCTTGGATAGAGTATGAGGGATTAGCCAGATGGCGAAGGAACGATCCTCGACGTCGCACACGGTAAGGGAACAGCCGTCGAGAGCTATGCATCCTTTGTCCACCAGGTAACGCTCGTAGCCCGGCGGCACCTGGACCTGAAGGTATAGGTTTTTTCCCCTTTCCTCGAAAATCTCCACTGTGCCCAGGGCATCGACGTGCCCCGTCACGAAATGCCCCCCTACCCTTCCGTCCGCAGGCAGGGATCTTTCAAGGTTGACCGGGCTCCCTTTTTTCAAGTCGCTCAGGTTGGTGCGTTCGAGGGTTTCCTCAAGCAGGTCGAAGGTAGCCTCCTTGCCCTTGCTCTCGGCAATGAGAGTGAGGCAGCATCCGTTGACGGCCAAGCTTGCTCCTTGATCGAGTCCGTCTCCATCCACAAAAGGAAGTGCGACCCTAAGTTCCCAAGCCTCGGAGGCTTCCTCTAGGGACAAGACCTTCCCTACGTTCTCAACAATACCGGCAAACATTCTTAAAGAGAGCCAAACAAACAAAGGAGTGGATTGATTTAAAGATAATTTGACCCATTGGCCTCAAAGCGTACCTTTCTTATATGTCCATGACAATTTCGATTTTCAAGACCCGTACGATATTCTTATGTCTCCTCCTTCTCTTCACGCGCCCTGATGCGTCGGCAGTCGCGCCTGGGGCATCCTCCATCCCCGCCGATTCCTTTATCGTCCTCTCCCTGAAGGGTGAGTCCATCCTCCAAAAATCGGGTATTCTCGAAAGCGAAGCCTGGACTCCGATTCTCGCAAGGTTCTCCCGAACCCATCCGGATATCCATGAAGTTCTGCTGGATAGAAATTCGAGTGGCCTCAAATTCCAGGCTCCCCTCCAGTTTTTTGCCCGCATGGGTGGGGGCGACTCCCCTTCCCCATCCTTAGGGATTATCGCCGTCGCCCAGGATCCCGCAAAAGCGGACCAAACCCTAGCCATGATCGCCAAAACCTTGGGATTGAGCCGTAAGAAAGGCAAAGGGAATGAGTATCGCAAAGAGGGCTCTCCGCTAGGAATCGGGCGCAAGGGCAGGATCTGTTACCTGCTTGGCGTTACCCCCACCGTGAAAGCCGAGGAGGGCGAGAAAGCGCCTTCGATCGATGAAAGGCTGGACGAATTAACTCGTGTTTTCCATTCCAACGAAAAGGACGTCGCAAAATTCCCTTCGTCTCTCAAGGCTCATCTCAGCCGAACTTCGGACTTGGCTCTTTATCTTGACGGAACGGGTTTGTCCGAATTGGTAGAAGACTTCTGGCCCGACGACCAGTGGAAGAATCTTCTGCCCGCGCTGGACCCTCTCTTCAACCGGCAGATCGGGCTCAATCTTCAATCCTCAAGAGGAGCCATTAAGGTAACCGCATCGGAGTTTACGCCCCCAGGGCGTCAAACACCCCGGGCGGCATCTCCCCTTGCCATGACCGGACGACTTCCGGGAGATGCTCCCCTCGTTGCCCGCTGGTCCTTGCCTGAAGACTCCCTGCGCGCCGGCGCGTCCGAAGCCATGGGCCACTTGCTCAAATTCATGAGCGCCGGAAAACTGAACAAAGACTCGGTCTTGCCGGGCTTCGATGCATCCGCAACCGAGTTGCTCGACTCTCCCAGCGGAGATTTCGTCCTTGCCGGAGGGACCTTTAAGGCCTTGATCGTCCCCAACGAGGACTCCATCCCGACAACGGAGCTCAAGCCATCCTTCGTCCTTGGCTTCGGTTTGTCCAAGCCCCATCTCTTCAGCCAATTTCTCGCCGGGCTCAACATGGCGAAGTCGCTCGATACCCTCCTCTATGCCGGCGATCTTCACCTCAGCTCTAAAAAAGACGCCGCTTGGCTTTCCACTTTCGACTACCTCCGGGAAATAAGGGCGGACAAGCCCATCGCTCCCCTCTCCAAGTATCGGGCCAACCTGCTCAACCAGCATGCCTTTGCCCTCGATTTGAACCTGCTGAAGGCCAATCGCTCTCTTCGCGAGCTCAAAAACCTTACCTACGAGCAATTCAAGACCCTGCACTGGCTGGGCGACTTCTCCAGGCTGACCGTTCTCTCCGAAGAAAAGGGCAACCTGACCGCAACCGTCAAGCTCACCGACAAGGAAAGGCAAGGTTGGGAAGTGGTGGCCAAACACCTCGGGCAGGAAACCATAGACTCTACCAACCGGAGCCTTTATCAAGCCATTATTCGGGATGATTTCAACGCCATCGTACAGGAAGTGCGCAAGGGAGCCATGATCAATGCCAACGACAGGTTCGGCCATACCCCGCTACACTTTACCGCCTTCAGGGGCAACGCCCGCATCCTTCAGTTTCTACTCCGCAACGGTGGAGACCCCAACGCTCGCGGCAGGCACGAGTCCACACCCCTCCACAGCGCCGCATGGGGCAGAAACCTGCAGGCCCTTGAGGTCTTGCTGGAGGAAGGGGCCGACGTCGATGCCCGTACTGATGAAGGCGAGACCCCCGGCATGACGGCCGCCCTAAGAGGCGAGAAGGACGTTCTGGAGATTCTCTTCGCTCTTTCGGCCGACCCTCACGCCGTGGATGACCATGGCACTAATTTGATCGACTTGGCGGCGGCGGGGGGCCATCGAGTCATCGTCGAGTTGCTTCAAAAAATCGGGGTCAAGAACAAGAACCCCCTCCACGTCGCGGCCGGTCTAGGCGACCTTGCAAAGGTAAAGGAATTGCTCAAGAAGGGCAGGGAAGTCAACGAGAGGGACTCCTTCGGGGCAACCCCTCTACTGATCGCCATGGTTGCCGGACAGGAGAAGATGGTGGAATTGCTTCTTTCCCGCAAAGCCGACCCGAATATCAACGCGAGAGAGGGCTACACGCTGATGCATGGAGCCGCCTTCTCGGGTAAGAAAAGCATGGTAAGTAAAGCCCTTTCACTTGGACTTGAGATCAACCCCCGCTATGGTTCCGACGGCATCACCCCGACCGACGTGGCCGAAGACGAGGGCGATGCCCTTCCCTACCTTCGGGCCTTGGGCGGGCGGACGGCGTGGGAGCTTGGAAACTTGCCCGAAGAACCCGCAGGGAAGTAGGTCCTCAGGGCGTCCGGGCAAGGCCCATGATCCCCTGGCCCAGTTCCCCAAGCCTTCGGTCCAGTACCTTTGCGCCGGGAGCGATGCCTTCCAGGAAATTCCAGAATTCGGGTGAATGGTTCATATGACGCAGGTGAGCCAACTCATGGCAAAGAACGTAGTTTCCAACCTCATGGGGAAGCAGGATCAGCCTCCAGTTCAGGGAAATCGTTCCCTTGGCGGAGCAAGAACCCCAGCGGCTTTTTTGGTTGCCGAGTCTCAATCTGTTCCAGCTCAATCCGTGGCTTTGGGCCAAGGCGGATAGTCTTGGGGGAAGATATTCCGCGGCAAGTAAACGGCAGGCATCAAGCAGGGCGCGCTCAAGGGAGTCCGGGCCGGAGAGCGAAAACAGGATGGAATCCTCGGCCACCTCGCAGCCGGGCTTGGAGGAAGTATTCTTCGACAAGGCCGTCCAGCAAACGCGACGGGCGGTTCCGTCCAGCCAAACCAATCCTCCGCTCGAAAAATAACGCGAAAGCTTGGTTATGCGCGGAAATTTTTTTGTCTTTCGCTCAAGCCAGGACTTTTGGCTGGCAAGGAAGGACAAGCCCTCGGACCAGGGAGACCATTTGGGCAAAGTCAGGGTGGCCCGGGTGGCGGAATCGACCCGCAGGTTCATCCTCCTTGCTCGGGAGGATTTTTGAATTACGCAATCGATGGAGCGGGAAGAGGATCCGCTCTCCAAGGTAACCCGCTCGATCATCTCACTCCCCGACATGGACCCTCAGCGGTCGGGGGAAGCCAAGCCCTCGAGGGCCCGTGCTTGTCCGGATGCAAATTTCCTCAAAGCCGACTCCGGGTCGATATCCGCCTTCCTGCAGGCCGCCACGATTTCGAACAAGAGCTTTCCCGCCCCTTCCTCGTTCAATCCGACCAAGGAGAGTTCCACCTTGGCCTCATCCCAGTCCCCAGCCTCATCCAGTCCGGCCTTAAGGGAGCGCTTGTACACGTCATGGGCGAGGAGGAGGGCCGGTAATCGTGGAGGCAGATCCTTGAAAAGCTTGGGGGGACCGGATTCGTCCTCACCGGAGGCTTCCTTCTTTTCGGCCGCCTTGATCATCTCCCAACGGTCCAGAACCTCGGAAGTGGAGTCTACCTTCTCCGATTCTTCTCCGAAGACGTGAGGATGCCTGCGGATCAGTTTCTCATTGATTCCGCGGGCCACGTCCTCGAGGTCAAAACTCCCGACTTCCTCGGCTAGGCAGGCGTGCATGACAACCTGCAAAAGCAAGTCGCCCAGCTCTTCCTCCATGAGCTCGAAATCTTCATCGTCTATGGCTTCCAGCACCTCCGAGGTCTCCTCGACCAGGCAACGGGCAAGGGACTGGTGGGTCTGTTCTTGGTCCCATGGGCAACCATCCGGAGCCCGTAGTCTGAAGACAATGTTTCTTAGTCGTTGAATTTCGCTCATTCTCGCGCATTCTGTATGTCTGTTAATTCTTGGCAATTCATTCCATCCCAGGAATGAAAAAACCTTTTCAAATCATGGATAAACTTACCGAAATCATGGACTGGAAGCGCCGGGAGGTCGCTCTCCGGGCCCGACCGGTCCGCCCAAGGGAATTGAGTTCCCTGGGAGAAAGGATGAGCGTGGGCTTATCCTTTCACGATGCCTTGGCCAACCCGGGGCAACTTTCGGTGATCGCCGAGATCAAGAGAAAATCCCCTTCCGCAGGAAGCATTGCGGAAGGAATATCCGCCGTAGAACAAGCCAGAGCCTATCTCAATGCCGGGGCCGAGGCCATGTCCGTACTCACTGACGAGGAATTCTTCGGGGGGAAGCTGGAGGACCTCTGGGAGGTCAATGACTTCATCAGCAATCACCAGAGGGAAACCCCCACCATTAGGAAGGACTTCATGATCCATCCCATTCAGGTGCTGGAAGCCGTCGAGGCCGGGGCAAGGGCAATACTTCTCATCGTGCGGGCGCTGGACGACGAGGACCTGAAAAGCCTGCGCGAAGCGGCCGACCTGGCAGGACTCGACTGCCTCTATGAGATCCACGAGGAAAAAGAGCTCGAAAAGGCACTCCGGCACAGCCCTCGTATCATTGGCGTGAACAACAGGGACTTGGCCCGTTTCGAGACGACCCTAGATACCACCGAGATGCTCTTCCCGCACATACCCGATGGAATCGTAAAGGTCAGCGAAAGCGGCATCCTAGAACCCGAAGATGCCTGGAGAGTCAGGGAAGCCGGGGCCGACGCCGTTCTCTGTGGGGAAGCCCTCATGCGGGCGGACGACCCCGAGGCCTTACTTCGGGAAATGAAGGAATGCGAATAGCCGACGATTCTTTTCCGCAACGATGTCGCTTACGCCCAAGGAAACCACGGATCTGCTACGCGACATCGGCCACCAGCCCAAGAAGCAGTTCGGTCAAAATTTCCTGATCGACGGCAACATAGTCCGGAAATCGATTGAAATGGCCGACTTGCCGGAGGGGCTTCCGGTGGTTGAGATCGGGCCCGGACTCGGAACTTTGACCCGTAGGCTGCTTCAAGCCGGACACCCCGTTCATGCCGTCGAGATCGACCATGGGCTCCTCGAAAACCTCGAACGGTCCCTCTCGCCTGAGATTGGGAAAGGCCGGCTTTCTCTTCAGCGCGCAGATGCCGTAAAGTCCCCCCTGGGTACTCTTCCCGAAGGGATCGACGAGTACGCCGTGGTAGCCAATCTGCCCTATGCAATCTCCTCCGCCTGGCTGGAATCCCTGCTCGCCACGGGCCGCCTTCCCCTCCGGATGGTCCTGATGCTCCAGAAGGAGGCCCTGGACAGGATGTGGGCGGACTGCGGGACCAAGAACTACAATGCCCTATCCATCTTTCTGCGGGCGTCGTTTGAAAGCGGAACCCGTCACCTCGTCTCACGCCAATGCTTTTACCCCGCCCCGGGGGTCGACTCGGTCCTGGCCAGGATGGACCGTCTTCCTTCCCCCTATCTCTTTGCGGATCCAACCCGTGCCCTGATCAGGAAAATCTTCACCCGGCGACGCAAGCAGATCGGCTCCCTAGCCAAGAGGGAGGAAGCAAAAGAATGCGACGAAATCCTGACTTGGCTGGAATCGGAAGGGCTTAGCCCCACTCTCCGGCCCGAGCAAATCGAGCCTCAAGCCTGGCTGAGCCTGGAAAGGCGGGACTAGGCCTAAGCGGCCCCGCAGCACTTCTTGTATTTCTTCCCGCTTCCGCAGGGACAAGGGTCGTTGCGACCGACCTTGGGAGCATCCCGGACGACCGGAACGGCGATCTCCGGAATCTCGGGAGCCTCGGATTGCTGAGGCGCAGGGGAGCCACCTCCCGAGCCCGAAAACTGATCGAAACCTCCGCCCTCCGAACTTTCGGGACCGGTCGTCTTGGCCACGCTGTTGAGCGTCGAGAGCATATTCTCGAAAACGGCAAGGTTGGTGGAGGAACGGAACATGCCCGAACATACGTCCGAGCGCATCGAGCCCATCATTTCCTCAAAGGCCCGGAAGGCCTCGTTCTTGTATTCGCTAAGAGGATCCTTCTGACCGTAACCGCGTAACCCGACGCTCCGGCGCAGCTCCTCCATTTCCGTCAAGTGATCCTGCCAGTGCAGGTCGACGGCATTAACCACAACGTATCTCTCCAGCCCCTGCAGTTGCTCCGGATCCTCCAGTTTTCTCTTGGCCTCATAGGCGGAAACGATCTTCTCGAGGATGACGTCCTTGACCTCTTCTTCCCGCTTGCCCTGCAATTCTTCAAGGCGCACGGAGAGAGGAAAGGTAACGTTGACCCAGGAGGCGAGGACGGACTCGAGCTCGGGCATTTCCTCCGAGCTACCGGCCTTGAACTCCTCCTCGGGCACACCGCCCAGGCGAACCTCGACCTCTTCCTCGATCAGCTCGAGAAGGATTTTCCCGGGATCTTCCTCGAGGAGAACGTCGTTACGGATGGAGTAGACGATTTCCCTCTGGCGGTTGAGAACGTCGTCGTATTGAAGCAGGCGCTTGCGGATTGAATAATTCTGCTGCTCGACCTTCTTCTGGGCATTCTGGATGGACCAGTCCAAGGTTCCGTGCTCAAGCATCTCATCGTCGCCGAAGGATTTCTCGAGCATCTTGGAAAGAGCCCCCTGGTTGGCGAAAAGGCGCATCAGATCGTCCTCGAGAGAAACGTAGAACTTGGAGGCCCCTGGGTCGCCCTGGCGCGCGCAGCGCCCGCGCAACTGGCGGTCGATTCTTCTCGACTCGTGCCTTTCCGTACCAAGGACCAGCAGGCCACCGTTTTCCTTCACTCCCTCGCCCAGCTTGATGTCCGTTCCGCGGCCCGCCATGTTGGTGGCAATGGTGACGGAACCGGCTTGGCCCGCCTGGGCGACGATTTCCGCCTCCCTCTCGTGAAACTTGGCGTTGAGTACGGTGTGGCGGATATTGGCTCTCTTGAGCATCCGGCTGAACACCTCCGAAGATTCGACCGAGGCGGTTCCGACAAGAACCGGTTGCCCCCGTTGGTGAGCCTCGCTCAGGTCCTCCAGGACTTGATTGAACTTTTGCCTGCGCCCCTTGAACATGAGGTCGTTCAAGTCCTTCCGGACGCAGGGCCTGTGGGTGGGAATGACCATAACGCCCAACCTGTAGATGTCGTGAAATTCACCCGCTTCCGTTTCCGCGGTACCCGTCATTCCGGCCAGCTTTTCGTACATCCTGAAATAGTTCTGGATCGTGATGGTGGCGTAGGTCTTGGTCTCCTTCTCGATGGCAACGCCCTCTTTGGCCTCCACCGCCTGATGGAGCCCGTTGCTCCATCTGCGGCCCGGCATCAGGCGCCCCGTATTCTCATCCACGATCATGACCTTGCCGCCCTGCACGACGTAATGCTTGTCCTTCTCGTAAAGACCATAGGCTCGCAAGAGCTGAGAGACGGTATGGATGCGCTCGCTTCTGACCTGAAAATCCTGCTCCGCTTCTTCCTTCCTGCTGCGCTTATCATCGTCCGAGGCTTCGGAATCCCTCTCGATGTCGACGTACATCACGGCCAAGTCGGGAATCACGAAGCCTTCCGGGTCATCCGGACTGATCAATTGCCTACCCTTCTCCGTGAGATCGGCCTGCTGGTTTTTCTCGTCGATGACGTAATGGAGATCCTCCTTGAGCTGGTGAGCCCGCTCCTTGTTGTAGTCCGAGTTCATTTCCAGGTCGAATTTCTCGAACCTTTTGCGGATGGCGGCATCCTCCATCATCCTCATGAACTGGCGATGGGTGGGCATGCCCCGCTTCACTTGGTAGAGACGGGCCGTCGCCTCGTCCGCCTGCTCATCCGAGAGCTCATCCGCGGCAAAGGACTTTTTCGCCTCCTCCGCAAGCTTGTTGCACTGCCTGAGCTGGGTCTCGAAAAGCTTCATCACCTTGGGCTTCATATCCATGAAGGGGAGAGGGTGGTCCTCACGCATGGGACCCGATATGATAAGCGGTGTTCTGGCCTCGTCGATCAGGATGGAGTCCGCCTCATCGATGATGCAGAAGAAGTAATCCTTCTGTACCTGGTCTTCCATGCAGGTAGCCATTCCGTTGTCCCGAAGATAATCAAAACCGAATTCCGATGCCGTGCCATAGGTAATGTTGCACTTGTACATTTCCCTGCGCTCGGCCGACGGCATGTTGTTCTGGATACAACCCACGGTCAGCCCGAGATACTTAAAGAGGGCTCCCATCCATTGGGAATCCCGCAAGGCGAGGTAATCGTTGACTGTTACGAGTTGGCAGTTCTTACCGGACAGGGCATTGAGATAAAGGGGGCAGGTAGAGACCAACGTCTTTCCCTCACCGGTCGCCATTTCGGCAATGTGGCGCTCGTGCAGGGCCATGCCCCCGACCAATTGCACGTTGTAATGAACCATTTCCCAAAGGATGGGATGGTCGCAGACGGAGACTTCCTGACCACAGAGACGACGAGCCGCGTTCTTGACCACCGCGAAAGCCTCCGGCAAAAGTTGATCGAGGCTCTCACCGTTGCGATTACGTTCCATGAACTCCTGGGTCTTGGCCTTAAGTTGCTCTTCGCTCAGGGACTGGTACTCCTCCTCAAGCCGATTGATCTCCTTCACCACGGGCTCGCACTTCTTGAGGTATTTTCTGTGGTTCCTGCCCTTGAGGGCGTTGAGGAGGCTTTTGACGGGGGCGAGTGGATTCATCATCTTCCGCTTTAGCTTTCCAGTATGGACTGGAAGTATGGAATGGTCCGGTCAAGACCCTCTTCCAATTGGACTTTGGGAGACCATTCCAGAACTTTTTCGGCCAAGGAAATATCGGGCTTGCGCTGGGTGGGGTCGTCGGACGGCAAAGGCTTCTCGACAAGCTTGGAGGAGGAGTCCGTTTTCTCGAGCACCTTTTCGGCCAGTTCGCGGATGGAAAACTCCACTGGGTTGCCTATGTTTACCGGGCCCACGGTTTCTCCTTGGTCCATTACGCCCATCATCGCATCAAGCAGGTCGTCGACGTAGCAAAAGGAACGGGTTTGGGAACCATTGCCATAGATGGTGATATCCTCACCCTTGAGGGCCTGTACAATAAAGTTGGACACCACCCGCCCATCGTTCTCGAGCATGCGCGGGCCATAGGTGTTGAAGATGCGGACTACCCGAATATCCACTTGGTTTTCCCGGTGGTAGTCAAAAAAGAGGGTTTCGGCGCATCGTTTTCCCTCGTCGTAGCAGGCCCGCAGGCCGATGGGATTGACGTTACCCCGGTATTCTTCTGGTTGGGGATGAACTTCCGGGTCGCCGTATACCTCGGAGGTCGAGGCCTGCAGGATTCGGGCTCCCACCCTCTTGGCCAGGCCAAGGCAATTGATGGCTCCCATGACTGAAGTCTTGACCGTCTTGATGGGGTTATACTGGTAGTGGATCGGGGAAGCCGGGCAGGCCAAGTTGTAGATTCGATCCACCTCGACCTTGAAGGGATCCACGACGTCGTGCCTGATCAACTCGAAGTTAGGGTTATCGAGCAGGTGGGCGACGTTCCGCCTTCTTCCAGTGAAGAAGTTATCCATGCAGATGACCTCCTGCCCGCGCTCGAGTAAACGCTCGCAAAGGTGACTGCCTAGGAAGCCCGCGCCTCCGGTGATTAAAGTTGCCATAATTTAGCTGTAAGGGAACAAGCCTATCAGTTCTGGAATATTTTGAAACAATCTTTTGCCGGATTGCTCAAGATCGATCGTTCATCTTTCCGAGCACCTTCAGGAGAACCTGCGTTCCCTTGTCGGCAAAACCCTCCTCCACCACCCGTTGGTAAAATTCCCGGGCCAATTCGAGTCCCTGCAGTTTCAGGCCCAACCGGGCCGAATCCTCCAAGGCGATGCCGATATCCTTCACGAAATGCTTCACGAAAAAGCCCGGCTCCCAGTCACCATCCACCATCCGCGGACCCAATTGATTAATCGACCAGCAACCGGCCGCGCCCTGCCCCACCAAGCCGATTACGCGCATCAGGTCGAGCTTGGCCCTCTCCGCGTAGAGAAGAGCCTCCACCGTACCGACCATGGTCGATGCAATGAGAATCTGATTGGACATTTTGACCCTCTGCCCGGAACCGGAGGGGCCGAACAGCTCGATATTCTCGCCCATATCCCGCAGGAGCGGAAGGATTCTCCCGAAGGAGTTTTCGTCGCCTCCGCACATGACGGCCAGCTTGGCGTTCCTCGCTCCGACGTCCCCCCCACTTACGGGGGCGTCGATTAGTTCGCAGGATCTTTCCCTAACCTGTCCGGAAATCCGGGTCGCAAGCTCGGGACTGGAGGTCGTCATGTCGACGAGGATCGATCCGGGACGGCAACCCTCAAGGATTCCTTGCTTTCCACAGTAGACCTCCTCCACGTCGGAGGGATACCCCAGCATGGTGAAGATCACCTCGGACCCGGCGGCAACTTCGCTGGGAGAAGAACCCCACTCGGCTCCTCTTGCAAGCAGGCCATCGGCCTTGCTCCGGGTTCTAGTAAAGACTGTCAAGCGATGTCCCGAATCCAGCAAATGGCCAGCCATGTGCCTTCCCATGACTCCCGTGCCAAGCCATCCTATGTTTACTTTTTCTTCCATTTTCGCCAGCGGTTTCGAGGGAGTAGTCAAAAGAAAGGAAAAATGGTCGGGCCGGTGGGATTTGAACCCACGACCCCTACACCCCCAGCGTAGTGCGCTACCAGACTGCGCTACGGCCCGACCTAGGTTTCAATCGGATTGTGGCCCAATTGAGAAAGTCTAATCAAACAACTTCGCCCTGAGTTGCACGCGAAGTAATCTAAGACTTTAGCAAAAAATGGGGGTTCTTCAATTCTAATAATATATAAATTTCCAGACGATATAATCGCAATTTGATCCCTATTCTTCAATCATGCGAATCCCCCGGCAAGTGCCATCACCACAGAGCATTCCAAAATTTTAGGCAAATTGTAAAAGGATTCCGAAAAGATGCGTGATATGATCTGAAAAACCTTGTCCGATAATTATTTCGAATTCGCATGGAAATGAGTGAAAGCCAGGAAATGAAAAACCAAGACCGCAAAGGTAAAAATGCGAAGGCGCTTGCATTCATCAGCTTGATCTGCGCCGCCCTCCTTATTCCCATCGCTCCCATCATCTGCGGAATGATTGCCCTGCGCAGAAGCAAGACAAGCCCCTGTGGGGTTTCAATCAAAACCTGTGCGTGGATTGGGACCATAATCGGCTCCCTCACGATTTCCGTTTCAATATCCCTGGCTTACGTTTTCTACCACTTACAGGAACCGGAAAGGTACCAGAGTTCGTCTTCCTTTAGCCTGACGCCTCCTCCCGCCATACTTAACTTGAAGAGCGTAGAGAGGGAAAATCACCTTGAGGGATTGATTGCCAAGCATGCGGATGAACTTCAGGGCATGCGCTTGAGAATCAACGTCACTCGCCAACTGGACCACAACCCGCAATACAAAAAAGCTCTTCTGGCTCCTTTCGACAACCAAGGCACTCAGGTAGAATTAGGTTCCGCATTTGGTTACCACGTTACCCAAGGCGGCACAAAAAGCAGGCCCCGCTTCATCATTACCTCCGATGCGAGGAGCGCATTGGGGCCAAGTACGTTGCGGATGTGGTCCAGAAGGAATACGAAAAGCTCCACGAGACCACCAAGAGCGAAAAAATCGAGTTCGTAAAGCAGACCTTGGAGGATCTTCTCGATAGCAGCCTGATGAAGGAAAGGAGGATCGTCGGGGACATGACTGCATACAAGAAGATACACGGCATTCCTTATCCTGAAGATGAGAAAAACGTTCTGGCAGACAAAAAGCAACAATACGCCAAAGAGATAACGCAAGCCCGGATAGAGCAAATTCGAATCAATTCTCTGCTTCGCCAGATTCTGGCAATCAAGAATAGGATCGGAACTTACAGTTCGGGAACGGTAAATGAAGTCAAAAATGAGCTTCCTGAAGACGACTTTTCCGTTATCGAGGAGTTTTTCGAGATAGATGCAATCAAGCAGTTTGGAAACGTTCCTGCTCTCAGGCAGACCCTCAATGAATTGACCATTCAAAGGAGGGACCTCGAAGAGGTGGACGGGCTCCAGGATAATGCCCCTGAGATGCTCTTGAACGCGAGAAGGTTCATGCAGACAAAGAACGCCCTGAGGCAGTCGGTTACCTCGGCCATTGAAGAGCTTAGGGACAAACACATGCAACTTAGAGCTCACGAGAAGGAGTTTGCCGACGAGATGGAAAAGATTCAAAGGCAATCCGAGCAACTGAGCGAGATTGAAGATACGCTCAAGAATTTCGAAAGGGAAATGGCAGTGGTGCGAAAGAGCACGGAGGAAATTCACGACAGGCTCAACGAGGTCAACATCGAGCAAGCCCTGCCTTTCGGGATGCATGAACCCTTGAAGAGAAGTTCCATCGCTTATCTGCCGGGCTCCCCCTACTTCCCCGACAAGCGAGTTATTTTTCAGCAGGGCATGCTTGTGTTTGCAGTCGTTTTTATCGCTCTACTTGGGGTTCTCTTTCTTTTTAATGGCAATTTATCGACCCAAAGGCCTTCCTTTGCTTCATGCAAGACCCTGTCGGAAGGCAAATCTTCGGGGCCACCTCCAGAGCAAACCAAGGCTCAAGGCTGAGAGTTCCATTCCACGAGGATCGGATTCTCCGACCGCACGACCGAGTGAATGGCACAGAGGCAAGAATTACTTTCCCTTCAAGTTTGACGAGAAACAACCGGTGAAAAATGAATTCCCTATCCCAGTGAAATCTCAAAACTTCTGGAAAAATTGTTGCGAAATCACAGGTTTCTCCTATTAGTTTGCTACTATCTTATGAATAAATCCGCATATCTCATCCTGACCTCCCTCCTTTCCCTAGTCTTCGTCAACGCAGCCTTCGCCGACAAGGTTGAGCCTCCCAAGGACGCCGTTCCCTTCCGAGGAAGCCACTACAAGGCCTTTCTCGACACCAACAGCACTTGGTGGGAAGCCAAGTTCGCCTGTGACGACCTCGGGGGCCAACTCGTGGTCATCGCCACCGAGCAGGAAAACGAGTTCGTGCGCCGTTTGGCCAAGGATCACCTGATCTGGCTCGGAGGAACGGACGAATTCGAGGAAGGCAAATGGACTTGGGACAACGGCGAGGCCTTCAAGTTCAAAAACTGGGATGCAAAGCAACCTTCCGCTACCCAAGGCTACAATTTCCTAATCCTCAACGGCAAGAACGGGAAATGGGCCGACACGACCGATTTCTCCGGAAAGGTCAAGGGGTACGTTTGCGAATGGAAGGGCACTGCTCCCAAGGATGCAGGACCCAAGGATGCCGAACTTAAGGCCCCCAAGGCCTCGAAGTAGGTACTCCCCCTACCCTTTTTGAAAGCCGGGTCCTTCGTGGCCCGGTTTTTTTTGCCTTCCTTTCTAGGTTTCGGAGGAAGCGCTCTCGTACCGGCGGATCCAATTCTCAGCCCAATCCAGGAAACTTCCGGCGATGATCTCCAGCCTTGCCCGTTCCATCAACTGAACGAAAAAACGCAGGTTGTGCAAAGTCAACAGGCTCCCGCCGAGTGATTCCTTGGCCATGAACAGGTGACGCAGGTAGGCTTTGGAGAAATCCCGCGAGACGTGACAATCAGTCGACTCGTCCAGGGGTGAAAAATCCTTTGCGAATTTGCGGTTGCGCAGGTTGAGGGGGCCAAGGGAAGTGTAGGCAGTTGCATGCCGCGCCGCCCTGCTGGGCATGACGCAGTCGAACATATCGGCCCCCTTGGCGATCATCCGGAGCAATTGCGGGGGAGTACCTACGCCCATGACGTAGCGGGGTTTTTCCTCGGGAAGGGATTCGACCGTCCACCCGACCTGCTCGAGCATTTCCTCTTCCGATTCCCCCACGCTTACACCTCCCACGGCATAGCCCGGAAAATCCATTCCCACCAGATTTTGAGCGGAAAGATCACGCAGGTCCTTGAACCTCCCACCCTGGACGATTGCGAAAAGCTTTCTTCCCTCGCCCTCGCCCCCCGCCTCTATCCATGAGTCGATGCATTCCCTTCCCCACAGAGTGGTACGGCGAACCGCAGATTCTATTTCTTCCCTCGAGGCGCCGGCCGACGGGCAGACGTCGAGGCACATTGCGACGTCGGAGAGCAGGCCATCCTGAATGCCCACCGCTTCCCTCGGTCCGAGGAAGATTTCGTCCCCATCGAGGTGGGACTTGAAAAGCACCCCTTCGTCGGAAATCTTTCTCAGCTTGGCCAGGCTGAATACCTGGAAACCGCCGCTGTCGGTAAGTACCGGACCCGTCCAGTTCATGAACTTCGACAGCCCGCCCGCTTCCCGGATCGTCTCGACTCCGGGACGGAGGTTGAGGTGGTAGGTATTTCCCAGGATGATGGGAGCCCGCACAACGTCGCGCAAATCTCCCGGCAAGATGCCTTTGACCGTAGCCTGGGTGCCGACCGGCATGAAAACCGGGGTCGGCACCGCGCCATTGGGCAGGTTCATGATCGCGGCCCGGGGTCCGTTTGCATCCCGGACCTCAAAGTCGAAGAAAGCGCTCATCCCGGTAAGTTTTTCAATGGTTGCCTGGGGTTGACATGTTTTTCCTTTATCCTAATTGCGGCGATGGGTAAACTCGAGAATCCGACCTAATGCAAGTATCCCTTAAGAAAACGGGCCTAATTTCAAGGAACGCAGAGGCCTCCCGAATCGCACAATGTATTACGACCTGATTGGGGACGTTCACGGACACTTTGATTTGCTCGAGCGCCTGGTCGAGAAACTGGGCTATACCCGAACGAGACGAGGCTATGAGCACCGGGAGGATAGGAAACTGGTATTCGTGGGTGACCTCATTAACCGCGGCCCCGACTCCCTCTCGGTGCTCAAGACGGTCAAGGAGACCTGGGAAGAGGGGAACGCATTGGTTACCCTCGGCAACCATGAATTCGGAACCTTGAGGCTTGCCTTCATGAACAAGCCCATCCCCTCTCCGGACTACAAGCCCTTCCTTCCTTGGATTGAGAACCTCCCTCTTTTTCTCGATCTCGATGAGATACGGGTCGTGCATGCGGCTTGGCATCTTTCCTCCATTGACCTGCTCACAGGGGTCCGGGCATGCGAGAAATCCTTCATGCAAGCCGTTTGCCGGTCAGATTCCTCCCATCGCAAGGCCGTCGACCGTATCCTCAAGGGAGTGAAGGCTACCCTTCCTGGAATCGCCAAGGACCGTTTTGGGATCGTACGCCCCAAAGGGAGGCTCAGGTGGTGGGAGAATCTCCGCGGAAAAAGTTTTTCCGAAATCCTGTTTCCACCCATGTACGGAGATTCGCTTCAGGCCTTCCCTCAAGGCCATGAGATTGACGCGGTCGAGCCTTACCCGACTACCGAGAAACCGGTGTTCGTCGGGCATTACTGCCTCGAACCGCAAATCCCGAAGGTCAACGGCAACGTGACTTGCCTTGATGGGTGCGTCACCTGCGACAAAAGGCTTTGGGGTTACACACAAGTAGATGGAGAGGAACCCTCCCGGGCAAACCTCCTTCACTCCTGAACTTCAGTCAGTTTCTGCTCGGGTCGCCGAACGGATGCTCGATCGATTCCCAGCTAGATTTCCAGCGGTTCCACTGTTCTACTTTTGTCACTTGAGGATGAAGGCGCCTTTTCACACAGGCATAATCAAACATCTCCTTGGCTTCATTAAGATCATGAGCCATGAAGTATTTGTCCGATGAACCAACCGAGTCCCCAAAGTGGTAATGAAACCGATACTCTTGAACAGGTCGTTCTCTCTCACTTTTCACTATTTACACAATAGCTCCGAATCCCCTTTTTTGCAATTTCAGCAGGTGCTTTTTTAACGAAGTCTGTTGCAGAAGGGCGGGGTCTGAACTATCACGTACCTCCCATGGAAAACTATTCCTTTTCTCAGAAGTACGTCCGGGTTCGCATGCGCCGTTTTTTTTAGGGCCAGCACAAGCACGTCTACATCGGGCGGGTGATCTCCGGGCACGACCACTGCCTCGTTCTTCTTGGCCGCTCCTTTCACTTCCGCAAGATTTCCTCAAGCGGAGCGATCTCCGGTGAGGCGGTTGGAGAGGAGAGCGGGCTTTCCATCGAACCCGTTTCCGAGCGGGCTATTCCCTGGGCTTCCATCTATTTCGCGCAAATCATCGAGGAAGCGGTCAACTTCGAGGCCAGTCCGGTTTGGTCCCCCTCCGGTCGCATTGTTCTCGACGACCGCAACAAGACCTTCATCACCTCCACCCGAGACCACTGGGAATAGGTTCTCTCCCGTCTTATTCCGCCCGTCAAGGGCACCCCATCCGGCTTTTAGTCCTTGCCCGTTCGGAAAACTTTCCTACCCATCATGGGTATGCGCTCGAACCATCAAACCCTCACCCGGCGATTTTTTTGCAAAAAAGCCTCTCTGGCCAGCGTCGCTCTGGCGTCTGCTTCGGAATCTTTCTCAAAAGAGTCCGCCGCCCCTCCTGCCCTGCTTCTTGGCTTCGACAACTTCTCCATCCGCGCCCTTGGGTGGAAAGCCGAAAGACTTATCCGGTACGCCGATGAACAAAAGGTCGATGCCCTGCTATTCTCGGACCTCGACGTCTACGAGTCCCACGACGAGGCCTACCTGCGCGAGGTTGGCCAAGAAGCCAGGGGAAAAAAGCTCCTGCTGCAGGCGGGCACGGGCGGGATATGTCCCACCGCTGCAAAATTCAACGAAAAGCACGGAACCTCCGTGGAACACCTTCGTCTCCTCGTCCGGGTGGCCAAGGCGGTCGGCTCCAAGGTTGCCCGTTGCTACCTCGGTTCGAGCCGGGACCGGATGGACGGAAAAGGCATCCAGCATCACGTCGACAGCACCGTCAGGACCCTCAAGAAAGTCCGCAAGGAAGCCCTTGACGCCGGAGTAAGGATTGCCGTGGAAAACCACGCCGGGGACCTGCACAGCAGGGAGTTGGTCGAATTAATCGAGCGGGCCGGCCCTGAATTCGTTGGTGCGACCCTGGACACGGGAAATGCAACCTGGACCCTTGAGGATCCGCTCGAGACCTTCCGGAACCTGGCTCCCTTTACGGTTTCCAGCGGGATTCGCGATTCCATGGTCTGGCCCAGCGAGAATGGTTCTCGCGTGCAGTGGACGGCGATGGGCGATGGATGCGTCGACTTGAAAACCCTGTTTACAGAGTGGGCGCAGCGCTGTCCCGACACCCCCGTCCAGCTGGAGACCATCTCCGGTTTCTCCAAGGAATTCGCCTACCTGCAAAGCAAGTTCTGGCCCCCCTACGCCGGCATACAAGCGAAGGACTTCTCCCGTTTCATCTCCCTCTCGAGAAAAGGACGGGCCCTCAAGCCCTTCTCCCCTCCACCCGGGGTGGACAGGAAGAAGGCCCAGCAGGACTACCAAGTGGACGAGCTCGAGCGCAGCCTGGCCTTTTGCCGCAAGGAACTCGGCTTGGGACGGAAGCAAGCCTGACCCGGCAGGGGGACTGCCTATGAAAACTTCCCTGACCGCAGTGCTCGCCATTAGCTTGGCCTCGTCGGTGCTGGGAAAAATCCCGCAACCCCTCGCCCAACGCATGGACAAGGTCATCGAGAAAGCCAGGATGCGAGCCTTGACCAGCGAAGCCAACACACCGTGGGTTGTCATGCATGCGGTGGTGGCCTTCGAGAGAGACATCGAGGTTCTCGACTTGAATAAAAACAAAAAAGTCAATGCCATCGACTACCTCACCGCCTCGGCCGAATTCGAGGGCCAATTGATTTATCAGGACCGCGAAGGAGTTCCTATCCTGAAGACTAGGGGCCGGGGCGACAAATCCTTCCTCGTTCAGGACCACGTCGATCAGTTTCTCTTCGCCTATGCCGACGCCGGCGTGTCGCTCGATCATGAGATCATCTCACGCTCCGGCCGGAAATTTAGCGTCGGAGACAAGCTCAATCACGCGCGAAAAGGCTTCCGCGAGGAGCAGGAATTGGCCTGGACCCTGGTTGCCCTCGCACACTACGTCCCCTTCGAGGAGCAATGGCGGGCCGACACGGGCAAGAAATACGACACCGAGGAGGTTCTGCGCCTGGCCATCCAGCGCGACCCCCGCCGGGAAACGGAAGGCGGCCCCCACCATCTTTATGGGGTGGCCTACGCCCTCCGCCGCTACCTCGATCAGGGCGGAAAGCTTTCCGGAACTTGGAGGAAGGCGAGGGAATACCTCGATGTGTACCTGGCCATCAGCAGGAAACACCAGCAGGAGGACGGAGCCTTCTCCGCGGGCGGATTCCATCGGTCCCTTCGCCCCCGTACACCCCGGCATCTCGTGAGCTCGACCGGGCATGCCCTCGAATGGATGAGCCTTGCCCTTACCTCCGAGGAACTGGGACAGGATTGGGTCGTCAAGGCGATCGAAAGGCTCGTTACGGACATGGAGAAATTCCCCACTGAGGTCTTCAGCGACGGTGGTCTCTACCACGCCGCTCACGCCCTGCGCCGGATCCGCGAGGCAACCTCCGGGAATTAATCCCTGCAGGCCGATTATGAACTTAACCCTGCGAATTGCGTTTGTTCATGCCTGGCTTCTGGCCTTGACAAGCCTTGCCTACGCCCGGGAACTCCCCACTGTCAAACCAGCCGAGGCAGGCATGTCCGCACCCGGTCTGGCCAAGGTCGACCAAGCCATGGAGGAGTTACTTGGAAAGAAGAAGTTTTCCGGTGCCGTCGTGGCCATCGCCCGGCATGGCAAGGTCGTTCACTTCAAGAGCTACGGCATGATGGACCGGGAGCGTGGAAAGCCCATGACGGAAGACGCCATCTTCCGGATTTACTCCATGACCAAGGCCATCGTCACGACCGGCGCCCTGATGCTCGAGGAGCGGGGCGCCTACTCGCTCGATGACCCGGTGGAGAAATTCATACCCGCCTTCAGGGACCTGAAGGCAATGAAGAATGGCAAACCCGTCGCGATCAGGAGAAAGATGACCATCCGCGACCTTATGCTCCACACCTCCGGCCTTAGCTACGGCTTCGTGGGCGATGGACCCGTAGCGAGAAAATACAAGGATCTAAAGCCCACGTCCCGTGACGGATCCATGAAGAAAATGGTTGAAAAGCTCGCCTCCATCCCACTGGCCTTCGAGCCCTCGAGAAAGTGGAACTACAGCGTATCCACGGACGTACTCGGGCGCCTCGTGGAAATCTGGTCCGGGCAGAAGCTCGAGGCCTTCCTCGAGGAGAAGATTCTCAAACCCCTCGACATGAGGGACACTTCCTTTATGGTCCCGGGCGACAAGGTGAACCGCTTCACGGCAAACTATGCCCCCGGCACCCTCAAGTTACTTGATGACCCCCGACAGAGCAAGTACCTCAAGCCGGCCGGCTTCTCATCGGGCGGAGGCGGCCTGGTCTCGACGACCCGCGACTATCTCAGGTTTCTTCAAATGATCGCAAATGGCGGAGAACTTCACGGCAGGCGCTTCCTGACCGAAAAAACGGTTCGCCTGATGACCACCAACCAACTCCCCCGCAAGCTCATGCCCATCGGGATCGGAGACGTCAGGACCGGGGTCGGTTTCGGGCTCGGTTTTTCGGTTTGCGTGAAGGCAAGCGAGAACTGGGACCCCGCAGGTAAAGCAGGTGAATTCGGCTGGGGTGGAGCGGCCAGCACCCACTACTGGATTCATCCCGAGGACAAACTGGTGGTGGTCACCATGGAGCAAGCCATGCCCTATTCCTTTTCCACGGAGTGGGCGATCAAGGGATTGATCTACGACGCAATCGAAAAATAGGCGCCTTGCGGCTGCCTAGTTCCCGAGGCTTTCGGAAAGAATGGGCGCAAGGCCGATTTCCCCCTCCGCTCCCTTCTCGGCAACGAAGTAAAGGAGGGGCTTCCCGGTATCATTGGTCACCAGCCAAGTTTGCCCGACGTACGAATTCATGTCCGAGCTTCCAAAGTCTTGCTCAAGATAGGAAGCGTGAGTCGAGCTACCGTTCGCATCAACCGAAAATACTCGAACGGGAAACTCCATCCGGTTGACGAACCTGATTTTAGTCTTTTCGCCATAAACCGCCGATACGGGAAAAGTGGAAGGCCCGGCTTCCAGGGTCGGAACGATCTTTCCGCCTGCGTCCGAAGACGTCCCAGATAGGTCGCTGGGATCAACGAAGATGGGGTAGCCCGTTAGCTCAAT
>CEUU01109608.1_pt1 | contig 32263 bp, 20 predicted proteins | sample 531321 | NCBI WGS metagenome assembly CEUU01 (sample SAMEA2622658, study PRJEB7988) | marine metagenome | isolation source: saline water (ENVO:00002010), including
CTGCGGGAACCGGAGCGGTAGCAGGGGGAAAACCGGGCTGGCCTGCGGGCACCGGAGCGGTGGCAGGGGGAAAACCGGGCTGGCCTGCGGGTGCCGGAGCGTTGGCAGGGGGGAAACCGGGCTGACCTGCGGGCGCCGGAGCGGTGGCAGGGGGGAAACCGGGCTGACCTGCGGGCACCGGAGCGGTGGCAGGAGGGAAGCCAGGCTGACCTGCGGGCGCCGGAGCGGTGGCAGGGGGAAAACCAGGCTGACCTGCAGGTGCCGGCAAGGCTACACCTGCTGCAGGCACAAAACTGGGCTGGCCTGGCGGAGGTGGTGGGGCATCGGCAGCGGGAGGTGCTGGGGCTTGAGCCCAGACCGCCACAGGTGCAATGAGAAGAACTGTGAGGAGCTTATTCATATTTTGGTTGGTGGTGGTTTTTGTTGAGAAAAGAATGTTTGGACTAAGCTAAGGAAGTGCGATTGCCGAATCAGAGTCGTTGAGGGAGTAAAATTCTATATAAAAGCACTCAAAAACATTAAATATAAGAGGAGGGGTTTATGAAAGGGGGATATTGGGTGAATTTAACCTTTTGAAGTTGACAAAAGTATCATTATCAAAAGGAAGAATTAGGGCAAAGAGCAAGCTTTTTTTATCTGTCTTACTCTTTGCTTTTTATAATTAAAATACCCAGTACATTGCCTTTCTACCATATGAATGTAACGTTTACAGGCTATTCATGAAAATTTTTCAAATGGATCGAAAAATTAAGCTTCTATGCTTGGTTTATTTTATGGTGGCCCAGAGCTCCATGATGGCTAGAGCCACGTCCGATTCATTCCTGCTGAAATATTTTCAAGTCGAGAGCATTCCGCTCATGATTATGGCTGCGGCCAGCCTATCCATCGTTCTTGCCGTTTTTACCACCTACCTTTGTGGTCGCTTTCAAGCCTTTGGGGCAATGAGAATTGCCACTGCTGGCCTTGTTATAAGCTTGGTTGGAATAATTGCCTTGGTTTTTTATCTCGGCAAGAGCGGGGAGAACAAGATCATATACGTGCTCGCCTACATGCTTTGCGAGGTGATCGTCATCCTGCCAATGGTTCTTTTCTGGGGAATGGCGGTGGGTGTCCTGAACCCCACCGAATCCAAGAAATGGCTGGGCTTGATTGGGGCGGCCGGAACCTGTGGCTGCATACTTGCGGGGTACACCATTTCGTTCGTTAGTGAACAGGAATACGTCAACGAGCTTTCCCTCGGTATGGTTGCAGGAGTTTTGCTCATTGTTTCCTTCATCCTCGTAGCACGAGCCAAGTTGTTGACAATTGATGACGACGAAGCGACTCCTTCTGCTCAAAGTGCCAGCATCATTAGGAAATTGGCTGTTTTGATTAGCAGCCGGCAGTCTGTTCTGATGACTGGACTTGTTGTATTCTCAGCTGTAGTTTTATCCCTCATAGACATCAATTTCAAGTTTGAGGTTCGTGAATTCTATAGTAATAAATCCCGTGGTGAACTTTACGACTTCTTTGGTCAGTTTTACACATATACAAGTATCGCTCAGCTGATTCTGCAACTTTTAGTCGTTCGTGCCGTCTTGACGAGGGGAGGGGTATGGGCAGCCATTTCCATCTTGCCCGTGCTTCTTTTGCTCACTTCCATTTTCGCTTTGGTCGTGGGTGACAGGAATGCCGTTTACGTGAGTAAATTCATTACGCAAGTCGTATTTTTCACGATTGAGTACGTTGGTCTTCAAATGCTTTTTCTTTCCGTAACAAAGAAAATGAGAGGGCAGATGAACAGTGCTGTGGACGGCCTGACTCGTCCGGCCACCATTGCCTCGATCAGTCTTCTGATCACTTACACCCTTCCTTTTTGGCAAGAAGACACGGTTTTCCGGCTCAATTCCATCATAATCTGCCTTTGCGTGTTCTGGCTTATTGTCTCTTTCCTGAATTACCGCCAATACATTTCTTCGCTCATCGATAACCTCAAGGCTAGAATATCAAAGGGGAAGCGCGAGCCGGTCTTGACGGAACAGGACCGTCACGAGCTGGAGAGAGTTCTTCCAGGTTCCCAAACAGGATCACAGCGTGGGAAGGAGGAGATTTCACCTGAATTGATTGAAGAAGAGCTTTCGCAAATCGATTACGGCACCGCCCCCATTCGCTATGCCGAACTGGTCGCGGCTCGGATTAACTGTGGCAAGGAGCTTTCCGTCAAGGACTTAAAGAGCATTCTGAATGTAGTCTCCGATGCGTCCGACCGAGCCGCTTTGCTGCTTGCGTTTTTTGATTCCGCAAAACTGGATAATCCTTCTGCGGAGCTTAGGAAATTTGGGAAATCCAGGTTGCTCATGGCAATGAATGAATGCAGCCTCATGCTCGAGTTAGCCAAGTTGTTTCCACGCTCGGAAAAACTTCGACCGTTGAGGCAGGCACTCGATGACCAATTGAAATTACGGCAAAAGGTTTTGGTTTCCATTCTCCCGACTCAAAACAAGGAGATCGATTTCCCCAAGCTTATGAAAACCTTAACTTCGCAGAGAGCGGATGCCAAGGCGGAGGCTCTGGAGGTTCTCAAAGGCGTCCTGAAGCCAAGCTTGGCCGATGATTTCGTTTCTCTTTTCAATTCGTCTGATGGTGATGGCGATTCAGATGACTTTACCTCTTCACTGATGAAATCCATTGCCAAGCTCGATTGCCGATGGCTGTTGCAAGGCTTCCTTCTTTCCGTGGGCGAGGATGACTTTGCCAAGCACGAGGAACTTATGGACCAATTCCTTTCCAACGAAGACGAACTCGTCCGCAAGACGGCCCTTGAGGTATACATAAGGCTCCAAGGCAGGGAAGAGCTCGTCCTTGAAAAATGTCGGGCCTTTACGGAAGACGCTTCTCCGGTCGTTTGCAAATTGGCTCAGGACAGGTTAGCCGCAACTTGAGCTGATCACGATGGAGACGGACCCAATGCCAAGTAAAGCCTGTTCCAGGGGAATTTATCCGGTTTTTTTTTCCTCTCGCCGAGAAGACCACGTCCTACGGTCCGAGGGATTGAAACTCTTTATTTATTTGTTGTTGCCGAGAAACCGACGAGGCTACACCCTTCGAGTTCGGCACTTGCCGTTCAAAAAGGTGATTTCGATTGCGAAAACCATTATGCCCGTTACCTGTCTCAGCGAATATCCGTGGAGTTGGTCCTTCGTTCCCTTTTTTCTGGGATCTATGGGTTTTCTTCGCCGGGAGAATGCAACCTCCCAAGCCTTTTTCCCTTTCATCCATTCAGCCTACTTGCCGTAAACCCCAAGTACATAACATGACAAGCCCCTATCACAAATCATTAGTCGGTCAAAAGTCGTCTTTTCTTATTTTTCCATCGCATGTGGGAGTCGTCCTTCTCTTTTTGCTCGTTCCCATTCTCGCTTCGGCTCAGCAACAACCTGCGGATGAAGGCGTCGAATCGAATTTTGGGAAGATCGAGGGCCTCCGCTTGAGCGAAGAGGCGACTTTCATAGAGCCCCCCCGCAAAGATTCAGAAAAAGTTCACACCAATGGCTCTACCGAGCAGGCATCGCCCCTTGGGGGAGGTCTTCTTGCCCAGACGGTTCCCGTGGCTCCGCAACCAGTTCCGGTCGTGCCCCAGCCCGTCCCCGTGGCTCCGCAGCCCGTTCCTGTGGCTCCGCAACCAGTTCCGGTCGTGCCCCAGCCCGTTCCCGTGGCTCCGCAGCCCGTCCCCGTCGTGCCCCAGCCCATACCGGTGGCTCCCCGCCCCGTTGCTCCGGTGACTCAGCCTGTGGATCCCAATCGACCTCCGCCAGCCATCGGATCCCCCCTTAGCCCCTATGCCTTCAAGAGTTATCGCTTGGGCTACATGCAGAGCGATCGAGTCATTGCCCTTCTGAAATCCCTAGGTTATGCGACGGTCGAGTTCTCCGCAATACGTGGAGAATCCGTTAATGAGAGCATATTCACAGTGATAAAGCAGGTGGATAAGTATCCTCTCGTGGTAAAGATCATCGATGCCGCAAAAACCAGTCTGATGCAGCCTGCCATGGATGGAGGCCGGAGCGCCACGGGAACCAACTCTCTTGGTGGAACCTATCTTCACCAGCAGACCACGGGGGCTCCCGAACAAAGACTGTTACTTGTTTATCAAAGAGCGTACCCCGACCAACTGCATTCCCTCGTCGAGCTACTCCGCAACGAAATCGACGTACCGGCAAGTCAGATCGTAATTGAAGCCCTGGTGGTCGAGATAAACACGGACAAGGCGAAGGAGCTTGGGGTTCAGTTTACACAGGTCGACAAGAAGACTACAACCACCTTGAATTCGACCGGAACGCTAGGCAGTACCTTCCTTTCGAACGAGGATTCGTTGTTTCAATGGAATGGTAGCACCGTGACAGGATCCTATCTGGATTACACCGGTACGACCCAGTATACCTATCCCGGAATGGTTCGAACGGCTCCGCTAGGTCTTTCCGCGACCATCTCCGCCTACGTAAAGGACGGCCACGCGGAGGTCTTGTCGAACCCGTCCATCCTGGTATTGGACGGACGCCAAGCTAGAATCCAAGTGGGGCGACAGGTTCCCAACCAGAGCACGCTTGTACAAGGTACGCAGAGTTTTGCCAGCATTAACTATATCCCAACCGGGATCGTACTAAATATAAGGCCCAGGATCACCGAAGATGGATCGGAGGTTACCATGCAGATCGAGACCATAGTCAGTAATGCGGTTTTCTCGACCACGGATCCAAGCGCTCCTCCCCAAATTGAGAACAAGCAGGTTCAGACCTTCGTCCGTGTTGCCGACAATACCCCATTCATCGTGGGTGGATTAATCAGCAAAAACAAGGACAAGGGCTCTTCCGGTGTCCCCGTCCTTTCCGAGATTCCACTTCTGGGTAATCTTTTCAAGAAGAGGCTGGAAAGCAACGCGGACCGAGAAGTCATTATCGTGCTGACTCCCCACGTCATCGACACGAACCAGAAATCCTTCAGCTACGTCATCCCCAAGGACTCCCAGTCCTTTGACTCGTTCGACAACTTGCTGTTCCGTAATGCCTATCGTATTCGGGACGATGACCTGTTCGACCTCTCTTTCGCGACCAAAAGCGAGTTCTACCGTAATATTCTCGCACAGCTTGCGGCCTACAAGCGAGCTCATCCTGAGCTGGCCCAGGATGCCCCGGTCTTTCAATACCTCAACAAAAGGGTTCCCGGAGAAGAGGTAATCGTGAGGAGAATGATCTGGGAAATCGTTCACAAGTCGAAGTTTCATCAGTATATCGCCGATGATCACATCCTGCTTTTCGAGTCCAATGAAGCGGCCCAGTACGGCAACAAGTTCAAGACCCATCTCCTGAGTATTCTTTTGGATCAACTCAAGGACCCCAAGCGGGAGAATTCCTTCGTTTTCGATTTCGCTCAGCACAAGGCTAATTCGGCTGGTCCCTTCGAGCATCCCAGAGCCCGGATTTCAAAAGTCAACGTTACCAGTGCATCCAACTACGTCGAGCAGATGAGCCTGCTCAACGCAAATGACCCAAATCGCAACAGGATCCTTCTCTCGCCTGCAGTTTCACCTCCCGGGGTAAGGGGAGCGACGGCCATGGAGGTTCTCAAGGGAGTCTTGGTTCTGAAGAGAATCTTGTCCCTCAACAGTTCCATGCCCGTCACGATTCAGGAATTCAGGGTTGGGCGGCAAATCATTTTTCCTACCGAACAGGAACTCAGGGATAAGTACCATGTGATCGATTACGACGTCGCCAAGTTCTTTTATGAGGTAATCAATTACTACCCTGAGTTTGAAACCGCCTTCAACCGTGACTCCGCCTCGATTCTCTACCAGATCCGGGGTCTTCAGCAGAGGTAGCTTGCGTTCTTTTCCTTCCCTTGCCCATCAGAACAGCCCGATCCCCAACCGATGAAAGAACCTCTCAAGACTTTGCTTGCCCGAAGCGGGTTGGCTTTTGCATTCCTGTCGAATTTCCTATCCGGTTGCGGCGAATCGCCCCAAGTTTCCCCAATGATCGATTCGCTGACTTTGGAAAGCGACAGCTTCGAGCTCTCCTCCACTCACGAGAGCCAGATGGCCGTTTTCGAGGCTTTGTTCATCGATGAAGGGAGCTACCGAATACCCGGGGATCCCGTTCCTGCCAGATTGAGGTCCTTTTTCGAGGAGATCAGGGAAAGCTACTACCGCAAAGCGGAGGGGATCGATTATACCATAATTGGGAAACAGTACCATACCTTTACCCATGCCATGGACGTCATGATTGTTACCCATGCTTTGCTGAGATCCGGGGGCGGAGTCTATTTTTCAGATGGTGAGGCGGCTTCACTCGTCTTAGCCGGACTTTGCCACGATGCCATGCACACCGGTGTGACCAATACCTTTCTCATCAATTCGAAGCATCCTTTTCTGGGGGAAACGGGGCCCGACAGCCTGCAGGAGAAGAGGTCGGTCAAGCATATCCTAAACCTTATGGACAAGCACGAAATCCTCGTAGTCCGCGAGGATATGACCCAGGAACTACAAGCGGAGATAATAGGGGCCCGGAATCTTATTGAGCAGTCGATCCTCTGGACCGATATTACTCGGCACAAGGATCAATTGGTTAAAATGGCCCCCGCGGTACCCGAGGCTCTTGGTGCTCTCTCAAGCGCGAGAGGTCACGGTGGCAAGGAAAAGACCATAGGGGCGGCGGAAGGAGACTTGAGCCTTCGGGAAAAGGTGTCGTCTGCCTTGGCCGACGACACTCGCGTTTTGCTTGGAGCCTTCTTCCTGCACGTCGCGGACATCAACAACCCGGGTCGGGATTGGGCAACCTGCGAAAGATGGGCAGGATTGGTTATGAACGAGTTCTTTTCCCAAGGCGACTTGGAGAAGAAACTGAAGCTTCCCGTTTCCATGCTTTGCGACCGAGACAAAGTAAAGGTTCCATTTGCCCAAATTGGGTTCGGGAAGTTCGTCATCAGGGACCTTTATGAGCTATTGAAGCAAATTTCCCCCACCGCAGGGAGCTATCTCTTGAATAACTTCGAGGAAAACCAGAAGAAGTGGCGAGCCATCGAAGAAAACGTTCTTTCCTCCGGCAAGCCCTATGAAATTAAGTTCCAGCCGCCCACCCGCGAAGGTGGTTGGGATGGGATTTCTTCCTCGGGTAATTAAAAGCCGGCTCGAGGGCCGGGGCGATCATGAGAGACCCTCGATTTCCCAGCCTTTTCTGTACTTGCGCTTGATCAGTGCCGTTGCCTCCTCGTTGCCCTCGAAAGAGAGCTTTTCTGCGTTCCATTTCAGGGCTTCATTGGGGAAACGGGTAGCTATTCCGCCCAACAAGACGGTCTCGGAAAGCGGGCCTGAGTAGGAAAAATTGGCCGAAGGAATCGGTTGAGTTCCCTTAATGGCATCAATAAAGTCATGCCAGTGGTTGGTGCCTTCGACTTTTTCGATCACGAAGTCCGCGAAGCTTTTCTTGGGGAAAAGTTCGGGCATCCCGACGTGAGGAATGAGCAAGACTCCCTTCGTTCCAATGATAACAGATCCCTGGCCTGGGAGCTTTTTGCCTTCCAACAGGGCAGTTACTTCGGGTGGAGGGCGTTGCCCCCCGTCATACCACGTGACGGGGAGGTTTTTCCCCGCCGAGTACTTGGTCTTCGGGAAAAGGTAGTGGATTCTGGCGTCGAAACCCCAGTTGTCCTTGTTGGGAGCCGGGCCTTCCGAAAGTAGAGAGACGGGGTAGGTGAGACCGAGGGCCTTGAAGGCGGGGTCGTAAATGTGACAACCCATGTCCCCGAAAGTTCCGGTTCCGAAGTCCAGTCGCTTGCGCCATTGCCCGGGATGGTAGTAGCCCTTGATATAATCGGTAAAAGGAGCCGGACCGATCCATCCGTCCCAATCAAGGCCTTCTGGGACGGGGTCCTTCCTGTCGGGCTTGGGCTTGGAGTCGCCCCAGCGTTTATTACTGAAGGAGTGGGCTTCCTTCACCTTGCCGATGACACCGTCATGCACGAGCTTGACCGCGGTACGGTATTGAGTGGAGGAATGGATCTGGATTCCCATCTGGGTCACAAGCTTGTTTTTCTTGGCGAATTCATTCAAGGCCCGGGACTCCGCGACGTCGTGCGTCAAGGGTTTCTGGCCATAGACGTGGAGGCCCATCTGCATGGCGGACATTCCCATGCATGCATGCATGTGGTCGGGCGTGGATACGTTTACGCAGTCAAGAGACTCTCCTTCTTTCTCAAGCATTTCTCGCCAGTCTGCGTACACATTGGCGTCCCGAAAGCGCTGTTGGGCCTGCCTTCGACGGTTGGGGTCGATCTCGACGACGGCCGCAACCCGGACGTTTTTATGCGAACTGATGTTACCTAGGTCGGCTCCAGCCATGCCACCGCCTCCGAAACTGGCATGCATGAGGGTCTCGTTGGGGGAGGATTCAGCCCAAGAGGTGCGGGCTACGAAGGGGAAGGCCAGGCCGCCGGCGACTTGTTTGGCAAAGAATCTTCTTGAGTAAGTGAATTTCATTTTATGATTCTCTCCCGATCTCCGAATGCAGGGCAAGAAAAGAAACCCCGAATCGACGAAGAAATCAAGCCTTGCCGGATCCCTTCGTTAGGAATGCTTATCATTGACCAATCGATTTCCGCGCAGTAGGCTCTTCTTTTCCCACACGCCAGGGTAGCTCAGCTGGTTAGAGCGCCGCACTCATAACGCGGAGGTCGGCGGTTCAAGTCCGCCCCCTGGTACCATTCCCGGCAAAAATCGGGAAAGAGTAGCTATTGCCTTTGGTTAAGACGGTTTAAAAGGCTGGAGTTTTGTTCCGGAAGGATGGGGCGCGCCGGAAGGGTATTTCCAGGGTTTGCTAACTGAGTTTTGGGCAAGGCGTTGACGCCCGGTTGGGATAAGGACGGTGCCTGTGGAGGCTGGGGAAATCCGTTATTTGCAGGCAAAACGCCCGGGGTGGCTTGCGTTGCATTAGCGGATGGCAGGGTCTGGAAGGTGCTGGGGTCGGGCGGTCGCGGACTGACGGGGATGGGGGAGGGTGGTGGAGCGTTGGCAGGGGCGGACTGGTTTTTCTTGAGGTCCTCGAGTTCCTTGAGCTTGCGAATCATTTGGGTTTGCTCGATATGCTCTTTGGTTTTTCCTACGTAGGTCCGAAAGACCAAGTCGTGTTCGGAGTTGAGCCAGTTTCTTCCAGCCTTGTAGGGGTTTCCTTCTCCGAAGGCAAACTCTCCGAACCATGACTTCTCAGGGATCCTATCGCAGACGAAGAAATAGGTTTGCCCGGCTTCCTGAGGCACCTCGCCTCGAATACGGATGGTTATCCATCCACTGTCCCGTTCAGTCAGGCTTTGAGCTGCCAGTTGGTTGAGAATGTCGTCCCGACTCAGTTTCCAGGCACCGAATTTTGCGCCGGTTAGAGGATTGCCCTCCCGGATGAATCCACTCATGGAGAGTCCGTAATATTCGTTGGGGACGACGTTGGCCTTGCCGTAGAGAAGGATTTTCGTGAGTACGCCGTCCTTGCCCGCTGTGAAACTAAACCAGTTCTTGGAGGGAACGTGACTGAAGCTGGTGGTATGTTGATCCTTGTAGAATTCCTGGTATTGGTCGAGTTCCTCTACATAGACGAGGGGAAAGGTCGGGTTTGCCTTTTCGGGAGCAGGGTTTTGCCCGGATGGGGCGGTGGTTTGCCCCTCAGACTCAGGAGTTTTTTGAGTTGCGTCATCGGAGCAACCAATCAGCCCACACAATACGATGAAAGATAAGGCAAGGTAGGAAATATTTTTGAAGTAGGGCAAGGTAAGTAACCGTTGATCCAGTTAAGGGCTTAGCTGGCATTAAGCAGGCGATTCACGACAAATACAATATTTTTCGCTATTGAGGCTCGAATAATCAATGAAAAAAACGCACTCGTCATGTCTCGGTTCGTGAGCAGAATGGCAGCTCGATATGGATACCTTGGCTTTTTGGCTTCCGCTTGTGCTGTTGTTTGTTTCCGCTCTCATGGGGACGGCTCTAAAGCGCAGAGCCCGTGATCATTGCCTCAAGAAATTCCAAGGCTCGAAGGTAATCCTTCCCGATGGAGAGGGGGCATGGGAGCAGGGGACCTTGAGGGTTTTCGCCCAGGGGGTTGAGCTTGCCTACGAATCGCAAAGAGAGGAGCCCTTCGGCTCCGTCGAAACGCTGGTTCTCCATCCGTCAGAGGTTGAGAAAGTCAGCTATTTCGTTCGTCCGGCTCCTGCTCCCAACACTCGCGCGGGTGCAGACTGGTCGAAGGAACTTGCCAGTATTCGGGCACCCTCCTTCTACGAACGGGTGAAACGATCGGCCTTGAACTTCTATAATATGCTTAGGGATGCATTCGGTCAGGCTTCCCAGGCAATCCTCGGGGCCATCAGCAAGGATTCATCGATGGGCAAGGTCAAGAATGCGGATAAGCGGGTTAATGAAATCGGAACCGGCTTAACTGACTTGGTTCCCAATGCCTGGGAGCCTATCCTCGAAAAATATCGGGGGCATCGAGTTGTCGTTGAACGCAAGACGAAGACGGGTTTGGTCAAGGAATCGGGCGTACTGGAGGATTATTCCTCCAAGTACCTGCTGGTGCGGGAGGTCATTGCCCGAGATGAAGAACTGCTTGGCTTTCTTGAAAAGAATGGAGCCATAAGGGATGCCCAGAACGATTTTCTTTATGCAAGGGCTCATTCCGTGGTCCGCCATACCGTTGCAGGGTAAGGCTTAAGTCCCACTTGACCCAACGGATTCAAGGCTCTATGTTCCAATCAGACTTCTGCATCGTTCGAGAAGTTGCTTTGGTTCTTTTCCTTACTCCAACTATACGGGGAATCCATCGACAGGCGTCTGCAGTCAAGCCGTAAATCGGAAGACTAAGGGCGTCGCGAGGGTACCCACCTGGACCTGCAAAGGTCATAGAACCGAAGAGTCCGATGCACGGCGAAGGCAGAAGTCTACTTTTTACATGATCATACAAGGAATTGAGGCGCACTTGCTCTCTTGTCCCCTCCCCAATCCCGCCTCCTATGAATTTCACGGTGGCCGCAGGGAAATCTTCAAGCGCGATGCCTTGGTCCTGTGCGTTCGTGGTACCGGAGGCCTGACTGGTTATGCTCCGGCTTCAGCCTCCGAACGGACGGCCCGTCTGGTGACGGAGCTTTTGGCACCCATGCTTGTCGGGTCAAAATTGTCCAATCCCCGTGAGTTTTCCGAAACGGCTCGGCAAATCCATGGCGATAAGGTCAACGCCGCGGCCGGATCACTCGAAGTCGCGCTTCTGGATCTTCAGGGAAAAGCCGAAGGTTGTTCGGTAACGGAGTTCTTCGGCGGACGCAGGCAGGAAACCATTTCCTGCTATGGCAGCGCCGGGATGTACGGTTCTCCTGAGCAATATGCGGAGGAAGCCTCTGCTGTTTGCGAGCTTGGTTTCGAAGCCTACAAGTACCGCCCGGCTCTTGGACCTGAGGAAGATTTCAGGACGGTCGAGCTTATGCGGCAGGCGGTTGGCTCGGAAGTCGGACTTTGTCTTGATGCGCACGCCTGGTGGAGGATGGGCGACAAATCCTATTCTCCCTCAACGGTCGAGGGTCTTGCCCGGGATGTTGCGCCATTTGGCATCACTTGGATCGAGGAGCCTTTTCCCGTCGAAGATCGCATTGTCTATGCGGAACTTCGGGCCAAGAAAATCGTTCCTGTTGCGGCGGGTGAGCATGAACGTGATATCGTTGGGTTTGAGAAATTGATTCAAGGTGGCTCGGTAGACGTAGCCCAGGCCGACGTCTCCCACCATGGTGGATTCAGCGGTATCCATGAGATTATAAACCTTTGCCGAACGGAGGGAGTAACCTTTGCCTTTCACAACTGGGGAACGGCCCTGGAAACGGTGGTGGACGCCTTGATAGGTTCCTGCTTTCCGAGGGAGACTGCCCGCTGGCTGGAGTATCCTCAGTACGCTCACAGGGATTCCCGGGTCATGTATCCCTTCCCACTCTCGGACGAGCTTGTCCCCGAGGCTCCCGTACCCGAAAAGGGCGAATTATCCCTGCCCGACGGCCCGGGCCTTGGCGTTAATGTGGATGAGTCGGTTTTCGATAAATTTCCCTACCTGCCGGGCCCTTGGAGTACCTTTGAGCTGGAATCCCCCCCGACCAAGCTGAATTTGAGCGGGGACCATGCCCTCCCTTGGGCAGGTGACGGGCACCCTTGAGGGAGGGAGGGGTTGGCAACTTAGGCGAATCCTACCAGCCCAATCCCCAATTTTCCAGCCTCCGCCATTACCTTCGGTTTATCGAGCACAAGTACCGACCCAGCCTCCAAGGCGGCCGTGGACAGATTAGCTTCCTTCATCGCGCGTAAAGTCTGCAAGCCAAAGGTCGGTACGTCGAACCTAGTGTCTTGGCTGGGTTTCCCCAGCTTGACGAAGATGCATTTTTTGGCCTCGAAGCCTCCCGCCCTTTCGATCATGGCGTTGGTTCCCTCGAAAGCCTCAACGGCGAGCACCGTTCCCCGACTTACCACGACCCCTTGTCCAACGTCAAGGCGGGCGATTTCGCGGGCCACCTCAACCCCATGCGCCAAATGCTCATCCTCGAACTTATCCTTCCCTCCGATCATAATACCTGCGTCAGCGAGGTCCTCATCCATGAAAACCCTTGCATCCAACAGGTGAACGCCCGCTTTTTCGATCTCGTCCCCAATAGCACCGAAAATGGTTTCAGCGTTCCTGCGAGTTAGCCCCGCCAGCATTCTGATAGCCTTTAGATCTGGGTTGAGGCCACGAAAGAGTTTTCCAGGCGTCACCCGGCCCGCCATGACCGCGTACCCGGCCTTCATCTTAATCAACTCCTTGAGTAGCTTCCCGACTTGACCCACCTTCAACCTAGCTCGTTGGTCCTCGGGAAACTCGTTCACGAGTTCATCGGAGGTCTCGCCTCCTAGTTCGATCAACCGCAAGGGGATTCCCGCTGATCGGGCCCGGCGCTCGAGAAGGATTGGGTATTCTCCCTGTCCGGCGACCAAGGCAAGAGGTTTGCTCGGGTCAAAGTTCTCGGGAAGGAAGCGAGACATAAATGAGACGGCTAGCTTTTGACCGCCAAGTTGACCAGCTTGCCGGGCACGTAGATTTCCTTCACGATTTCCTTGCCCTCAAGAAAGCCTTGCACCTTGGCGTCGGATTTAGCTGCGCCGATAATGTCGGCTTTGTCCGCATCCTTGGGGAATTGGGATTGGCCACGAAGCTTTCCGTTGACTTGAAAGACGATGGTCATCTCCTCCGCCACCAGCAACTCTTTGCGTGCTACGGGCCATGGGTGATCGGCAATGGATGGGTTTTCTCCAAGTTCGGCCCACAATTCCTCGGCTAAGTGAGGGGCAAAGGGGGCGAGCAACTGGAGTAGGCTCTTGGCTGTTTCAATGGAATAGAAGGCTGACTTCTGCAGGTGGTTGACGAGGATCATCATCTGGGAAATCGCCACGTTGAAACGGAGGTCGTCGATGGCCTCCGTTACCTTGAGGATGGACTTGTGGAGCAGGCGGAGTGTCTCCTTGTCGGTTTCCTCTGCGGGTCGGTGCTTGTCCTTTGCAAAGCATTCGCGATAAACCTTTCGAAGAAATCGGTGTACGCCCTCAATTCCCTTTTCGCTCCATGGCTTGACTGCCTCGAGCGGTCCCAGGAACATCTCGAAGAGCCTGAGCGAATCGGCTCCATAGGCCTCGATCACAACGTCGGGGCTTACCACGTTGCCCACGCTCTTGGACATCTTGTTTCCATCTTCCCCTAAAATGAGCCCCTGGTGAAAAAGCTTGCGGTATGGCTCGGGGTTAGCGAGGACTCCCTCGTCGTGAAGGAAACGGTGCCAGAAACGGGCGTAAAGCAGGTGCAGGACGGCATGCTCGGCACCCCCGATGTAGAAATCGGGACTTTGCCAATAGGCTTCCTTTTCGGAGTCGACCAGGCGGTCGGAGTTGTCGGGGTCGAGGTAGCGCAGATGGTACCAGCAGGAGCCCGCCCACTGGGGCATGGTGTTGGTCTCGCGGGTGGCGGGGACCCAGTTCTCTCCCTGCGGCTTTGGGCCGGACCTGGCTTCAGTCCGTCCCGACTCGACGTCAAACCAGACTTCCAGCCACTCGGGGATCGTTGCCAGGGGACTCTCACCCGTCCCGGATGGCTGGTAGTTCTCGACCTCGGGCAAACGAAGAGGTAGCTCGCAGGCGGGCAGGGGGAGCGCGTAAAGCGTTTCTCCATCCCTCATCGTAGTGACGGATTCTTCGGGCATGAGTTCGGTAACGGGCCCATCTTTCCGTCCCGCCTTGCCGTAGTCCTCGAGTGAAACCCAAACCAGCGGTATCGGCTCTCCCCAGTAGCGCTGGCGGGAGAATATCCAGTCCCGTAGCTTGTAGTTGACGGCTCCTTTTCCGCACCCCTTTGCTTCCAGGTCGGCAATGATCTTAGCCTTGCAGGCGTCCGTATCCATGCCGTCGTATTCATCCGAATTGACCATGATGCCCGGTCCCGAGTAGGGGAGCTTGGCCTTCTCCTCGTCGCCATCCTGCCGGGCGATGACTCGGGTGATCGGAACGTCGAATTTTTCCGCAAACTCGAAATCCCTTTCGTCATGGCCGGGTACCGCCATGATAGCCCCCGTGCCGTAACTGATAAGGACGTAGTCGGCAACCCATACGGGGATCTTTTTACCGTTTACGGGGTTTAAGCAGAAGCTGCCGGTGAAAACGCCCGACTTGTCCTTAGCCAAGTCGGTACGGTCCAAGTCGCTTTTCTTGGCTGCTGCCTCGACGTAGGATTTGACCTCCTCCGCCTTTTCGGGGGAAACGAGTTTTTCGAGAAGAGGATGCTCGGGGGCAACTACCATATAGGTCGCTCCGAAGAGCGTGTCGGGACGGGTTGTATAAACAACCAGTTCCTCCTCAATCTCATCCACCTCAAACCTGACCTCGGCTCCTTCCGAACGCCCAATCCAGGCTTTCTGCTGACGCTTGGTCGAGTCGGGCCAATCCAAATCCTCCAGTCCGGCCAGCAGTTTTTCGGCATAAGCGGTGATTCGGAGGACGACCTGCCTGAGGTTTCGCCTCTCGACGGGATGTCCGCCGACTTCGGATTTGCCGTCGACGACTTCCTCGTTGGCCAGGACCGCCCGCAAGTTCGGGCACCACCAGACGGGTTTTTCGTCCACATAGGCAAGGCCACGCTGAAAGAGCTTTAGGAAAATCCACTGGGTCCACTTGTAGTAACCGGGCTCGGTGGTATTGATTTCCCGGTCCCAGTCGATGGCGAAGCCGATGCTCTTGATCTGCCGCCTGAAATTCCTCACGTTGGCCTCCGTAGTGACGGAGGGATGGGTGCCCGTCTTGATGGCGTATTGCTCGGCCGGAAGCCCGAAGGCATCCCATCCCATCGGGTGGAGGACGTTGAAACCAAGGGCCTTCCGATAACGGGCGAGTATGTCGGAAGCTACGTAGCCTTCGGGATGCCCGATATGCAAGCCCGCACCCGAAGGGTAGGGGAACATGTCGAGGGCGTAGTACTTGGGCTTTTCCGATCCGTCTTCCGCCCGAAAGGTCTTTTCACGCTCCCAGTAGTCCTGCCATTTTTTCTCGATGGAGGAAAAATCGTATTCTTGTTCGTCTTCGGCCATGATCTAAAGAAGGAAAAGCATGTACCCTTCCCGTCCTTTTGGCAAAAGGAAACAGGCGGGTCGGCAGGCTTCCCCCTACTTAGAATTGAGACTCGAGACTTTTCAGCTGCAGCTGCAGGGAATTCATTCGAAGGCCATTGGATTCTTGTTGCGAAGGAGCAAAAGCATCATCGATTTGAAAACTTTGCGATCTTGAAGAGTTTATCTTGCCCTTCATGAACGAGCCTCCTCGCGTGTAGTCGCTGGGGTACTGCACGATGTATTCGACGGTGAGGATTCTCTTTTCCTGCGGGGACAGTGCCAAGTCCCAGCTGAAAAGTCCTTTCTCATCAGGGCTGGCCTTGGGGGAGACCTTTACCGATCGAACCTTTACCTCGTCGGTCTGAGAAAGCGGTATGCGGTCGGCCAAACGGATGTTCTTGCCTGTCTCGGAAAGGTTTTCCACCTCAATGATCCAAGATGCCTGGAGTTCCGTCTTGGAGGAGAAACTCGATTTTCGCTTCTCGCTTTTCGATCTATCGAGGACCCTGGAGACCTTTACTTGGTCCTCCACTCCAGCATAGAGGGAGAAAGCCTCACCCGGTCCGACGAAGTCTAGGCTGGTGGAACCCAGGAAGTCAGTACCGAGGTAGAGCGTAACTTTGCCCGGTAAAAGAGCCTGCCCACTCTGGTTGATCAACTCGAAGACCCGTGCAGCGTTCAGGGAAACTTCGGGAGCGGCCACGATTCGCTCGACTTTCCGGAGGCTTAGCCTGCCAATCGGGACTCGCACGGGCTGGCCATCCGAGGATACGGATTTTTCAGCCATGGATTCGTAATGGGTGGTGGTCGCGCGCTTGCTGATTTTGGCAAAGGCTCGGACCGCCGCATGCTGCTGCTGTTCTATTTTGCCCATGTTCCTTAAGGCCAAGTCGTTGTTTTGGACCGGGTTGTTGGAGTACCAGAGACGGTTTTGATCCCTGTAGTTTCCGAAGGCTTGGGCATAGGTATCCTCTTTTTGCTGAAGAATTTGAACCGGAGCCTTGCTTCCCCGCCCGACCAGCAGAGTGTCCAACTCGGGGATGCGGGCGGGACGGCTCAAGTCCTGAGTGGAAAAACTTAACTTTGCGGCCCCCCAGTCTTCTCCCGTAGTTTGACGGACGACGGCATGCGAGAGGATGTTCACCTTTCCGCCTTCCTTGTCGGCCCTCAGTTCGTGAGACGGTTCCCAGGAGGCTCCCGCCAGGAGATAGGTCAGGATTACGGTCGCCTTCCCTTGCCCTCGCAGGGTTATTTCCACGGTGCGCTCCTCAAGTTGAGCCCTCGAGTTGAGTTCGCTAAGCCTTTTCTGGCGGACGTTCTGTTCGGGTTGGATTTCCCTCCGCTCCTTTTCCAGAAGCCTCCGGTCCTCATTCAGCTTCTTAAGGGAGCCTTCCAGAAAGGTAAGGAAGGCCGAGTACTCCTCAACCTTGACTTCCCGGCTCGCGGCGTCCTTAGGGAGTTTTTCCAAGGAAAACACCCGGATGCTCTCGAGGTGCTTGCGTCGTTGATCGATGATCTTTTGCCGGTCGGAAAGCTCGGTCATTTTGTCGGCTATCTCCTGTAGGGCTTCCTGAGCCTTACGGACCTCTTCGTCCGAGGCGGCCGTGAGGTAGGTCCTGCGCACCTGTACGTCGAGAACCTCGCCTTTCGCCGCGCCTTCGAGCCTCAGGCTAACACGTACCGATCCCTCGTCGATCCAGCTGGGCAGTTTTGAAAAGGAGACGCGCTTCAGTTTCGGCGGCAAGTCGACCACGGATTCTCGGGTTACGCGGGCCCGGTCGGCGTATACGGTCACCTCAGTGACTTTTGATGATAGCGATTGGGTGAGCTCCTTTTCGGGGGCATCCTGAGAGGCGAGGTGATCGGCGGTAAAGACGATGATCAAGGTGTGGGCGATAGCATTTTTCAGATTCATAAAGGAAGGAATTTGGTTTGATTATGAGCCTCGGTCATAGAGGTTTGCAAACTGAGGGTTGTTCGGGAAAGGTAAAGGTTTCGTCAAAAAAAACGACATGGGAATCGTCCGATTCTATTTTTCTTCAAGCATTTTCTTAATCACCTTCATTTCGGAAGACAATTCCTCGAGGCGCTGGTGGAGGTCCTGAACCCCATCCCTGACGGGGTCGGGGCTTTCCCTGCGCCTAGAGATTTCGCGCTGTATAGACATTTCGGCGTTCGATTCATCCATGCTGTTCATGATTACCCCGATCACTAGGTTGAGGACTATCATGGTGCCTATAAGGACGAAACTGACGAAGAAAATGGCTGCTCCGAGCGGGGAGGCTTGGGAGCTCGGTTCCCACCGTGCCAAGTCCTGTTCCGAGTAGCCGTAGTTGTCGGACCCGTACATATTGATATACATTACGTCGGTCCAGTCCTCCAGGGTAACGACCCTAAAGAGAGACAAAATCGAGGTTTGCAGGTTGCGGAAGTGAATGGGGTCGTTTTCGCCGTAGAGGAATACGGACATGGTGCCGTAAACATAGAAAAGCAAGCCCAGCAAAACGCTAACGTAGAACATCGAAGGCAGGCTTTTGAGAAGGCAAGTCACCAAGACCTGGAGTTTGGGGATGGTGGTGACTAACCTGAGGACTCTAAGAATCCTGGCCAGACGCAGAACGGGAAGGAAGGCTCCGTCAATGGGCAAGACTGGTTCAAGCAGGCATGCTGCCACTATGATGAAGTCGAAGACGTTCCAAGGGTTACTGAAGTATCTTAGAGGCTTTTTCCCTTCGGCAGCCACCTTGATAATTACCTCAATCGAGAAAACGACCAGGATAACGCCGTCCATGAACTCGAGTATTTCTTTGTGGCGCTCAGCGAATTTTGCGTAGGTTTGCACGCCCACGACTACACCCGCCAAGACAATGGTTAGGATGATGAATCGCTGAAAGGTTTTACTATTGCTGATACGGAGGCAGGCTTCGCTCATGGGTCGGGTTAGTTTTGTGCCTTAATGAAATTCTCGATGGTCGGTTCCCCTTTCAGCCAGCCGAGTTTGGAAAGAAAGAGGTCCGTTTCGAGCATGGACTTGCGGAAAGGTTCGTTTGCGAATCTTCCCCAGTTGAAGAACCCATGGGGTTTCTCCGGGAAGGATACGAGTCGGCAGTCGGCGTCCAGTTCCCGGGCTCTTTTCTCGAACAGTCGGACCGTTAGGAAGGGAACTGCATCGTCTCTGGTTCCATGAAAGATAATGGTTGGTGGAAGACCGGTGCTTAGGTGGTGGTAAGGCGATAATTTCTTCGGTTCAGTCCCAACGCGAGCCTGCATGGCGACCTTCTTCTCTTCGGGGATGACGAACCTCCTGCCGATGTCGGAGAGGGCGACTGCTGGGTTGAAGAGTACGAGGGCATCGGGTTTGGAGGAAATACCAAGGTCCTCCTCCTCAGCCTCGAACCCCTTGACGGTACCGATTGCCGCCGCGACGTGACCACCCGCTGATCCGCCTCCCACGGCTATTTTTTTTGGGTCTATCCCAAGCTTGGATGAGTTTTGCCTCATCCATCGTACCGCCGACTTAGCATCCTCTACGCAAGCAGTAGCCTGTGTTTTTTGCCGGGAAGATACACGGTAGTCGGCCGTTACGGCTACCATTCCGCGGGATGCGAGGTATTCGCACTGTTTCTCAAATTGAGCGGGAGTTCCCGACCTCCATCCGCCCCCGAAGAACAATACAATGGCAGGTTTGCCCTTACGCTTAGCCTGACCTTGCGGCTGAAAGACCCAAAGCTTGAGGTCGGACCCGCTGGCTTTCTTGTACACGTATTCCCGAGCATCTGGCAACTGCGGTGGGTAGCTGGGTGTTGCCCCGAACGCAACCAAGGGAAGCCACAAAAATAAATGATGGAGGGTTTTTACAAAAAGAAGACGCACAACGGCTCATTCATTGAGTCATTATGTCTTTTTAGGCAAAGAAATTGTGTGCAAATGCTATACGCCAGAAGGTGGGACATGGGCTTACCCCAAGTCGATTTGCCGGCAAAAGTGTTGGAATGCCTGAGAACCCCTATAGTTTAAAGCCCGGTTGCGCTAAGTTATCCAAGGAGGGTAGCCAAGGATGATAGCAACTTGGAACAACCAAATTCAAGGCAAGAGACAATCTCTTGGTAGCATTCCTCCGGACTTACGTCGTCTCCTCTTTCAAAGGGGTCAGAAACATAGGGCTTGCTACCCGGCGCCATAAAAATTCCAAAGGGGCGGGTGTCAAAGCGAAAGGATTGTCGATGAAGACTCACGAACTCCTCACTTTCGTGATCCAGCGTAATGATCAGACTGGCATTGGCTAGAAGGGCGTGGTCGGCAAAGCGGGAGTAGGTCTGCAGTTGGTATTTAAATTGTTTGCAGAAATCCTTCATTCTCCCATCGGTATGACATTGGTCGTATGCCTTGGAAACACCTCCTGCCAAAATCATTACTTTTCCATAGTGGTCGGATTTTTCGATCAGAGACCTCATGATTTCACGGGCGACGGGAGAGCGGCTCATGCCGCGTTTGCTGAGAAAAAGGATCTTTCTCGGTTCTCCATCCATGTTCTTGGGCCCGTTCGGGTTCCAAGGGTTAATGAATCCAGTATGGTTATTACCCTGACCGGGGCGTTTCCCGAAATGAGAACCTCCTCTAGGAAGCCTGCCGTATATGTTGGGAGTATGCTTGAAGTTTGTGTTTGTCATGGTTGTCTTACCGCCAGTTTGATGTCCGTGAGGACAAACGATTGTCAAATGTTAATAACTTTGGTGCCGTTAATTAGGACAAAGACTTGTCACTTTTTGTGAAATTTCATGTTTTGCATCCGCTTTGGCATTTCACTCGACATATAACGCATCTTCCGCGCCAACGGATCAAGATGGAGTTATTTGGCCTCAAAAGGCTCAGGTTCACGACTGTCGCTGCCCAGAGAGGGAGAGGTCATTGGCTTAATGGGGGCGGTTGCGACTTGCCTTTCCTCGTTCAGTTCTAGATTCTCCGCTCATGATAAATTCCAAGGCCCTTTATCTTCTACTCCTTTCGGTCTTCTCTTTTTGCCTCGGTGCCAAAGACAAGCCAAACCTCATCCTCATTTTTACCGACGATCAGGGGTATGGAGACTTGAGTTGTTTTGGTTCCAAGAAGATCAACACACCCCACATCGACAGGATAGCCAAGGAGGGGCGTAAGTTTACAAGCTTCATGGTCGCATCTCCCGTCTGCACTCCGTCGCGGGCAGCTTTGCTCACGGGATGTTACCCGAAGAGGGTTGGGATGCACCAGCACGTGCTTTTCCCAAGCTCGACCAAGGGGCTCAACCCAAAGGAATATACCCTGGCCGACCATTTCAAGTCGATCGGATACGCCACCGCTTGTTTTGGGAAGTGGCACTTGGGGCATCATAAGGAGGTTTTGCCGACCTCAAACGGCTTTGATACCTACTATGGGATCCCTTACTCCAACGATATGAATCACCCGGACAACAAAGGGAAGCCAAAGGGCGGCCATGCCGGCATGGATATTCTCTGGAACGATCCGGAGTCGACCCTCACCAAATGGAAGACGCCTCTCATTGAGAACGAGAAGATCGTGGAGCTTCCCGTAGACCAGCGGACTATAACCCGCCGCTGCACCCAGAAGGCGATTGATTTCGTGAAGGAAAATAAGGATAAGCCCTTTTTCGTATATCTTCCCCATTCGATGCCCCATATTCCTCTTTACGTTCCCGATGAGGTGCGCGACCCGAACCCCAAGAACGCCTACTTCAATACCATCGAGCATATCGACTCGGAGGTGGGGCGCCTGCTTGACTCCCTTGATGAGCTTAAGCTGGCTGACACTACCTACGTCATCTATACCACGGACAACGGGCCTTGGCTCCCGTTCCTTCACCATGGAGGCTCTGCAGGGCCTTTGCGGGAAGGCAAGGGCACGACTTTCGAGGGTGGACAACGAGTACCCTGCGTAATGCGTGGCCCTGGCATACCTGCCGGCACGGTTTGCCGCGACCTTATGGGGACCATCGACCTCTTGCCTACTTTCGCGTCCATCACCGGTAAACCCCTTCCCAAGGGCAGGAAGATCGACGGTGTGGATGCCAGCGGTTTGCTGACGGGCGAGGGCAAATCTCCTCGTGAGGAGTTCGTTCATTACACCTCGAGGGGAGTGGTGGAGGGCATCCGGCAGGGGAAATGGAAGCTTCTCGAGAAAAAAAGCAGGCAAAGGAACAAACCACCCCAAGTATTTCTCTTCGATCTGGATGAGGATGTCGGAGAGAAGGAAAACTTGGCTGAAAAATTCCCCGCCCGCGTCGAGAGGATGAAAACACGAATGCTTGAACTGGATGGCGAAATCGAGCGCAATGCCCGCCCGCCTTGGTTCAAGAAGTAGATTCTTGCTAGCGAAGCACCGATACAGCCTTGCGTACTGCCGATACCAGTCGTTCGGCCTCCTCCAAGGTATTGTAGAGGGCGAAGGAAGCCCGCGCCGTAGCCTCAACGCCTAGCTTTTGCATCAATGGTTGGCAGCAATGATGACCCGTGCGGATTGCGATACCCTCACTATCCAGTAGCGTGGACAGGTCGTGGGGGTGAATACCGTCTATGGAAAAGGAGAGAAGAGCCGCTTTTCCCGATGTCGTCCCGTGTTCGATGAATCCTTCGATTCCCTGAAAGCCTTCGCGGGACAACGCCAGCAATTGTTTTTCGTGACGAGATGCCAATTTTAAGTCGATTTCGGACAAGTAGCGGAATGCCTCGGCCAGCCCTATGGCACCGGCGACGTTCGGAGTTCCAGCTTCGAACCTTTGGGGCGGGGAGGCAAAAGTGGTGCCCTCGAAGCTGACCTGATCGATCATATCGCCACCTCCGAGAAAAGGAGGCATTTCCTGCAAGAGCTCTTTTTGACCGAAAAGAACGCCGATTCCCATGGGGCCGAATACCTTATGCCCGGAAAAGGCGAAAAAATCACAACCGAGCTCGCGAAGGTTGATTCGTTGGTGGGGGGCGCTTTGAGCACCGTCTACCACGATGCGGACGTCGTTTAGTTTGGCTTCCTGGATAATTTCCGAAAGAGGGTTTTGAGTGCCGAGGGTATTAGATACTTGGCAAAGGGAAAGAATCCGGCTACCGGGTTCCTTCAGGAGCGAGGATAGTACTTGCCGGTCTAAAGAACCGTCCGGAAGAACTGGAACGACGGTGATTTGGGCTCCAACGGTTTTGCACACCAATTGCCAGGGAACAATGTTGGCATGGTGTTCCATTTCCGAGACGATAACCCGGTCGCCTTCACCGAGCTGGGTCTTCCCGAAACTGTTGGCCACAAGGTTCAAGGATTCGGTTGTGCCACGGGTAAAGATGAGTTCATCCGCCGAGACGGAGAACCAATCGGCGATATACTCACGAGCCATGCGATAGTGGTTTTCGGCCTCCTCGGCGAGCTGGTAGACTCCCCGATGTACGTTCGAGTTCGTACTCTCGTAATATTTGGATATGGAATCAATGACACGTTGCGGCTTTTGGGAGGATGCGGCGTTGTCCAAGTAGGCGAGTGGCTTGCCCCTGTTCGTCTGACCGAGGATCGGAAAGTCGGAACGTATTTTTTCTATGGGGTATTGGTCGCTCATGAGCTTAGGCTGGTGAAGTGCAAGAGGTGTTCGTCTGCTCGGTGGAGATGTTTATTAATTTCCGCCCAATTTGAGGGGGAGGGAGTTAGAAGATAATCTTAACTTCAGGCAGCGTATTTCTCAAATTTTCCACCCCCTTCTCGGAGACCTTGGAATTCCACAGGTACACCTCCTCCAAGCTTTTGATTAACGAGAGGGATTCGAGACCTTTGTCGGTAACCTTTGTGCCCACAAGGTTGATGTAGGTAAGCTCCTCCATCTTAGCCAAGGATTCGAGGCCTCTGTCTCCGATCTGGGTGTTCCGAAGGCTGAGCCATACGAGGTTGCGATATCCTTGAACGGTGCCGAGGGCCTGGTCGGAAATCTTCGTCTTGGACAAATCCAAGTGTGAGATGTTGTTCTTCAGGTTGGAGAAAAGGGACAGGTCGGAATCGGTAGTTTGGTATGCTGCGGAAGAAAATTCGACTCGGACGAGCGAGTGCTTTTCCGAGAGTGGACTCACGAGGGCTCCGGACTTCATGGCGGCCTCCAGTTGGGGGCGAGATGCAGGCCTGACTTTCTTGCCAATTACATCAAGCCTGGAGACCGAAGAGTCGGGCTCCGTCTTAGATTCTACAGGCTTGGATTTGGTTGCAAGCGAGGGCGCGTCTGGCCTGGGCTTGGCGCCCTCGAGGATCCATCTCTCAAGAACGCTGATTTGCTCATCATCCCAAGGTTCGCCCTTTGGCGGCATGATTTCCGGGTCGTCCGGATCAAGGGTGATTACTTGGTAGAGGGTGCTTTCATCCAGGCTTCCCGGGCTTACGATTGCACCGTCTAGGTTCCCCTTTATGATCCACTCATGAGAGTCCAGTCTGAGGCCGGCCTTGGGAGGAATGGTGCGTCCATTCTTTACGTAAGGCGCTCCGTGACAGTCGAGGCAGCTTTCTTCAATCATGGGCATGAGGTGCTTTTCGAAGTCTATGGGCTCATCGGGACCGGGCATCCCGCCGGCATCTGCGGATGTTTCCCCGACTTCCTGCGGGGTTGAGTCGGTAGAAGAATGAGCTAACGCCTCGGCAGGATCTTGACCAAGTGGTACGGGGATGTAGGAAAAAAAGGAACCGGGCCGGAATTGTGGCTTTGGGGGAGGAGGGGGCTTGAGTTTTTCCGCATTGTCGGATCCGGTTTGCGAAGAAGTATCGTCCTTCTTTCCGTTTTGGACGGGAGGCTTGGCCGTCTGCGGTTTGCCTTTGGGTAATTTCTTTTCTTGGACAAGCTTGATTAGGTAACTCTTGTCGGGGGTCGAAAGCCTGTCGTAGGGTACAGGGTATAGTTTCCCGTCCTTTCCCTGAAAATAGAAGGTTCTACCCTCGTAACTGAGGACTCGTCCGGTGAAGGCTTGGCCTGTGGTGGTGGTGAACTTGCGAAAGGTCTCCTGCGCCCAGGCAACAAGACAAAAACCCGCAAGGACAAAAAGGATTCCAGCTCGGAACCAAACCATTATGAACTTGGCAACTTATGCCAAAACCTCGAACAGGGGCTCACCCTTGTGGGCGACGGTAAACGGTCTGCCGGATGGGGAATACTGAACGTCGTTGAGAGGCAACCCGAGGGCGTAGGCAATGGTTGCATTGAGGTCTGCCGGGGAGACGGACTTGCCTTGGGCGACGTTTCTGCCTGTGTTGTCGGACTCACCGAAAACGGTACCTCCCTTGACGGCTCCCCCGGCCATGAAGGCCGTGAAGCAGAAGGGCCAGTGATCACGACCGTCGCGGGGGTTGATGTTCGGGGTGCGTCCAAACTCGGAAGTAAGTACGACGAGGGTTTCCTTGAGCAAGCCTCTGATTTCAAGGTCCATGAGCAAGGCGGACAAGGCCTGGTCCATGTCTGCGCAATTTTCAGAGACCCGGTTGAAGTTATCGTCGTGGGTATCCCATCCGCCTCTCGTGACCTCGACGTAGCGTACCTGGTTCTCGATGAGTCGACGAGCCAGCAGGCATCCTTGGCCAAAGTTCGAATCCCCGTAGAGGGCGTGCATTTGCTCGGGTTCCTTGGTGATGTCAAAGGCTTGCAAGTCTTTGCTCTTCATCAGTTTGACCGCGTCCTTATAGAGGTCGGTGTAAGCCCTGACCTTCTTCTGGGGAAAACGTCCGGTGAAGGTTGAATTCATATTCTGGGCCATGGCGATCCGGTTGCCGAACTGCTGGTCGTCAAGATACTCGGCCTTCTTACTGTTCGCCAAGCCGGCCTTGGGGTTGCCAATCGGAAGCGGACCGTATTTGGATTCAAGAAAGCCTGCCCCGAGGTTACCCCCTCCTCCGATCCTCACGTTCATAGGGATGGTGCGATTGATCTGCCCGGAAAGCTTGGCCACCCAACTCCCAAAGGTCGGGTGGGAAATGGTTCCCCTCTTCAGGTAGCTCGTATGCATCAGGTAGCTGGCTTGCTCGTGGGCTCCCTGGCTGGACACGCAGGTCCTGATGACGGCGGAGTTGTGCATGTGCTGGGCGGTGCGGGGGAGGTTCTCGGAAAGAATAACTCCATCCGCACTCGTCTTGATAGCCTTGGTCGGACCTTGGATGTCCGGACAATCCGGCTTGGGCCCGAACGTGTCGAGGTGGGACATCGCGCCAGCCATGTTCAAGTAAATGACGTAGCGGGCCTTCGCCGGACGGGCTCCGGGAATGAGGGCGTTTACGCTGTTATGGATGTAGGAACCGGCCATGGGCATGAGGCCAACGCCAAGACAGGTCTTGGCTGCGTTGGCTATGAATTCGCGTCTCCCTATTTCATCGATTTTGGACATGCTGGATTTCATGATATTTGATTCCTATTTGGGTCTTTTTTAAGCGCTAATATTGATAAATGATTATTGCACGAACATGAATTCGTGAGAATTGACGAGGACCCAAACCAAGTCCTTGTATCCCGTATCTCCCGTTTTCTTGATTGCGTCTTTAAAGTCACGGATCTCCGCGGTGTTGGGCTTGCGGTTTAGGATGGTGCGGAAGGCAAGCTCGATCTTTTCCTCCATGGTTACTCCTCCGTTCACGTTTTTCATGACTACGGATTCCTTGTTCTTGAAGATCTTCGTCTCGACGTAACCGTTTAGCAAGTTAAGTACCTGAGTAACCGCGGCCTGCTTGTGGCTGTTTTCAATTTGTTCCCTATCGGCACCGCCGAATTCGCGAATGAAGTGGCCGACCGGTGCTGGCGAGCCGATTTCGGATGCCCTGACTTCCCGGTTTTTTACCATGACGTATCCGTCCATGGAGGGGGTATCGGATGGCTTCTTGTTCCTGGCTTGGGCCATCGATGCCTCAAACTTGCGGAGACAACCCTTGCAGCAGAATCCAATGGTTTCTCCATCCTCGTTCAAGGCTAGCAGGCTGGGGTCAATGGCCCGTCCCGGTTTCAATGGACAATCGGTATTAATGGGGTTGCCGAGCTTCGCGACCTTTTTCTTCGTGGCAGGCTTTTCGTTCGACATGCTTGAAACGAACTTGTTCTTGCACCCATTGCAGCAAAACCCGATGGTCTCGCCTTTTTCATTCAGGGCCTTGATCGAGGGATCGACGGCACGTCCGGGCTTGATGGGACAGTTAGTATTAATGGGGTTGCCCAACTTGGCTCGGGGCTTGGCAACACCAGCCATTGCTCCGTCTTCCATTCCTACGCCTCCACCGCCGACGCCGGCAAGCTTGATGATCTCGGCAAATAGTTCTTCCCCGCTCATGGCGTCATAACGGGCGAATTTTTCGTGGTTGTCGATTCTCTGAACGGCCTTGCGCTTTTCGATTTCCGGGTAATTCAAGGTGAGAAGAGAATCCCACAGCTGTTCAGCGGTCATTCTCTCGAGAACGGGACCTTGGTAGAAGAAAGGGACGCTCAGGCGCTTGGGGTTGGAGGGATGAGGCCCGGCAACTACCCACTTGACCTCTGGGGGCATGGTTTCGTCCTTGGCGTCGCGAGCCATAACGTCACGGGCTACGGCCTTCCTCTGAAAGGCCTTGGTGTTGTAGAGAATACGGAGGAATTCCTTGAGGTCGTAGTTAAGGGCGACCATCAGTTTCTCAAGATGGAGCATGAGCTCCGGGTTGGTCGGCATGGTGTCGTCGAACATGTTGTCGACGGGCTCAATGAGCCCTATCCCGAAAGTCTTTTTCCAGAGCCGGTTGGCAATGACGTTCGAAAAACGAGGGTTGGCGGGGGAGGCCAGCCAAGTGGCGTAGGAGACCCTCGATCCTTGCTTCTCAAGGTTCTCGTCGAGGGTGATGGCGAGCCCGAAGATAGTCTGAGCCTTCAGTTCCTGCCCCGGGACGGCGTTGTCGTACTGGTAGTCGTCGGGCAGCTTGATTGAGCCCTTGCCAAGATCGTCCAATCCGACTTTCAACAGGTCACTGATTCCCCGATGGGCGTCACGGAGCTTTCTGGCGTTTTCGGGGTTGTCGGTCTTTTCCCATTTGCGCTGTTCGTCACGGACCAACTTGTTCATCTCCTTTATGTGAGGAGCATCCTTCCTCTCGACCCGCCCCATGCCATTTGTGTAGGCGGCCATTTCGTAAAACTGCTTTTGAGTCCAGCGGTCGAAAGGGTGGTCATGGCACTGGGCGCATTCCAAGCTTGTTCCGAGGAAGATGCGAACGGTGTTGGACATGTTGTCCAAGGGCATTCCCGCGTCACGTGCGTAGTAACCTACCGCGCCGTTACCCTCTTGCCAGAGGGGGCCGGTGGAAGACAGCATTTCCTTCACCCATTTGTCGTATGGTTTATTGGAGGCGATCGATTCCTTGATGTAATCAATGAAAGCGCCTCCACCGGCTCGGTTGTTGTTGATCCTCTCCTTGGCCCTGAGGATATCGGCCCAGAAGTGAAACCAGTTGCTGTTGAAACCCTCCGAGGCAAGGAGTTTGTCGACCAGTTTGCGCCGCTTGGTGGAGCGATCGCGGTCCTCGAGGAATTCACGCCCTTCCTCCAGGGTGGGGATTCGACCGATGATCTTGAGGTAGGTCCGTCGCAGGAAGGTTTCGTCCGAAGCCATGTCGTTGGGCCTCTGGTTGTACTTGCGCAGGTGGGTCAGGACCAAGTTGTCGATGTACTGTGAGTTTATCGTGAGGTCACGGTCCGAAAGGGGTCGGTTAAACTCGGGGAGGGAATCGTGGTTAGGGGGGAAATTGTTCTTAACGAAGGCTTGGTCGTCCTGAGTGAAGATCGAGAGGTCGATGCGGAACAATTGATTGTCTTTCGATCTCTTAAGAAGGATGGTGCCATCCTCGAAGTACTTGATCACGTCGCCGTTGATGGCTTTTCCCGTGTTTGTGTGAAAATCCCTGTTCGCGGAGAAGGCGGGAAGGGCGGTTGTAAAAGCCAATAACAGCAGTATTGAATGACGGATTATCATGCATAATATTATTGGTCATTAATGACTTTGGAGCAAGTGAAAATCACAGGATCACAACTTAACCTCATTTGCATTGGATTATTTCCACTACCAAATAGACGACAAAAACGAATAAAAGATTAAGTGAAAATAGATTCCTGATGGAAAGCACCCTTGTCTAACCTACCCTTAAGGCCGGGCAAAGCCTTGAGTCTAATGACGGAGAAAAAACCCTAGCTCTTGACGACCAGGCCTTGTTTGTCGGTAAACTTTCCAAGCAAAATCATGACGAAATCAATTAGGGGCCAGATTCCAAAGCCTCCACCTAGGGTGAGTATTATGGCTACGCCCGTACCGATTTTCCCAACATAAAAGCGATGAACGCCTAATCCTCCGAGGAAAAAGCACAGGAGAAGGGTAGGAAGAAAGCCTTTTTCGCTTTTTTGGATTTCGGCGGCGCCTTCTGTCCCAAGGGAAGGCTGAGCAGCGGCCGTTTCTTGAGGCTCAGCGTCCGTCTGAGGAGCGGGGTCGGGGCTGGCGACGGGTTCCGGTGAGGGCTGCTTGGCCTCCGCACCCACCCCAAGGGCTGAAAAAGTGGCGCTGCTCAGAGGCTCCCAGCCTTCCATTCCTTCCATCCAAGCCGATGTTTCGATGGTGGCTTCGCCGCTAGCCAGCATTTGGTTTACCTGATCGACCCCGAAAGGTCCCTTTTGCTCGTTGTTGAGGTTTAAGAATAGGTTGCTCATGGTATTGTTTCCTTGTCTTCGGTTCTATGTTGGGAGGCATGCATGCCATTGAATGGTACTTAGTATTCCTTTTGCATGAGCCCCACGTCAAGGTTCTAAAGAATCTGCTCCTTGTCGCAACCGCCCTATGTAGAGGCGTTGTCGTACCATAGGTCTCGGCGTGGGACGCACTCTACCCTTTGAGGTCAAGGCAAACGAGGTCGCCCCGGGCGTTGCGGAGGTAGAGCAGTCCGTTGGCTAGTACGGGGGGTGTCCAGCAGCGGCCGCCGATGACCTGTTCGCGGGCGAGAGGGGTGAATTTTTTCGGATCGACTGGAGCAACGACGAGCTCGCCTCTTTGACCGAGGGCAATAATCCGGTTACCCGCAACAATGAGAGAGCCGACCATCAAGCCGGCGTCTTTGGACCTCCACTGGGTTTCACCAGTGGAAAAACGGATGCAGACGAAATCCTTGGGTCCCGCCATATGCACGTTACCATCGAATCCGTAGAGGAAGTCACCTACTGGGATTGCGTTGTTCATGTGGGTGGATAGGTTCCGGTTTTCGTAGAGCTTTGCGAGTTTTCCGTTTTTGAACTGAAAGAGGGCGCATCCCCGCTTGTAGCCGGTTGAAATGAAGATCTTGTCATCCTGCGCGATGGGGGTAGTCGAGTTGGTGCGGTAACTGGTCTCCCATTTTTCGAAGGCGAGGGACTCGCCGTTGGCGGCATTTAGGATGACCAGTCCATCGGTCTTGAGGATGGCGACGAGGTCGGATTTTCCCGACTTGAAGGAGGTCGGGGACCCATAGGCGGCTCGGTAGGGCTTGCTTTTCCATTTGGTCTTCCCCGTTTTCTTGTCGAGGGCGAAGGTGGCGCCCGCCTCGATAAGGAGAAGATCACCGACCGGGAATGGTGAGGCGGTAAAGCCCCATTCGGGAGGTCTCCTCATTCCAGCCTCCTCCATCATGTCCTTTTTCCAGAGAATTTCGCCGTCCGAGGATTGGTAGGCATGGAGAATCCCGTGCTTGCTCAAGGCGTAGACGATAGTGCCGTCAACCGTAGGGGTTGAGCAGGGACCGCCCTCGTGAAGGTAGTCGATAAGGGGAGCGGGGTAGGAATGGGTCCAGATCGACTTGCCCGTCTTTGCATCGAGGCAGTATACCGTCTCCTTTCCACCTGACTTTCTTCCGTCATGGCCCATGGTGTAGAGTCGGCCTTTGGCGACCGATACGGTGGAGAACCCCACTCCCACCTTGGTCTTCCAAATCTGTTCCTCCAAGTTGTTTTTCCAACCGGACTCATCGGATACCCCCGTGCCGTAGGGGCCGAGCCAGTTAGGCCAGTCTTCGGCCCGAAGCAGGCAACATGAATACAGGAAGCAAAGGATCAATGAATTTTTCATTTTAGGATGGAAGCCTCAATGAAGAGGGGGAATTCCTGTTTCGGAAAGAATTATGGAGGGTACTATTCGCCTATGGTGACGATTCCTCCTGCAGAGTAATCAAAGAGAATGGCTTGTCCGTCGATGTTCTTGAAAAAGAAGAACCAATTTGCCTTGGTATTACCGTATAAGTGAGGATAGACGCCTTCGCTCGTCCAGATCCAGCCCAACTTGTCGCTCCACAGCCAGAGGTCGCCATCCTTGCCGGCGTGGGCGAAAAGCCAATGAAGTTCAGTGTGATAGATCCAACCGCTACGGTGGGGGAGAAAGATTCCCAGCCAAGATTGCCTCCAGTTACCTTGGATCTGGCCGTGTCCTTGCCACCAGTAGGTGTAGACCGAAGGGGTGTCGAAGATGGTAACGGGTCCGAGAAGACGCTTCGCCCGATGCGTGGACAACACTCTGGTATGATAAACGCGGCCAGGCTTGAGATCGTAGAGAGTAGCATGGATACGGCCATTTTGGAAGGCGGCGGGCAGCGTACGGATCGTGCGGTTGAAGTCCTCGTCCTCGGCGATGAGAAAGGTGAATTCAGGCAAGGATCGGTTTCTTCCGGGACTGAACCCGGAGGTAAGGAAAATTCGACCGTTGGATCTTACCGTTACCTCAACAGTTCCCAATGCCGGCATTTCAAAGAGGGCGTCGTCGGGATCGTAGGCGTTCTCGATGCCATCTGAGTCGTAGTCCTCCACTTTATTCAGTAGTCGGATGACGAAGCTCTTTTCGGCAGATGCACCGTGCTGGTCTTCGACGCGGGCCCGAATTCTAAAGTAGGTCGGTTCCACTTCAGGGCCGAGAGCCTGGCCGGAACGACGGCTTCCATTGTCCTCAGAATCGACAAACGATTCATTCGCATCGAAGATCTGGGCTGACTCGTTTCCGTCAAGAGCACTGGAGGTCACGCTATCCTGTGGGATTGGCAGCGATAAGTTTTCGTCGATACTTTCAGCCGTGCCATTCTCATCCTCGTTGCTTGCAGCGAAAGTCGAATTCAAGTCGTCGTTTTCAGCCGGATCCTGTGCCGGGACCGCATCTTCAGGAACGGTGGTTTTGTTATGATCAAAAGGAATTACCTTTTCACGGACAAAAGCGAACTCAGCCTCGTAGTCGAAGCTCTGACGCGTATTGAGGTTGTTGTTTGCGTCAATGAAGAAAAGGTGGTTGTGAGTCGAGCCATTGCCTTCGACCAGCGAGAAGGTAAGGTTGGAGTCCTGATCGTGATCAATAGCCTCGAAATAACCAACGACTGAGCGGGGCGGCATATTCTCAGGGATGGTTAAGCCGATGAGCTCGAGTGCTTCGGGGACGTCGTTGACGGAGATAATGGAAAGAACTATGGATGCGAGTGTGGAGGCATTCGAATCATCGGTAACGATGACCTCGAAGGAATCGTTGCCAAAGTAGTTCGCGCTGGGCGTATAGATCCAGTTCCCTGATTGCGGATGGATGGTTGCCGCTCCGTGAGAGGG
>CEUU01044784.1_pt1 | contig 32156 bp, 23 predicted proteins | sample 531321 | NCBI WGS metagenome assembly CEUU01 (sample SAMEA2622658, study PRJEB7988) | marine metagenome | isolation source: saline water (ENVO:00002010), including
CTGGATCAGGAGAGAAGTGGAAGAAATCCAAGCCATCAAAATACGAAATAGTAGACGGAGAACTGGTCAGGAAGGGAATCCCCTGTCCCCAACCTGAATGCGGTGCTGGGGTTTTTCTCGGTGAGCACAGCGACAGGAAAGTATGCGGCAAGTGCGGCTACACGATCAAGTCTGACGAGTAGCCCCCAACTCGCTCCATGAGCCATCGTTCGTCAGAACACTCCCATCTATGATGGACACGCCGACGCTGTCGCGTTCGAAAATATCCACTACTTGCCCTGTAAGACTTCCATCATGCCGCCATCCAGTCCATCTCCATGAGCCTTCAATGAACTGAGCGTCCAAAACAGGAGAACCTGTCTTGTAGGTGCTGAAATCACCCTCAATTTTGTCCATCACTGCTATTGACCCCTCATGCAACATAACAAACCAACCCCCTTCTTCGGAGTAAGAAACTCCTGATATCTTATCTCCGAATTGAATTGTCCTTGAGAAAATTTCCATTCCATTGGAGGGGTCAATAACCGAGACCCCCCCTGCTCTGGACCAAATGGATAAACCTCCAGGAAATTCTTCTATCCCTACAATCTGGTCGAATGCGAATAGGCTCGAGATATCAGGCCATCTGGGTAACATCCCCCTCCATATCTCATTAGCATCCGGGTCTATCATATACACTCCAGTTACTGTCGTGAAGACTATGTTTTCTCCCGAAACCCCTATTTTCATGGGCTCTGAATCTAGAATCCGATGCCAAATCGACATTGCAGGCTTCAAGAAATCACCATTTGTTGAGCGGGTGGAGATTCTCAATTGCTCCCTGCTGGGGCCATCCGCCCAGTCTTCGTTTAGTGGGATTGCCGCCATCCTTGCCTGCCTCAACTCTCGATCCATCCACATTCCGCACCATCTGTCTCCCACTATTGTAGAGTCGACAATGGGGGATGGAAATGGGGATACTACGGGACCAATTATCACGCCCTCTCTATCGATTTTAACCACTTCACCTCGTGTACCAGTAAGGACGTGAAAATCATCTCCTCTAGCAACTCCAGACGGTGAAAATCCTATATCTCCCGTTTCCATTGGCCTAGTTATCCAATCTCTGAATCTCCAGGCTTGCCTACTTTCCCCATCGACCATTGGTACCTCGGAGAGTACTATGGGACAAGTAACTATTGAATTTGAACCCGAGAGTTTTGAACTATCCCCCTTTCCCACTTCCGTGGGTACCCTACTCTTATCATCAACAAAGGATATTGCTTCGATGAACATTTTATCCGAGGTGCTCAAGATTGAGGGATGGGGCGAGGAACGGGATTTTCCGCATGGTTTAGTAACTATTCATGAAGAATTCGAAGTGCAGATTCTCCTTATTGACAATCTGCATATTCTGGCGGATGGAATAGACAAAGAACACAGAGAAAGTACGGGTTTCCCCGTCAACGAGGTCCTTGTTCTCTCCAAGCACGCCTCTGCATCCGAAGTCCCGGCACTTACTCTACACGCAATTGGAGTTCCAGGGGAAACTCCACACGGCGAGAGGGGCCGATCCGGGGGGGTCAAGGGCAAAGCGGTCCCCCCATCAACAAAATTCGGGGACATGTTCAGGATTATGAGGAAGATTGCCATAGAAGCAAGTCTTGACAAAGAATATGATATTACGCTAGAGGCAACACACCACGGTCCGCTCTTGGATAGTCCGACCTTGTATCTTGAAATCGGATCAGACGAGGAAAGATGGACTGACTCAAGAGCTGCGCGAGTTTGGGCACAGGCGATTTCAATCTGCTTAGGGATGTCCGAGGATGCCCAACAAAGAGAATGGCCGGGAGAGGGAGATGTCATGATAGGGCTAGGGGGCGGTCACTATGCGCCTAGGCACAAAGCAATCATTTCCGAGACAGAAGTTTGGGTAGGACATATCTTGGCGAACTATGCTATAGTCTTCGAGGACCAGGAGGGAGGCTCTCCCTCCGGCCCTTGGGAGCACTCTGTTCGCACTGCGGTGGATTCTACTAGGGCGGCATACCCCGGAGGGAATATCTTCGCTCACCTAGACAGGAAATCCTTCAAGGGGTGGCAAAGACAAGCATTATCCTCCCTCCTTTCGGAACTAGACGTCCCGGTGAGAAGGGGAAAGGAAATCCTCCTCCCGTAATTGTCAAGTCTCTGGTCTACTTGAGGAGGCTATGGGTATCTTCGGAAGGACTATTGTTGCACTCTTGCCTTTCGCACCACGCTTTGTCGTCGGATGGGTGGCAAAGAGGTACATGGCAGGAGAGAGCCTGGAGCAGGCTCTCGAATTGATGACAAAATTGTCGAGTGAAGAAGCCTGCTTCACAGTAGATGTTCTGGGTGAGGAGATTAACACCATCGAGGAGTCGTCATGGTTCATTGATGAGTATGAGAGAGTACTGGACTCAATCGTAGAAAGTGGAATAGACGCCAACATCTCTATCAAGCCGACAGCATTAGGGCTGCTGATAGATCAAAAATCAGCTTACAAAAACATCGAGCGAATAGTACGCAAGGCATCCGAGAATGGAATTTTCGTAAGATTGGATATGGAAGACAGTAGAGCCACACAAGCTACAATTGATGCTACTCTCGACATGCAAGCCCGTGGACTAGAGAATATCGGCTTGGTTCTTCAAGGAAGGCTGTTCAGAACCCCATCCGATATTTCCCATGTGTGTGAAACCCTAGGTCCGAAGGCAGATTTCAGAATTTGTAAGGGGATCTACTTGGAACCTAGTGAAATTGCCCATACTTCATATCAAGACATCGTTGAAGGGACGAATAAAGCGCTAGATATGATGCTAGAATCCGGAGCATACACTGCAATCGCATCTCATGATTTGCCAGTAATTGATCATGCTCTAAGGTCCTTGGAGTCGAGAGGTTTAGGTCCAAATAAGGATGACCCTCGCCATGATAATACCACGTCAAGGGCCAAAGGAAAAGGACCCGGATATGAGTTTCAATTTCTTTTGGGGGTAAGAGGCAACGTTCGTAGATCACTGGCAGAAAAGGGACATAGGACGAGAATTTACCTGCCATACGGAACAAAGTGGTACGAGTATGGGATGAGAAGACTCAGAGAGAATCCAGACGTAGCTGTGCACGTTACTAAGTCTCTGTTATTTCCTTGGACAAATAGAAGGTAATAACAGCGTTCTTACCCTAAATAGACCTCCCTGACAGAGTGAGCGGAGAGATACTGAATATTGCTGGCTATCGTTTCATCGACCTGCCAGATAGAGACGAGCTCCGAGAATCATTCCTTGAGTTCTGTACTAATCTGGAGCTAAGGGGGACAGTACTCCTGAGTCCGAACGGAATAAATTTCTTCCTCGCTGGTCCCGAGAATAACGTCCGCGATTTCATCGATTTCCTTCAGTCAGACATTCGTTTCACTGGCATTCCAATAAAGTCCAGCTACACAGATTACCAGCCTTTCAGGAGAATGCTGGTGAAGAGAAAGAATGAGATAATTTCTCTTGGTTTGCAAGAAATCAAACCCTCTATATTCACAGGGCCTCACATCAAACCAAACGACCTGAAACAACTATTAGATGAAAGACAAGACATTTTGTTACTGGATACAAGGAACGATTACGAGGTCAGAATCGGCTCATTCGAAGGAGCGATAGACCTCGGAATCTCTTCATTCAGGGAGTTTCCAGCGGCTATCAACTCTCTTCCAGATGAGTATAAATCCAAGCAGGTGGTTATGTATTGCACTGGAGGGATAAGATGTGAGAAAGCCTCTGCAGTAATGCTGAATGCAGGATTTTCTGACGTTAAGCAACTTGAAGGAGGCGTTCTTGGATACTTCGAAGAGTGCGGTGGCTCACATTGGAACGGGGACTGCTTCGTCTTCGATCAGCGTGTAGCAATCGATCACAATCTTACAGAGACTACTATCGAGATGTGCTTCAAATGTAGGGAACCACTATCCGTGGAAGAGCAGAAATCGGACAATTATCTCGTTGGCGAGTATTGTCCCTATTGCTTCCCGGACCACGCCTGATTGTATGACAAATCCTTGCACGCTTGACCGTCTGATTGAAGTCTTGATGCTCCACCAAAGTGATATGAGGACAGCGGCGATTGCAGTTCTGGCTATCTTGGCCTTCGCACCTCTTTCTTCGTCTAGTATGGGGACAGGTGAGTATCAAGAGTCACCATGGTGGGAATCAACTTCTTTGGATAGGGATGGTGACAAGATACATGATGCCATCTGGTTGGCAATTGACAGTGAGTTGTATGATTGGGTGGACGAAGAAAATACCATCAGTGTGATTGTAGACTTTGATCATACTCCGACATCTCAGGATCAAGAAATGTTGGAGAGGGAGTTAGATTTCCAGACTCAGTTCCGCTATCATCTGATAGATAGCATAGCAGGAAGGATAGGAGTGGAAGATTTGATCGAAGCCTCTCATCTTCCCGGGGTAGTGCTCATCGAGTTAGATGGGATTCTAACCACGCAGATGAGCGATGTGAATGACGTACATGGAATACCAATGATTTGGGAGGACACAGGTTACACCGGAGAGGGGAGTGTGGTTTCTATCATCGATACCGGAATAGACTCAAATCATGTAGGACTCGATGATATGGATGATGACAATTCCACCAATGACTCAAAGGTCATCGCATTCTATGATGCAGTAAACAATCCCGATAAGACGAACGGAACCGAAATCAAGGCATATGACGACCAAGGCCATGGTACGCACTGTGCTGGAATTACCGCAGGAACCGGTGCACCAGATTTCGTTAACATCGGAGTGGCTCCACAGGCTCAACTGGTAGGGGTCAAGGTCTTGGATGAGGGCGGCTCAGGATCTTTCGCCACCGTGATGGCAGGTATGGAGTGGACGGTAGATAAGAGGCATGACTTCAACATTAGAGCAGCTAGTATGAGCCTTGGGGGATTTGGCCTAATAGAATGGACATCCAGCGAGGAAGAAAGCGTTAATAGAATGGCAAATGAGATGGTTAGGTCAGGCGTAGCACTATTCATTGCAGCTGGAAACAGCGCAATTAGCGCCCAAATCGGCACTCCAGGCTCTGCAGAGGACGTCATCACCGTAGGAGCATTGGACAAGGACACTTCGATCGCGGTTTATTCCAGTCAAGGCCCTACCGAAGAGGGAAGGGTGAAACCGAATATCGCATTTGTTGGGTCCAGCGTCATGGCTCCTGAGGCAAATTCAGGGGATGGCTACGTAGCTTACTCAGGAACCAGCATGGCTACCCCGGGGGCAGCAGGACTAGCGGCACTAATGTATCAGGCCAACCCTGACCTTTCACCGTTTGATATCAGGAATATAATGCAGGAAACCTCGACCTACAGGCAATGCCACTACCTGCTTGCTAATGAGCCGTGCCCGGAAGACCTGATTCCTAAAAATAGGCAGAACAATGTCTATGGTCATGGGCATGTCGAGGGGCTCCCAGCTCTTTTAGAGGCTGCAAGCTATGTCTATGGCCTAAATACCGATATCAACCTGAGCGTCGACTCCGACCTCTCAGAAGAGAACAGGATAAACCTACATCCGGGCGAGTCATTCGCTGTGTCGGTACAAGGGTCTCCCATGGAGGTCCAATGGAGAACTTGGGATATGAGGGACAATTGGATGAGTCACCCAAATTTCCTAGAAGGCGAAACAAACTTTGAGATTAGCCACACTATGTTGGTCGACCGGCTCCAATATCTTCCTGGTAATCAAATCGAAGGAAATCAGACTGTAATAATGCGCGCCATTCTTGGTGATGACGCATCAACAAACTTAGTTGCTCAGGTCTTCGTTCTTGGTTCTGAACCAGTATTTACAAGTGGCTCCGGTGATTCAGTAAATTCAGCTCTAGTGCCGGTTTTATCCATGATCGTGGTTGTTCTAGTTGGGATGCTTACTGTTTCCTTGATTCGACTAAGATCCGTGAACTTAACCGAACTTGAAAATGAAGAATAAAAATAATCTCCTTTAGTGGGTTCGATCTCACCTTCTCACATTTTCTTGGGGGTGTAGGTATATTCTGCGTATCTCATAGGCCATCCTACTTCCATTGAGCGTTCTTCCTTTTCCTGTGTGAATAGCCCTTACTCTCCATTTTGAATCTGCGAATTTGATAATCGAACCACATGAGAAAACTCGATCAGGTTCACATTCTATTTTCCCAGACTCACTAATCTCTCCATCGGTCATTGTCACTCCAACAATGGTTCTGTCAGATCTTGTAGCCCACATAGACGATATCTCATTCGCCGGTAGAATTTCTTGGGGTCGAGATTGAGAATTATCAATTCTAGTTACCCTCCATGTGATTTCATTGTGCTCGAACATGTCTCCCACAGAAATCTCTTCATCCTTATCAACCTCAATTTCTTCATTGAAACTCTCCCTTCCGTCAGATAATGTGGTATTGATAGAACTCGCCTTAGGCGGTCTGATTATTATCGTATGAACAGCTTGACATCCTAAACACTTCACCAATATATCTTCGCCCAAGCCAATTTTTTTTCTTTTGATGATAGTATGGTCTACAACTTCGTGGCATTGTGGACATTCTGCGAGTGGGGTGCCTCCGTCAGCCTCCATAATGGATGGCGAGGTTGCATAGTCTTCAAATCATCCTAGAGCATTATTGAAGAGTAGTGGTTGCCAGAGTAACTCGTGGAGGCAGGCGAAAGAAGTCCAGGTTTGCCAATGAGATCAGATTCTGATATCATGGGCATTCTTCTTTCAGAGGACGAAGAGAGGGATCAGTCTGAACCAGAGGTGGCATCAAGCATTGGAGAGCAAATGCTGCACATGGACATTCCACTGCTCCCTCGCTCAATAAGGGCTAGAATCAGAGACGTGTGCTCGAGAATAAGTCCGAAGAATGCCGTTATCATAGGGGGGGGCATAGGCCACCTATCTGCATGGCTTTTCGATCTATGGTCTCCCATCAGTTCGGAGAATGAGAAAATACAAACAAATCGTCCAGAATCTCTTAGGATTATTGAGCCAGGAAAAAGGTTCTGTGTCATCATTGAACGACTAATAAGGAGGTACGAAGCAGGAGATTGGGCACAGGTAGTTTCAATGAGTTGGCAAGAAGTGATTGCTGAGACAATTTCTTCCAGGGCTTCCAACGTCTCTATTGACGAATCAGCATTGAATTCTGATTTACCCATGCCTGTAGACTTGGTAGTCGTCGATTTACCAGAAGATGACCGTGCTGATGCAGCGAAATCTGTCTTTGAGTTGGTTTCCCCTGGAGGGCTAGTTCTTCTCCTAGAGCCAACCGTTCCCACGGGCGACGTGGGAGAAATTGTTTCCGGTGCCGATCTCACACCCGCTCAGATGAAGGTTCGATCATTTAACAGGTGGATTGAGCTAGTGAGGGAGGTCAACGAAGAGCACCTGGTAGGTTTTACTGACTTGACGGGAGGCACTCTCGTCGCTTTACTAAAAAAATTCTAACCTCAATCATCAAAATATGAGATTAGCAAATCAATCCTTAGGTGGCCATAACCATAGTGATTATCATGACTCTCCTGCCCTTCCTTCCTTTGTGAAGACTGAGCGATAGCATCCTTCACTCCTTCTATTGCCTGCCTTCCGGTAGAATTCTCTCTCTGGAGATCCGGATTCTCCTGCAACAAAAGTGCGAGAGAACCACTCACCCAGGCAGTTGCTGCTGATGTTCCGCTGGACCAACCCCACCATTCAGAGTTGGTCACTCCCGAAGCCATTAGGACGGGTACTTCGTGTCCCGGACCTACAATCTCTGGCTTCTTGTCCGGATCGCTTCTTGGTAAAATCGGGTTTGGCCACAGTCTGCCATCATTATCTCCTTCGGAGCTTCCCGACCAGATACTTCCAGAACGCGTAATTCCACCAACGCAAATCACGTCCTCGACCGAACCCGGAGAGCCTACATCCCCATCGTCATCTTCTCCATCATTACCGGCAGAAGAAACCACGAATACTCCACTATCCAGAGCCTCGTCAACTGATTGCCCCAACTCATCTATGGTAAAGAAGTCGGAACCAAAACTCTGACTTCCGCCCAAACTTAGAGAGATGATGTCCGCACCTTGCTGCACGCACCAGTCAACAGAATCAGCGACGGTTCCATCGGTCCCCTGTCCCTCATCATCTATCGCCTTTGCAACCAGTAAATCCACTCCCTTTGCGATACCATCCAAACCTCCGTCGGAGACAATTATTCCCGTCATCGCAGTGCCATGTCCCTCGTCATCATATGGCTCTTCAATTCCATTGATTGAGTCTCTCCAGCCTCTCAACTCAACTCCTCGTAAATCGGGATGGTCTAGATCGACACCTGAATCCACCACACAAACAACTACTCCCTCTCCGTCTAGTTCAGCTAGTGAATCATTGTTCGCTCCGATTAGGTCCATGTATTCCATTTGCCAAGATAGCAATGCCGATGATGGCCTTTCAATCACGAAACCATCTTCTCCCTTCCAGAGGTAAATTATTGTAATTGAGGATGCGAAAATTACAATCAACGACATGCTAACCGCAATCACGGACGAGATCGCATCTTTTCCCGATGACTCAACTGACTCCTCGTCATGACCGGCACCCACTAAGGAGGAGGATTCCTTCACCAAGCTTCAACCCTTCCAAAATGACCCCCTACGGGTGTGTTCGATCCGCAGCTAACGCAAACTAGTCTAGTCGGTATCTTACTGTTGCATTCCTTACAGTCCGAACCCACTGTCCCCTTGCCGCTACATCCTTCAATCTTGCACGGGATCGTGATATTCCCTTCCTCGTCCATAGTAGCGCTAGTGCTCTGATTGCACACGGGACACTTCCCCTGCTCGACCTTCTTAGCCCGGACTTCTTCTCCCGAGACCTCTCGCGCTCTAGATGACTGAATTCTGGCTTCTGTTGCACCTAGCATGAACTCGGGAAACCAGACTATAGTCAACAAAAGAAATGTAGCAACTATTCCAGTGAAAACATGAATCATTACAAGCGAGAAACTGAAGTCTAGATTTCCTGGACTGGGTGCGATTGAGTGGGCGCTACTCCAGAAACTGATATTCAAGAAAACAATCCATACTGCGATAGCAATGTTCCATGAAAATAGGCTATGATCTTTCCATGCTCGATCAACCAGCCTAGGATCCGGGTGTGCATGCTTTCTTTGGACATGAATGTCCCGGGTCTCTACAACAGCGCGTCTAACTACGAAAGAGGACAGGAAAAGCATTATGAGATTTGCAATTATTACCCAAGTCCAACTGCTTAACCCTGCTTCCGTGGGAAAATCCGGGTTCTCTGCATGTGCTCTGATGAAACCGAATAGTATGAACCCCATTCCAATCAAAAGATAAAGCATATTTTCCCTCATTATAGGATAACTATTCCAGAGCATTACCACGAAACCCAACCAACAAATCAAGGAAAGTAGTGACACAATTAGAGCTAGATCTTTCATGTGCAAGAATCCACTTTCATCCCCCATGATTCCCCAACGATCGTAATCTCCACCACTCGAAATTTCTCCAATTCCGATGTCCCATGTACCTAGGATGAAACCAGAGACGCAAAAAGCCATCATTACCAGTTCCTTGCCTCCCCAGTATTTCTTGATTAGACTTAAGCTGTAGCTAATCTCTGAAAACACATCATCTAGAATTTGCAAACGAGTGTCGAAATCCGAGAAGATACTTCCCGATTGGTGATCGCTCAGCCTTTCCATCAGAGTCACCCCCTCAGCTTCCGAATTACCGTCACTCCGCAACCCCATGATATTCTTAGGCTAGTGGCATTGAATAAGAATTCCATCCTTCGGACACGTTGAAAGGAGTTAGTTATGCATATTTTGGCGCCGAGGGCGAGATTTGAACTCGCGAGGGAAAAATCCCACGGGCTTTCCAGGCCCGCGCAATACCGGGCTATGCGACCTCGGCTAGTCAAGCCCACAGGCACTCAGGTTTTCACAATGACGTTTCAAAAAATCTCCACCCCCTAGTCGCCACGATTAAACCAACCACTTCGGTCGTTGTTGCACTGCCACTGTGGCTTAGAGGTATAGCGTCGCCTTGGTAAGGCGAAGGTCGGGGGTTCAATTCCCCCCAGTGGCTCCAGTCGAAATGCCACAACATGTCTTTGGCGTAGATTGATTCATAACTAACATAAGCCACAGCCAAAGCATGCCCAGCGAACGCGCAAGACTAGCAATAGCGATGACCCTACTAATGGTGCTATCCCCCGTATCATATGCAGGGGTTTCCAATTGGTCTGGTCCATCGATAATTAACAGCGACGGAACCCCTACGGTAGTGGATGGATTCACCGTGCCCACGAATGCTACTGTCATGGACGGATGGGTACATGTGACCAACTCCCCACTGCCTTCATCCTCAGATTCTGGTATCGTTTGGGACGAGGATAGTTTCGACTCTGGAAACATGTTTGGTGTCGAGATGAATGATGATGGGGAATTGGTGCTAAAGGACGACGGGACCCGTTCAAATGTCAGTACATTCGACGTCGGGGAAATCGAAGTTACTCTGAATTCTGACTACACCTACTCCCCCGGCTGGAGGCGGGTCTTCGTCAAATCCTCCTCAACAAACCTCTCAGGATGCTCTGGTTCTGCTGGAGAATACATTCAACACGGTTTGGATAATAATTTCAACCAAGTTCTAGACTCCGATGAGTTGATTGATACTCTAGTATTCTGTGAGTCATTCGCAAATGACGATGTCATCACTTCGCTTTCAATAGATGATTCCGGAACGGGGTACTCAACAGGCAACCTAACTGCTACTGGGGGAGGGGGGTCTGGATTCTCTGGAACATACACCGTAAGCTCAGGAATTGAGAGCATCACAATCAATAACGGTGGTTCCGGTTTTGACATCACTGATCAGGTTCTGATCCAATGTCAATGCGACGGCACAGGGGCGCAGGCATCAGTAGGGTCAGTAGATTCCAATGGAGTAATCACCTCGATAAATATTGATTCTGCGGGTTCGGGTTATCAGTCAACAGATGTTATCGCGGTGGGCGTCGCAAACGGTACTGGCGAGTCTCTGACAGCAAATGTCTACTCCACCGGAGTAATCCACTCCGCGATAGTGACAGATGGCGGTTCGAACTACACTTCTTCTCCGACAATTGTAATCAGTGACACCGGCGGTGTCGATGGAGATATTTCAGCAGTTCTGGGTGACTATTACGAATATGAAGTGGACATTTTGCCAGAATCTAGCGGGGCCAACTGTACCCACTCTGGTTTCAAAATACTAGCCGGCCTAGACTTGAATAAGAACAGAAACCTTGACTCTACGGAGATATCGGAAACAGCCTTTATTTGTCACGAGAGCAAACTCTGGAGGGCTACTACTTTCTTTGATCTGAACGGGACAATTTTCGGACAGGAGCAGACCCTCGCCCACGGGATTGTCCCATCATCCTCCCCCCAGGGTCTGGTTTCAGCCGGGACCATGCCTGGTGAACCGGTGCCTGCAGGAACATTCGGGCATCTAGTCGTTCCAGCACAAACAGTGCCAAATAGTCAGTATATCAGTTCATACTATCTGACCTTTGATCATTGGTACCACCTAGATAGCACAGCATCTGGTGGAGGGGATGGAACCTGGGTCGAATACAGGCTCCAGTCCGACTCAAATTGGGGCAATTGGTCGTACATAGAGCCACAAGGGGGGTACCCCAGCACTCTATCGACCGATGCTCCCGTTCCTAACGGGGCCTCATCACCTGTGCCGGTATTTGCTTCCGACTCTCATAGTGGATGGGTTACGAGTAACTTCTCACTATCCTCTCTTTCTGGAATTGACCAGGCGGATAATATCCAATTCCGATTCGTAATCTGGACCCATCCAGATTCAACAAATGAGAGGCCGGGATGGTTCATAGATAAAATCGAGACCACCAATGAGGGCGTGGATTTGGATGTCTGGCACCACGGATGCTACACCACGACCGCTTCTTCTTGCACTTACAACTCAAATGCCTACGGAGTGCTCGAGAGGAACATCGACCTGAGTGGCACGAACTCCTCGTCAAAGATTGAGTTCAACATGGAGTGGGATTTAGAGGGTGGTTCCAGCGACAATGCTTGCATAGAACTTTCATTGAACGGCAATACATGGGCAGATATCTCATCAAGCACTAGCAGCACTTCATCGGATTGTTCGGCTAGATCCGGACCTATTCCCGGAAATGGCTACACAGACGACAATGGTCAAACATACGGGGATCAAAGCGGCGAATTTAGATTGGTCTCATTCGACATCCCTTCCGGTTTCCAGGATCAGTCCAGCGTTGATATCAGAATAGTCGTTGATACCAGTTCTTCATTCAATTACGGGGGAGGGACTCCTGATGCAAGGGAGGGACTAACCATATCCCAGTTCAGAGTGGTGGATTACGATGGAAGTACTATGTTCATCGATGACTTCTCCTCATCCTCAACTATGTCCCATTATGGGATGCCGGATTCTCAAGGAAACTCCGCTCCAGATGATTGGATTTACACTCTCGTAACCAAGGGGGTCCAATCCGAAATGATTGGATTCGAAGACTCGACTGCTAACTCCCCGACAGTCTCCGAAGCGCCAGGATGGACGCGATCGACATCTGGCACATGTAGCAGTGACGCGTGCAAATTTACACTGAACAAGCTTTCATCAAACTCTGGACCCCCGATAACCGCCTCTTTCCCCTATGCGTACGGAGTAGGTTTCTCAGGAAATTATGAGAACGGAATTGATGAGGCACGACTGATTTCTCCCAGCTATGAAATTCCTCTCAATGGAACCTCATATCTGACGTTTGACCATTGGTCATGTTCAGAGGCAGGATGGGACGGTGGCGCGGTATTCATCAAAGTGAACAATGGGGCATGGCAATACTTTGACCCAGGATGGTATTCTGGAACTGCCTCTTCTTTCGCAGGCCACAATCTACAGGGAATGGGTATTTTTACGATGGATCACTGTACTGGTACTTCTTGGTCTGGGGCATGGTCTTCGACCAGTCAGATGACTAATCTCAGGGCAAACCTAGATGCCTACAAGGGAGACTCTGTAAAATTCAAATTCGCATTTGGATCCGATGGCTATTACAACCTCGCTGGATGGTTCATAGACAACGCAGGAGTCCAAATCTCAAACTTCGGCATCCCAGGAAACTGGCTAAGCCCCCCCATCTCGTTGGACTCCGACAGAAAATTCAACCTAGGTTTTGTCGACATCGAGGGCCATGCAGGGGAGGATGGTTGGATTCGAGGTTCGCTATTGGAGGCTAGCACTGGGGCACAGGTCCCAGGTTTCTCCAACATCTCATTCCCATTCAGCCTTGCAGGGGTAGACGCCGAACAGTACCCGCAGGTCAGACTTCAAGTCCATATGGGCACGGATGACTTCGAGCAGACTCCAAGCTTGGAAAAAGTGCACATCGGTGGAAAGAGAGTACTAAACGCAGACTCGGGGCAAAATGGCTGGGAGTACAGCGCCGGAATTGAAGTCGTAGACGGGTTGCTTAACGCCACTGCCATTACTGGGACGATATCGTCTGAGTTCGTCTTCTCTCCCCGTCCCATCAACAGCGTAACAATCAATGGAAACATTTCCAGCACGGTTTCCGTTACAATTTACGATAAGTTGGGCAATTCTCTCGGCACCGCAAGCAAGGGAGGGACCATACAGTTCCCATCCCAGCAAGTGGGTTTCTCCACATCGGTAACCCTTCCCACTAACGGGTGGATAGACGTTCTGAGAATTGCCTCATCGTTCTCCAACCCGCCTTCAAACCCTCATCTGGATGTCCTGGATGATGGCTCTGATGACTGGGAATTCCCGATGATTGATGATTCGGGGGAGATGGCGTACGGAAACCTGGGATGGCAGTCATGGATGACTCTCGATGACTCATACTCCCGAAGCGCCTCTCTTGATCTGGATGGTACTAATCCCCAGACTCTTACCGTACTGATTCCCGAATCTGCAACAGTCAACTCTGGATTCGTGAGCATTTCTCCAGACGATGACGGCTTCGAATCCCCAGTCACTGTCTCAGTAGCAGGCTCCTCGATTTCAGGCGGATCTGGGAACTCGGCCTTCACAAGCATCCTCAGCCAAGCACAGATTTCTGGAATAGGGTATCTCAACCCCACCCACTCTGACTCTCAGAACGGCAGGGATTGGCTCGAGGTACCAATATCCGTATCATCCAACTCTGCCCAGACAGTACATATCTCTTCAATGGGTATTGGATACCTATTCTTTGAGAACGTGTCCGGCCTGGGGCCAGGAATCGAAGGATACCTGGACGGGATATCCGATGTCGACTTTGAAGACGAGACTGACATCCCACTGAGTTATACCTCGGACTATGGGGCACTCTCCTTGGATGGTTCCATAGTTTACGACTTCATGTTCGTAAACAGGGATTTCTCGGTCCCTAATACGTTCTACCCAGACGGTGAGATAATCGAAATAGTCACAAGTCACCATCATCTCTATGACAATTCTCAACTCGCAGAAATCACCTTAGTTGGAACATCTTCGGACGGACAATCTATCAGCTTCCGGGTTGAAAACAGTCTCGACGGGCTCTGGGGGGCAGGTTCGGGAGACGTGCAATTCTCACAGAACTCAGGAGACAGCATAGCTCCTCTGAGCGTGGGCGCGAGCTATGTCACGGAGTCTCTGCATAGCGACGGTTACGTCGATATCGAAGTTCATTGGAAGTTCGAAGTTGATTGGAACTGGGACGATGTAGACAGCATAGAGTGGGAGGCCCGAGCAAACGATGTAGACGGGGAAACCATTTGGCCTGCTATGTCCGAGAGCGGTCGGTCTGGCGAAAATGCCGTAGAGAACGATCTACAGATAGACTACTTCGAGATTAGAGACCAGTTTGACAGGGTAATTTCCAACACCTATGACACCCTATTCTATCCGTTCCCCATCCAAGAAGGAGGGCCCCTGAATGTATCGGGAACAGTTAGATTCCAGGACAATGAGAATCGGAGGCCTCAAGCAAGCGATTTTTCCGTAGCATTGAACCTCTCGGGATCTATATACCCTCTACAGGTAGGAGATCAGGGGTCCTTCTCAGGCGTGATTCAATCCCCCACTGGGTTGTCTTCCATGACTCTCTCCCCCATAATGTTGAGAGTAGGTCCGTCATCCTCAATTAGCGGAGCAGAAGATACTACTGGAGTGCCACCAATGGTGGACATTGTAGTAGACAATAGCCCCCCTGTGGCGAGTAGGATGCAAGTACAGACTCCTGTCGGGCTTCAGTTTGTTGACGGCATGGTGGTCCCCCCGACAACTTTCTCCCCCTACATAACAATCACTGAAGACCAGGCCAGAGGGGAGTCTCTCACTCTGAGATACTGGAGGGAGGGTATAGATGACCAGAATTCTGACGGAATTGCCGATGAATCAGAGTACCAGTCCCAGAACAGGGAGCTAAGCGTCGGACTAACAGGGGAGCAGCAAGTTCAGTTCATGGGGATAGACGTCTCCTCGATGGATAACGAGCTTATCCACCTCTACGTCGAGGGTACGGATTGGGTTGGCCTTAGCTACCAGGATGGCTCCACTGGAGGAGGTCCTGGTGCTACCAACTCATGGGCATCAGTAGTCGTGGCGGAGGACGTGATGGTCGAATTCGCAGGCGCAGGTCTTGGGACCGGTTCCGGAGGTGGCTCAACGTTCTCACTGGACAGGCTTACACAAGACAGTATCGACTACTTCTTGGTACCGGGAATTGAGCACACATTCAAGGTGAGGCTGAACGAACCGAACGGATTCAAAACTATTGACAACATTTCTGTATTCCTCTGCGGCTACGGAAGCGAATACGGGGTATTCTCTTACGAGCCATTCACCTCCACCCTGCTAAGCCCTGACAGTAGCATGTTGGAGGTAATTGGTGCCAGCACTGAGGCCATCACCTCCACTGTAACCGAGTTGAGTGTCAGGTTCAAGATTTCATGGGACATGCCATTCACAGAGCAAGACTTCGACTGCAAGCCCAGAGTATTGGTGGAGGACGGACTGGATCAGATAGAGTCAGAAGTCCTCAGCTCTCTTTCTTGGCGCCTAGACAACAGGATTTCTGCTATTCCAAATGCAGCAGAGGACCTTTCGGAGCCGATAATTCCAGCCTTAGGGACATCTCTCTACCTCGGACAGGGAGACACCTTCTCAGTAAGCGGTTCTGTACACCACGAAGGATCTGGGATTAGGATCTCTGAGGTAAACCAGGATTTAACCGCGGTGCTTTCGATGACGTATGGGAGCGGGAACTACGAGTCCTTGGGTGCTGTGGATGCCAATGGCAACTTCACAGTAGAGATGACCCTGCCAAATTTCCAACCCATAGAGCCGACGACAGTTCTTACGACCTCATTAATCGGATTATCGGGCAACGCTCACTCGGTTGAGGACTCACGAGCCTCCGTAACAGTGGATACGAAGCCGCCGACGGCATTATTCAACGTTGAAGCATATCCGGACTCTTCACTTACAGTGATTGAGACCAACAACATGGACTCAGTCACCGTCACGATCACCATCATGGAGGAGATAGGGATGAACTTCGGACCTCTCCAGGTCTCATGGGCATTCCAGAGGAACGGCCAGATTATCCCAGGAACTGAGGACAGCGGCGAAATTCCTTGGTTCTCAAGTGTAGAAGACGTTCACGTATATCGGGGGGAGTTAGACTTCTCACCATCCTTGGAATTTGAAATAAGTGACGGGGATAAGGTCTCGTTCTGGATAACCTCCACAGACAAGGCAGGAAACCAGGTAGCAGGTCTAGGTGGCCCCGACTCACCGAGGACTCCCACGATTAGGCTAGTTGAGTTCGACGGCCAATATACCCGCTCCGTGGTAACTCCCACAAAGAATCCTTTAGTTGGTGACAAGATTACGGTAGTAACCTACTGGGAGAACCCAGGCAAGAACGAGGGTACGATCAGCGTAGGCCTCTACGAGCAGAGGATAGACGGTACCTTCCAACCATCGATATCCACACTTATCAACGGTCCAGTAGAGTTGTATCTTCCTCCTGGAAGCTCCAGTGTCAAGGCCGAGTTTGAATACAGCCCCTCAGAAGCCGGACAGCCTTTGCTAGTACTGGTAGTAGATGGGGACTATGGCAATGATAATTACATGAACGTCGAGATCAGCGACATACAGGTCTCATCATTATCCGAAGGCGCCCAGTCAGGGGGCGAGTTTGTCTTGATTGCAGGGTCCCTTCTAATTCTGGTTTCCCTGATGGGTGCCGCATTCTACGTAGTCCGAAAGTCTGCGGGAGATAGCGAATATTATGACGAGGAGTACGAGGAGTACGAGGAACACGACGAACACGAGGAGTAGGGTCGACGAAATTCCAGGGGTACCGCAAAGTATCTACTTCGTAGGAAACGAGCTATCTTGTTTATATGCCGTACTTATCAACTCTAGATGAGAGGGAGAAATCCCTCGGATGGGATGCCAATATGACAGAGATAGCCAGAATGGATGAATTGAAGCAGGAACTCGAGGAGCTAAGAGCGCTAGTGAACACACTACTGACCATAATTATGGAGGAGGCGGATGGGGTCCAATCGGGCTCAGCCCAGCCGATTACCCCTCTTCCAAGCCTTGGTTACTCGATGTAGGAAACTCGCCCCCCCATAGTTCAAGAGAAATGCCTAACTCCGCACCCTCATGCAAATCCCTTCCTTGAACCCCGAGCAATGGCTAATTTCGATTGCAGCCGTCTTTACCATTGGCTTTTTCGCCGTGGCAATATACCAGCCAGAGGTCTTCGATCCCGAACCTGATTGGGATGTTTCGGACGGTTGCTTGGGAGGGTTGGATCACGCAGATGTGGGGATTTCCGAACACTATCACCCGAATCTGAAGGTAATCGTCGATGGCCAGCAGATTCCAATTGAGCCCAACACGGGGATCGATCAGACCGGTTGCAGAGAGGGAATGAGGTGGATCCACGTCCACGATGCGTCTGATTCTGGATTCACGAAGCTCCACATCGAGACTCCGTCGAAAATGAACGTCCCACTGGGTGCTTTCTTTGAGATCTGGGATAGGGAGGGGGGGCCAAAACTTATTGGTCCCGATGATAAGGAGTTCGATATCAATAGGAACGGAGTCTCAGACTGGGAAGAATTTGACATATCCCTCACTGTCAACGGAGAAAGCAATGACAAGTTCGAAGAGTACATCATGGAAGACTATGACGACATCGAGTTGATTTTCGTTTCGAAGTAGACTATCCCTTGATCACAATCAAGGGCCTGAGTCTGGCAACTGGGCGTGCGAGACCGGCCCTATCGGTAAGTCTGATGACATCGTCGATGTCCTTGTACGCATCTGGGGCTTCTTCTGATAGGTACTTCTCATGAGTCTCATAAATCGCAATGCCCTTCTCGCTTAATTCCCTCTTCACCTTTGCACCATCTATTTCCTCTCTGGCCTGTGTTCTGGACATCGCCCTCCCAGCCCCATGACAAGATGAACCAAATGCCTGATTAGTTCCCTTTTTCGGACCTGACATTACGAAAGAAGACGTCCCCATATCACCTGGAACTAGAACAGGTTGCCCGATTCCTCCGAACTCTTCGGATAGCTCGTCACTATCCCCTCCGAAAGATCTAGTCGCCCCCTTTCTGTGGACACAGCAATTGCAGTTTGAACCATGAACAACGTGCTCCTCAACCCTGGCAATGTTGTGACAAACGTCGTATATCACTTCAACATCAACTTCTGTGCCCATATGTGCCTTTAGTGCCCCTCTTAGGCTATGAGTCACACAGTTCCTATTCGCAAATGCATAATTTCCAGCGGACCTCATCGCTTCGAAGTAAGACTCTCCCTCCCGTGAGAAGAACGGTGCGGAAGCCAACTGTGGGTCAGAAATGGATATCCCCCAATCCTCTGATTCCCAAACACCGCCATGGTGCCTGTAACGTCCCTCCAGCTCTTTTACGTGCTCAGAGCAGACCTGGTAACCAAGGCCTCTAGATCCGGTGTGGACCATCGCTGTCAACCTCCCTTCTTCAAGGCCAAATGCCCTTGCAGCCCTTTCATCTATGATTTCGTCTACCACTTGAATCTCCAGGAAGTGGTTCCCCCTGCCGATGGAACCCAGTGCAGACAACCCCCTTCTCTTGGCAATCTCAGAAATACTACTGGCATCTCCATCCAAATTACCCTTCATCTCCATCCTCGAAAGATCATCGTCGTGGCCTATTCCAATTTCTGCCGCACCCTTTGCTCCTCCAGCTAGGATATCATCTAGATCATGGGGACTCAAATGGAAACCGCCCTTCCCAGACTCTCCAGCAGGAATCCTCGCCTTTAGCCGATTTCCAAACTCCTTACTCCCGCTCCCAGACTTCTTTCTAGTCAGATGTACTAGGTCTTCTAAACCCAGATCAATAGAGCATAGACGAACTCCACAGTTGATGTCGAAACCAACACCGCCCGGCGATATCACTCCGCCATTTTCTATGTCTGTCGCAACAACTCCTCCTATTGGAAATCCATAGCCTTGATGGAAGTCTGCCATCCCCCAGGCTTCACCAACTACCCCCGGCAGCGATGCGGCATTGGTCAATTGCTCGAGAGATCTGTCATTGCTCTTCCCAACGTGTTCTAAATCAGAGACAATCACTGCATCGACAAGCATCCCTTTCCTCTTTTTTATCCTCATTAGAGAATCCCCGTCGGGCTTGAGATAATTCCTCCAGTCTTCCATCAGCCTTTCTGAGAGCCCTTATCCTTTCAACACACCGGGGGTAATTCTCGCATTGACTTCAAGACCCGGTATCCAATGGGCTAGCCGAGGGAGACACAGTGACCTTCGGAGAAGTAAAAATTCCCTTCTGGGAAGAATCGGGCCACGTTTGTAAGACCTGCACAATAACTGGCTCCAGATTCTGGACTAGAGATCAGAGTAGGGAAACCTGTGGAGATAGCACAGAGGATCCCTACACATTCATTGGAGAACCAATCATCGACGGATTTCAAATCCTTGGGAAGGAACTTAAGGACGCAATGAGGGAAAGATTTCAGGACTTCTTCGAAAAGAAAGGGCACTCCAGGGTTTCTCCATATCCAGTAGTTGCGAGATGGAGGGACGATATCCATCTGACTATAGCCAGTATAGCAGACTTCCAACCCCACGTGACTAGTGGCCTAGTTCCACCTCCAGCAAATCCTTTGGTAATCAGCCAGCCATGTATAAGGCTCACAGACGTTGCCGCAGTTGGAAGATCTGGAAGACACCTGTCTACATTCGAGATGATGGCCCACCATGCATTCAACAAGTCCAGTGAAGGTAGCGTAGTGTACTGGATTGACCAGTGCGTCAGATATTGCGATGAGATGCTTGTCGAGTCGTTCGGAATTGACCCAAACGAGCTAACCTATGTGGAGAATCCGTGGTCTGGAGGAGGGAACGCAGGACCTGCACTAGAAGTTATTGTGGGAGGCCTAGAACTGGCTACACTCGTCTTCATGAATCTGGAAGAGCACGAAGATGGGGATATAGAGATTAAGGGACTAAATTACAGGGAGATGGACTTGCAGATAATCGATACAGGATACGGGCTCGAGAGGTTCTGCTGGGCTGCTGCTGGAACCCCGACGATTTACGACGCAATATATCCCGAATCTGTGACGTGGCTGAAGAAACTAGCGAGTTTCGAAAAAATCGTGGAAGACCTAGGTATTTCTGTAGATACGGAGGATCTCCTAGGAGAAATTTCCAGACTGGCAGGAATTCTGAATATTGATGTGGGGACAGACGTCGAGTCCCTCTTCGTAAAACTTTCAACCAGGCTTGGGGAATCCGGATTGGATGTATCTGTTGAGGACCTCAAACTACTCACTGAGCCGCTCTCAAGCATTTATGCAATTCCCGATCACATGCATGCAATATGCAACATGCTCGGCGATGGGCTTGTCCCAAGTAATTCTAAGGCCGGGTACTTGGTTAGAATGCTGGCCAGGAGAGTTTGCAGGATGAAGGACGATCTCGATCTTGGAGTCTCGCTATCCGAACTAGGATCCCATCACATAGATTCTCACCTAGACTTCTCTGGATTCACACAATCCAGACAGGGAGTTCTAGATATCCTAGATATCGAGGAGAGGAGGTACTACGTAATGCTGAGAAAGGGAGAATCAGCGGTTAGAACGGCGCTTCGTGACCTCCCTAAGGACTCAGGCGAGGTACCGGATGAGATACTATTCCGCCTTTCTGAGGAACGTGGATTGAATCCGGAAATGGCCATCTCTATAGCCAATTTATCAGGATGGCCCAAACTAGAGGTCAGAGTCGGTTTCGCTGCAGATATGGCTGCAAGAAACGCTGAGCGTACCAAAGCTGCAGCGAAGGAGAAATCTAAAATTGGCATGTTCCCATCAAAAGATTTTCCAGAAACCTCCAGGGATTATTACGATGATACCAGTAAGACCTCATTTGAGGCAACGGCAGTTGCCTGCAATCAGCTCAGCGATTCTGAGATAAATTTGCTAGAACTTTCTACGGAGGTGAGGGTAACGCCGACTCACTATGTAGTTTTAGACAGGACCATGTTTTATCCGGAGGGTGGCGGTCAATTGGGAGACCAAGGACAGATCGGCAAATCAAGGGTAGTGGACACAAGAATTGAAGGAGGCGTGATTTTCCATCTTACAGACTCTGAAGTACCGCTCGGAAAAGTATCTGCAGAGGTTTCGCGGGAGAGGCGTAGCCAACTCATGGATCATCACACTGCAGTGCACATCGTAGGGGGGAGCTCAAGAGCACTTCTCGGCCCACACATCTGGCAGGCAGGGTCAAGCAAAGGATTCAGATATGCTAGGATAGACCTCACTCACCACTCCAGACTATCAAGGAAGGAGTTGGACAGGATTGAGGACCACGCCAATTCAATCATCGAGGCAAATATCCCTGTCGAGAAACTAGTGATGCATAGGGCCGAGGCAGATGAGAAATTCGGTTTTGAGATATACCAAGGGGGTCCTCCAAAGCAAGCTGAGATTCGAGTGATAAGAATAGGGAATCACGATACACAGGCCTGCGGAGGGACGCATCACGACTCGACTGGACAAATTGGTGAATTACGCATCATTCGCTCCAGTCAAGTCCAAGACGGGGTGGAGCGTCTGCAAATCGTGGCAGGGGACACGGCACGCGAACACGCGAGGGAGCAGGAGCGTCTGCTGAACGAGTCCAGCGAGGTTCTGGGAGTTTCCCCCGAGGACCTTCCCAATGCAGTAACCAGGTTCTTTGAACAGTGGAAATCTCAGAAAAAGAGAATCGAGTCTTTGGAGGCCGAGATTGTCAGATTAAGAACCGATGGAAGAGGGCAAGACTCCGTGGATAAGGATGGTGTTCGCTATGTCGTTATGGAAGTTGAGGCCGAAATGAAGGCACTGATGTCCATGCTTGGAGAGCTGACACGCGATCCATCCAATCCAACCCTGGCCGTCCTTGGAACTAGGGAAGGAGGAGGGAGGATCATAGTCGCCAGTACGGAAGGCTCTATGGCCGAAGAGAGGCACAATGCAGTAGAAATTCTGAACTCTATTTCCGTACACATCAAAGGTGGAGGAGGAGGGAGCAGAACGATGGCTCAGGGCGGGGGGTCGAATCCCGATGGAATCCCTCAGGCTCTCGATTCGGCGCGTGAAATTTTTGGACTGTGAGAATGTGTTTAATCCGATCGAAGTCTCTAAACGCGCAGCAGCCATAGAATATGCAATTCGAGATGTAGTTGTCCCTGCGATTGAACTCGAGAAACAAGGTCACGAAATAATCCGCCTAAATATCGGAGATCCCCTTGCGTACGAAGGACTACACACCCCGAGTCACATGATAGAGGCTTACAAAAGCGCGCTTGACTCACAAGACAATGGTTACGGCCCCTCCTACGGCATTTCCCAGCTAAGGAGAGCAATCGCCTCTGCAGAGAAAAAGAAGGGTTGGAAATGCTCAGAAGACGATGTGTACGTGACACACGGCGTTACCGAGGCACTGCAAATTATTTTCGCTGCATTTCTCGAGCCGGGTGACACCGTATTGGCACCAGGCCCTCACTACCCCCCATACATGGCATATCCACAGATGTATGGTGCGAAGACCATAGAGTACAAGTTGAATTCAAAGGATGGTTGGAAGATTGACATCAACGATATCCGCTCCAAGATGGACGAATCTGTCAGACTCCTGGTCCTCATAAATCCGAACAATCCAACTGGAAACGTCCCGACAAAGCAGGAGATTGATGACTTTATTTCTCTGGCTCGTGACTTTCCAAGGTGCACCATCATCTCCGACGAGATTTACGATGGCCTTGACTTCTCAGGCAACTTCGTCTCTTTGGCATCGCGATCGCAGGATGTACCAGTGATTGTCCTTAATGGCGTCTCGAAGGTATATTTTGCGCCCGGATGGAGAATCGGATACATGGCATGGCACGATCCCTCGGGAGTCCTTTCCAATGTTAGGGATGGGGCTGAGAGACTTCTCAGGAGTCGCCTTTGCGCGTCCACTCCGGCACAGTACGGATATCTCGCAGGACTATCGGAGGGATCAGATTGGATGGATGGACATCGTGAAAAAATAAGAAGGAGGCTAGAGTACTCCCTAGAGAGGATAAAATCCATTCAGGGACTCGAATGCCAAGCTCCTGGAGCGGCATTCTACCTATTCGTGAAAATCACCGATCCCGTGCATTCTGCAGACGACAAGAGATTCGTATTGGACCTGCTTCACGAGAAGCACGTCCTTCTGGTCCACGGGTCCGGATTCTCTCCAGAAATGGGCAAGGGACACTTCAGAATGGTCTGTCTCCCCGAAATAGAATTGCTTTCAGAGGCCTTTGATCGAATCGAGTCTTTTCTGAACGGCTCATGAGCCCTACTCGCTCAATGCAGCCTTTTCTGTTATTTTTTCTTAGGTCAAACCCCGTCAATAATTATAGCCGAACGCAATTTGCATGAATCGCCCTCTACGAGGGCGGGGCATTCTAATGGCTTTGACACACAACCAATATGCCGTTGCTGCGATTACCGCAACTCTCTGTTTAGCGGGCCTATACACGGTTGTAGGGGCTGGTCTTTCCAGTACCGATAGGGGGGGCTTTGAATCAGCGGTGGAAGACTTGGAACTAAAGGAGGGGAACCAGAGAGTATGTCCCCCGGATATCCCAACTATTGGATGTGACTGGGACGGCGATGGAATCGCAGATAGGATGGAGAGCACCTTATACGGCACTAATTGGCAAGAGGCAGATACGGATGGGGACGGGCTCGATGACGGCTGGGAAATAGAGAACGGACTAGATCCATTGGATACGGGGGAACCTTGTATTACCATAGGGGAAGGACTTACCGAAGTAGAGTGCGAGGACATCCCAGTTGCGACGGTAGACACCGAGAGGGAAACAGGGGAGCAGAATGAGACATTCCCAAACCCAGACAACGGTCCACTGGGCGACCCAGACCGGGATGGCCTCACCAATCTAGACGAGGCCGAGTTAGGGACGAACCCCCGCCTGAAGGATACCGATGGGGACGGCCTGAATGACCGATGGGAGTCAGAGCATACGCACGAAGTTACTACTCCCTCTGGAATTGTCCTTTTACTGGACCCACTGGATGGGAACTGGGACTGCCCTCTACTGACCCCTTCTGTCAAAGCTGAGATTAAGTTGGACATTGGGGATGATTTGTGGGAGGAGATGGGTTCTCAGTTCGGACACTCCTGCGACGCCATCCTGGATTTGGAGCAACCAGAGCCTGACACTCTCAGGAACTTCGTAGAGGAAAAATATGACACAAACCCCCGCGCCGCTGACAGCGATGGAGATCTTATTGACGACTTGGTCGAGATATCCACTCACCTTGTCGACCTGAAGTCCTTCTGCGGTAGGCCTACCTTCGGAACTCTTACACTTCCAGCCCCTCACCTGAGGGCGTTCGCCTCGGAGATCGTTTTTACAGCCTTAGAGCTACCAAATGGAGGAGTTCAAACAACACTCCAGAAGAAGAACCCTCTGGATAATCCGAACTGGTTCAATGAGGATATGGATGGGGACGGCAGGCTGAATGGTCCAGGGGACTGGGATACGGACGGGGATGGTATGCCGGACGGATTCGAATTCTGTTATTCCTTCAACTCTGACTACAATTGGTTCCTGAACCCCGCAAACGCTACCGACGCATATGGCGATAACGATGGAGACGGACTGAACAACGTCGAGGAATTTTCCGTTTCTTACGACTGGGGACCATCCAACTTCACTAACCCACTAGATCCAGATACAGATCAAGACGGCATGCCTGATGGGTGGGAGTTCCAAAGTGGGATTCACCCCAACGATGGAAGCAACGCCGATGAGGATCCAGATTTCGATGGTTACGATGCCGATGGGGACGGCGCGGTTACCTACAAGGACATGATAGGGGCCACTACCATAGAGAGGATCGATGTAGTGCCCGGGCAGTACGTACAAGCCAACAACACAATTCTGTGGGTACGAACGGTCGTTGACAGCAACTATGTCAACATACCAGTGAAGACCGATACTCCAGGATGGGTCTACCATATCCATGTAGAGGTTGACGACGAAGTCAGAAGCAGGCTACAGGAACTTGTTACCATCGTGGAACAGCATGAGAGGTTCACCAACCTAGACGAGTACAATGCTAGGGATAGAGACGGGGACGGGGTGGTCGATGGCAGGTCCACCGACCCACTCGATTCGGATACTGACGCCGACGGTCTAATCGACGGAATCGAGGTGATTGGCTGGAAGATTCGAATCGTAGACTTCGGTGTCCGTGAAGTCATAGTGAGATCAGATCCGGGTGTTTTCGACACAGACCGAGACGGGCTTTCCGACTCGGTAGAATACTACGAGACATTCACCAATGCCACGGATAAGGATACCGACAATGATGGCCTAGAGGACTACAGAGAAGCCGTGGATGGACACCCCTGGTACGATAATGGAACCCTAGTCTACTACTTCACGAACGCATCCGCGTTTGACACCGACAACGACGGATTGGAGGACGGAGAAGAGGTCGTCGACGGACAGGACCTGTACATCACCCATGGGAATAATGCAGATACCGATAACGATGGTCTGAACGATGGAGACGAAGTCCTTTTCGTTCCACGACCGTGGCAGAGCGCCACCAATCCACTACTAAACGACACCGACGGCGATGGTCAGCCAGATGGCTGGGAGATGCAGGTTTTCTCTGTTCAAGAGAATACCAACAGTCACAGCCTCTGGATCTCCAAGACCAACTGGCTCCCGCCAGGATGTGATTCAATGATGGAGTGCGGAAAGGGACCAGGAGGCTGGATATGGGTGAACTATGTCTCCGGATTCGCCTCATCAGGCGATAGAAATGATGACGGAATCCTGGATCCCCACTACTTCCTGTATGAGATGAATCTTTCTGGGTTCAACATTCCAGATGAAGGACGGTGGGCTCTGGACCCTTCCTTCGGTTCACCGGTGGACTCTATCTATGATATCGACAATGACACCCTACAAAACTCACTTGAGGCTCCTGATAGGTGGGACACCAATCCCGTTGACCATGACTCGGATGGGGACAAGCTTCCCGACGGTTGGGAGGTTAGGTTCTCAGAGGAGGCAATAGAACTGGGCCTCGTAGATAACAACACCCTCGACGCACTCGGATCACGTGGTCCAATGGATCCAAGAATGCCCGACTCAGACTTGGATGGAATCAGCGATGGGAACGAGGATATGGACAATGACGGGTTGAACCGAACAATTCTGATGTACCGATACTGTCCCGGATGGGATAATCCTCAGGACTTCGAGTGCCATATAGACCCGTACGGTCCGGGGTCGGCATTCTACGATGACTTGGAGAACTACACCAACTTCGAAGAGTACGAGAATGGAACCAGCCCGATAAACAATGATACAGACGGCGATAAATGGAACGACGGGTCCGAGGTCTACCATCAGGACCAAGATGACGACGACATGTGGTCTGGATGGGAATACTACTTCGGTTACGATCCAATGGATTCTTCCGACTCAATGATAGACTCTGACGGTGATGGATTCGTGAACAAGTGCGAGAGCAGGTGGAATACCAATCCTAAGGATCCGAACAGCTTCCCCTCACAGGGAGAGCTGTGCAATAACTACGAATGAACTAGTCTACGTTGAATTTCTGAAAGACCTCATTCGTAGTCATACTCACTCTGATGAAGGTCGTGCACTTTGGCAGGTCCTTTATCCTCCTAGCACCAACATAGGAACAAGCAGACCTCAACCCTCCTAGAATGGATTGAACAGTTACCTCCAATGGTCCTCGATAGGGGACTCTGACCTCTTTCCCCTCAGGAGCTCTGTGGTCGGCTATTTCCCCATAGTGTGTCTCCATTGCCTTTGCCGAGGACATCCCGTAGAACGACTTATACGAACCCCCACTATCTTCAATCAATTCCCCGCCCGACTCATCGTGACCCGCTAACATTCCTCCGAGCATGACAAAATCGGCCCCTGCAGCGAAAGCCTTTGCAACGTCTCCCGGTGAAGAGCAACCTCCATCTGACATGACGTGACCATTCAGGCCATGAGCAGCATCAGCACACTCCGAAATAGCAGAAAGTTGCGGGTATCCCACTCCGGCCACCTTTCTAGTCGTGCAAACCGACCCAGGCCCGATTCCAATCTTGACAATATCTGCACCAGCTAGAATTAGAGCTTCCGTCATCTCTCTAGTAGCAACGTTGCCGGCAATGATTATCTTTTCTGGAAATTCTCCCCTAACCTTCTTGACGAAGTTAAGGAAGACTTCTCGATATCCATTTGCTACATCTATGCATATCATCTTCAGGCCCTTATTGGTGGCCATTTTCCGCTTCAATAGTTCAAAACTCTCATCTGTGGATCCGCAAGTCACTGCAACGAACTCAGAATTAACTCCGTTCTCCCAAGCATCGGAGAACTCCTTTGTAGAGTAGAACTTCTGGGTGCAGGTCAGCATTTTGTGTCCCTGTAGAATCTCTGCAATTGAAAACAGCCCAGTTGTATCCATGTTTGCAGCAACTATTGGCACTCCACCCCAGGTTTCTTCGGTATGCCTGAAAGTGAACTCTCTAACCAGGTTTACATCAGACCTAGAAATCAAGGTACTCCTCTTCGGCCTAATCAATACATCATCGAATGTAAGCTTCAGATCACGCTCGATTCGCATATGACCTTAATGCTCCAACGAAGGTGGACTTATGACTGTAATGCGTCAGTTGGAAGATTTTGGTGCTCGTGCCGGGATTTGAACCCGGGTCGACGGATCGAGAGTCCGACATGATGGACCGAACTACACCACACGAGCGGCATTCCATCGAAAGGCGACCTCTTTTCAAAAGGTTGCATACTGGAGATAAGTAAAATTTCACTTTCACTTTCACTATCACCCCTTTTCCCTCAGTTAATATCCAAATGAACCGACATCCCTTCATGATGAATAGGAAAATGGCGCGTACTGTGCTGAGATACAGGAAGAGGCCGGAACCGCATCGAGTGGTTCCACTAGCCAGTTTGAATCGTACAGAGAGCAAATCTGAGATGGTAAACATGACGTCGATTGTCGACAATTCCGGGAACATGGCCGATAATCGAACATGGAAGCCCCTTAGGGCAAAAACAGCCCCAATAGAGATCAGCCCTAGCAGTTGGGAAGGACTGCACAGTAGGATGATGGCCACAATGCCCCTGAAAGCGGAGGTATCGTGATGTCCAGGACTCGCAGACTAAGGGAGGAAGTAATTTGCCTACTAGAGGAAAAGGAAACGGCGAACACGGTCGAGATATTCGATCATCTAAATGAGAGATTTAGGTGGGGTGCAACCATGAACCAAGTCGGGAACATAATGGCTAAGGATTCCCGATTTTCCAAAATCGGGCATATCAGAGGCCCATTCAGAGGTAGTGTATACACCGTCTGTGTGTGGGGTCTTTCCCATGATGAAATTGCCGTGGCTCAACATTAGCCGGGGAAGCAATGAAGTCTTGGCGCCTTGACAATGACGTGTGAATGTGTACCGGACTATTGTCCCATGGGCAGAATTGTTCAGATCTGGCAACTCGGTAACGGGGATATTCGGGGTAGCATTGGGATCAATTTTAGCCTCTCAGGGACTTCCTAGCGGAGACTTCGCTATCATTACGGCCTTGCATTGCCTCTCTGTGATGACGTTCATGTTCTCTTGGAACGCATTGAACGACTACATGGATATCGAGATAGATCGAATCAACAGGCCAGATAGGCCACTCCCCTCGGGGGAGATTTCTGAGGTTGCAGCTAGTAGGGGGATTCTATTCACTGCAGTGCTCTCGGCCTTCTTTCTGATAGTCGCTGCCTACGTCTCTCATAGTGGAGAAATAGGTCTAGATGGGTGGCTTCCATCGCTTGCAATCTGGGTGATGGCGCTTCTTCTTCTATTCAACTATGAATCTCCATCAAAACTAAGTTTTAGGATGAAGGATAGAGGCCTGCCTGGAAATTTGGCTATCAGCATGTCCGTGGGCCTGGTAATTATTTTCGGTGCGGCTAGCGTTTCCGATCCTCTGAATCAGAGAGCGTGGTCAGTTTTTATTGTGGGATTTCTGTTTAATTTTTCTCGGGAGATCGTAAAGGACATTGAAGATATGGGAGGGGATAAAGGAAGAGACACCTTCGCAATGAGAGTAGGAGAAGAAAGAGCGAGTTCGTTAGCCGCTCTAGTTCTTATCACCGCTCTAGCCGCAATGTTGGCCCCCTTCTCACCCATATTGCAGATTTTTACTGATTGGCACGTAGCGTTCGTCATACCCTCTGTAGTTACGCTAATGATGGTCAAACCAAAGCTTCTCGCGTCGGAGCATCGTAACGCCCAGAAACTAATCAAGACCTCAATGCAACTCTGTTTGATCGCTTTCTTGGTTATATCGCTAATTCCAAGCTAGCGTAATTCCCAATAGGTCTGCCAAGCGACTTCGTTACACAGAAGAGTAAGTATGGACATTTGTGCCCACATTCTGTTTTCGGCTTGATCAAAAACTACACTATTAGGCGAGTCCATCACTCCGTCAGTTACCTCTTCTCCCCTGTGTGCCGGAAGGCAGTGCATGAAGATGTAATCATCATCAGCTTCCGAGGCCAATTCTTCGTTTACCTGAAAACCATCGAATGCCCCCATCTTTCCATCCATATGCTCTTCTCCCATGGAAACAAAAACGTCCGTGTATATCGCTCCTGCTCCCTCAACAGCCTCTCTGGGATCATTAACTCCTTCAATTTTGGACCCTGTCTTCTTAGCTATTTCTAAAGCCCTTGAAATCACAGATTCGTCTGGCTCAAAACCTTCTGGCGTCGCGAAAACGATATCATATCCTAGAGTTGCACATCCAAGAACCAAATCATGAAGCACATTGTTCCCGTCACCAACCCAAGCAACATGGCCATTCATTTTATCCGAGTTTTCTACTAAGGTCATCATATCAGCCGCAGCCTGACAAGGGTGATGCATATCAGAGAGGGCGTTGATTACTGGAACCGTTGAATGTTTAGCTAGTTCAGCAACGTCGCCATGGCCGAAACACCTGTAGGTAATGCAGTCCATGTACCTAGATAGGACAGCAGCAGTATCTGCTATGGTCTCACTAGTTCCTAGTTGGATGTCTCCAGCCAACAGTGTGAGGGGCTGGCCGCCTAGCCTACTAACACCAACCTCGAATGAAACCCTAGTCCTTGTTGACGGCTTCTCGTAAATCGAGCCTATTGTCATTCCATCAAGAGGTTTGAAGTCATACAGTGCCTCTTCATCGTTTTTTATTCTGATTGCCCAATCGACGATTTCAGAGAGTCTACCAGATAAATCGTCAATAGCTAGAAGGTCGATTTTCGAGTCACTGTCTCTCATGTTCTATATCTCCTGCGAACCCATCCTTGGCATCTGACATTCCTCCAAATATGTTTTGTGCGAAACTCAACACATCTGCTTGGCCCTCTTCCATCTCACTAGATATCGGTATTAGTCCAGGCTGAATTGCCGCATGCTGCATCATCCTAAGTTGGCCTATCGCAAACTCGGCTCTCTGCCCGCCTCCGTCAAATCCGCTTTGATTCGCTGATTCTTCAAACAGTGCTGCTTCTAAAACATCCAGGTTTTCCCCCCACTCTAGGATTCTTTCTAGCGTCTCAGGCTCCAATAGATCAGATTTGGACAAGAAGTTAGCTGTCGGTAGCCCTAGTCTGAAATGAACAATCGAAGAGAGCAACATCTGAGAAACGAACCCACTCGGAGTACTGGAAAGTAAAGGATCGAAAAGGAAAATCAAGCATGCCCTTCCCTGTCCAAGAACATGTACTAAGTGGCTAGAAGCCTCTCTGAAAGCAAAAAGCTCCACTTGACCAGGAGTATCTACTATCATAATGTCCCCTGCAAGCCCCTCAATCTCCTCGAAAACCTCCACAGCCTGAGAAGCAACTAGATCTGCAGCAAGTATCTGTGCGCCATTGGGGCCAAGGTCGTACTCATCCATTACTTCAGAAAGAGATATCAAGTCCCTGACATCGAACTCTGGATCATAATGTACCCTTTCAGCACCAGGGTCCAGATTAATCGCTAAGACATCAATGTCCAAGAATCTAGCCCATCTCTGAAAAGACGTAACCAACGAACTCTTCCCAGCACCAGCCGTTCCTACAACGAACAATACCGGCGGAGTAGTTCCGTCATTAGAGCTCATAGAACTCCGAGAACGTTTCCGTCTTCAACGTTCTTGGATAAACTAGAGATTTTCCTAAGCAGGTAACGGTTAAACGAACCTGTCACCCGTGAGTGTGTACCCTGAGGCTCATTTCATGGTTGAAGATTCTGATTCCCTTGAAGAAGAGGAAGCCGGAGAAAAAAAAGAAAATGATCCGGTCTACCCGCCTCCGCCTCCACCTGGCTTGGGAACAACCCCCCCTCCTCCTGGAGATTTTCAACCCCCTCCCCCTCCTCCTGGGTTTCCAGAACCTCCTAACGACGCCGAATCAATTTCTACGG
>CEUU01110020.1_pt1 | contig 31786 bp, 30 predicted proteins | sample 531321 | NCBI WGS metagenome assembly CEUU01 (sample SAMEA2622658, study PRJEB7988) | marine metagenome | isolation source: saline water (ENVO:00002010), including
ATCTATTTCAAATAATATTTGTATCCTTGAAAGAGAAAAAGATTTAGGTTTACATTCATCAGGTAGGAATAGTGGCGTATTACATGCAGGTTTGTACTATAAACCAAACTCTTTAAAAGCTAAAATTTGTGTAGATGGTGCAAGAAGGTTGAAAAAGTGGATTACTGAAAGAGGGTTATCAATTAATAATTGTGGGAAATTAATTATACCTCAGATTTCAGAACTAGATTCTCAAATTGATCTTTTAAAAGAAAGAGGTATAAAGAATGGAGCAGAAGTCGAAATTTGGAATGAACAAAAAATACATGATTTATTTCCTTATGTTAGAACTGCATCAGGGAGAGCCTTATGGAGTCCAAATACATGTGTTGTGAATCCTAAGGAAGTAATTAATAAATTAAAAGATGAATTAATTGATCTAGGTGTAAAAATAATTTATGAATGCAAAGAATATAAATTTTCACCCAAAAATAAAGAGATTATTCTTAATTCGAAAAATAAATTGAATTATTACCATCTTTTTAATTGCAGCGGTCTTTATGCAGACTTAGTTGCAAAAGAATTCAATATAGGAAAAGAATTTCATATAGTTCCATTTAAAGGAAGTTATTGGGAGTTGAAAACAAATGAAAAATTAAAAATAAATACAAATATATATCCTGTCCCTGATCTAAAGATGCCTTTCTTGGGTGTTCACTTTACCCCTAGTTCAGACCAATCTAAAATTTATATTGGACCATCTGCAAGCCCTGCCTTTGGAAGAGAAAATTATAATAATTTAAAAGGAATTGACTTAAGCGTAACTTTATCGATGATTTCTTTTCTAACCAGACAATATATCTCTAATAAAAAGGGTTTCCGTAAATACCTTTATGAAGAAATGAGAAATATGATTCCATCTTTAAGAATAAAAAATTCTCAAATGTTGATCCCATCTATAAAATTAGAGGATATTATTTTAAGTTCAAAAGTTGGGATAAGACCTCAATTAGTTGATATTTCTTCAAAAAAGTTAGTAGATGATTTTTTATGCATGAAAGGTCAAAATAGCACTCATATTTTAAATGCAATTTCTCCAGCATTCACAGCAAGTTTTTCTTTAGCAGATTTGATAATCGAAGAATCTGGATTGGTCTCAAGTTCTACATGAAAGATTTCTCTATACATGCATTATTGCTTGCAGCTGGCTATGGAAAAAGATTAAGGCCAATAACAAATGATATCCCTAAATGTTTAGTTAAAATTGGAGGAAGTTCTTTACTAGAACTGTGGATTGCTAAATTAATACAATCAAATGTTAGATCAGTTCTTATTAATACTCACTACCTTTCAGAAAAGGTAAATTTATTTCTTAATCCTAGGTTATTGAATAAATATAAAGAAATAAAAATTCAAATTTCGCATGAGGAAAATCTACTTGGAACTGCAAAGACCATGATTAATAATAAAGAATTCTTCAGAAATAAAATTGGGCTTCTTATTCATGCAGATAATTTCTATGAAGGCGATTTATCTAATTTTTTAAAAGCACATTTTAATAGACCCAAAAAATGTCTCTTAACCATGCTTACTTTCAAAACTGATAATCCTAAATCTTGTGGAGTAGTTGAAATAGATTCAGAAGGTATAGTTAATAAATTTTATGAAAAGGTTGAAAATCCTCCAACCAATCTCGCTAATGCTGCAATTTATGCTTTTGATAATAATTTCATCGATTGGATAGAAGAGTATACAGGTTCCGCCAATGATTTTAGTAATGATATATTGCCAAAACTTTTAGGAAGGATATATACATATAAGACTAGCGAATTTTTTGCTGATATTGGAACTCCTAAAATGTTAGAGAAGGCAAATGATTTTGTGAATCGGAAAAACATTAATAAATAACTTAAAAAAAATTGTTTATTGTATGAGATAATAATAAAAAGATTTTTTTATCATCATCAAATCTTCCTCCAATAAAAATCAAAATTATTTTAATATATTTGAAAATGGTCAAGGATTTGATATTTCATTAAAATTAGAACAAGCTGAATATAAAGAAATAAAGTCATTTATTAGTAAACAATGGTTTGAGAAGATTAAAGAAACTAATCTTGATGTGGCAAATAAAATAGAAAAATTTGAGATTGATATTTCCCAATATCATACAATCTCAAATAAACTAAATCATGAAAAGATTTGGAATAAGAGTTCAAGAATTCTACCTGCTGGATTTGTAGATTTCTTTGTAAAAACAAAGTTATTTATGGAATTAAGAAACAGGTTCGGAGATTTTCATATTTCAGATGAGGAATATTTAGGCTGGCCAAATATTTATTGGAGACTAGTTAGACCAAAAAACAAGAATGATTTAGGTCCTTTGCATAGGGATTCATGGTTTTGGGATTTAAATGATTCTTTTCCAAAATATAAATATCCTTTCAAAAGGTTAAAGGTATGGATTCCTATTTGTGTAGAGAATGGATTGAATGGATTGATGTTAGAGCCTCATTCCCAGAAAAGAAGAGATATTACATATAAAGGTGAATTACGTAATGGTATTAAGAAACCTATTTTGATAACAAGCCCTGATTGTATAAATGTTAAATTGGTAGATACAAAATTAGGTGATGTGGTCATTTTTGATGATAATTTACTTCATGGAGGAGCCATTAATAATGGTATAAACACTAGAGTGAGTTTTGAATTTACTTTGGTAATACCTTATTGAATTAAAATTTAATTTTCTTCTCTTCTTTATTTGTAATTATCCTCTTATTTTTATATAAGTTATTGATGTGAAAAATACTAAAAATAAAAAATTCAATTCTTTCGCTAAGGATTATTTAGAAAGGCTCAATAGCTCGTTTGATGACCAAATTTTTCTACAAATTGAGAAATTAGCAAATGATTTAAAAAAGATTTGGATGTCTAAGAAGAATTTATTTATATGTGGTAATGGAGGTAGCGCTGCAAATGCTATTCATATGGCTAATGATTTTCATTATGGAATAGGAGCATGTGGCCCGGCTCCTTTATTGCCAGGAATAAAGGTTGAAGCCTTGTCCTCCAATAGCGCAATTATTACTTGTTTAGGTAATGATATTGGATTTGAGGATATATATTCTCACCAAATTGAAGTAAAAGCGAATGCCTCAGATTTACTTATTGTTTTATCAGGTAGTGGAAATTCAGCAAATGTTATAAATGCATTAAAAAAAGCAAAATCTATAGGAGTTAAAACATATGCAATAGTAGCTTTTTCAGGAGGAAAATGTAAAAAAGTTGCACATGAATCTATACATTTTCAAATTAATGATATGCAGATAGCAGAAGACGCTCAGTTGGTAGTTGGTCATGTATGTATGCAATGGCTTACAATCAATAAGCCGAACTCAATAAACTAGTTTTATGAAAGAAATTGATTTTATGGGTTCTCTTCATAAAAGTACATCAAGAGATTATTTGGCTAGAGTTAATGATAAAGAATATCCTAAGCCAAGAGCAGCCAAATTAGCCAAGAATTTTGATTATGATTATTGGGATGGTGATAGAAGAATTTGTTATGGTGGTTATAAGTATATTGAGGGAAGATGGACTAAAGTAGCAGAATCATTAATTAACTATTACAAACTAGATAATAAAAGTAAAATATTAGATATTGGATGTGGAAAAGGTTTCTTAATGTATGAATTGCTTAAAATTAATCCTTCATTTGATATCTACGGTATTGATATATCAGATTATGCAATAAGAAATTCAAAAGATGAAATATCTGGTAAATTAACTAAAGGATGTGCATCAAATTTACCATGGACAGATAATTATTTTGACCTTGTTATTTCAATAAATTCTCTGCATTGTTTATCAATTTATAAGCTCTTTTCTGCATTAAAAGAAATGGAAAGAGTAGGGAGTAAAAATAAATATTTATGTGTGGAGAGTTATCGTAATGAAGTTGAGAAAGCAAATTTACTTTATTGGCAGGTAACCTGTGAGTGTTTTTTTTCACCTGAAGAGTGGTATTGGATTTATGAGAAATCAGGATATCATGGGGATTATTCTTACATTTATTTTGAATAAAAAAGATAAATCATGAAGAGTCAAATTATAAGTTTTGAAAATCTAAAAGAATATGAGGGATGTGTTCTCGCTTATGGTCATTTTTCTACAATACATCCAGGTCATATAAGATTTCTTAGATATGCTAAAAGAAAAGGAAAATCTCTTGTAGTTGCGGTTGTTGATGATTATAAGGAATTTGGTTTAGAAAAATATCAATTTAGTCAAAACGATAGAGTTGATGCATTATCTCTTATCTCTATGGCAGATGCTATTTATCCTTTAAAAGGTAACCAAATTCAAAAAGTAGCTGAAGCCCTCTCCCCCTCAGTATTTGTTCTCGGAAAAGAATTTGAAATTAATCCTGATTCTATTGTTCAAAGTACAATTGATTTCTTAGGAAAAATTAAAATCCCTGTTGAGTTTCATACTGGTGATATTCATTATGCTACAACTGATCTATTAACTTTTTCGGAAAGAGAAATTTATGAAAAAAGGAAAAGTGAGTTTCAGGTATCATGCAAGCGCCAGAATATTGAATCTAGAAACTTAATTAATTCAATAGAAAAGTGGCAATCGACTAAGTTAACAGTTATTGGTGATACAATAGTTGATCAATTTGCAGCTTGCGAAGCACTTGGTATGAGCGCAGAAGCGCCTGTTGTAGTAGTAAGAGAAATTGAACATAAGAATTTTCTGGGAGGAGCAGCCGTTGTAGCCTCTCACATAAAAAGTTTAGGTGGAAAATGCGATTTAATATCGATAGCAGGTGAGGATGAGAATAGAGATGTAGTTGAAAAAGAATTATTAGATTTAGGTATTGGAAATTTACTTGTTTATGATGCATCGCGGCCAACTACTTTTAAAAAAAGATATATAGTTGAGAATCAAAAGTTATTTAGAGTTAGTAGGCTTGAAGATAAAGATGTTAAAGCCAAAATAGAATCAGAACTAATTGATAAGTTGAGATATTCTTGTGCGGATAGTGATGGGATAGTAGTATCAGATTTTGTTTATGGTGTCATTACTGAAAGGATCCTAAAAGAATTAAAAATTATTGCAAATGAAAAAAATATTCCCTTATTTGGTGATATTCAATGTAGTAGCCAAATCGGTTCAGTTACTAAATTCAAAGGTTTCTCAGTGCTTACACCCAATGAGAGAGAAGCTAGAATAGCATTAAGAGATAAGGATTGTGGTTTAGAAAAACTCAGCCAAAAGTTAATTGAGATTACTAACTGCCAAAAATTGATAATGAAATTAGGAGCCGAAGGTTTTATTGCTTATGATAATATAGATCCTTCAAGAGTTGTTAGCCAGCCTTTCCCTGCTTTATCTGTAAATCCTTTAGATTTATCAGGTGCAGGAGATTCGATACTGGCACTAATTTCATTAGGTTTGTCGAGTAAAGAAGAATTTATGAAAATAGCAGCTTTAGCAAGTTGTATATCTTCTATTGCCGTTGAAACTATGGGCAATACTCCAATATCAGCAAATAAATTAAGAGAAAAATTGCAAGAGATTCTTAGTTGAATTAAACACGAAATTATCGATATTTTATAAATTTTTATTCAAGTGATAATATTTTATTATTGAGAAAAAAAAAGTGAAAATTCTTATTACAGGTGGAGATGGATACAAAGGTTCTGTATTAATAAAGAAATTACTTAAAGAGGGCTATCAAGTATTTAATTACGATAATCAATGGTTTGGCTCATATAATAAATGCCACCCATCTTTAAAAAGTTATAAGTGTGATATTAGAGATATTGATAATATATCAATGGAAGGAATTGATGCTGTTATTCATCTAGCAAATATAGCTAATGATCCATCTGTAGATCTTAATCCTACATTAAGTTGGGAAGTTAATGTTTTAGCAGGCCAGAGATTAATAGAAAAAGCATGTAAAAATAATGTTAAGCAATTTATTTATGCTAGCTCAGGAAGTGTTTATGGTATCAAGGAGGAAGAAAAGGTTACAGAGGAATTAGATCTAATACCAATATCTACTTATAACAAGACTAAAATGATTGCAGAGAGAGTTTTTTTGAGTTATAAAGACCGAATTAATGTTGTTTGTTTACGCCCAGCAACTGTTTGTGGACTGTCTCCAAGAATGAGGCTTGATGTTGCAGTAAATTTATTAACATTTCAAGCACTTTCTATAGGAAAGATTAATGTTCTTGGAGGTAGTCAGATTAGACCAAATATTCATATAGATGATATTACAGATTTATATTTATATATTATTCAAAATAGTTCTTTATTTGAGTCTGGATTCTACAATGCAGGATTTGAAAATATATCAATTCTTGAAATTGCGAAAATTATAAATAGTAAGATTAAATGTGAAATTATTATTAAACCTTCTAACGATCCAAGGAGCTATAGGCAAGATTCTACAAAAATTTTAGAAAAGGGTTTTAAACCAAAGAAGTCGGTTGAGAAAGCAATTATAGAAATAATCAACTCATATCAAAAAGGCGAACTTAAAGATATGCCACAATGGCATACTGTTAATTGGATGAAAGGAAATCAGTTTAAATGAAAATTCTAATATTAGGCTGTGGATCATTTGCTGGACAAGCTATTTTCTCCCAATTGTTAAAAGATGGTTTTGATGTATATGGAATTAATAGAAGTGGACCTAAAAATATTTATATGTGGGAGTGGTTAAGGGATCAGAATATCGATAATAGATGGTTCCAATTAAATATTTGCAATAACATAGATAGGTTTTATAAGATTTTCGATGATATATCTCCTACACATGTTATTGACTTAATGGGACAAGGAATGGTCGCACCAAGTTGGGAAGATCCAGCTCTATGGTACGAGACAAATATTTCTAAAAAAGCACTCTTGCTCAATCATCTTAAAGATTTAAAGTCACTTCAGAAATATATCAGGGTTAGTACCCCTGAGGTTTTTGGAAATGACGAAAAATATTTACTTGAAAATAGTCAATTTAAGCCTTCCACTCCCTATGCAGTTTCTCACGCAGCAATTGATTATCACTTAAGGTGCCTAGGAAAACAGTTTAATTTTCCATACTGTATTGGAAGATTCGCAAACTTCTATGGACCAGGACAACAATTGTACAGAGTTATACCTAAAGCAATTATTTGTTTTCTAACTAAAGATAAATTCATACTTGATGGTGGAGGAAAAAGTAAAAGGTCATTTCTCTATTCTGAAGATATTGTTAGTGCTATTTATAAACTTTTATTTGAATCTAAGATTTACAAAGAATATAATTTTAGCAGTAATGAAGAAATTTCTATTAAGGAATTAATTGAGAGAATTTGTAATCTTTTGAAAGTAGATTTTAATCAAAATGTTTTGTTAGGAGAAGAGAGAATAGGTAAGGATATGTTTTATAGGATGAATTGTAAAAACTCATCAAAAGAATTAAATTGGAAATCAAATATCTTATTAGAAGATGGATTAATAAAAACAATTGATTGGATTATTAGAAACCTAAATCAATTAAGATTTGAATCATCGACTTATATTCATAGGAGATGATATATTTACATTTGGTAGAAAAATGTGATGAAAAACTTTTATCCTAAACAATACTCAAGTGATAAATCTTTTAAAATAAATCATAACTATTTAGGTTCTCAATTTAATGATTATGAGATTATTTTTGAGAAAATGAAGGAGGTTGTTGTTAACAATGATTTTACTCTTGGAGTTTGTGTAGATGAAGTAGAAGAGATCATAGCAAAAGAAGCTAATACTAAATATGCTGTTTCAGTTGGTAGTGGAACTGATGCACTTTTTTTAAGTTTAAAAGCTTTAGGGGTTAAAGAAGGTGATGAAGTAATTACTACAACTTATACATTTTATGCAACAATTGGAGCTATCGTAACAGCGGGAGCAAAGCCTGTTTTTTGTGATTGTAGAGAGGATTTTAATCTGGATCCAAATCAAATAGAATCAAAAATAACATCTAAGACTAAAGCAATTATGCCTGTCCATTGGTCTGGGAGACCTTGCGATATGGAATCTATATTATCAATTTCAAAAAAGCACTCTATTCCCGTAGTAGAGGATGCTTGCCATGCTCTTCAAGCAGAGTTAAATGGTCAAAGAGCAGGTAGCTTTGGAGAAACTGGATGTTTTAGTTTTCATCCCCTCAAAAATTTAAATGTATGGGGAGATGGCGGCATAGTAACAACAAATAATAATTCAATTGCTAAGAAATTAAAGCTTATTAGGAACCATGGTTTGATTAATAGAGATACATGCATTGAATTTGGTTATAACTCAAGATTAGACACTATCCAGGCGGTTATAGCAAAACATGTTTTAGAGAATAAGCTCGATAATATTACTTCACGTAGAATAGAAAATGCGCAAATGTTTGATAAGCACCTAAAAGAATTAGCTTTAGTAAACTTACCTCCTAGATATAATAATATAAAAGAAGTTTTTCATTTATATTCATTCAGCTGTGCAAATCGATCAGAGTTAGTTGAATTTCTTAGGTCCAAAAACATTGATGCAAAAATCCATTATCCTATTCCAATGCATCTCCAACCAGCAGCAAAAAAGTTTAATTATAAGAAAGGTGAATTTCCAATAGCAGAAAAATTAGCTAATTCTAGTATCTCATTACCAGTTCATGAATATATTTCTGCAGAGGATATAAGTTTTACTTGTGGCTTGATTAAGGAATTTTTTTCTAAATGATAAATGTCCCCTTTATAGACTTAAAAAGAGAAGCTGCCTTTTTTGAGTCAGAGCTAATTTCAATAACTAAAGAAGTAATAAGATCTGGGATTTACATAAATGGTGAAAATGTACTAAGGCTTGAAAAACACCTAGCTGATTACTGCGGAACAAAGTATTGTATATCGGTAGGGAATGGTTCAGATGCTATTGAACTGGTTATGCGGTCCCTTGGGATATCGATGGGAGAGGAAGTAATTTGTCCTGCTAATTCTTTTATAGCATCTGCCTGGGCTATATCTGCTGTTGGAGCAAAGCCAGTTTTTGCTGATGTAGAAGATAATTTGCTCATGACATTAAATGATATAAAGAAATGTGTTTCTAAGCAGACTAGGGCTGTATTAACAGTTCACTTAACAGGAAAATTATCTGATGTGGAATCAATAAAAGAATTTTGTGATGAGAAAAATATTTTGTTAATAGAAGATGCCGCTCAGGCGATAGGTGCAAAGGATGAAAGTGGAAAGAAAGCTGGTAATTTCGGAATAGCAGGTTGTTTTAGTCTGCACCCTTTAAAAAATCTTTCTATTTATGGCGATGGCGGCTTTGTTACAACAAATTCTGAAGATTTAGCCAATGATCTAAAAGTACTTAGAAATCATGGATTAATAAATAGAGATGAGGCTTCAAAATGGGGATTTAATTCCAGATTAGATGAACTTCAAGCTGCATACGCTTTGATAAAGTTAAAGAAGATTGAATATTTAACTGAAAAATATATTGAAATTGCTCGGTTTTATTCAAAGAATATTAATGATAAAATTTTGAAGCCTTCAACAAGAAAAGGTTGTAGGGATGTTTTTCATAATTACGTAATTAGGGTACCTCAAAAACATAGAGATTTGATAATGGAAACTTTATTAATAAATGGCGTCGAAACAAAAATTCATTATCCAATTCCATTACATCTTCAAAAATGTTCATCAAACCTAAATTATAAAGTTGGAGATATTCCAAATGCTGAAATGTTTGCGAAAAGTATGATAAGCCTTCCTATTCATCCATTTTTATCCATACAGGAAATGACTCATGTTTGTGATACTTTGAATAATGTGTTTAAGGATATTTGTGGATAATTTACAAATAATTAAAGCCTATAAAAAAGCATTTGAAATTAGGTTTATTGAAGATCTAATAGCTGAAAATTATAAAGAAGGATTGATGCGATGTCCTATGCATCTTTCTATTGGGCAAGAATTAGTACCTTCGATATTAGCTTTATTTCATGATAAAAATGATTTTGCTGTAGGGACGCATAGATCGCATGGACACTATTTAGGCAAAGGAGGGGATATCGACTCTTTTTTGGATGAGCTTTATGGCCTTAATTCTGGATGCTCTGGTGGACGTGGTGGGTCAATGCATCTAATTGATAATAAAGTCGGTTTTATGGGGTCAACAGCCATAGTTGGAAATACTATTCCTGTTGGAGTTGGTTTGGCTGAATCTCAAAAGTTACTTTCTAAAGATAATCTCACATATATTTTTTTAGGTGATGCGGCTACAGAGGAGGGCGTTTTTTTTGAATCTCTAAATTATGCTTGTATTAGAGCACTCCCTTGTTTTTTTGTTATTGAAAATAATTCTTATTCAGTTTATACGTCCTTTGATCAAAGACAAAGTAAAAACTTGATAGCTAAAAAATGTAGTGCGTTTGATACTCTTTACCTCTTTAATGACAAGCATGACTTTTTGGATTTATATAATAAATGGTTATTAGCAAGAGAATTTATAAAAAAAGAATCAAAACCAGTAGTCTTAGAGGTTATGACTCACAGAATAAGAGAACATTGTGGGCCAAATTTAGATGATGATTTAGAATATCGTCCTATTCAATTTTTAAAAAAATGGGAAGAAAATGACATAATTAAAAAATTTAGAAATTATATTACTTTTAAAAATTATGAAAGTGAAGAAACTCTCTTAGAAATTGAACAAAATATAAAAAATAATCTACAAACTAAATTTTATGAATCTCAAGAAAGAAGAATAGAATTTAACAATATTTTAGAAAAATGATTCCCAAAAAGTATTCTTTTACTCAAGCAATCAATAAGGCTTTACATAACTGCATGAATGAGAATAAAAAAAGTGTATGTATCGGTCTAGGTATTAATGACCCTAAAAGAATATTTGGTACAACTGAAAACTTGGTTGAATCATTTGGAAGTGAAAGAGTTATTGAACCACCTACATCAGAAAATGCTTTAACAGGTATTGCTTTTGGATTGGCTCTAAATGAATTTAGTGTTTGCTTGACTCATCAGAGATTTGATTTTGCACTTTTGTCTTTTGATCAGATTATTAATACTCTTGCAAAATGGAATTTTATGTTTAATAAAAACTATAAAAATTCAATATTAATTAGAATGATTATTGGAAGAGGATGGGGACAGGGTCCTACACATTCCCAAAGCTATCACTCTTTTTTAGCAAGTATTCCAGGTTTAAATGTTTATTATCCTACAAATCCTCTTAATGCTTATTTGACAATTAAAAAAGGTTTGCAAACAAAAGGTCCAACAATAATGATAGAACATAGATGGCTCCATAATTCAAGTCAATTAATAGAAAATTTCGATCAAGAACTGGGGTTAATTGATTCTCTAAAAATACAAAAAAAAGGCTCTGATATAACTTTATTAACTTATGGATACATGTTCCCCGAGACCCTTAAAGCTGATAAGCTAATTAATGAGATTGGAATAAAATCAGAAATAATTTCATTAGAAAGATTAACTGATATAAATTGGTTTTCTCTATATGAAAGTATTAAAAAAACTAGAAATCTTTTAATAATCGAACCTTTTTATTTAGAGGGATCCATATGGACTAGATTGATAGCAGAAATAACGAAGAAATTGGCATTAGATTCAAGTTTTCTTGATGGTTTTGATATCGTTTCACTTCCATTCAAAAATGAAAGCACATCATATTTTCAAACAAAAAAAAGATATATTAATTATCTGGATATTATTTTACTAGTTTGTAACATAATGAAAATAAATAAACCAATTACTAAAATACCTTTTGATCATCATCATGATGTTCCAGGAAATTGGTTTAAAGGACCTTTTTGATGGAATTTAAAGCAGCAATCTTAATAGAAAATAAAAAACCTTTAGAAATTGATTATATAAATTTCAATAAACTAGATTATGGCCAGGTTCTAGTAAAAATTAAGAAATCTGGAGTTTGTAGAAGTCAATTATTTGAAATAGATGGAGAAAGAGGGCTTGATAAATGGATCCCGCATTTATTGGGTCATGAAGCAGTAGGCATGGTTGTAGATATTGGCAAGGGTGTTTCAAAAGTAAATAAAGGAGATATGGTAATTTTGACTTGGATAAAGTCGAAAGGAATTTCTGCAAAACCAGCAACTTATAAGTGGAATAAAACTATAGTAAATTCAGGTAAAGTGACTACTTTTAATGAATATAGTGTTTGTTCAGAAGACAGACTGGTCAAATTTAATGATCAAAGAATTGAATATATAGGACCTTCTATTGGATGTGCAATGGCTACAGGGTTTGGATTGGCAATGACTTTACCAGATATTAACGAAGCTGAATTTGTAGCGGTAATAGGTTTGGGGGGAATAGGGATGAGCTCATTATTGAGTGCCTCTATGCATTCAAATGCTAAATTAATAGGAATAGATTTAAATCAAAATAGGCTTAATGAAGCAAAAACAATTCTTAAAAATGTTAAATTTATTAACCCAAAAGAATTAAATATTAATAGAGAAATTGAACAAATTACAAATGGTCAAATGTTAGATGTCGTTATAGAGTCATCCGGTAATATTAATGCACTAAATCAATCTATTGATTTAATAAATAATCAAGGGATTGTTAAGTTTGCAACGCACCCAAGAAATGGAGATTTTCTTAAAATAAATCCTTTTGAATTAATTAAAGGTAAAAGAATTGAGGGTAGTTGGGGAGGAGATATAAATCCAGATGAAGATTTAATTAAAATAATAAATAAAATATATAATAAAAAGAAATTTGTTAATTTATTTACAGAAAAAGTTTATAAACTCCATCAAATAAATAAAGCAATTGATGATATGCGATTAGGAAAAGTCTTAAGACCAATAATTGATATGGAATAAATATTAATGATTTATATTACTGGTACTAATAGTGATCTAGGTAAATCACTTATTAAAGAACTTACTAAACTTAATTTGGAATTTTCTTGTATCAAACGTAATTTTGGTAATTTATATATTAATAATGATGATTTTTTTATACATATTGCAGCAGCAACTCCCTTTAATAGTCCTAATATTAAATTTCAAGATATGTACAATAAAAATATTGAGCTAACAAAAAATATAATTTCAAAAAATGTCACTGAAGCTAAAAAATTTATATATATATCTTCTATCAATGCGGCTGAATTAGAAAGCATTAATAAAAAATCCATTAAATATTACTATGCTAAAAGTAAGTTAGACTCTGAGAAGATTTTTAGAGATTCAAAATTAAATCTTTTATCTATAAGATTACCCTTAATTCTTTCAAAAAGAAATTACGGATTCTTAAATGATATTAAGAATAAAATTCAAAAGAATAAAGATTTGGAGGTTTATAATACACATAGCTTTTATAATCATTTTATTGATATTCAATCAATAATTTACTTAATTATAAAAATCATAATGGATCCAATTATTTACTATGACAATCATATTTATAATGTTGCGGCCAAAAATGATATGACGCTTGATGAGATTCTTAATCATATAATAAATTTTTATTCTTCTAAATCTTCCAAAAAAAAAATAATAGGAAAATATAATAATTATATTCCTATCGATATTTCTAGTTCTATACAAATAGGTTACACTCCCAAAGATACAAAATGTATTTTAGATGACTGGTTAAATCAAAAATGAATAAGATTTATATTGGTTTTTTGAAAGTAGATGCAATTGGCCATATTTGGTCAAATCCTTTGAATATTGCACCAATTATAAAAAATAGAAAGGTAATACTTTTTTATAATTTAAAATATGTTTGTAATAAAAGATCTGTAACAATCTTAGAAGATACTTTGCCAAGTAATTATTATTTAGTTTCTTATAATAATTTTTTTGATAAGATTTTACGTTTAATAATTGAATTGGCTCTCCATTTACCATTCTCTTTATTTTTGAAAAAATTTGATGTTTCCCAAGTGCATGTTGATTCTTCTATGAAAAGATATGGATCCAAATATTGTTTTCATAAATTTGATGATCAATTAAAAATTTGTTATTCAAGATCAATATCCTCGAGAAAACAAATCTTCAAAAACCTGTTAAACAAATATAAAATAAATTATAAATCTTATATTCTGTTTTTTTTAAGAGATGAACAATATTGGGGTAAAGAAAAATTAAATCAAATAAGAAATTCAAATATTGAAAATTTTTTACCTTTAATAAAATTATTTATTGAAAATCAAATTACTGTTATTAGAGTTGGAAGATCTAATATATCTAGAAAAGATTATTTTAGGTCTGAATATTATTTTGATATCTCTTGGTTTGATAAAGATCCTGAATTATATGAAGATATTTTATTTGCAAATTCAAAAATGATTTTAGGAAGCAATTCTGGAATCATCCAATATCAGAAATTAGAAAATAATCCAATGTTAATTTGTAATTGGATACCCCCAGGTATAAGACCTTTCTATAAAAATACTCTTTATTTATGTAAACATTTTTATTATAAAGGTCGTGAAATTAGACCAGTAAATTTAAATGATGCGCTTTTGCTTAATGAAGATATTAGAGATTTTAATAACAAAGGTATTGAGGTTTTGGAGAATAAATCTGATCTTTTAATAAATAGTGCTAAAGAATTAATTGATTTTAATAATCAAAAAATTCTGAATTCCAACTTTGAAGATTCTAAAGACAACAGTTATGATTCAATTATTAAATATATTTATGGAGGAAATAGCAGGTTAACTAAATCTTATATAGATCATATAAATAAATTAGATTCTTAAAAAATGAATGTTCCTTTACTAAAAAAACAAATTAAGATTTCTAGAATTTGCTATAAATCAATAAAAAAAAATAGTAACATTATATCTTTTTCATTATTTGGTACAGATGAATATTATATAAAATGTTTTGAAAGGCTTTTAGATCAGATATTCTTATTTCATAAAGAAATTGAATTAATCATTCATAGTGATAATAATAATTTTAATAAATTACAAAAAATAATTCATGATTATAAATATAAAAAAAATATACATCTTATAAATCTTGGTGAAGAGTCTTTCCCCTTATGTGGGTTTTTATGGAGGTTGTTACCTTTAGAATATGGGTTTAAATCTGTATCAATTAGAGATGTTGATACTCAATGGAGTAAAAGAGATGCTGAGTTATTAAATCATTGGCTAGCAAGTTCATATGAAGCTCATATTATAAGAGATGATTATGGACAAAATAAAGAAATAATGGGCGGTTTATGGGGAGTAAAGTCTAAACAAATAATGATAAGTGATGCCTATATTAAGTATATTAAACCTAGGATAAAGAGAAAATATAATCTTTTCGATGATCAATACTTTTTAGCTCTTACAATATATCCTTTGATTTCAAAATTTGGAATATGCTATACCTCCTGTAATCTTTTTTTATCAGATAAAACAATATATAAATTAAGGGAACCTATAATAGATGACTCAATGTCTGGGGAAATTTTATCTATGGGACAGCAACCCTCTGATTTCTCAAAATTTATGACTGAAGATAATAATGAAAAATATTATGGGCTAAGTAAAAAAGAGGAAAGACATTTGCACTTTAATAAATCTATTAGAGAAAAAAATCATATATTTAAGATTTTTACGCCAAGAATAGCTAGTCATAATTTCTTTAAAAATTATCTTTTATTGTTAGGTTACTATTTCTCTGGACTTATTTCATTTAAAGAATTAATTTTTAGGTTTATACTTTATTTTTCCTCTTTAAGATTTAGATTATTAGTTAAGGTTTATAAAAAATAATACATAAATTTCATCTATTTAAAGTTCTAAATAGCCATCCATCTCTGCACATATCTTCAATAGATCTTTTAGGAGTCCAGTCTAATTTTTTAATGGCAAGTTTATTATTAGCAATAACTTTTCCAAAATCTCCTGGTCTTCTTTTTAAGAAGATTTTTTTAATTTTAATTTTGTTAACTTTTTCAAAAGTATTGATAAGATCTAAAACACTTGTCCCTATTCCTGTACCTATATTGAGGGTTAATATATCATTATTATTTTTTATTTTCTCAAGTGCTGCAATATGAGCTTCTGCTAGATCCATTATATGAATATAATCTCTTACTCCAGTTCCATCTTTTGTTTCCCAATCTGATCCATATACTTCAATTTCCTTTCTCTCCCCACAAGCAACTTCTATAATTGAGGGAAATATATTTGTGGAAAAGTTTATAGGATCCTCACCAACAATACCCTTATGATGAGCTCCTATAGGATTAAAGTATCTTAGACTTGCAATTGACCATCTTGTATTTTGAGATCTTTGAATATCTTCCAAGATCATTTCTACTGTTAATTTTGTTTCTCCATAAGGAGTAATTGGTTTTTTATTTGAGCTCTCTTTTAAATTGTTTCCACCATTTGATATGTCATAGACTGCTGCACTACTGCTAAATACAATATTTCTACAACCAAATTTTTCCATTAATTTAAATAAATTTATTGATCCATTTACGTTATTGTCCCAATAATTTATAGGATTATTTATGGACTTATTAGTATCCTTTAAACCAGCGAAATGAATAACGGAATCAATTCTGAGATTATTATTATTAAGTTTGTTGAATATATCTTCCATAGATTTATAATCTCTAATATCTACCTTGAAAATTATTAAATTATTTTCAATATTAGTACCTTTTATAAAGCTTAAAATGCGTTGAATATTTTTATTAGAACTGTTTATAAATGAATCAAATATTATTACCTTATGACCTTTATCCAATAGTAAAAGAGATGTGTGACTTCCAATGTAACCTGCACCTCCTGTGATTAAAATATTAGACATAAATTATCTTTAATTATTTATTATAAAAAGAATTTATTTTTAAAAACATAATCAGATAAAGTTTGTAATTAACTAATATTTCCATTCTCTATTTTTAAAATCCTATCAAATTTTGATAAGGTTGTTATCCTATGAGCAATCATTATAATTGTAAGATTTTTATCAAGTTTATCAATTGTATCCATAATCCTTTTTTCAGTATCATTATCTAGAGCACTTGTGGCTTCATCTAAAAATAGTATTTTTTTTTGATTGTATAGTGCTCTTGCAATTCCAATTCTTTGCTTTTGACCACCGCTTAACCTTACCCCATTTTCACCAATTATTGTTTTGTATCCATTTGGGCAAGATTTTATGAATTTATCAATATTTGCCTTTTTCGAACAAGATCTAACTAGTTTTTCATCAATTTCGCTTGGGTTCTTTCCAAAGGCTATATTCTCTCTTATCGTTGCGTCTGATAGAAAGATAGATTGAGATACATGAGCAATTGATTTTCTCCAACTAATCATAAAATCTTTATTCACTGATTTTGATATATCTATTCCATCAATTAGAAACTTTCCAGAATCTGCAGGTATTAATCCAATTAGCAAATCCATAAGAGTACTTTTACCGCCTCCTGTTTCTCCAATAATTCCAATCCTTTCTCCTGCTTTAATTGAGAGATTAATTGATTTAAATATTTTTTTTGGGTTCGAAGGGTACTTAAATGAAATATTAACAAGTTTAATTTCTTTATTAAAAACTATTTCTCTTTGAGATTTATCTTTAATTATATTTGGTATTGGTTGTTTTATCATTTCAATTATATTTTTTATGCAAGTAGAATCCGATTTTATACCTGCCCAATTAGAATAAATTTGTTGAAATGCAGGTAATAATCTTTGAAAGCCAAGTGCCATAGTTCCAAGAGTCGAAATAATAATAGAGTTATTATTTGTTTGAGAGGAAATTGATAAAGCAATAAGAGTAATTACTATTAAACCCAAGGCTTCAATAGCATATCTTGGAAATAATCCTAAAAATTGACTTTTAGCTTGAAGTTTTCTTAGAGGGATATCTACTTCGAGATAATTATTTGTATAAATTTCATGATTATTTCCTATTATTACATCTCTTATTGCTCCAAGTCCCTCTTGTATAACTTTTACTTGTAAATTTATAGCCTTAGCTACTTTCTTGCTATTTCCATAAAGAGTATTTCTTACTGTCCTTGAGAGTATTAAATAGCTAATACTAAATATTGATATTGATGTAATAGCTACGTTGAAATCAAGAATCAACAGAAATAAAAGAATTAAAAAAGATATTATTGACGAAGCAATCAAGTCTAAGGCTTTATTTATTGCAGATACTGTGACTTCAACATTCTTTGTAGAATTTGCAATTACTTCGGATGAATTTTTACTAGTGTGGTATAAGTATGGTTGATAAATTGTTCTTTTATATGATTCAAAACTTAGATCAGTCCCTATTGAGGCGGCAATATTCGTTGATAGCCATAAGTTCCCCAACCTTATTATTGCAGAAGAACATGCTGTCAATATAAACATTAAACTTACAAGTAATATATAATTCTGACTTTCAGAGATATTTAAAAAATTAAATATCACTTTTAAAACAAATATATTTTTTACTTGTTCCGGATTAGTCAAAACGGTAAGAAAAGGAAATACGGATGCTATAGTGAAAATTTCAGCAAAGGCACTAAGAATCATAGTTAATAGTAAGAACCTTATTTGAAGTTTCCTTTTTCTATTAAGCAAAGACCATAAAGTCTTTAGTAATTTAGTGGTTCCAATTTGAATATTCTTAACCATAATTAACCAGGATTTTCTATCATTTGGATTTAAAGAGATTTTGTATAAATATAGTCAATATATTTTTATTTTAATTTATGAACAAATTACTTCCATATAGATTATTACATTCATTTTCAAAACAGCACTTATTAAATATGTTGCTCCTGTCAGAATTTTTTTCTCTGAGATCTTTAATAGATTTTTTATTAAGTTCATCAATTAAAAAGAAATTTGAGTATGAGAAATCTTTCAATTCATTTAAAGCTCCAATATTTCTTGATACTATAATTTTATTTGAAAAGAAAATTGCTTCTAAAAGTTTGGAGGATGCAGAGTACTTTTGATTAATAGTATCTTTTATATACAAAACAGCTACTGCAAGAGCTTCCTTTTGCAATTCTATAATTTTTGAAGATTCAATAAATCCTAGAAAGTTAACTGTATTTTTATATTTAACTATTTTTTTAATTATGTTATGATTCTTTTCACCACAATGTAATAGCTTTAACTTGTTCTTTTCGCAAAACTTTGTTAACACTAAAAAGTCATCAAAGTTATTTATATTTCCAGCTATAATTATATAATCAGAAGTAGGAATTAAAATTTTTTTTGTTTCTGATTTTATATAACTTTTAACAATAGAATTTCTCAAAACAAATATTTTTAATTGAGGAAATTTTTCTTTTATGAATTTCATTCTTAAATTTGACGAAACAATTAATGATTTAACCTTATTTTTATTTAGATATTTTATTAGAAAAATACGTGGATACTTATTTAAAAAAATGTAAGCTATTGTTACTAATTTCTTTAAAGATATAAAATCTTTAGATTTTTTGTAATCATTAAAGATTTGATTTAATTCTGAAAATAGAGAATTTTCCTCAATATTGTACATTTCTAATGACCATAAAATAAGATTTATTTTTTTTCTTGCAAATAAAACTAACAAAAGCAAGTCAAAAGTCTTTATTACGTCAGAAATTACTAAAGTTTGCTCCTTTTTGTGCAATAAGTTAATTAGAGTTCTTGATTGTCTAAAGTTGAAGAAATCAGAAAAATATTTGATTCTTAGATTATCCTGGTAACTCAATTTATTATTATTATTAATAAAAAAAGTCCTCATCAGAATTATAGTATTTTTAATAATATAGCTAAAGAAGAAATAACTTTAATAAAATTAGAATATGATAGTATTATTTTGAAAGTTTGAATCCATATTAAATTTTGAAAATATATTATTTAAAATCTGAAAAAAATTCTTTAGAAGTTTATTTAGCATGTGTTTTTATAATATTAATTACCTCAAATCAATTTCTTCAACTAATATTTGATTCATTTAAAATAAAATTTCCTATTTATTTATTGACAGGATACTTATTTTGTCACTTAATAGGCTTTTATTTTCTTAAGATCAATTTTTATATTTTAAAAAAAAAATTAATTCAAAATAGATATATCATATTTTTTATTATTTACTCTTCATTACTATGCATTTTTTCTGGAGGATTAAAAGAATTTATAGGATATTATATTTTTAAAGATGGATTAATAAACTGGTTCTTAATTGGCAATTATCTTTTTTTTATAATTTCAACTTTTGTAGAATCTAAAGATTCATTGATTTTTAAACGTATAAAAAAAATCTTTCTTTTTTATTTTATTATACTAGGTATTTCTTATATATTTTATGGCTTATATTTTATAGATGTATATCAATATCTCAACGGCCGACCATACCAAAGGATGTCAATTAATTTTTACATAAATTTCCTAATAATTTTTCCAATTTTTAAGATATTTTTTAATACCAATAAATATCGAATATTATTATTTGCTTTTTATTCAATTGCACTAATAGTAACCTATATAAATATTATTGCTTTATCAAATGCAGCTCCTTTTTATTATTTATCCTTAATTTTTTGTTCAGTCATTCCAGTAGATTTTTATTCATTTAGGATATTTCTGAAATATATATTTTATTCAGTTGTCTCTTTATTGGGATTTATACTCCTTAGTAATTCTTTTACACAAGGGACTTCTATATTTGAAGATATTATCTATGAAAATAGGTTTGGGAATACGCTTAATTTAGACTTCCAAAATGTAAAACCTTTTACTTCTAGGCTAGATATTATAAAGGATTTTCCTAATCAATTTATGGTTTCACCAATCTTTGGCGGATGGTATCCAGAAATTAAATCTGGGATTGGATTAGGTTATTACGCTCATAGTATGCTCCTATCAATTATCACCCATACAGGCATAGTTGGTTTAAGTCTTTTTCTCTTTGGGATTTTAAAAGTTTCTTTTTCAAGATTGAAAAATTTAAACAATAAGTTTTTTGATTTAAATAATTTTTTTACATATCAGATATTTGCTACATTCTTATTAGCAAGTATTTCCTATTTCTTTATATTCCCACCTTTCTGGTTTTTAATTGGTATCTCAATACCTGGAGTAATACAAATATCAGAATCTAATTAAATTATGCTATTGAATGATTGATTTGGAAAAATTCAATATTAGCATTTTCAGCAAATTTTCTATCAACTTCTGAATCTCCAATAAAAATTGGATTTTTAAATTTCTTAATTTTTTGCAATTCAAAAAATGATTCTGGGTTTGGTTTTTTTTTGTAATTATTTGCATAAATAACATTTTCAATTTTGACTAATGGGGGCAGTTTTAATAGTCTAATTTTATTTTCTTGTTGAACTTTATTTCCATTAGTAATTATATTTAAATTAAATGGTTGCTTTAGGCAATAAGCGAATTCTTTAAACCATGATAGTGTTTCTAAGCTCTTGATATTTCTGTTCAAGTATAAAGTTCTTTTGAATTCCTCTAGAGAAAAGTCATTTAGTTTGAATTTTTTTATTAATTTCTGATATATTAAGGACCTTCCATAGACTAGAAATTCTTTTTGCAGGAAGTCTTTGATATCAATATTATTTTTCTTTTTAATAATTTCCTTAATTTCTTCATATGAACTAAAGATGTAGTCCTTTTCGTTTATTAAAGTATTATCAAGATCAAAAATTAAATCTCTTGATAACAAATATTGTTGATACAAATAGTTATGATTCATAAAAAATCTCAGTGTAATACTTAGAAAATGAAATGTCTTTTTTTCTTGAGATTTTTTCTTGTAGAATATTCAGCTTATTTTTTAAAACTCTTGCTGGAATATTTATACCAATCCCCATAGCTGTAACACTCGATCCCTGTAATCTTGGATTGCATTCAAGTAATAAAAACTTTTTTAAATTACTTTCCTTTAATTGAAAACCTATAGGCCCATCAAGCCCCTTAAATGAGGATAATATATTTCTTATATAATCTTCTATATATTTATTTTCAATAAAATTTCCTTTAACAGAAATACCAGATCTCATTTTCTCTCTAGTTCTAATAATTATTTCTTCAGTTTTATCATTATTTAATATGGCATCTATTGTAATTTCTTTACCAGGTAAATATTCTGAAATAATTATAGGAGGAATAGGTTTATCTTTGATTACAGAAATTAGTTCTTCAAGAGTTATGTAAATAGAATTAGGTTTTTTATTAAATAATAAATCATATCGATCAATTTTATTATCTATTACTCTGACTCCTCTGCTTCCATTTGAAACTCTAGGCTTCATTACAACAGGTAAATCTGGATATCCCATTTTGTGGATCGCATCTAGTAGTTCAGCTTGATTTTTAATTAACTCAAATTTTGGGAGCTCAATATTGTTCTTTTCTAAATGTTTATAAAGAAGACCCTTATCATTTAATTTACTCAAAGTGTTGTGATCTGAAACTATTATTGCTATACCTCTTTCCTCAAATAATCTTTTTGCTTTGGATAACTTAAATAATTCACGAGTAACTAATGGTAAAACTACTTTAATTTTGTTTTTTTCACATATTATTAATAAGTCCCTTATGAAGTTAGGCTCTGAAGCATATGGAATTCGGCAGAAGTTTTCTTTATGAAGATATTTTCCCGAGGCCTCATTATCTGAATCACATAAAAATAAATTAAAAAATTTTTTTTCTTTCTGGATAGCATTTATTATTCCTGGTCCTCCTGGAGAACCTGCTCCAGTCAATAATATATTTATTTGATTTTCCATCTTATTACCTCAAAACACTCTGCATAATCTGTACCAAATTGAGTACCTCTAGTTTTAGCCAATGCTCTTATGAAATTCGGGTTGAAATAATCCTTATTTGCCTGAGAATTATACTCTCTTAGAGCATCAACTTTTTGTTGAACATTTTTTTGACTAAGTTCTATATAAGATGTTGTATTAAATTTTAAATTATTCCATATAAGTTCATATCCTAAAATTGTAGTATTTTTAAAAGCTCTAATGCCTTCTTTAGATATGGTTTCATGATCTTGATGAATATCGTTAGGAGTTGGCATTAGGACAAGATCAGGGTAGATTTTTTCTCTATGATAAATTAGGCTCTCAAGTATCTCTTGTCTAAAGTAATTTAATTTCCTTACTTCATAATTATATAAGCAAACATTTTTAGCAGGTATACCAAGTTTATGAGTCGCATTCATTACTTCAGTTTTTAAAATATTTTTTTCAAATTCTTTTGGAACTGATTTCTCTGCTGTTGAAAAAGCAAAATAATAAATATTTGCACCTAGTTCATTTAGTTTAGATATTGTTCCGCCTGCTCCAAGTTCACCATCATCAGTATGTGGAGATAATACAAAAACATTTTTAAAGCACTTCAGTGACATTAACCAAATAGATTAAGAATATTAGCTATCTGAAATTCTTTTATAGAAATCAATAAGCTTGTTAACTTCATTTTCCCATATAAAGTACTTTCTAACATCTGAATAGTTTTTACTTGATATTGTTTTTAAGTAATTAAAATCTAAATTCTTAATTTTTTGAGCAGTGGAATTAGAGTCTTTTGTATCAACATTTATTCCAACCTTATATTTATTATTAAATTTATTCCATTCTCCAAAATTAGGCATAATAATAAACATTCCAAAATGCATATATTCAAATAGTTTTAAGGAGTAACTCATATAATATTGTCCAATGTTATTAAACATAATTAAGCCAATACCACACTTTAAGTAAAGTTTTCTTAAATCGGTTAAGTTTAATAATCCATGTAAAATAACTCTATCTTTTAAATTTTCAGGGATTGTTCTTTTAAAATCATAATTTATTTCTCCAGCAATATTTAATTTATATCCTTTTGGCATTTTATTAATTAGATTTATCATGTTTTTGAATCCTCTCTCATTTGAAATTGTTCCAGAATATATGAGGTTCTTAAAATCTTTCTCTTTAATAAGATCATCATATGAAATATCTTCAATATCAATGAAAAAGTTAGAGACTGATATTATATTATTGTTTTGCTTTTTATACATTTCAACCATAATTGGCTGCGGGACTGTAATTCCATTTATTATTCTTAATAAAATATCTTCAAAAATCCTATAAATTCTTGAAATAATTAATTTTAAATATTTAGGTATTCTCCAGGTTTTTGTAATAATTTGTAAATGCAAATTTTCATGCATATCAAAAACTACAATATTCCTAAATAATCTTAATATTATTGCTAACGGTAAAAGTATTGGTTCATGAAAATGCAATATTGAGTAGACATTTTTTAGTTCTATAAAAATTTTTAATTGTTTGATGATATGACCTAATAAAAAAAATTTAGTATTTCCTAAGTCTCTTATATACAAATTACCTATTTTTTCATCGCCTAATCCATCACAAACTATTAATGTAATATCTAGATTTGCTTTTGCTAAAGAATTAGCTATTCTTTGGAATATCCTACTATCATATCTACTATGTGCAATTGTTATTTGATATATAGCCTTCATAAATTTATTTTTTATTAATAATAACCTAGATATGTTATTGTTACTGCGAAGTTATAAATTTGTTTTAAAAGTAAATGATTTCTCCGACTTATTCATATAAAATTCTGTGAAAATAGTAAAGTTAATAAAGTCAAACTTTGAAATCATTCATGCAAGATATATTGGTAAATATGTTATAGCACAATTAGGTTTATTAGTTATATCTCCTTTTTTATCTAGAATATATAATCCAAGTGATCTCGCAATAGCTTCTATATTTTATACAGTTACATCTATTTTAGGATCAACTTCTACTTTATCTCTCGAGAATTCTATTTTAATTGAACAAGAAGATAAGAAAATTATAAATGGATTTTATTTATCTTTAGCCTCTTGTTTTGTTTTTTCCTTATTACTAATATTATTCCCTTATAAATCTACATTACTGAATTTGATAATTGATTTTAACTTTGAAAACAAGTTTATAATTTATTTATTCCCTCTTTCCGTAATTTTATTAGGAATCTATAATTCATTAAGATTATTAGTAATAAGAAGCTCTCAATATAATATTTTAGGTGTTTCTAGAATTATCATAGGAATATTAATTCCTTTATTATCTATAATATTTGGCATAAATAGTTTTAGTTATAAGGGTATTATCTATTCTTATTTAATAGGATTATTTACAGTTAACTTATATATACTTATTGGATTATTTTTTAAAAATAAAATTCAATTTAAAAAATTAAATTTTCAAATTATTGGGAGACTTTTTTCAAATCATTCAAAGTTAATAAAATGGACAATGCCAAGTAATTTAGTCAGTAATTTTACAGCTAGTTTACCAATTCTTTTTATAGGGCATTTTTATGGTAGTGAATTACTAGGAAAATATGAATTAGCTTATAGGGCAATTTATTTCCCTTTGGGGATTATGATTTCATCATTTAAAGATATATTTAAAGAGAAAATAACCCAAGAAATATTAAAGTATGGAAATTGCATAAATACATTCAATTCCTTCATAAACATATTAATAAGAATAGCTATATTTTTTCTTCTTCCAATTTTAATTGTGTTCCCTTTTTGCTTTCAATTCGTTTTTGGTGAACAGTGGGCTGAAGGTGGCTATTTAATTCAAATAATGTTTTTATTGATATGCATTAATTTTATATCCAGTCCTTTGAGCATTACTCTAATAGTATGTAATCGTCAAAAAAGTGACTTTATTTGGCAGGTTGCTTTCTGTTTAACTACTTCTTTATCATTTTTGATCCCAAATTATATTTTTAACTTAGATATTAAATCATGTTTATTTATATATAGTACTATTTCATTTTGTTTGTACTTGATAGCAATATATCTTTCTAAGATTGCGTCATATTCTATTATGCTTAAATTTGATAATAAATAATACTATTATAAAAGATTAATCAAAAATGGATAAAATTGGCTTAATTGATACAGGATTATCAAATTTTGGTTCTTGGAGAAATATTTTATTAAGGTTTGATAGAAAAGCAGAAATTATTTCAGAATCAAATCAATTAAGTAATTATACGAAAATTATTTTACCTGGTGTCGGTAAGTTTGATTCTGCGATGAGGTTTTTAAACAAAAATAAATTTTCTGAAGATCTTATAAGTTTTATAAAAAATGAAAATATTATTATTTTAGGAGTTTGCCTTGGAATGCAATTATTATGTAAAAAAAGCGAGGAAGGAGAATTACCTGGTTTAGGTTTAATTGATGCAAATGTAAAGCATTTAGGAAATATAAATAATCAAAAGCTTAGGTATCCCCATATGGGTTGGAATAAAATTTCAGCTAACAGAGACAATCCTCTAATTCCAAAAGGGCAAGATTATAAATTCTATTTTGTTCATAGTTATTATGTAGAACTAAATGATGATAGTCTTCAAATCGCTCAATGTTCTTACGTAAATAATTTCTGTGCTGCTTTTAATAATAATAATATTTATGGAGTCCAATTTCATCCAGAAAGGAGCCATCGCTATGGTTTAAACTTGATTGAAAGGTTTATAAATATCTAAAAAAATATGCTCCAAAATAGAGTTATCCCAGTTTTAACGATAGAAAATAATTTTTTGGTCAAAACTTATAAGTTTTCAAAATCAAAATATATTGGAGATCCTCTTAATGCTGTAAAAATTTTTAATGATAAGGAAGTTGATGAGATTCTCTTGATTGATATCTCTGCTACTAAAAATAATAAATCTCCTAACTTTGAATTGATAGAAAACATTAGTTCCCAGTGTTTAATGCCTCTTACTTATGGGGGAGGTATTCAAACAATATCTGATGCAAGAAGGATTTTTTCGCTTGGAGTTGAAAAGATTTCATTGCAGCGTGCAGCTTTTAATAATCCAAAATTTATTCATCAACTTTCTGAAATATTTGGGCAACAAAGTATCATTTTATCTGTAGATATAAAAAGAACTTTTTTAAAAAAACCTAAAATTTTTAATTATTTAAATGGACAAAAATCTTCAAAAAATTGGATAGAAACTATTCAAGAACTTATAAGTTTTGGAGTTGGTGAAGTCCTCATAAATGCTGTAGATAAAGATGGCGTTCTTAAAGGCCCTGATTTGGAGCTGATAGATTTATTAAGTGATAAGATCGATGTTCCATTGATTGCACTTGGAGGCATCTCTGGGTTAAATGATATGAGGGATCTTATTAATGTCGGAGCTAGTGCTGTTGCTGCAGGATCATTTTTTTCTTTTTATGGTCCGCATAAGGCTGTATTATTAACCTATCCAAAACCCCTTGAAGTAGAGAATCTTTTTAATTAATTTTTATAAGCAGATTACTCATGAATGATTTTAAGAAAAGAAAATATCAAAGATGTTCCAGATGTGTTATGGATACGAGTGATTTAGATATACAATTTAACTCCAAAGGAATATGTAATCATTGTATTAAATTTTCTCAATATAAAAATAAACTGTGGTTCCCAAATGAAGAAGGAGAAAAAAAACTATTTAAATTGATAGAAAAAGTTAAAAAAAGCAGTAGAAATAACAAATACGATTGCGTTTTAGGACTTAGCGGCGGTTTAGATAGCTCTTTTCTAGCTTTAAGATTATTTGAATTAGGCCTAAATCCTTTGGTAATTCATATTGATGCAGGATGGAACTCTGAAATAGCATCATCAAATATTGAGTCAATTATCAAATACTGTAGATATGATCTACAAACACATGTAGTAAATTGGGAAGATATGAAGAATTTGCAATTGGCCTATTTAAAGGCCGGAGTATCAAATCAGGACGTTCCTCAAGATCATATATTTTTAACTTATTTATATAAATATGCTAGAAAAAATGGAATTAGATATCTCATGTCTGGAGGTAATATTGCTACTGAGGGAGTTTTCCCTGAATCATGGCTTTGGAGTAATGTTGATTCAATTAACCTAAAAGATATTTTTAGAAAAAATAGTAGTAAAAAATTAATAGATTATAAAATGACGAATTTATTTGAATATTATTTTTTGTATCCCTTTATTTATAAAATAAAGACAATAAGGCCATTGAATTTGATGAGATACAATAAAAAAGAGGCTTATCAAGAATTAAATCAAAAGGTTGGATATAAGAATTACCAAAGAAAACATGGAGAATCAGTTTTTACAAGTTTTTATCAAAATTATTATTTACCTAAGAAATTTAAAATTGATAAAAGATTAGCACATCTATCTAGTTTGATTAATTCTGATCAAATCACTAGAAAGGAAGCTCTTCAGATCTTAAAAGAACCTCTATATGAGAAAAATAATTTAAAATTTGATAAATCATATGTCGCTAGGAAACTTGAAATTTCAGTAATTGAATTAGAAAAGTTAATTAGCAATCCTTCTCAAAAGCATACTTCTTATAAAAATTATTCCTCTTATTATAAGTTTTTAAAAAATGTACAAACTTTTTTAACAAGGAAATTTAAAGTAAGATTGGATAAATATTCATAATATTTAAATTTAAAGATCAAGAAAAACAAATTAACATTAATCTTTTACGACAATTTAGTGAATATAATCAATAAATATTATTTAATTATCAATGTCTAGTAATAATAAATTAAATGAAAAAATTAAAATTGCAATAATCGGTTGTGGCAGAATATCTCGAAACCATATAAGGTCAATTTTTATTCATGAAAAATTATGTGAATTGGTAGCTATTTGTGATAAAGATATCGAAAGACTTAATGAAGCAAGAAAGATAATTGAAGATTGTCAAACTGAATTTAAACGTAACTTAATTAGCTTACAAGAATTTGATAATGACAATTCATTATTCAATGATATTAAACAGAATCGATTAAAAGTCGACTTACTTGTTTTGACCACTCCAAGCGGATTACATCCTAAACATACAATTATGGGTGCGGAATTGGGTATAAATATTTGTACTGAAAAACCTATGGCGACCACATGGGAGGATGGCCTTAAAATGCTTGCCGTTTGTAAAAAAAATAATGTGAAACTTTTTGTAGTTAAGCAAAATAGATTTAACAAGACAATTTCACTAGTAAAGGAACAAATTAAAAAGAAGAGATTTGGGAAAATAGGTTTAGTAGTAGTCAATGTTTTCTGGCAAAGGCCCCAAAGTTATTATGATCAGGACGATTGGAGAGGAACATTGGCTTTGGATGGAGGTGCTCTTATGAATCAGGCCAGCCATTATGTTGATCTTCTTGATTGGATGATTGGCCCCGTAGAAAGTATAAATGCATCTACATCAACAGTAGTAAGAGATATAGAAGCGGAGGATACTGCTGCTTTGAAAATAAAGTGGAAAAATGGAGCCTTGGGTACTATGGCAGTTACGATGATAACCTTCCCTCACAATATTGAAGGCTCTATAACTATTCTTGGCGATAAGGGCACTGTAAAAATAGGTGGTAAGGCAGTAAATAAAATTGAAGAATGGCACTTCTCTGATTCTGACGAGGATGATAATTTAGTTCAGAAAGCAAGTTATGAGACATCTAGTATTTATGGTTTTGGCCATCCTGCTTATTATGAAAATATGTTGAATACTCTAAGGGGGGAATCAGAACCAATATGTTCAGGAGAGGATGGCTTAAAAAGTTTAGAGTTACTAATAGCATCTTATCGCTCATCAGAAAATGGTTCTGAAATTAAACTCCCTTTAGAAAGGTAGAAAGATTTGATTTGATTATTTAATTGCCTCCTTTAAAACTTGATCTACATTTTCTGCATAGAAAATCATCTCTTTTTCTTTTATCGTAGGATGAACTAAAAAACATAGGTTTGTTCTTCCTAATTCTCTCGCTATTGGTAATATTTGATAACTTTTTGAAAAACATTTTTCTAGATACAATTCACTACAAGAACCTTGAAATGCTGGTAAGCCTAATGATCTGATGGCTTTTATAATCTTTTCTCTATCCCAATCATCTTTAAGTTTATGCATATTTATAAAGCAATTAAATTTATACCATGCATGAATTAATTCTTCTCCTGGAAGTGGTACACGAACTAAACAATTTTTATTGAGTATTTGAGAAATTATATTCGCATTTTTATTTCTAATAATTCTCCATGATTTCAATTTTTTTAATTGAATTCTTCCAATAGCACTTTGCATTTCAGTTATTCTGAAATTAGAACCTAGATTATCGTGAACGAATCTATATTCAACTGATGAATTTTTTTCTTGAAGCTTTTTAAAAGATTTACCATGATCTCTAAATGACCATATTTTTTTATAATATTCTTCATTATTTGTTGTTATCATCCCTCCTTCACCTCCTGTAGAAATTATTTTATCTTGGCAAAAACTCCAAGTATTTATATCACCGAATTGGCCTACTGATAAAAATTTACCATCGATCTTAATCTCAGCTCCATGAGCTTGCGAACAGTCTTCGATAAGTGGAATATTATAATTTTTTGCAAGACTTGAAATATTTGATATTTCAACCGGCCACCCTGCCAAATGAACAACAACTATAGCTTTTGTTCTTTTACTAATTAAAGGTCTGATACTATCAGCAGTGATGTTTCCAGAATTAAAATCAACATCAGCAAATACTAATTTGCCTCCCAATAAAGAAGCACTACTTGCAGTCGCAACAAAGGATCTTGGAGTTGTAATGATTTCATCTCCTTTTTTTATTCCAATAGCTAAGTATGCGCAGGATAGTGCTAATGATCCATTAGCTAAAGCTAATGCATATTTACATCCAATTAAATCTGCAAATTCTTTTTCAAACTTTTTGGATATATTCCCAGTCCAATAGTTAACACATCCAGAGTGAAGTACATTATGTACTGCATCTAATTCATCTTTGTCATAATTTGGCCAGTTTCCTAATCGCATTTACTTTTTTTTATAAATTTTGCAGGGCTACCATATACTTTGAAATTACTTGGTATGTTTTGTAAAACTAAAGATCCTGCTCCAACAATAACATCATCTCCAATTGATATATTTTGTATGATTTTTGAACCAATACCTATCAAAGATCTTTTCCCTATTTTTACATTTCCTGCAATATTTACTCCTGGTGAAATATGTGTACCTTCTTCTATGCAAGATTCATGATCAATAGATGAAGATGTATTGATAATACAGCCAGAACATATTTTTGAGTAACATTGAATTACCACATTTGTATTAATAAAGCAGCCAAATCCCATATCAACATACTTTGAAATCTGAGCTGAAGGGTGAATTATATTGGGTATTTTCATACCAAATCCTTCAACTTTTTTTAACCATTTTAAACGAATTTCATTATCGCCAATACCAACAAAAATATCTGAAAATTCTTGTGCAAATTTTATTAAATTTTTTTCAGAAATTACTCCAATAATCTTTTCTTTAAAATTAGTTTTAGATTGAGTTATTTCGTCGATTTTGTCATCTAGAAAAGATATCTTTTCATACTCATTAGTTTTTTCTGCTGCGTCTGCAACTACATTCCCATGTCCGCCACAACCTAGAATAAGAAGTTTTTTCAAAATAGATTTAATTTTTGTGACCATTGAATGGCTCTACAGGCATATTATATTGTGAATTAATACCCTCTTTTTTTATTACTTTGAAAATAGTCATAAAAAAGATTCTCATATCTAAAATAAAAGATAAATTATCAATATAAAAAATGTCATATTTGAATTTTTTTTTCCAAGATATAGAATTTCTTCCTTTAATTTGTGCTAAGCCAGTTAAACCAGGTTTTACATTATGTCTTTTCTTCTCGTAA
>CEUU01024636.1_pt1 | contig 31172 bp, 31 predicted proteins | sample 531321 | NCBI WGS metagenome assembly CEUU01 (sample SAMEA2622658, study PRJEB7988) | marine metagenome | isolation source: saline water (ENVO:00002010), including
GTAAATTCCTACAGTCATAACTTCAAATTGATTACCTTAAAATAATAAAGACAAAAAACATCAATTTAATTTTTTCAAAAACTTTTTCGTGTATATTTTTATACTTATTAAAGTTAAAAATGTTTTTATAGTAAATTTTCCTTCGATAAGTTCAGGTTTATGGCAATAGCAGATCTAGAAAATCTTCTTAAAAAATTAGTTATTGAGTTTAACCTTGAAACTAATAAAGATAATAAATTAGTAGTTTTTCTAGGATTACTAGGAGATTTTGATAGTTTTGAATATGGTATAAATGCTTCTAAATATTTAAAGCAAATCAGAAATCACAAAATTGATATCTTCTTAATAGCTATTGGGAGCGAGAAAGGAAAGGATAAATTTTGTTCATTCACTGGTTTTCCTAAAAACAATTTAAAAATCGTAAAAGACAATTCCACACATCAATTGTTGGGAGCTTCAAAAGGTATTGATACTGGATTGGGTGGCTGGATAAATTTATTTATTATGCTTTTAGGCATAGGTTCACCAAAAACCATACCAGAAGTTATTAGAGGTTACACAGGAGATAAAAATTCAGATCAAATTTATCACCATGATGATAATATTGAATTATTTAAATTTATAGAATTATCAGGAAAGCTCTTTGAAAAAAGTTTTGGCACCGGTTATTTGAGACCTTTTGAATTAGCAACTTTTAGGTTAAAAAATATGATTGAAATATTCAATAATTGGAATGATTACATGATAGATACAGAATATTTAACTCAAAGGGGAGCAACTTTTTTGCTAAATAAAAATAATAAAATAATTTATAGGTATTACTCTAAAGATATTCTTGATTACTCGCAAGATATGAGTTCTCCTCTTAAATTTATAGATGAGAATTTAGATAAATGAGCTTTTTAAACGCAGACTATTTTGGCTATGCAGCTGCAATTCTGACAACACTAGCCTTTTTACCTCAATTAATAAAAACACTTAAAACACAAAAAGCAGATGATGTATCTTTAATTACGCTAATAATGTTTATCACAGGAGTTGCTTCATGGATCATTTATGGATATAAAATTTCATCAATACCAATATTAATTGCAAATATTATTACACTTATATTAAATGCTCTTATATTGACATTCAAATTATTCTTCGCAAAAAGAAATGAGTGATTATTCTTTGATAAATTCGTTTGTATAAAATTTATAGATCAAAACTATTTTTTAACCTATTATTCAAGAAATTGGTTTTTAGATTTGAAAACTACAAAGTGTTGGGTATGGTTCAGAGGAAGCTTAAATGATAATGGTTTTTGGAAAGAGGGCTTTACTTGTACATTTGATGAAAATCCTGGGATTTTGATTGAAAGTCCTTCCTACGTTACTTGTAGAGTTCCAAAGTGGCGCGTTCAAACCACTGAACCAGAAGATTTTTCTAAAAGCCCAATTATTCCGGATAATGCAGTTTGGAAAATAATTTAGTACTTATAAATTTTATTAAAAATTTTCTTCAGTAACTATATAGTAATATATCCGAACGAATAATAAAAGATCATTTCTAATCTATTTGTAAGTATTATCCCTTTTCTAACTATTGGTTTTTATTTAGGAAGAATAAGGCCTAAATATTCTGAAAACTTAGCAATATTTCTTGTTAAATATGGAATCCCAATTAGCATCATGGGACTTTTATTAAAAGTTGGAGTAAATATTGACTTAATCAAATCAGCACTAATATCTTTCTTAACGATATTTGTTTCGATATTACTGATAAACTTATTCCCCTTTATTAAAGACAAGCTCCCTAATTATTCAATACAGTTAGCAGGACTGATTGGGAATACTTCTTTTCTCGGAATACCCGTAGCATTAGCAATTTTATCAACTAGCACAATAAATTTTACAATTGGATTTGACCTTGGGACAACATTATTTTCATGGATCTTTGGTCCTTATTTTCTCAAAAAAGAATTACACAAGAATTCAAATTTAAGCATCAAAAGATTTTTTCTAGCTATTTTTGAAAGTCCAGCATCTCGCGGAATATTAGGTGTCTTAACTATATATCTATTTAGACTTGATGAAATACTTGGAAATATTTTATGGATACCTGCAAGATTTGTTATCTTCTTGGCAATTATAGTAGTAGGTACAAGACTTGGAATAATAACAAACCAAAATAAAATATTATTTAAATTAAGTAAAGAAATAAAATTTTCAATTTTTTTGAAACTGATATTATTTCCATTAATAATATATTTGATTTGCATAGGAATAGGCTTTAGTAAAACTGAAACAACAGCTTTGGTCTTACAGGCAGGCACGCCTACGGCAATATCAACAATCTTAATGGCAGAAGCCTACAAAGTTAACCAAGACATTGCTGCAAAAACACTTTTTGCCTCCACAATCATATCCCTGGGAAGTATTCCATTAATAATTAGTTTTATGAGATTAGGCTAAAATATCCAATTTAATCTAATATTCAGCACGAATTAGTTTTATTGTAAACATTAGGTGCAGAAATCCACATAATGTCTTAAGATTTTCTTTATGAAGTCAACTAATCCAAAAAACGAATATATACCGTTGAACATAAATCTTTCTGTACGGAGAGATACTATAAGACTTTTAACAGAGATGGCTAATGATATGGGAATTAGTTTAGATGAGGTATTAAGTTTTCTAGCAGAGGATTCTGTATTAGATCTTGAGATTGATGAAGCTCTTAACGAGATTAATATTCCAAACAAATGTAGTTTGATAGATTTAAAGAATATTATTAAAAATAGAAAACTTTTTTAAAACTTTTCGAAATTTTCTAACATCCATGTAGATTGAAAACCTTCTTTCTTAAAAATTTTTGAGTAAAGATTTAAATCACTCTTTTGAATTCTTATTAAATTATAAATTCCAAATACACCTAAATTTTGATGTTTTATATTCACCCAATGTTTTTTATTCTTAGAGTATTTATCAATAACCACAAGTAAAGTATTTGAATCGTAATTAGGATTATCTAGCTCATTTCTTCGATTACCAAAAGCTAATCTTTCTGAAAGATTAATAATTCCTACTGGAGTACTAGATTCATAAAAAACAATTTGTTTTGAGTAGAAATGGAGTGAGGGCTTCCTTATTCCGATCATTACTAGTGGTTCATTTTGCTGCCTTATTTGAATTATCTCTTTAGAAATTTCCCTGATCGGCAGTTGCCTTAGATTATCAGCTATTTTTCTTACAGGTGACATTATTAAAAACTGAATAAAAATAAAGAGTATCTGCAAAAATAAAATTGATTTTGAGAAAAATCTAACTACAAAAATTAAAGAAGAAACTGTTAAGACTGATAAAAAAATTCTTGACCTAAGAATTAGTCCAGATTCTTTAATTTTACTGACTAAATTTGGCATTTCAGGATCATTAATCAAAGAGAGCCAACCATCAGAAAAATAAAAAGCACAAGATATTCCGAATAATAAAAAAGTAGTAACTAGCCATATTGAGGAAAAATTTCTAGATTTATTTAATAAAATTTCAGCACTTTTAGTAATCAATATTGAGGCAGCTGGAATTGCTGGGAGCCAATAACTAGGAAGTTTTGTAGCAGAAATTGTAAAAAATAAAAAAATGGAGAATATCCAACAAGCAGAGAAAATATAAATGTCATCAGATTTTGCCGTCTTACTTTTTAAATTTTGAAAAAATTCTTTTATGGTTTCAATAATCCCATGAATCAAGAATGCAGTAAAAGGTAAAGAACTTAAAATCATAATATATATAAAAAACCACCATGGTTCTGCATGATTATTGACGACAGAAGTATATCTCTGGACGTTATGGTAACCAAAAAAATTATCCCAAAAAATTTTTCCTTTATCAATTAATTGCATCAAATACCAAGGTAAGCTTACAAATAAAGTGATTAATATGCCTCTAATCGGATTAATTTTCATTATCAGAATTTGCCAATTCTTCTGAATTGAGAAAAAAAGAATAAGTGTAAGTGAGACTATTATCAAAGCTACTGGACCTTTAGTTAATATTGCCAGCCCTAAAAAGAACCATGGCATAAAACTTAATTCATCATTATCAGAAACAATTTTTCTCCAAAACATTAGAAGACTTATTCCAACAGTTGAACATAAAAGTGAATCGCTTACTGCTGTCCTACTCCAGATAATTATTAAAGGAGATAAAGAGAAAGCTAAAGATGAAACAATGGAAAGATAAAAACTTCTATTTAAATCCCTATTGGTACAAATAATAGTATCTGCAATTATCAACATTAAAAATAGGGATGATAAAGCAGAAGGAAGTCTTGCGGAAAGAGAGCCAAGAGCATCCCAATTCTCATTTCTTCCGAGTGAATAAAATATCGCCATCATCCAATAGTAGAAAGGCGGCTTATCAAATCTTAAAATTCCATTTACTTTAGGAGTAAACCAATCTCCTGATTGACTCATTGCTCTACCAGCCGATGCAAATAAAGGAGGAGTTTCATCAACGAGACCTGTCGAACCAAGGTCAAAGAGGAAAAGAAAAAAGCCCAGTATTAAAATTATTAAAAAGGCAAGAAGTCTTTTATTTCTAAATATTTTTATCATATTTTTAATTTAGTTATATTCTTTAATAACCTTTTTGAGCCAAGTTACAACTTTATCAGTAAATATTTTTGTTGAAGCATTTTTTTCAACCCAATCTCTACAATTTTTACGATTTATATTATTTATTTTATTTAAGTATTTAACAAGACCTTCCTTATCATCAGGATCAACTAAATATCCTGTCTCACCATGTTTAATAATTTCGCTTGGACCTCCTTTTGCATAAGAGATTACTGGGACGCCGCAAGCAAGGGCCTCTACAACTACATTTCCATAAGCCTCATTCCATTTGGGGGTATTTATGAGCGCTCTACATCTTCCAAGTCCTTTTTGCAATTCCTGAGTTTTTAAAAACCCTTTCCAAGAAATAATTTTTGATGAGTATAAATTTTCAATTTTTGATAAGTAATTTTGATCTTGTATGACCCCCCATACATTGAGCATCTCACCAATCTTATTTGCAACATAAGTAGCATCTTCTAATCCTTTTTCAGGGGCTACTCTACCTACCCATGCCAATGGGCCATTTTTAGTATTATTAAATTTATAATTAGATAAATCAAAACCATTCCCAAGAATTAGTGGACGTTCAATAAATGGATAGTCAGAGGCCTGACTTCTTGTATGAAATCCAAAGTTATTTGGGTACTTGAAATATACTTCTGAAATTATTTTTTTTATTTCAAAACTTTCATCTCCCATGCTAATCAAATGCAATAAAGGTATATCTAAATCCAATGTCTTATGAATTGGTAGATAATCATAAGATAAATTAACTATGACATCAGAATCATTTTTAAAGCTTAATGCTTTGTCTAGCATTGATTTAACAATAGAATCATTAGTGAGAACTATTTTTGAGTCATATTTCTGATGTTGCCAACTTTTTTGTTTTCTACCTCTAACGCAAATCAATTGAGCTGATTTACAATTATCAGATAATCTTGATTTTTCAGGCGCTATAACTCTTACTTGATGACCATCATCTAGAAGTCCACTTACTAACGAATTTAACGTTAATTCAACTCCACCTCCTTCTCCACTACTTAAGAAACCAATTGGAGTACTAATTATAGTAATTCGCATCATTAAGATACTTTTATTTTGATAACATATTAAACTTTACTCTCACTATTACTAATTTCCCATAAAGATTGCCTCTGGCTAACAAAGAAGACAGAAAACAACACAAAAACTACACCTACCCATTGAAGAAGCGTTAATCTTTCTTCAAGCCAAAGTCCTCCACTAATTAGAGCAAAAACAGGCGTTAAGAAAGCCAAAGTACTAAAACCTGTAATTTCTTTACTATTAGCAAAATAAAAAAATAATCCATAAGCGACTGCACTTCCAAATATACTGGCAAATGCCATTAGGCCCCAATCAGTAAGTGACCATGCAGGTAATAATTGGAAATCAGTTTGTAAATAATATTTAAATATTAAGGGGAAACTTCCGAATACCATATGCCAACCAGTGACTGATACTGGATCACTTTTAGTACAAGTCAATCGAATGAGGATTGTACCCAAAGCCATAGATAATGCTGCCGCAAGCATCCATGCTTCGCCTACATTAAAATGAATATCTCCCATATTGGTATCAGACATTAACCACCATTTCTCAAGAAATTCCTGAGGAAATCCAAGAAAAATTATCCCACCTAATCCGAATAAAAGACCTAGCCAGCCTATTGGATTTATTATGTTACCAAAAATTACTCTTGCTAGTAAAGCAACAATTAAAGGTTGAGAATCTATTAAAACAGAACCTAAACCTGCTCCAGTTTTTGAAATTCCATAAGTTAAAAATAGTTGAAAAAAAGTTGCATCGACTATCGTAAAAACAATGAACCATTTCAAATCGCACCTATAAATTTTTAAATCCCTTTTAAGTAAATATGTTGTTATCAGAACAAGTATTCCTGCAGGTAATAATCTTAATGATGCTACAAATTCAGGGCCAGCACTTGAGACAAGAGGGGTCATTGCGGCCATAGATGTACCCCAAAGTGCAAATGGAAGTATCATTAAAAACCAATTTAAAATCAATTTCATCTAATCTGCTGATAATCTTTTAATTGTTCATTTAAGATTAATACTAAAAAGGAAAAGAATGATTTGGCCCTTTAAAAGAAAATCCAAAAAAAGAATGGCAAGAATTGTAATAGAAGAACCTATTACAAGTTCAACGAGAATTGCTACTCTAAAATCACTCAAACAAATAGAAGAGAGGGAATTCCCCGCACTTTTATTAAGAATAGATAGTCCTGGTGGTACCGTGGGAGATAGCCAAGAGATTTATTCTGCAATTCAAAGATTGAAGTCCAAAGGCTGTAAAGTGGTTGCCAGTTTTGGCAATATCTCAGCTTCGGGAGGAGTTTACATTGGAGTTGCTGCCGATAAAATCGTAGCTAATCCTGGAACTATTACGGGATCAATAGGCGTAATTATTAGAGGCAACAATATTTCAGAGCTACTAAGCAAAATCGGGATTAAATTCGAGACTGTAAAAAGCGGAATATTTAAGGATATTCTTTCTCCAGATAAACCTTTGAGTATTGAAGGAAGGGAATTGTTACAGAGTTTAATTGATGAAAGTTATAAACAATTTACAGAAGCCGTTTCAGAGGGCAGGAATATCCCTGTAGATGAAGTTAAGAAATTTGCTGATGGAAGAATTTTTACAGGATCACAAGCAAAAGAGTTAGGATTAGTAGACGAAATCGGAGATGAATATAAAGCTAGAGAAATTGCTGCAGAGATGGCCGGTATTGATATAAAAGTCGAGCCTCTAACAATTGGAAAAAAGAAAAAGAAAATATTAGGTCTATTACCAGGAGGAGAAATTGCTGAGAAAATAATAAACAGGCTCACTTTTGAAATTGATACATCCAATAAATTCCTATGGCTCTATAGAGAATAAATCCATTATGAGCCTAATTAATGAATTTAATAAAATTGTTGTTATTCGAGGCGCAACAACTTGCCAAGGTAACAGCAAAGATCACGTGAAAGATTCTGTTCAAGAACTTATTAATGAATTAATTTTGCGTAACGAGTTAATTCCAAACAATATACTATCAATTACTTTTACTGTGACTAATGATATTAATTGTTGTTTCCCAGCCTCTATAGCTAGAACATGTAACGGTCTTGATACAGTAGCCTTTTTAGATTGTCAGCAAATGTATGTACCAAATGATATAAGTTTTTGTATTAGATTAATGGCTCTAACTTTCTTAAAAAAGGGATTAAAACCTAATCACCCATATTTGAGAGGTGCTTCCAAATTGCGACCTGATAGATGTTAATCTGTTAAAACAAAATAAAAATCTTAAACAAATTTTTAGAAATCAAAGTGATGTTTACTAAATTTAAAAATTCTTTTCAAACAAAAGGTATCTTAAAAGTTATATTTGTTTTGCCAGTTCTCACGGCAGTAATATATCCCAACTTTTCTAGTCCAACTAAAGCAGGATTAGAATTTCAATGGGGAGATAATCCTAATTATAAAAAATTAAGATGGTTTCAACGAAATGGAAAGAAAAAATCAAGAAATAAAATCTTTTTCTTTTTAAGACCGAGTGACAGAAAAACTGGACTTTTAAAAATCAATGTTAAGATACCAGATAATTTCAAATCAAAAATAAAACCTAATAAAATATCAGTTTGTAAAGTCCAAATTGGAGGTTTTGATCGCAAGACAAAATGTATTGAAGATGTCAAAGCTGATGTGGAAATAAATCTAAAAACAAATAATTTGGATATTTACCCTTTTACACCAATCCCATCTGATAAAGATTCTTATGCTGTGATTTTTAACGTTATTAATCCTCAACGTTCAGGTCTATATCAGTTTCATTCTTTTGGACAGTCATCAGGTAAAGTTCCTGTTTCATATTACTTAGGAAGTTGGACATTAAAAATTGATCAACTGTAAATGATGTATTAAATGTTAGATTAATAAAGATATAAAAAAACAATGACAAAAAGAACATTAGGCGGAACTTCTAGGAAAAGAAAACGTGTCTCAGGTTTTAGGGTTAGAATGCGTTCTCATACTGGAAGAAGAGTTATTAAAAGCAGGAGAAAAAGAGGAAGAGAAAGAATTTCTGTTTAAATAAATAATGGCATTACCAAAAAGAATGCGAATTAAAGGTCATCGTACCTTTAAATATATTCATCAAAATTCAAAAAAGTTTTATGGTAAATTGATGAATCTAAAGGTAGCCAAATCATGTCCACAAATACTCTTATCACATAAACATTATGATAATGCTTCAAACTTCAGATTAGCTATAACTATTAGTAAAAAAGTTTCCAAGAAATCTGTAATTCGAAATAAGATAAGGAGAAAATTACATGAAAATTTTTTAAAAAATTTTCAAGACAAAAATAGTCACATTCCATATTGGGTAATTGTTAACCTTAAAGGTGTGAATTTTCGTAATGATGAAAATGAATTATTGAAAGATTTTCAATCTTTAATTTCAAAAACAGGACTTTTAAAATGATTAATATTAAAGAAGATGTATTTTATGAAGGAGGTCCAGCAAGAGGTGATTTAATAATCAATCTCTTGGCAGGCTTAACTCTTTTAGGACTTCCATTTACTTTTGCTGCAATTGTAAGAGCCTTATGGTTACGATTTACAATCTCTAATAAGAGAATAAGTATTATTGGTGGTTGGTTTGGAAGAAATAAAACCCAAGTTTCTCTTAGTAATATTAAAGAAATTAGATCTGTGCCAAGAGGATTTGGTTCTTATGGAGATATTGTACTAATTTTGAATGATGGTGCCAAAGTTGAAATGAAATCAATCCCCTCTTTTAGAGATAAACAAAAATTCATTGAAGAAAACATTACAAAAAATCCTAAATCAACTAATTTAGGAGAAACTCAAGGATTTGCCACAAAAAGCTAATTTTTAATCACAAATTGTTTACTCAATCCTGTAATATAGTTAATCTATTACCTTACTAACATTTTTATCGTGATCGGGTTCATTTCAGAAAAATTATTAATCCCGATTTTGGATTTCTTTTATGGTTTAGTACCAAGTTATGGTTTAGCTATTGTTGCATTAACTGTTGTTATTAGAATTGCATTATTTCCATTGAGCGCAGGATCGATCAGAAGTGCTAGGAGAATGAAAATTGCACAGCCTGTCATGCAAAAAAGGCAAGCTGAGATTAAGTCAAAATTCGCTGGAAATGCAAAAAAGCAGCAAGAAGAATTAGGCAAACTAATGAACGAATTTGGAAGTCCTCTCGCAGGTTGTCTTCCTCTGATAGTTCAAATGCCTGTCCTATTTGCATTATTTGCGACTTTAAGAGGATCTCCATTTGCTGATGTGCCTTACAACATAAATTTGAAAGTTTTACCACAAGAACAAATAGCTACTTTAGAGCCTAAGCCTTTTACTTCTCAAAGACATTCAATTTTTATAAATGAAAAAACTCACTTTCCTGTAATTGCTTCCATCCCAAATGGGACAAAACTAGGATTAGAAGATTCATTAAAAATAAATTTACAAACTACAAATGGTAATAATTACACTGATGTATTATCTAAGTATGATGAAGGGAGTAAATTTTTACCTTCATGGAAAGTCCAAAAAGGCTCAGAGAACGTAAAAGTTAATGAGGATGGAATTGTTACCCCAATACAACCTGGTGATGCAACAATTGAAGTCAAAATTCCTGGATTAGCTGCTAAAAGTGGTTTTCTCTTTATCAAAGCACTTGGTCAGGTTGGATTTTATGTGGATGGCGCTATTAATTGGGATATTGCTGCATTAGTCGGTGCTTTTGGTTTAACTTTATTACTTTCACAGTTTCTTTCTGGCCAGGGCATGCCAGCAAATCCTCAACAATCAACAGCCAACAAAATTACCCCTGTAATGATTACAGGAATGTTTTTGTTTTTCCCCCTTCCAGCAGGAGTTCTTTTATATATGGTAGTTGCAAATATTTTTCAAGCTTTGCAAACCTTTATTCTCAATAAAGAAGCACTACCTGATAATCTTCAAAAGATTCTTGATGATCAACTTCTTAACAAAACTGAAGTTTCAACAAGTCCTACCATTAATGATAAAAGGCTACCATTTGAACCAAATAGCAAAAAATAGTTTTCTTTAAACTTATATGCAAAACTGGCACAAAAACTTAGACTTACTTATAAAGGCAAGGACACCTCTCATATGGATTAAAAGTAAAGAAGAGGAAAGGCTTTATAGGTTTATTGAGGCTGCCAGTAAAAGATTACACAAAAAAAGAATTATAATTTGGGACTGTGTTAATGGAATAAAAGGTTCATTAAATGATGAAAAGAAGTTCATGAATAATCCTCTAGGAATTTTAAATTGGATAAAAGAACAGAACAACGAAGTTTCAACGATAATTTTACTAAAAGATTTCCATAAATTTTACGATGACCCAACTATTTTGAGAACAATAAAAGAATTATCTTTTTACTTAAAAGAAACATCTCATAACATTATTTTTAATTCTCATTTATATCCAGCTTCAGAAGAATTAGATGAATTACTTACTAGTATTGATTTACCTCTTCCAGATCAAGATGAATTAGTTAATTTAATAAGAAATATCTCATTAAAAACTGAATCCAATCTCAATGACAATGAATTAAGTGAGCTGGCTATGGCCTCTAGTGGATTAACCGAGTTGAGAGTAAGACAGGTTGCAGCTAGAGCACTTACACAAAGAGGTAAAATTGGTATAGATGACGTAAAAGATATCATTGAGGAGAAAAAACAAGTTATTGCAAGAAGTGAAATACTTGAATTTTTTGAGAGTAATTCTAATTCAAATGATATTGGAGGGCTAATTATTTTAAAAAACTGGCTAAAACAAAGACATCAAGCTTTTTCCAGCGAAGCAAGAGACTATGGTTTGCCTCTCCCAAAAGGAGTTTTATTAGTTGGTCCTCAAGGGACAGGCAAATCACTTACAGCGAAAGTAATAGCTCAAAACTGGTCAATGCCTCTTTTGAAACTTGATGTGGGTAGATTATTTTCTGGTTTGGTAGGTTCAAGTGAAGCCAGAACCAGAGAAACGATCATAAGAGCAGAAGCCATGTCACCTTGTATATTGTGGATTGATGAGATTGATAAAGGATTTGGGGGAGACGCTAGAAGTGATGGTGGCACTAGTCAAAGAGTTCTGGCAAGTTTACTAACTTGGATGGCTGAAAAAGATTCAGCTGTTTTTGTTATCGCAACTGCTAATGCAATAGATAAACTACCTCCAGAACTTTTACGAAAAGGAAGATTTGATGAAATATTCTTTCTTGATTTACCAAAATCAGATGAAAGGCTAAGTATTCTTGATTTGCATTTAAAAAAAAGAAGACCAAACTACAATTTTGAACTTACAACTATTGTTGATAGAACTAGTGGCTACTCAGGAGCAGAATTAGAGCAAGCAGTTATAGAGGCAATGCATTATTCATTCTCAGAGAAAAGAGAAATATCCGAAAGAGATTTAATAAGAGCGGTTTCAGAACTAGTCCCATTATCAAGAACTGCAAAAGAGCAACTTGATTTACTAAAACAATGGTCCTCTTCTGGGCGTGCTAGATTAGCATCTTAAAACTAAATCTATTATTTTCAATATCAGAAGATATCTTTTGATGAAAATTAAAAAAAATATTAATTCTTTACTTAGAAATTTATATGTAAGGATATTATAAAGATTGATGATTTTAAAATAGTGTTAGATCAAAAATTAATAAGAGAAAATCCGACACTAGTAGAGGAAAAATTATTACGAAGAGGCTTAAAAATAGATTTATCTAATCTCCATTGTTTAACATTAAAATTAAAAGATACGGATATTGAACTTTCAAAATTGCAATCTGAAAGTAAGAAATTAAGTAAATTGATTGGTAAAAACTATCAAAATGTAAATGAATCAAACTTACAAGATTTGAATAACTTAAAAAAAGAAGGAAATAAATTAAAAAACAATATTTCAAAACTTGAAGAGATTAAGAGAAATTTAAATAATGAAATTAAAAGTGAAATTTTAAAATTACCAAATTTCCCAAGTACAAAAACTCCTTTTGGAAAAGACGAGAACCAAAATATTGAAGTTAAAAGATGGGGCGATCCATTGCATCAAAGTAATTTAAAAAGTCATTGGGAAATTGGCGAAAAGCTAAATTTATTTGATTCAAAACGTTCATCAAGAACTTCAAGAAGTCGTTTTATTACTTTAATAGGTAATGGAGCAAGACTAGAAAGGGCCTTGATTAACTTTATGCTAGATAATCATTATAAAAATGGTTATTTAGAGTTAATGCCTCCTGCATTAGTAAATTCAGAAAGTCTAAGAGGTTCAGGACAACTACCTAAATTTTCAAATGAAAGTTTCAAATGCTCAGATGATGATTTATGGCTCTCTCCCACAGCAGAAGTTCCTCTTACTGCGTTTCATAAAGATGAAATATTGGACCCCAGTATATTGCCATTAAAATATGTCGCATATAGTCCTTGCTTTAGAAGAGAAGCAGGAAGTTATGGAAGAGATACAAAAGGCCTCATAAGATTACATCAGTTTAATAAAGTTGAATTATATTGGTATTCTGAACCTGAAAGGTCAGAAGAAGCTCATAAACAAATTACATCTGACGCTGAAGAGATACTTATTAAACTTGAATTGCCTTATAGAGTTGTAGATATATGTTCAGGAGATCTAGGATTCTCTTCAAGTCGGACTTTTGATTTAGAAGTATGGTTACCATCAAGTGGTAATTATAGAGAAATATCTAGTTGCAGTAATTGCACTGATTTTCAAGCAAGAAGATCATCTATTAGGACAAAAGCTGATAAGAAAACCACATATTTACACACATTAAATGGAAGCGGTTTAGCAGTCGGAAGAACAATGGCTGCAATATTAGAAAATGGACAACAATCAAATGGGAGTGTAAGAATACCAGATTTGCTTATCCCGTATTTTGGTTCACCTTTCATTAAATGCATCTAATATAGTGAAATGAATGTTTTAACTTCAATAACTGTTTTAGGCTTCCTTATTTTCTTCCATGAGATGGGTCACTTTATGGCAGCTATTTTTCAGGGTATTTACGTCGATGGATTCTCTATTGGTTTTGGGCCATCAATTATAAAAAAGAAAATAGGTAATATTACATATTCTTTCAGAGCTTTTCCTTTAGGAGGTTTTGTTTCTTTCCCCGATGAAGATCAAAAAGGTATCAATACAAATGATCCAAATCTCTTAAAAAATAGGCCAATTTACCAAAGAGTTATTGTAATTTCTGCCGGAGTATTTGCAAACTTATTTCTAGCCTATTTGATTTTGATATTAAATGTCACAACAATTGGAATCCCTTATGATCCAGATCCAGGTATATCTGTTTTAGCGATTCAACCAGATAAAGCAGCATTCGTAGCAGGTTTAGAACCAGGTGATAAAATTTTAAAAATTAAAGATAATACGTTAGGGAAGGGAGATCAAGCAGTGTCTTCATTAGTTAAAGAAATACAGTCCTCTTATGATCAAATAATCAATTTAACGATACTTAGAGGAGATTTATTAAAAGAAATAAGTATCATTCCTCAGAATATTGATGGTAAGGGTACTATTGGTGCTCAATTACAACCGAATATAAAAGAAGAAACCTACAAGACTAAAAACTTCTTTGAACTTTTTGAATTTACTAACAGAGAATTTTCTTCTTTACTTATTAAAACCATTGATGGTTATAAAGGCTTAATTACAAATTTCTCCTCTACAGCTCAGCAATTAAGTGGGCCCGTGAAAATAGTTGAAATTGGTGCCCAACTATCAGAACAAGGAGGAACAGGTATTTTACTTTTTGCTGCATTAATCTCTATAAATCTGGCTGTTCTTAACTCACTTCCATTACCTCTGTTAGACGGAGGTCAATTAGTCTTTACAATCTTAGAAGGGATTAGGGGTAGACCCATATCAGAGAAAGTTCAAATAGCTGTTACTCAATCAAGTTTTTTCTTACTAGTAGGATTAAGCGTTGTTTTAATAATTAGAGATACGAGTCAACTTTTAATTATTCAAAAATTACTAAATCAATAAATCAAAATCTTTTACAATTAACCTTTTCCTGATAGTATATATGTGATTTTATAAATTTTTTGATGGCTAAAAAATCCATGATTGCTCGTGAAGTGAAGCGTAAGAAATTAGTAAAAAAATATGCTGCTAAAAGAAAGACACTGCTTGATGAGTTCAATTCAGCTAAAGACCCTATGAAAAGACTTGAAATACATAGAAAGATCCAATCATTACCGCGTAACTCTGCTCCTAATAGAGTAAGGAATAGATGTTGGGCAACTGGTAAACCTAGAGGAGTTTACAGAGACTTTGGATTATGCAGGAATCAATTAAGGCAAAGAGCACACAATGGAGAGTTACCTGGAGTAGTGAAATCAAGTTGGTAATAATAATTTGATTAAATTAAAAATTTTCTCAAACCAAAATTTGTGAATTTAAAAACTATATAAACTTTTTTAGATCTTATTTTAAAAAATTACTCTATTTGTCCCTTTTAAATGTAACAATAAGAATGTATTGAATACATAAATTAAAAGTGGAAGGACAAAATAAGTCGATCACGTTTGACGGACGAGAGATACGACTAACTACAGGACTATACGCTCCTCAAGCTAATGGAGCTTTGATGATTGAATGTGGCGACACTTCATTACTTATTACAGCAACGAAAACTTTAAAGAAAGAAAAATCAGATTTTCTCCCTCTCATATGTGATTATGAAGAAAAGTTATATGCTGCTGGAAGAATCCCTGGGGGCTTTATGAGGAGAGAGGGTCGTCCACCTGAAAGAGCAACTTTAATTTCAAGACTCATAGATAGGCCAATGAGGCCTCTATTCCCTTCTTGGATGAGAGATGAGATCCAAATAGTTGCTTCATGCTTATCATTAGATGAAAGAGTTCCTGCAGATGTATTAGCAGTGACTGGTGCTTCAATTGCAACATTGTTAGGTGAGATTCCCTTTTACGGGCCAATGGCAGCTGTAAGAGTTGGTTTACTTGGAGATGATTTCATTCTTAATCCGAGTTATAGAGAAATTGAGAAGGGTGACTTAGATATAATTATTGCTGGCTCTCCTGATGGAATCGTCATGATCGAAGCAGGATCTAATCAACTTTCTGAACAAGACACTATTGAAGCCATTGATTTTGGCTATGAGGCAGTAACTGAACTCATTAAGGCACAAGAAACTTTACTTAACGATTTAGGAATCAAGAGGGTAATCCCTTCGGAGCCAAAAGAAGACGATACGATTTTGCAATATTTAGATAAAAACTGCTCAAAGTCAATAAATCAAGTCCTCACAAACTTTTCCTTTACTAAAGAAGAGAGAGATATGGAACTTGACAAAGTTAAGCAAGATGTTACTTCTAAAATAGAAACACTAAAAGATAATAATCAAGTAAAAATTTCTTCATTAGAAGACGATAAATTAATAGATTCTGAATTTAAGAAATTAACAAAAAATTTAATGAGAGCCCAAATCATTAATGATAATAAGAGAGTTGATGGAAGAGGATTAGACGAAGTAAGAAAGATCTCAGCCTCTGCAGGAATTTTACCTAAAAGAGTTCATGGTTCTGCTCTTTTCCAAAGAGGTTTAACTCAAGTTTTATCTACTACTACTCTTGGGACTCCAAGTGATGCGCAAGAAATGGATGATCTTAACCCGAGTACTGAAAAAACATACATACATCATTATAATTTTCCTCCTTATTCTGTGGGTGAAACAAGGCCTATGAGAACCCCAGGAAGAAGAGAGATTGGTCATGGAGCTTTAGCAGAAAGAGCGTTAATTCCTGTGCTCCCTGGGAAAGAAACATTTCCATATGTACTAAGGGTAGTTAGTGAGGTATTAAGTTCAAACGGATCTACATCAATGGGATCAGTATGCGGAAGTACATTATCTCTACTTGATGCTGGTGTTCCCCTTAAGGCCCCAGTAAGTGGAACTGCAATGGGTTTAATTAAGGAAGGAAAAGAAGTAAGGATTCTGACAGATATCCAAGGGATTGAAGACTTTCTTGGTGATATGGATTTTAAAGTTGCTGGTACAGAAAAAGGTATAACTGCTTTACAGATGGATATGAAAATAACAGGTCTACCTGTTTCAATAGTATCTGACGCGATAAAAAAAGCTCGCCCAGCAAGATTATTAATACTTGAGAAAATGAAAGAAGCGATAGAAAAACCTCAAGAGAGTTTATCTCCTCATGCTCCAAGGTTACTAAGCTTTAGGATAGACCCAGAACTAATTGGCACTGTAATAGGTCCTGGAGGTAGAACTATTAAAGGTATTACAGAACGAACAAATACAAAAATAGATATTGAGGATGGAGGAATAGTAACTATTGCTTCTCATGATGGAGCAGCTGCAGAAGAGGCACAGAAAATAATTGAAGGTCTTACCAGAAAAGTTCATGAAGGTGAAATCTTCTCTGGTGTAGTAACTCGAATTATACCTATAGGTGCTTTTGTAGAAATTCTTCCTGGCAAAGAAGGTATGATACATATTTCTCAATTATCTGAAGCTAGAGTTGAAAGAGTAGAAGATGTTGTAAGACAAGGTGATGATGTAACTGTCAGAGTAAGAGAAATTGATAGCAGAGGTCGAATTAATCTCACTTTAAGAGGTGTTTCTCAAAATGGTGGGTTTAATTACCCAGAGCCTACGCCAACTCCAGTAGCTCCACTTAATTAGCTTATTTCAGAGTAAAGGTTATATTTTAAAATTACTTTTTTGATCATTTTGCAAGTATTTTGATGATTTTCTAGATTATTCGAAGCTATAATCACTCCTCCTTGATTGCAATTTATTTTGTTATAAACTAATTCTTCATTTTCTAAATTTGTTATGCTTCCACCAGCTTTTTTTAATATTGCCTCTGGTGCAGCTAAATCCCAATCTTTTGGTGAACTTTTACCTGGCAAATTAAATGAAATATAAATATCGCTCTCTCCTCTTAAAATTGATGCAATTTTGCATCCTATACTACCCATGCAAATTGAATCTTTAAAATTTAATTTCTCAATTAAAGTAAGTAAATTTATATTCTGGTGGTTTTGACTCATAACAATTCTCATTTCACTAACGTTAGTAAAATCAGATAAATTTGGTTTCATTTTAGTTCCTTTTCTATTCTCGCACCAAGTATCATCTCCATTTGAGATCCATAATTCATCCCTATTAGGTATTAATACAACTCCTATAATTGGACTATTTTTGTAGTTCAAAGCCAAGTGCATGGCAAAATTACCGGTTCCTTGAATAAAATCTTTTGTTCCATCTAAGGGATCCAAAACCCAAATCCAGTCATTATGACTCTTATCATTAAGAAAAAACAACTCATCACTTTCTTCACTTAAAAATCCCCACCCTATTTCAGAGTAGCTCTCAGAAATCGACTTAGTAATTAATTCATTTACTTTTAAATCTGCAATAGTGACTGGTTCATGCTGATTCTTGTAATTTATTAACTTCTCATTACACTTTGAATTATTTATCCTATTCGAATAATAAAGTAAAATATCACTTACTTCCCAGCTCAAAATTCTTAAATTATTAATCAGTTTTTGTATCTCAACGCCATTAGGTAAATCAACCATAAAATGAATAATAATTCTTCATTATCTCACAGAAATAAAGAACCTGAAAGTGGCACTTTTTATGTGGTTGGTACTCCTATTGGTAACTTATCTGATATCTCTTCAAGAGCACTAAATATTTTAAAGAATGTAGATATTATTGCTTGTGAAGATACAAGACAAACAAAAAAGATAATTGGTAAATATGATATAAAAAATAAGCTAATAAGTTTTAATGATCATAATTCATCGAAAAAAATACCTATAATTACCCATGAATTAACCTCAGGTAAATCTATCGCACTTGTAAGTGATGCAGGAATGCCAGGGATTTGCGATCCAGGTGAAAACCTAATAAAAGATTTAAGATCTAAAGGGTTTGAGATAATATGTATACCTGGGCCATCGGCTTTAATAACAGCTCTTGTTTCAAGTGGATTTCAATCCTCTAAATTTATTTTTGAAGGTTTTCTTCCTAAGAAAAAAATTGATAGGAATAAAATACTTCTTGAAATTAGTAAACATGAAAAAACTACAGTATTATATGAATCACCTCATAGGATTCAAAAACTTCTAAAAGAACTAAGTATTTTTTGCGGTGAGGATAGGGAAATACATATATCAAGAGAATTAACAAAAAAATTTGAAGAACATATAAATACTGATATTGCGAGTGCAATAAATATTTTTAAGGATAAACAAATTTTAGGAGAGTTTACTCTTTTAATAAAAGGAAAAATAAAAACAAATAATTATATTTTTGAGGAGGATTTATTAAGACAAGAGCTAAAAGATTTAATTGAAGCAGGTTTAAGTTTATCAGCGGCCTCTAAATATATTGCCAAAAGATATAATCTTTCAAAAAGATCGATATATAATTTAGTTAAATAATTTAATTATAATTATATGACTTTATTTATAAAAAAATTTTTTTTCACTTTGTTATTAAACGGGGGATTACTTATTGTATTATTTATTGGCATTCAAAATAATAACGATTGGGAAAAAGTACATTTTTTAAATGATGAGAGTATTGAATTGCCAATAAGTTTTATAGTAGGTTCTGGTTTCATACTTGGTTCAATTATTGGCTCAATAATACCCATAGGAAGATTATTAAACAAAAAATAATCTAAAGAGCTATCAGCTTATCATCACAAATAATTCTTGAAATCCCTTTGGATATAAGTTGAGGCGCAACTATCTTAAATACATTCGTATTTGGAACTTTAATTACTTTTTGATCTTTCATACATTCTTTCTTTGCTATTTTTAAATCAACATATATTTTTATAGTTTGTCTACACAAATCCTCTGTGGGTAAAAATTGCCATTCAGGATAATCTTTAAGATACTTTATTTGCAATTCAATCTTTTTATCAATAATCATGTAGAGGGGGGAAGGAAATTCAAATTTTGAAATTGGTTCTGACGATATTTCAATTTGCTTCTCAAGATTTACTTCACCCTCTAATGGTGGGATTTCAAAGAATTCCTCTTTAAGAGCAACTTTTTTTTCCATTGAAAATGAATTATTTAATTTCTGATTTTCTTTTTCAAAAAAAGCATTATCTTCAAAAATTAGTCCTTCTGTTTTACGTTTCTGTCTTTTTATTCTTCTGAACTCATCTTCTCCAATTTGATTCTTTAATTGTCTTGTAATAGTTTGAATAGTGAAATTAAACTGTGAGGATATCTTCTTCAATTCATATCCCTCTAGAAATAAATTTAAAATTCTTTTTTTTTCATTATCAGAAACTTTCTTAGCCACAATTTAAAATAGTACTTTTCCAAATTATATATATATTATTTTAAGATTTAATTTATCAAACTAATAAAAAATAAATTTATTTTTAACTTGATATGTTTACTCATAAATTTAAAATAAACTAAATTATTTCTTTTGCTTTATTATTAGTTTTGTATAAATATTTCTTTGTTAAATTTGAAATTTTTTATCTGTGAAAGAATTTAAATCAAAACCTAAAATTATTCCCATAATACTCTCAGGGGGATCAGGCACAAGATTATGGCCTCTTTCAAGAGAATGTTATCCAAAACAATATATAAATTTAGATGAATATAATAAATTGACTCTTTTGCAAAATACATTTTCAAGATTACAAGGATTGGAAAACTTAAATGAACCAATAATAATTTGCAATGAAGAACAAAGGTTTATTGTTGCAGAACAAATGAGGGAAATAAATACCAAACCTCATGCAATTTTACTTGAACCACTAGGGAGAAATACGGCACCAGCAATAACTCTGTCTTCATTAATCGCTTCAAAAGAAAGTCAAGATCCTTTATTGTTAATACTATCTGCAGATCACTCTATTAAAGAAAATGAGAAATTCAGAGAAACATTGGCAGAAGGTTACAGTTTTGCAGAGGAAGGAAGAATAGTTACCTTTGGAGTCAAGCCTTCAAAACCTGAAACTGGATATGGATATATTGAATCTTATGATGAACTAACAGATTATAAAATCTCAAGCAATATAAAAAGATTTATTGAAAAACCAGATAAAAAAAATGCAGAAAAATTTTTTAAGAATAAAAAATTCTTATGGAACAGCGGCATTTTCTTATCTAAAGCATCTACAATCCTCAATGAATTAAAAAGATATCAACCTAAAATATTTGATTTATGTAAAAAATCTTTGGATCAATCTAAAGATGATCTTGATTTTGTAAGAATAAAATCAGATATTTTTAAAAAATGCCCTAGCTTACCTATTGATATTGCAGTTATGGAAAAAACAAATCTAGGTACTGTAATATCTCTAGATGTAGGTTGGAGTGATGTTGGGAGCTGGAATAATGTATGGGAGAATTCTCATAAAGATAAAGCAGGCAATAGTACTAAAGGTAATGTAATTATTAAAAAAGCTGAAAATTGTTACGTGAGAAGCGAAAATAGACTTGTAGTAGGTGTAGGAATTAAAAACTTAGCAATAATAGAGACATATGATGCTATTTTGATACTTGAAAAAGAATCGAATCAAGTTGTTAAAGAGATTGTCAAAGAATTAGATAAGTGTGGTTTCGAAGAAGGAAAAGTAAACAAAAAAATGTATAGACCTTGGGGAAACTATACTGGAATAGTTAATGGTGCTTCTTGGCAAGTAAAAAGATTAGAGATTAATGAGAAGGCAAGCTTATCATTACAATTGCATCACCATAGATCAGAACATTGGATTGTAGTTGATGGCACTGCCAAAATTGAGATCGATGGGGTAACATCCATACTGAAAAAAAATGAAAGTATTTATGTCCCCTTAGGTTCGAAACACAGATTATCCAATCCAGGAAAGATTCCATTAATAATAATCGAAGTTCAATGTGGCACATATTTAGGTGAAGATGACATAATAAGATTTGAAGATCTCTATAGAAGAAAAACTTTATCAAGTCAAGAAGAATGACTAAGCGTAAGAAAGCTTTAATTACTGGAATAACTGGACAAGATGGAAGTTATTTAGCAGAATTTTTACTGGAAAAGAATTATGAGGTACATGGCATCAAACGAAGATCAAGTAACTTCAACACCAAAAGGATAGATCATCTTTATCAAGATCCTCATAAAACGAATTTAGATCTAATTTTGCACTATGGAGACCTCACAGATAGCACTAATATAATTAATATTATTAAAAAAGTTTCTCCAGATGAAATATATAATCTTGGGGCACAAAGTCATGTTGCAGTTAGCTTTGAATCTCCAGAATATACTGCTAATTGCGATGCACTAGGAGCTTTGAGAATACTAGAAGCTGTTCGTTTATTAAATCTAAATAAAAAAACCAAAATTTATCAAGCGAGTACAAGCGAACTTTATGGCCTAACACAAAATATCCCTCAAAATGAGTTAACTCCTTTTTATCCTAGAAGTCCCTATGGAGTGGCTAAATTATATGCTTATTGGATAACTATCAACTATAGAGAGGCTTATAATTTATATGCTTGTAATGGTATCTTATTTAATCATGAATCAGAAAGGAGAGGAGAAACATTTGTTACTAGAAAAATAACAAGGGGACTAGCAAGAATAAATTTTGGTCTAGAGAATTGTCTTTACTTAGGTAATCTTGATGCTAAAAGGGATTGGGGGTATGCCAAAGATTATGTTGAAATGCAATGGTTAATGCTTCAGCAAAAAGATCCAAAAGATTATGTTATATCAACAGGGAGGACAGAATCTGTAAGAAAATTTATAGAGCTTAGTACTTTAAAACTTGGATGGAATTGCAAAGAAGGAGATCCTGGTATTATTTGGGAAGGAGAAGGTATAAATGAGGTCGGGAAAAGAGCCGATAATGGACAAATAGTTGTAAGGATTGATTCAAGATATTTTAGACCAACAGAAGTACATAATCTCTTAGGCGATTCCAGCAAGGCTTCCACTGAACTTGGATGGGAGCCTAAAGTTACATTAGAAGAATTAATAAAAAAAATGATAACTCACGACATAAATGAAGCCAAAAAAGAATTGATTTTAAAGAACGAAGGTTACCTTCTACCTAATCCCTTAGAAACTATTCAGAATTTAAGAAATAAGGAGTAAGGAAGATTTACATGTCATTATTAGTTAGCACTGATAGGATTTACGTTGCAGGTTCTAGCGGAATGGTTGGAAATTCATTATGCAAAACACTTGAGAATAATGGCTATAACGCAATAAATAAAAAGCTATTAAAGACATCAAGAAAAATAATTGATCTGAGGAATCTCACACAAGTCGATAACTGGTTTAATCAAAATAGGCCAAATATTGTAATAATTGCAGCTGCCAAGGTTGGTGGCATATTTGCTAACAAAACTTACCCCGTTGATTTTTTATTAGAAAATCTAAAGATTCAAACAAATTTAATTGAAACATCGTGGAAATATGATGTCAAAAGATTACTTTTTCTTGGAAGTAGTTGTATTTATCCAAAATCCTCTAAGCAACCCATTAAAGAAGAATATTTGCTTAATGATAGTTTAGAGAGTACAAACCAATGGTATGCAATTGCAAAAATTGCTGGGTTAAAGTTATGTGAGGCATTAAAAAAACAATATCAATTTGATGCAATTTCGCTAATGCCTACAAACTTATATGGACCTAAAGATAACTATGATTATAAAAATAGCCATGTAATGGCTTCTTTAATTAGAAAATTTTATGAAGCAAAAATGAATAATCTTGATGAAGTTATTTGTTGGGGATCAGGAAGGCCACTAAGAGAATTTTTATTTATAGATGATTTTGCTGATGCTTGTTTAGATGTGCTTAAATATTGGGAACCAAATGAATACTCAGCACCAAAAAATGAACAGGGTGAATTAATTAATTGGTTAAATGTAGGGAGTGATTTTGAAATATCTATTAAAGATCTTTCTGAAAAAATTTCAGACATTATTGGATATCAAGGCAAAATTAAGTGGGATTTAACAATGCCTGATGGCACTTTAAGAAAGAAGTTAGATAATTATTATATTAATAAACTTGGCTGGAGAGCCAAAACAAACTTAGATGAGGGTATAAAAATGACATTAGATAGTTTTTCAACTGAGCGCAAAACAAATAAAATTAGATTTTAATATTTTTAATGAATTAGCTTTTTGCTTTTTATTTATCAAGATTATAATAATTATCTTTGAAATATTGTGTTTGGACAGTAGAATTATATTAATTTAATTTAGATTAATTTTCATCTGATTATCAATTAGATGTATTTATTAAAACATATGCTTTAGACATATTAAATAATCTAAATAAATTTTTTTGATCCTTTGCTTCCTTAGCTCAGCTGGATAGAGCAACTGCCTTCTAAGCAGTGGGCCGCAGGTTCGAATCCTGCAGGAAGCGTTATAAAAGTAAGATCCATAGCAACCACAATTTTTAATGAACTACTTAAACAAACTCTATAAAAATATATATTCAGTTAGATACTATGCTGATTCTTTATTTAGAGAGATTTTTAGAACTTTTAAAAATTAAATTGTGTTAAAAAATCTGATTAGTTTAAAAAATTCCCAATTTTTTTTTAAAGTTGGAGTGTTTTTTATTTTGTCAGCACCAGCTATAGCTTCATTTTTTCTTTTACTATCTATATTTTTAAGCTCATTAAAAACAAAAGAAAATTATTTTAAAAATAAATTTAATATCCCTTTAATAATTTGTACATTTCTATTACTTTTATCCGCAACTTTAAATACTACTACTTTCAAACCTGATTTAAATGGTTGGGATCCATATTTAAATTGGGTCGGTTTAGCGAATTGGATCCCTTTCTTTTATTCATACTGGATTTTTCAAATCTTATTAACTACAGAAAAAGCTAGAGAAAAAACAATCAAAATATTTGTAAGCGGCACTATACCCTTATTTTTTAGCGGATTCAGTCAAATATGGCTAAATTTGCATGGTCCTTTTAGATTTCTTAATAACTTAATAGTATGGTTCCAAAGGCCTGTGGATTTAAGTCATCCATATAATGGAATGACTGGTCTATTTAGCAATCAGAATTATGCTGGTGCTTGGTTAATAATTATATGGCCAATGTTAATTGCATGTCTTTTACATAAGAAGGATATCAACTATAAAAAATTAATTCTTATATTATTATCTATATTTACGATAGTTGCTGTTTATCTTACAAGATCTAGGAATGCTTGGATTGGAACGCTATTAGGTTCAAACCTCCTAATAAATAAAAATATTATAATTTGGTTTCTTCTGATTTTGAGCATTATAGGGATTGTATTATTTATATTGAATTTATTTATTCCAAGTACAGTAAGTATTATTCTAAAGACTATTTATCCTCAAATATTTTTTACAAAGTTTGCTGAATTAGGATTAGATAATTTAGGTAATTATCCTAGGATATTTATTTGGCAAAATAGCTTAGACCTTATATCTCAAAGGCCTTTCTTAGGATGGGGAGCCGCTACATTTCCAATCTTATTTGAAATAAAGAACGGTAGTAATTATGATTATGCTCATCCACATAGTTTAATATTAGAGCTTGCTACTTCTTATGGGCTTATTGCTAGTGCAATAATAACTTTATTTGTAATTTTAATACTATTTAGATCCTTCAAAAGTATTTTCTCTTTTAATTTAAATGAAGATGGAAATATCTTTGAGAAAGCATGGTGGATATCAACTTTTATTTTGTGTTTATCACAACTTTTTGATATTCAATATTTCGATTTTAGAATAAGCGTTACTTTTTGGATTTTATTATCAGGGCTGACTTCAAAAATAAGAAAGGAGAAAGTTATTTTGAATTAATCATTACCACTACCATCTCCCAATTGCCATATCTTGATCCCATATTTTTGTATATTGCTCTTATCTAAAATACCTCTTGTGTCAAAAACCCAGGAAGGTTTATACATTTTTTTTGAAATTTTTTCCCAGTCTAGTTCTCTATATTCGTTCCACTCCGTAATAATAATTAAAGCATGAGAATCTTCCGCAGCTTTATAAATATCTTTATAAAATCTCCATCTTCTTTCATTAGTAATTAAATCTTGACTATCACTTTCTTTGATTTCATAACCATATTCCAGCGAAGATGCTATTTGTTCTGATTGTACTTTAGGATCATGAATTGCCAACTCTGCCCCTTCAATAAGAAGATTTCTTGAAATTGTTATTGCTGGAGATTCTCTTGTATCGTTTGTACCTGCCTTGAAAGCAAATCCTAATATTGCTATTTTCTTTCCAGAAATATTACCAAACAAAGATTCAACAATTTTCTTATAAATCCTATCTTGCTGCCACTGATTAATATTAACTATACTTTCCCAAAAGTTTGCTACTTCCTTTAAACCAAAGAAATTGCATAAATAAACTAAATTTAATATATCTTTTTTAAAACAACTCCCTCCAAAACCAGGACCAGGTTTTAAGAATTTCGCACCGATTCTGCTATCTTTACCAACTGCATTAGCAACTTCATATACATCCGCTCCTGAGGCTTCGCAGATAGCCGAAATAGAATTAATAGAACTAATCCTTTGAGCTAAAAAAGCATTTGATGTTAATTTTGATAATTCGCTACTCCATAAATTGGTTTTGATGATTTTTTCTAATGGAACCCATTTACAATAAATCGCTGCCAAAGTATCTATAGATTTTGAATCTTCCCCACCAATTAATATCCTATCAGGTTCTTCTAAATCACTTATTGCAGAACCTTCAGCAAGAAATTCAGGATTCGACAAAACAGAAAAAGTCTTTTTATTATTAACAGCTAATTGATCTTCTGATGCGAATAAAATATCTTTTATTGTTTTTGCAGTTCTTACTGGAAGAGTACTTTTTTCAACAACTATTGTATGTCCTTTTGCTTTTATCGATATTTGTCTTGCACAGGACTCTACCCATTTCAAGTCGCTTGTTTGACCTGCACCTAATCCAATACTTTTTATAGGAGTATTTACGGAGATAAAAATCATATCGGCATTCTCTATTGCAAAATCAATTTGAGTATTAAAGAAAAGATTTTTATCTCTTGTTCTACTAATTATTTCAGATAAACCTTTTTCAAAAACTGGAAGTTTTGATAAATCTTTGCTATTCCAACTTTTAATTCTTTCAACATTTCGATCTACAACATTAATTTCTATTTCAGGACAATTATCGGCGATGACGGCCATCGTAGGTCCTCCAACATATCCAGCACCCACACAACAAATCCTTTTTATTTGATATAAATTTTCCATTTTAGCTATTTTTTATAAATCAAAATTAATTTCATAATCATAAATCATTTAATGAATTCCTTTTTACAAGATTATTAAAATAATCAATAGTATAGTCTAAGCCTAAATCAAGAGAAATATTAGGTTGCCAATTTAAAAGTTTTTTTGCTTTTTCTATTGAAGGAATTCTTCTTAAAGGTTCATTCTCATTAAACTGCTCAAATTTTATAACTGAATTAGAATTTGTTTTAGTTTTTATCAATTCAGCTAAATGAATGATTTTTGTTTCTAATGGATAACCAAGATTAATTGGATTTATAATTTCAACATCTTTCAGTAGAAAAAAACCATCTAATAAATCTTCAATATAACAGAAGCTTCTTGTTTGATTACCATTCCCATAAATTGATAAGGGAACATTCATAATACAATTTTTTATAAATGTATTAATAACTCTTCCATCTGAAAGTGACATATTAGGTCCATATGCATTAAATATTCTTGCTATTCTTATATCTAGTTTGTATTTGCGATGAAAATCATAACATAAAGTTTCAGATATTCTCTTAGCTTCTGCATAACAACTTCTTTTACTTGTTGTTTTCAAATTTCCATAATAGGATTCTCTAATTGGGAGATCTTCTGCTTCTCCATAAATTTCACTTGAACTAGCCAAGAAGAATTTAGCATTCTTCTTTAGAGCATAATTTAGTAAATTTAATGTTCCTTGAAAAATTATATATGAAGTATGTATAGGATTCTCGTAATAATATTTTGGAGAAGCAGGAGATGCTAAATGCCATATCATATCAATATCAACATTTTCATCAATATCATCAATTACTGATTGATTGAATAGTTTGAAATTAGGATTTTGATTCCATTTCTTTATAATATTATTAGAACTACTTAGAAAATTATCTAAACATATAACTTTCTCCCCCATATTTAATAATCTTTCAATAAGATTTGAACCAATAAATCCTGCACCTCCCGAAATTAAATTAATTGTTATATTTTCTTCTGACATAAATATTCAAAAACAAATTTGTAATGGTTGAGAAATCCTAAAATGATTTGAAGCTAAGCCAATTTTCCATTCATTGAAATCCATTTGTTGAACTTTTACTCTTTCTCCAGATTTATTATTTGAAGCAAATATATTACCTCTTGATAATTTCCAATTTTTTAAACCTCTATACATTGAACTATTTTCCCATTTAACTAAAGATTCCTTGAGTAACCAAAAATTCAAAATATTTTTTCTAAGTGAATCTTTTTGAAGATTCTCTATATTATTAATCTTTATCTCATCAGCAAATAATTTCTTAAATAAATTAATATCTAAAATTTTTCTATCAGCTCTTTCAATATCTATTCCTATCCTTTCCATAGACCAAGCTATCACAAGCATATCTCTACAATGACTTAAACTAATAAATCCATATCTTTGAGGCAATTTTGGAGGTAAACTAGGCTTGGCATTTAAAGGTATACTTAACGGGTCTTGATTAAAGATTTGAGACAATGCATATCTTGTATATCCTCTTGAATGTACAAATTGATAAGCTCTATTATCTGACATTTTTTTGATTAATACATTCTCATCTTTAGTGATTTTTTTTAATGGCAAATCATTTCTGAACATCCATATTGCAAGAATTTCATTTTTATTCAAATTAAATAAACTGCCTCATATTTTATCTTCATATCCATTGGGATTCTTTATCAACCATTTCCATCCATCTCTACACATATCTTCAAGTGTCTCTTGGGGCGACCAATTTAATAAGTTTAATGCCAGAGCATTATTGGCAACAGAGAAAGGGATGTCTCCCTTTCTTCTTTTTTCAAATACTATAGGAATCTTACATTTATTGACTTTTTCAAATGTCTGAGCCAATTCAAGAACAGACGTTCCTTTCCCTGTTCCAATATTAACATTTACAAATATTGAAGATGATTTATCAAGCATTTTTATAGCTGACATATGCGCTTTTGCTAAATCTAAAACATGAATATAGTCTCTGATACAAGTCCCATCTTCAGTAGGCCAATCGTTTCCATAAATATTTAGATTATTTGTAAAACCAGCGGCAACCATACATATGTGTGGAAAAAGATTATCAGATTTTTCTGAAAAATTTTCTCCAATAGTTCCTGAAGGATGCGCGCCAATAGGATTAAAATATCTTAAATTAGCAATCCTCCATTTAGATTTTGCACTTTCAAAAACTGAAAATAATATATTTTCAATTGTTTCTTTAGTCTTACCGTAAGGAGAACTTGGGTTTATTAAATCATCTTCATTTAGTAATTTATCACCTTCAAAATGATAAATTGAAGCACTGCTACTGAAAACAATAGTTTTACAATCAAATTGCTTCATCACTTCAAGCAAAGCAATAGTCCCTCCTACATTGGCATCCCAATATGATAAGGGTAATTTTATTGATTCAGAGACTGATTTTAATCCTGCAAAATGAATAACTGCTTCAATAGGTTTATTTTCCTTTTCAGCCTCTGAGAAAATCGCTTCTAAAAGTTTCTTATCTCTAATATCTCCATGAAAAAACTTTAAATTTCTCTCAAAATCAACTTCCCCACTATATTCTAATTCCTTAAGTCTACTTAAAGAAATTTTTGTACTATTTATATTTGAATCTATAACTATAAGTTCATAACCTGCTTCTAATAGAACGTAACAAGTATGACTACCTATATAACCACAGCCGCCAGTTATAAGTATTTTATTCATTAAAGATAATGAAATTTAATTTAGAATTATATCATATTTAATTACTTAACATTTTTATAATTTTTCATAATATAAGTTATTAATGATTTATAACAAGTTTTAGCATCATTGAAATAATGTAATATAGAAATTAGGTGTTTTATTAATTCAAAATTATAAATAATAGAAATAAATAATTTAAAAGAAATTATTATGTTTTCCATCATTATTCCAACTTATAATCAATCAACTCTTCTACGAAAATGTCTAGAAAGTATTATCAATCAAACCTATAAAAAGTGGGAAGCTATTATTATCAATAATTATTCTAAAGATGAAACAATTAATATAATAGAATCATTTAAAGATCCAAGAATTAAATATAAAAATTTTAGAAATAATGGAATAATAGCGGCCTCACGAAATCTTGGTATTAGCTTATCTAAATTCCCCTATATATCCTTTTTAGATTCAGATGATATTTGGTTCCCTAACAAATTAGAAAAGGTTATTTCTTATCTAGAGCATAAAAATGACATTGTATGCCATAGCGAAATATGGAAATGGTCTGACGGTACAACAAAATTGGTTAATTATGGGCCAGAAATCTCTTCAAATTATGAAAACTTACTTTTCAAAGGGAATGTTATTTCGACATCAGCAGTCTCCTTAAAAAGGAATTTAATTATTGAATTCAAGGGATTTAATCAAAGTCCATTTATGACAGGGAATGAAGATTACGATTTATGGATGAGAATTTCTAAGGAAGCAAAGTATAAATTCAAATTCCTCAATGAGCCACTTGGGTATTACAATATCCACAATAACAATACAAGTAAAAATCTTTTAAAACAACTTAGATCAGAAATTTTTGTTATCAATACACATTTTTATAAATATAATCTTAATCAAATAACTTTCAAAAGGATTAGGCTATTTATGAGAATCTTTAAGGCTATCTTGGGAACATTATTAAAGATTAATGAATCTTTTTATAAGATTTTAATTAAAATAAGAAAATAAATTTTTAAATAAATTAAAATCCATAAATTCGAAAATGTATCCATCATTAATATTTCATTCCTTTAATAAAAATATAAATTCTGACGAATTTTATGATGTAAGTATTACTGATTATATAAATTTATTAGATTTTCTTTGTAAAAGGATTGATTCCAAAAAAATAACCTTAACTTTTGATGATGGGTTTAAAAGCATAATAAAGGCAGTAGAATATGCATTAGAAAAAGATTTTCAAACAATTATTTATATAATTACAGACTATGTTGATAAAGAAGGATTTTTAACCAGAGATGATATTAAATATCTTTATAAAATTGGCTGCATAATTGGATCGCACTCAAAAAGCCATAAAAATTTAACGAAAATAATGGATAAAGATTTAGATTACGAACTGAAAGAATCAAAGGAATATTTAGAGAATATAATTGGAGTTAAAGTAAAAC
>CEUU01107017.1_pt1 | contig 30806 bp, 24 predicted proteins | sample 531321 | NCBI WGS metagenome assembly CEUU01 (sample SAMEA2622658, study PRJEB7988) | marine metagenome | isolation source: saline water (ENVO:00002010), including
CTAAATCTGCAGTAAATCCTAAACATGCTAATTCTTTTAACTCATCTCTTGTCATCGGACCAGTCGTATCTTGGCTTCCAACTGTTGTCATTATTGGCTCACATGTCATTCCAGGAGAAACACCTTTTAAACCACATGCCTTCCCTACAATTTTTTGAGCTTGAGTAAATCCTTTTATATTTTTTTTAGGGTTTTTCGGTCTAATAAAATCTGTGCTTGGCTCTAAATTAAGCTTGCTTCTAACTTTATCAGTGAGTGATCTTCCTATCATTAGGTTTATTCTTCCGCCAGCTTGAATTTCATCAGTAATTGTTGATGGCTTTAAATCAAAATTACAAACTATTATTTCTGAGTTTTCTTTTTTATTAATTTTTTTTATAACACCTTCATAAGGAAGGATTTTTATTAAATCTCCAGTTTCTAGATTAGATACATCAGCTTCAATGGGAAGAGCACCTGAATCTTGTGCAGTATTAAAAAAAATAGGCGCAATTTTTCCTCCAATAATGATTCCTCCTGTTTTTTTATTTGGAACAAAAGGAATATTATCTCCTATGTGCCAAATAACAGAATTAATAGCTGATTTTCTTGAACTACCTGTTCCAACTACATCACCTACATAAGCAATTTGAATTTCTTGAGTCTTTAAGTCATTAAGAGTTTGTAATCCATTTTTATCTTTAAATTCAAGCATTGATAATGCATGCAGTGGAATATCTGGCCTTGAAGTGGCATGCACCGCAGGTGAAAGATCATCTGTGTTTGTTTCCCCGTTTACTTTGAATACTAAGCATTTGATTTCTTTGGTTAGTGCTTTTTTTTCCGTAAACCATTCTGCTTTAGCCCAGCTATCTAGAACTTCTTTAGCATATATATTATTTTTTGATAATTCGAAAATATCATTTGCCGTATCATAGACTAAGATAATTTTTTTTAAAACTTTTACGGCTGTCTGTGAAAGTTTTTTGTCTTCTTTCTTAATTATTTCTAAAAGTGAATTGACATTATATCCGCCAATCATTGTACCAAGAATTTCAATAGCTTTTGATGGATTAATTAAATTACATGATTTTTCGTTATTAGCAATTGCTGTTAGCCAACTTGCTTTAACATAAGCTGCTTCATCTACGCCCGGAGGTACTCTATTTATTAGAAGATCAAGTAAATTATGATTTTGTAAATTAATATTTTGTTCTAAAAGTTCTGTAATACAATTTGTTTGTTCTGCATTTAATGGTAATGGTGGAATTCCTAAAGCAGCTCGTTCAGCTACATGTTCATAATAATTTTTTAGCAATGTTTCCAAATTCTTCATTTCTAGGGTGTAATTACTAATTTGTTGTTATTTTTAGTTATGAAAAGAATAGTATTCATAAATGCTTTTAAATATTCCAAATTATGCGTTCAATGAAAATTTCATCAAATAATCAATCTTTAGAAAAAACTTCTGATTTACATGTAGTTGAAACTCGTCCATTAATACCTCCAAGGCAACTGCATCAAGATCTATCTCTTGATTATACCTCTGCTAGTACCGTCTCTAACACAAGAAACCTAATTAATAATATTTTACATAAAAATGATTCTCGTTTTTTAGTGATAGTAGGCCCTTGTTCCATTCATGATATTGATGCAGCTAAAGAATATTCAAACTATATTCAACAATTTAGGAAAAATTTTAGTGATAAATTGGAGATAGTTATGCGCGTTTATTTTGAAAAACCCAGGACCACTATTGGTTGGAAAGGTTTAATTAATGATCCTCATTTAGATGGATCATATGATATCAATACTGGCCTTAGAAGAGCAAGAGAATTATTACTATATTTAGCAAACGCAGGAATACCCTCAGCGACAGAATTATTAGATCCAATAGTCCCTCAATACATAGCTGATCTTATAAGTTGGACCGCTATTGGTGCTAGAACTACTGAGAGTCAAACTCATAGAGAAATGGCTTCAGGATTGTCTATGCCAATCGGATTTAAAAATGGAACTGATGGATCTGTAAATACAGCTATTAACGCAATGCAGTCAGCATCAAGATCTCATCATTTTTTAGGTGTTAATTGTGATGGATGTGCTTCTATCGTTAATACAACAGGGAATCCTGATACTCATATAGTTTTAAGAGGAGGAGCAAAGGGACCAAATTTTGATAATTATCATATTACTAATATTTCATCAGAATTAATTAAGAATAATCTTCCTCAAAAAGTTATGATTGATTGTAGCCATGGAAATTCAAATAAAGATTTCAGAAAGCAATCAGAGGTTTTAGATAATATTTCTAAACAACTGAAAGAAGGTGAAAAAAATATTCTTGGTGTGATGCTTGAAAGCCATCTAAAAGAAGGTAATCAAAAACTCACTAAAAAGTCTGAATTGGAATATGGTAAAAGTATTACTGATGCATGTATTGATATAAATACTACTCATGATTTATTGTCCAACATATATAAATCAATAAATTGAATTATTCAATTTAAACAAAAATATCAAAAGCAACTGATGATATTATTGGTACTGTTAAATTGTCGATTCCTACTATACTAATTTGTTCTAAAAGAGTAGCTAATGAAGCTAAATACAAATAACTAAGAGTAAAATTATTTTTATCAAAATATCCTATTAAACTCATAATAAGAAAACTTGCAACAAACATTGTCATTGTTCCTATTAATGATTTTTTTTGATTAAAAACCACCCAACTTTTTGATTTGTAAATTTTTCCAATTAATCCTGCTAACCCATCTCCAAATGTCATTACAAAACATCCTGCAATTAGTGCTAATGGATTTTTATCCCAATATATGCTAATCAAAGTAAATAGACTTAAGCAATAAAAAAAAGTACCATAACTTTTTCTATCAATATCTTCAATAATTGGAAATAATTTATTGATATAATTAATTAATATTAAAATAGCTATAATACCTGTAAAAAACTGTGCAGATAATTGACTGAGTCCTAAGTATTTTGCCAATGGGATCAAAGGACCCATTCCAATATGGATTATTTTTCTCAGTAATTCTTGATTACTTGCTCTGAGTTCTTTAAGAACTTTTGTAATCAAAAATATTAAAATTATGTAACTTACAATTATTAAATAAGAGAACAATTTTCTTAAGCTGCTTTTTGATGATTTGTCATAACTCTAAGTTTTAGGATTGCTTTCGCTTCTAACTGTCGTACTCTTTCTCGTGAAACTTTTATTTGCCTCCCAATTTCAGCAAGTGTTAATGGTTCTTCACCATCTAATCCAAACCTTAATCTCATGATTTTTTGTTCTCTTTCATTTAGCTGCGAGAGCCACCCACCTAAGTGTTCTTTTTGTATTGTTCTATCCATTCCTTCCATAGGCTCTTCACAATTTGGGTCAGGGATAAGCTCGCCGAGAGTACTTCTGTCTTCCTCTCCTCGTGCATGTGCATCTAAGGAAGCGCATGGAGCACTTTGTGAAACAAGATCCTCTAGATCTTTTTGTTCGATACCCATTGCTTCTGCAAGTTCTCTTCGGTTAGGCTGCCTTCCTATTGTGTGAGAAAGTTCTCTAGAAACTCGCCTCATCTTTGAGAGCTTTTCACTTATGTGAATCGGAAGACGGATAGTTCTAGCGCTATTATCAATCGCTCTTGTCATCCCTTGTCTGATCCACCAATAAGCATAAGTAGAAAACTTGTAACCCATTGCAGGATCAAACTTATCTACAGCTCGTTCTAACCCAATAGCGCCTTCTTGAACTAGATCTAAAAGTTCTAAACCCTGGTTTTGGTATTTTTTGGCCACAGAGACAACAAGTCTTAAATTTGCCGCCATCATTCTATCTCTAGCTTTTTTGCCCATTCTAATTTGTTGGCGATGTTTCATCGTTCTCTCAATCTCTGGGATTTCAAGAATTTTTTTCATGTTTTGTACATGATGCGCCAATTCTATTTCCTCTGCCGCTGTCAGGAGAGGAACTCTGCCAATAGTGCTTAAGTAATAACCAATAGAATCTGTACTTTGTCTGCCAGATTTCTTTTGACTATTTTTGCCAGAAAAATTAGATTTTTCTGTTTTGTTTGTACGAGATATTCTCGTAGTATTTGGTAATCTAGGTTCTCCAATATTTTTTTTGGAAGAACTCTGTCCAGATTCCAGAGGGATCCCCATCACCCTGGCCTCCTAAGTGGATTTTTTAGAAAGTTAGCACTGAAATGACATGTAAGACTACTTTTGCTTTGAAACTTTAAAGACTGAAAGTAAATTTAAATAGCTAAATTTCCTGAGATTGCTTTCAAGCACTGTATTTTGAAAGAATTTAGTAAATATTAAGAATGTTAAGAGATTTTGTGAAATTGTTATAAGTTTAAAATTAGTGCCAAGTATTTATTAATTCAAATTGAGAACGAATTTCTGGTGAATAATCATTTTTTTTTAAGTAATTTCCTTTATGATCCATTTCCCAAGAAAAACAAGAATCATGGAGATAGACAGATAGAAGATTATATATTTGCTCTTTAAATTGTTTATTTTCTATTGGTGTAATTGCTTCAATTCTCCTATCAAGATTTCTTCTCATCCAATCAGCACTACCTATGAAAGCTTCTGGGTTGTTATCATTATAAAACCAAAATATTCTTGAGTGTTCGAGAAAATGCCCGATAATACTTATCACCTTTATATTGTCGCTAATATTGGGTTTTTGAGGGTATAAGCAACATATACCTCGAACTATAAGTTTTATTATAACTCCATTCTGTGATGCTTCATAGAGTAATTGAATTATTTCTGGGTCAACAAGTGAGTTCATCTTCGCAATTATTTCAGCTTTCTTCCCATTTTTTGCATTATTATTTTCTCTTTTAATTAGATATATAAATTTTTTTCTCATTGAGAACGGTGATACTAAAAGTTTTTTATAGTTTTTTTGTTTAGAAAAACCTGATAGATAATTAAATAATTCAATTAAGTCTGCAGCAATATCTGTATCTGTTGAGAGGAGACCTAAATCTGTATAGTATTTTGATGTTGTGGAATTATAATTGCCAGTTCCAATATGAAAATAATTTCTTAAACGACCTTTTTCTTTCCTCACTACCAAAGCAATTTTTGTATGCGTTTTAAATCCAATAATTCCATAAACAACATGTATGCCAGCCTGTTCAAGTTGTTTTGCCCATTGAATATTATTATCTTCATCAAATCTTGCTTTTAATTCAATCAGAGTCATCACTTCTTTACCATTTTCAGCTGCTCTTATTAAAGCTTTAATAATTGGTGAATCTTTTGATACACGATAAAGAGTGATTTTTATCGCCATAACAGATTGATCGTCAGCTGCTCTGTTAATAAATTCTTCAATAGATGTGCTAAACAAATCATAAGGATGATGAAGAAGTACCTCTTCCTTCCTTAACAGGCTAAACAAAGATTTATTTTTTGAGCCTGACGTCGAATTAATCTCTTGTAAGGTTGTATTCGTTTTACCCACAGATAAATTTTCTTTTAAATCCTTTCTGTTGATTTTTGTTAAAAGATTTAAATCATCTAGACCTAATAAACTTTTAGAAAAATACACATATTCTTCCGTAATTGATATGCCTTCAATAAGAAGGTTAAGTATATTTTGCGGAATCTTTTCTTCAACTTCTAATCTAACAACATCTCCTCCCTTACGCCTTTTTTGAAGACTTTTTTCAACAGCAATTAATAGATCATCTGCTTCAAGTTCTTTGAGTTCTAAATCAGCATCTCTTGTTACTCGAAAAAAAGAGTAACTTAAGCATTTCATTCCATTGAATAATTTATCTAAATTATTACCAATTAAATCTTCTACAGTTATAAAATAATGCTCATCAAAATTAGGAATATTTTTAATTTCATTTGGAATACGAACAAAACGACCTATGCTTTTTGTAGGTATCTTTACTCTCACAAATTGATTTTTTGACGACTCAGAATCAGTAATTAGAGCAGCTAAATTTAAACTTAGATTGCTAATGAATGGGAAAGGGTGTGCTGGATCTACTACCAAGGGTGTTAACAATGGAAATATTGAGGAGATAAAGTAATTATCACACCAACTCTTTTCAGCTTTGGTTAAGTTGATATAAGTTTCAAGAAATATTCCTGACTCTTTAAGTTCTTTTTTTAAATCATTATTTATATAATTTTCTTGAATTAGTGTTAAGTCTTTAACTTTTTCATTAATTTTATTAAGTTGTTCTTGAGGAGTTAATCCATCAATACTTTTTTTATTTATATCAGCATCTACTTGGGCCTTTAAAGATGCTACTCTTACCATAAAAAATTCATCTAGATTATTGCTAAAGATTGAACAGAATTTTATTTTATCTAGGACTTTATATTGGTTCTCCATTCCTGTGAAGAGGACTCTTTGATTAAAATTAATCCAACTTAATTCTCTGTTTATGTAGTTACCCTTCAATAATTTCTCCATGCTCATAGGATTTAATTAACCATTTTTATACTACAGTAACTTTTTTTTGAATATTGCTTCCTGTAATTAACCAAATCATTAAAGATAATATTAGACCTCCAGCAATAAAAGGGCTTCTTGGGCCAAAATAATCATAAATATTTCCAGCTAATATATATCCTAAAACACTTCCTAGGCTTTGTAACCCTTGCAGGCTGCTTAAAATTGAGCCCTGACTATTTTTATCTATTTTTTTAGATATTAAGGCACGTATTGATGGAGTAATTAAACCAGCTCCAATTGCTAAAAATGAAACAGCTATATAGATATATTTTCCTGAATTTTCTTCAGGGAAAGTAATAAGAAGTAAGCATGCGAATAAAATAAAACCAGTTCCAGAAATTGTTAATTTCAATTCTCCAAATTTTTTTACTAAAGGTCCTATTAAACCTCCTTGGACTACAATCGCAATTATTCCAACAACTACTAATGGTCCGTTTGAAGCCTTAACTGACCAACCTTGTGCGTCTTGAAGAAAGAATACAAGTATGGTTGTTAAACCTGTAAAGGCAATGAAATATATGAAGAATGCAAGCGATAACTTTTTAATCCTATTTTCTTTGAATACTTTAAAAAGCCCTTCGAAAGGATTTGAACCAGGTTTTTTATTCAAAATAGTTCCTTCGCTTTTAGGTTTCGTTTCTGGTAAGTAAAAGAAAACTAATAGAAAATTTATGAATGGAATTAAAGTAGCAATTAAAACAGGAATTAAATACCCATTACTAGAATTTCTAGTAAAAATTAAAACGGCTGATGGCCCTAAAAGAAAACTTAATCCAAATGCTACGCCAATTAATCCAAAAGTCTTTGCTCTGTTTTCAGGAGAAGAGATATCTGCTAATACAGTTGTTGCTGTTGCAACAGTGCCTCCGCTAATACCATCAATTAGTCTTGCAGTAAATAATAAATAAATAGGTAAGAGGGTAGAGGTACCTAGTATCAAATTGGTATTAGACCAATCAAAAAGTACAGTGAAAGCAAGTATTGATATTCCAAGAATTGATCCTAGTATGCAAGTTAAAATAACTGGTCTTCTACCAAATTTATCACTAAAGAGGCCTATTGATGGTGATGCTATAAATTGAGCTAAAGAATACGTACAAGAGATGTAAGCAAATACTCTTGCACTGTCAATGTACTGTCTAACAAATCCAGGAAGTAAACCTAGAAGAATGCTTTCACTCATTCTGTCATTAAGCAGAGTAAAGAAAGAGGCTAAAAGTATTCTTTTTTGACCTTTGTTCGCAGAATTTTCTTTCAAGATAAATATAACAACTACTAAGGTACATCTATTACCATACTCTTTAATGGAGAATATTGTGTCTGGAATTGTTTATTTAGTTGGTTCAGGGCCTGGAGATCCTGAGTTGATGACTTTAAAAGCTCTTCGATTAATTAAATCTTGTGATGCAATTGTGCATGACGCATTAATACCTGTGGAGATATTAAAAGAGGCTAATTCAGAATGTGAAATTTTTTATGTGGGTAAAAGAGCTGGATGCCAATCATTTCTTCAATCACAAATCAATTCTTTGCTTTTAAAACTTTCCTTAGAAGGCAAAAATGTTGTAAGACTTAAAGGTGGAGATCCTTTAGTCTTTTCAAGAGGAGGCGAAGAAGTGTCTTATCTTGAGGAGAATGGTATTTCTGTTGAAATAGTCCCTGGAATAACTTCTGGAATTGCGGCTTCTTCATATTTTGGAATTCCACTAACTCATAGAAACGGAGCAAGTTCTGTGACATTTGTGACTGGTCATGAAACATCAGAAAAAAAAGAGAAAAGAGTTAATTGGAAAAAATTAGCAAATACCTCAGATAGTCTTGTTATCTATATGGGAGTGAAAAATATTGAATTTATTGTTGAAGAATTATTGAAGGGAGGTATGGATAGTAAAACAAAATGTGCAGTTATTCAAGAAGCAACTTTAAGAAATCAAAAATCATTAATGGCAGAGTTGTTTGAATTGCCGTTAATAATTCAAAGAAATAATATAAAACCTCCAGCAATAATAATAATTGGTAAAATTGTTGACTTCAAAGTTAATAATAATATTACTCAATTATCTTCAGTAAATTTGCAAAAACAAAATAAGTTTTAAATAAATAAAATATCCCAAAAATATTTGGTATCATAATTTGTATTAAATTTAAAACTATTAACTTTTTTAATTTGTCGACAAGATAAACTATTAATTGCTATTAAAATATCATTCTTTTGGAATTTTGGTTTTAAATAAGCTTCCTTAATCAATTTTAATTCTAATAATTTATTTACCATAATACCAGGAAGGCATCCGCTTTTTTTTCGTGGTGTCAACCATTGATCATTTCTTCTAAGTATTATATTAAATGTACTGCCACAACATAATTCATCTCTTGTATTTAATAATAATGAATCATCAAAATTGTTTTTTTTAGCTTCAATTAATGCTTGAATAGATTGATTATAATTGAAAGTTTTGCACTGACTAATTAAACTTTTTTCGTTCCTTTTTTCATATTCACTTATATGAACACTTATTGGATTTGTATTTACTTTAATTAAGTAAAATTCTATCCACAAATTATTAATATCTAACTTCTTATTTAATGAATCAATCTTAATTGATCTATGCATATTAATACCTCTTGTATAATTTATTCTTATTGAACCATATTGATTTTTATTAATATTCAATTTATTAATTCCTTCATAAATAATTCTTTCTAAAAATGTTTTTTTAATTGTAATATTGAAATTTAATATCTTCAAATTATTCTTAAATCTTTTTAAGTGTTCATTTAATAATATGGGTTTGTTTTCTCTAATAAGAATTGTCTCAAAGATGCCATCACTAAAACGTAATCCTCTATCTTTTATTGTTAAATAAATATCATTAAGATTTTTCCATTCTCCATTCTTCCATCCAATAGTTTCATTCATTTTAGTGATTCAATAAGTGGTAAGAGTTTCCAGTTTAATTCAGCATTTTCTTCAACAGGGTTAGAATCATTTACTATTCCGCAGCCGGCATAAACTTTGATTATTTGATCTTTTAAAATAAAAGATCTTATTAATATATTGCTGTCAAAGCTGCCATCCCAATCAATTTTTATAAATGATCCACAGTAAGGCCCTCTTTCAAATCCTTCTAATTCATATATTCTTTTACATGCTCTAATTTTTGGAGCTCCTGTTATTGAACCTCCAGGCCAACAAGCTTTTAATAGATCTATCCAGGTTTTGTCTTGTTTAATTTTTCCTCTTACTACAGATGTAAGATGATGTACTTTTGCGTAGCTTTCTAATTTAAGAAGTTCAGATACGATAATGCTGCCAATTTCACAAACTTTTCCAAGATCATTTCTTAATAAATCCACAATCATAATATTTTCAGCACGATCTTTTTCATTGGTTATTAATTCGATAGCGTTTAAAGCATCAATTTTTTTATCATGATGCCTAGGTCGTGTTCCTTTAATTGGTCTTGTCTCTACATAACCTTCTTTGTCTGTCTTAAGAAATCTTTCTGGAGAAGTAGATAAAACGCCTTCTTTTTTTCCATGTATTTTTGCAATAATAATCCCACCAAAAGGTGCTTTTAATTTATCTCTGATTTTTGAATAAATGTCTAAATATTTATATTTCTCAGATAAATACAATTCACATTTTGTTGTCAAATTAGCTTGAAAAATATCACCTTGAGAGATAAGTTTTTTAATTTTAATAATATTCTTTTTAAATTTATTATTTAAATTATCTAAATTAATTTTTGAACTATCGATAGTAATGTTTTTATTTAAATATTTCATAACTTCTTTAATATTCATTTTATTAATTATCTGTTGATACTTTTTCAAAGTTTCTAAACTATTCCCCTCTAGGATTATTTCTTTTTTTTGAAGATTAAATTTAATCACTGGATCATAAGATGCAATCCATAACGAAGCCATTTTAGATTTTTGCCATGGCTGTTTAGGTTCTAACCATTTGCCCGCTTCATAGCTGAGCCATCCCATCCAGAATCCATTTTTAATTTCTTTTAGCCTTTCAAAAGGATTATCTAAGTCATCATTTTTAGAATAAATTATTTTTTTTGGATTCAGTCCTAAAAAAGAATATTTACCATTTTCTGAATTATCACTATCAAGCCAAGACAATCCTTCCTCTCCAAATTTTGAAGCAAGAAAATGTGCTAAATATTCAGGTTCAATCCAAGTATCAACTTTTATTTTATTAATTTTCATTTTTCTTTTTTTTATTTTTCCATTTTTCATAAGCTGAGATTCTAATCCTGCAGCTATCACATTTTTGGCAGGGAATTTTCCCGCCTAAGTAGCAGCTCCAGGTTTCTTCGATTGGAACATCATTACTAAAAGCTAATTCAATTATTTCTTCTTTATTTAGGTTGAGAAGAGGAGTCCATAATTTTATAGGTTTATTATCGCGACCTCTTTTGCTTGATAAATTTGCTAGTTTTTGAAATTGTTCAATATAATCAGGTCTGCAATCTGGATATCCAGAATAATCTAACGCGTTTATACCAAGACCTATACAATCAGCATTGATGGCTTCTGCCAGGCTTAAAGCGACTGAAATAAAGATTGTGTTTCTTCCTGGAACGTAAGTATTAGGAATAGTATTTTTATCAATTCCATTAATGGGTATTTTTTTTTCTTTATCTGTTAATGATGAGCCACCCCATATAGATAAATCAAGTTGTATTACTTTTAAATCTTCAAATTTTAAATATTTTGCAATTCTCTTAGCAGCTCTTAATTCTTTTTTATGTCTTTGTCCATAATTAAATGATAAGCCAAATATTTGTGCACCAGAATTTTTTGCTATTCCTGCAACAGTTGAGGAGTCAAGTCCGCCTGATGCTAAGATTATTACTTTTTTATTCTTAAGGTGCATTTTTTATTTGATACTTAAATATTTATGAGTTTGAAGACTTAGAGTCCATTCTGGATTTGTTTTTGCAAATTCTATTGCAAGTCGAAATCCTCTATCACTATTCCAGGCAGGTTGTACAAAAAATTTTTTATCCTTTTTAATTTGGCTTTTTGTAATTTTTTCTCTTATCTTTTGTGCAAATTGAATATCATTTTTATCATTTATTACTATTTTTATTTCATTACATTTTTCCAAAAAATAATCTCTTGGTGGATTATGTCTTTTGGGGGATAAAGTTATCCAATCATAGAGTCCAGAGAAATTATTTACACCGCTTGTTTCTATGTGAATTTTTATAGGAGTAAGTTCTTTACTAAATTTACTATTTCTTATGATGTTGCAAAAATCATTCAAATTATGTTGAAGAGGTTCACCCCCAGTGAGGACTATGAAAGAAGCACCTTTCAATCTAACTGCTTCAACTTCTGATAAAAGGGATTCAATTGATAATAAAGGATATTTATTGCTATCCCACGAGTGTTTTGTATCACACCACGGACAGCCCACTTCACAGCCAGCTAATCTGATGAAGAAAGCACTTTTTCCGCTATGAAAACCTTCCCCTTGTAAAGAGTGAAATTTTTCGACAATAGGTAAATATTTTGTCATTTTGTTCCACCTTTGTTATTTAAGTTTTTAAGTTAAATTGTTTTTGAGAAGCTTTTATTAAACCTTTAAAAAGGGGATGAGGCTTTCCAGGTCTAGATAAAAATTCCGGGTGATATTGGCATGCAAGAAAGTAAGGATGATTGGATAATTCAATTAATTCTACTAATCTTCCATCAGGAGAAGTTCCGCTAATTTTATATCCTGAATCAAGAAATTGTTGTCTGTAAGAATTATTAAATTCATATCTATGCCTATGCCTTTCATATACAACATCTTCTGCATATAAATTTTTTCCAAGTGAATCTTTTTGAAGCCTGCATGGATATACTCCTAGTCGCATGGTACCGCCTAAGTCTATTATGTCTTGCTGCTCGGGTAGTAGATGAATAACATGATGTGAAGATTTAGCATCTAATTCAGCACTTGAGGCATCTTTTAAACCAACTATGTTTCTTGCCCATTCAATAACTGCACATTGCATTCCTAGGCATAAACCTAAGAAAGGAATTTTATTTTCTCTTGCAAATTTAATGGCAGAGATTTTCCCATTAACTCCTCTATTGCCAAATCCTCCTGGTACAACTATTGCATCAATATCATTTAAATAATTTTCTGCGGAACTTCCCTCTATTTGCTCTGCATTTACCCACTTTAAGACCAGTAGTGCTTTTTCTTCGATGCAGGCATGTCTAAGGGCTTCTACTACAGATAAATAGGCATCGCCAAGTTCAATATATTTGCCCACTAGCGCAACCTTAATAGGTTTCCCCGGATGTCGTAAATTATGAACTAATTTTTCCCAGCTTTGCAAATTGCATGTTTTGTTTTCTAGTCCTAAACAATTCAAGGTTTCTTTGCATAGACCTTCTTCTTTTAATGATAATGGTACGGAATAAATACTATCAGCATCTAAAGCTTCTATTACTGAACTTATATTCACCCCACAAAAACCACTAATTTTTTTCTTTAGGTTTTCATTTATTTTTTTATCACTTCGGCAAACTAGTAAATCTGGTTGAATACCAATTGAACGTAATTCTTTTACTGAATGCTGAGTTGGTTTCGTCTTAATTTCTCCTGATGTTTTGATAAAAGGAAGTAATGTTACGTGAATATAAGCTATATCATTTCTATTTACATCATTTCTAAATTCTCTAATTGCTTCTAAGAATGGCAGAGATTCTATATCACCAACAGTTCCTCCTATCTCCGTAATTACAATGTCTGCGTTGCTGTTAGAAGCTACTCTATGTATCCTTTCCCTTATCTCACCAGTTATATGTGGAATAACTTGTACAGTTCCTCCGTTATAGTCTCCTCTTCTTTCTTTATTAATTACAGCTTGGTAAATTGAGCCAGTTGTCACGCTGTTCAGCCTAGACATTGCTGTATCTGTAAATCTTTCATAATGACCAAGATCTAAATCTGTTTCTGCACCATCTTCAGTTACAAATACTTCTCCATGCTGAAAAGGACTCATTGTCCCTGGATCAACATTTAAATAGGGATCAAGCTTTAATATAGAAACACTATAACCTCTTGATTTTAGTAATCTTCCTAAACTCGCAGCTACAATTCCTTTTCCAATACTAGAAACTACGCCACCAGTTACAAAAACAAATTTTGACATTAAATATTCTTTTTAAAAGCACTACCTCCCTTTGTTTCTTTTTACCAAAAAAATCATTTAACAACCATAAATATTATTATTCATCAATTGTTATTTCAATATCTAAATCTTTTAATTGCAAATCTGAGACATGTGAAGGGGCATTAGTTAAAAGACATTTTGATTGTTGATTCTTTGGAAAGGCTATAGTTTCTCTAATTGAATCAGATCCAATTATTAGCATTGCGATTCTATCAAGACCAAAAGCAATTCCTCCATGAGGGGGAGCCCCTAGTTCTAGAGCTTCTATTAAAAAACCAAATTTCTCATTAATTTCATTGTCTGATAAGCCAACAACTTTTAGCACTTTCTTTTGCAGTTCAGCTTTGTGAATACGAATAGATCCCCCTCCTAATTCAAGACCATTAAGTACTAAATCATAAGCTTCAGCTAAGCAAGTTGGTAGTGATTTTAAACAATCTTCTGCCTCATCGCTTATTCCTTTAGGAGAACAAAAAGGATGATGAAGAGCTTGTAATTTTTTTTCATCTTCGTTTTCCTCAAACATTGGAAAATTAGTAACCCATAAAAAATTCCATTGATTTTTTTTTGTTAAATTAAGATCTTTAGCTATGTATTGTCTTACTTTATCTAATGATTGATTAACTATTTCTTTTTTTCCCGCACCTAATAAAATTAAATCTCCTTCTTCTGCCTCAGATATTTTTAATAGTTTAATTTTTAAATCCTCTGTTAAATTATTTTTAATAGCACCAATTGTTTCAATATCACTATTTTTTATTCTAATGAAGGCTAATCCACCAGCTCCTGCTTCCTGTGCAACTTTGAAAATATCTCCACCAGGTTTTATTCTGACATTACTTATTTTGTCATTTCCTCCCTTAACATTAATACATTTAATTGAACCTCCAGTTTCTACAGCCTTTGAAAAAATATTAAATCCAATATTACCAAGGATTTCACTCACGTCTTTTAAAAGCATTCCATATCTAGTATCCGGTCTATCGGTTCCATAATTATCAATTGCTTCTTGCCAGGTCATTCTTTCAAAATTGTTATTTAAATCTATTCCTAAAGTTTCTTTCCAAATTGTTTTTATGAGATTTTCATTAAAACTTATTATCTGTTCTTCTGTAATAAAACTCATTTCAATATCTAATTGAGTAAACTCAGGTTGTCTATCAGCTCTTAAGTCTTCATCTCTAAAGCATTTTGCTATTTGATAATATTTATCTAATCCTCCTATCATGAGAAGCTGTTTGAAAAGTTGTGGTGATTGCGGGAGCGCAAAAAATTCTCCTTTTGATAATCTTGATGGGACTAAAAAATCTCTAGCTCCTTCAGGGGTGGATTTTGTTAATAAAGGCGTCTCAACTTCTATAAATCCATTCTCATCGAGAAATTTTCTTGCGACATTTAAAATTTTGTGCCTTATTTTTAGATTATTTAATAATTTGCCTCTTCTGATATCCAAATACCTGTATTTTAATCTTAATTCTTCTTTCGTATTTTCATAATCATGTATCGAAACTGGGAACGGCAAATTATTTTTTATCTGGTTAAGGATTTTTAAATCTTTAACAATAAGCTCAAAATTACCTGTACTAAGATTTTTATTTATTGAATCAAGAGGTCTTTCAGTTAAAATTCCTTTTACAAATATAACGGTTTCATTTCTTAACCTTTCCGCTTTGTTAAATAGTTCTTTCCCTTCATCAGGATTAAAAGTTAGTTGTAAAAATCCACTATGATCTCTAAGGTCTATAAAAATCACACCTCCATGATCTCTCCTACGATCGACCCAGCCACATAGATCTATTTCTCTGCCAATATCTTTATCTGTAAGGTCCGTACAAATTTTGTTTCTCATTTAAACAATGTTTTTAACAATAATTTCTTATAATAATTCTTTTAGTGTTAATTTAGGTCAATCTTTTTTATAGAAAGATTTTTTAGAAATAATTGCTTTGAAAGTTTTTCCTCTTATAACTACTTCGACTTCTTCATCAATTTTTGCACAATTTGTATTTACATAACCTAGTGCAATAGGTTTTTGCATTGAAGGAGACCAACTTCCGCTTGTAATATTGCCAATTTTAATCTTATTTTTGAATATAGAGCAACCTTCTCTAGCTATCGCTTTTCCTTTAATTTCTATGCCAACTAATTTTGTTTTAGTTGTATTTTTTGAGATTTTTTCTAAAGAATCTCTTCCATAAAAAAAATGGTTATTTTCTAAATTCACAACCCATCCTAATCCCGCTTCATAAGGATTAGTTGTCTCATTTAATTCATGTCCATATAAAGGCAATCCAGCTTCAAGCCTTAAAGTATCCCTTGCACCTAATCCGCATGGATTTACCCCTTTAGAAATCAAGAAATCCCATAAATCTTCTGCTAGTTTGATAGACAATAATATCTCTAAACCATTTTCACCTGTATAACCCGTTTTGGCAAAGAATATTTCTTCATCATTTTTATATTTAGCTAATTTTTTGTACTCGCATCCATTCTTTTTAATATGCGAGATTGAATAGTTTGCCCATTCCTCAAAATATTTAAAGGCATTTTTCCCTTGAATAGCTATTAAAGCCTTGTTCTTTTTTGCATCAGATATTTGAATAGGTGCATTTTCTAAATTATTTTTTATCCATTCTAAGTCTTTCTTGTTTCTACTAGCATTTACTATTAATATTACTTCGGATGTGTTTTCTTCATGTTTCCCCAAATCATAAATTATTAAATCATCAATTATTCCTCCTGAATCATTTAATAATAATGAATAACAACTTTGACCTTGAGAAATTGAATATATATTTGTTGGAAAGAACTTTTGAATAAATTCTTTAGGGTTTACTCCTTTGATAGAGATTACTCCCATATGTGAAATATCAAAAAAACCTGCTGATTTCCTTACACATTCATGCTCTTGGATTAATCCTGAAAATGAAATAGGCATTTCCCAACCAGCAAAATTAATTATTTTTGCATTTGATTTTTTGTATTTATGAAGTAAGGGGCTTTGTAAATAATCCATAATTCTTTCTAAATAGTTTATTTTTAATCTTTTAATTAAATTAATTCTTTTTATGAAGTTTTGTCTAAAGTCATAATTAAGCTTCTCGCAATTTTGGCAGCCACTATACTGCTTACTCCACTTATATCTAAATCTGGAGATAGTTCTACAATGTCAGCACCAACAATATTAATTTCAAATAAAGCTTTAATAATATGCTCAAAATCTTGCCAGAAATATCCACCTGGTTCAGGAGTGCCAGTACCAGATATTAAACTTGGATCAAACCAATCTAAATCAATTGTTAAGTAAACTGGAGTATTCTTTAGTATTTGGAATATATTTCCTATATCGTTATTTTTATTACAAGATTTGAAATTAATAAGTTGGTTATTTTCTGTCATGAAGTCAAATTCTGTCTTCGTACCACTTCTAATACCAACTTGAAAAATTTTATTCTTTTCTAAAAGTTCTAAACATCTTCTCATCGTACAAGCATGGCTATATTTATTATTCTGATAAGAATTTCTTAGATCAGCATGAGCATCCAATTGAATTAAGGCTAAATTAGGAAATCTTTCAGCCAATGCTTGGACTGCTCCAATTGTTAAAGAATGTTCTCCTCCAAAAATTAGAGGCTTTAAGTTTTTATTGAGAATATATTTAGTACCATTATAAATATTTTTTAAGGTTGATTCGGTGTTTTTAAAATCTAAAATTAAAGATCCAGCATCATAATATTTCATGTCTTTTAAATCTTTTTTCAATTCTGGACAATATGTTTCTAAGCATTGACTCGCATTTCTAATTGCATTTGGTCCAAATCTTGCGCCTGGCTTATAAGATGTAGTCCCATCAAATTCAACCCCAAAGATTCCAATATTACACTTTTCCTGAATTGTCTGAGCCCCCATATAAATTGAACTTTCTTTATTAAACAAATTATTATCTTTCATAGCTTGTTAGAAGATATTTCTCTCATAATTTTACTCGGCATCATTTTTAAGGCCCCTGATTGAAAATTTTGATTCCAAATCTCGCAACTCTCTTCTATAGTTTTAATATCTTTATAATTAGAGTTTAAAAATTTTTTATTATTATTTGAGGCGAAGGTCCAGCTCCAAATTCCACTTGGGTAAAAAGGTACAAATGAATAAGCCGTAGATGTATGTTTAAAGATTTTTTTTAATTTATTAAGAATCTTTAAATGTGTTTTTTTAAATGATTCTGGTGATTCGCTTTGAGTAGCAAAAATACCTTTGCTTTTAATTATCCTTGAACACTCCTTATAAAATTCTAAGCTAAATAATCCACTTGCAAACTCTGATGGATCTGAACAATCTATTAATATGGCATCATAATAATTTGAGCTGGTTTTTTTTACCCATTTTAAGCCGTCCATAATATGTATATTGAGCCTTGCATCTGACCAAACTTTCCCCCCTATCTGTTTTAGGTATTTTTTGGATAAATCAATAACATCGGAGTCAATTTCAATCAGGTCAATTTTTTTAATTCCTTTATATTTGAGACATTCTCTTGCTGTTCCACCGTCCCCGCCTCCTATAATTAAGATTTTTTCAATATTTTTTTTACTACTCAAAGCAGGATGAACAAGTAATTCATGATAATATTTTTCATCTTTATCTGATGTCATCCAACATCCATCAAGCATTAATGCATTTCCATAATTTTTTGTTTTCAAAATTATAATTTCTTGGAAATTACTTTTTTTCTTTACTAGTATTTTGCCTTTAATTCCATATCTTGAATTGTTATGAATTTCATCTATCCAGGTTTGATAATCATTCATCATATAATTCTAAAGATTCTTTCCCCTTAGCTTCTTGCCAGAGTTTTTTGAATTCTGCCTTTGATTGCTTTGATATTTTATCACCTACAATATCCTCTATAATTGAAAATCGTCTAAGGAATTTTTGATTAGCATTACTAATTGCTTTTTGAGGACTAATATTGAGATAATTTGATAAGTTTATTAGTGTAAAAAAAAGATCTCCAATTTCTTCTTCTATATTATTCATATTGGAGATTTGTATACCTTCTTGAAGTTCTTTAGTTTCTTCATCTAGTTTTGTTAGTATTTCTTCTTTGTTTTTCCATTTAAAGCCATACTTTTGAATTTCTAATGAGATTGTAAGCACCCCTTCAATTGGACTTAAATTTTTTATTCTTGAATATAAATTATTTGAGATTTTCCCTTTTACGGTATTCTTTTTTTCTTTTTGTTTAATAGTCTTCCAAATTTTTTCAGCTTCATCAATTGAAATTCTCCTTTTTTCATCGAATACATATGGAGTTCTTGCTTTAATTTTGTTATTTAAAAAGAGAATAATATCTTCTATGCTGAATTCATTGTTTTCATAACCGATCTCTGAATGCAGCATTACTTGAAATAAAATATCCCCTAATTCTTCAATAGTATTTAATCTATCTTCATTATTAATTGCATCTATCAATTCATAACATTCCTCTAATAAATAAGGGATTAGTTTTTTATGAGTTTGAGACTTTTGCCAAGGGCATCCATGTTTTTTATCTTTCAATAGATGAATAGTTGTAAGAAGTTCCTCAAAATTTTTTACTGAATTAGAATTGTTTGTCGTTTCTTTGATATATTTTTTATCCATAGAAAATATTCAGAAATTAATTCAATTTTGCCTTAATCATGAAATATTTAAAGAATATTTTTAAAACTTATTACTTAATCTACTAGAATAAATTATATGGGCGATTAGCTCAGCGGTAGAGCGCCTGCCTTACAAGCAGGATGTCCCTGGTTCGAACCCTGGATCGCCCATCTTAATTTTTTATTTTCAGAATCTAGATATGATAAGTTGTTTTTTAAAAAATTTAAGTGATGGTTTTTTTTATTTATCAAATCCAAATTTCATAAAGCTAAAATTAAATATCAAAAATATAGATATACTTTTTTCTAAGCTCTAAAAATGAATTTTAGACTTTATTTGCACAAATCAATATAAAATAATAAATATCAATTTCAAGATTAATTAATGATGGATAAGTTAAATGATGATTTTTGTTTAAAAACTTATTCACCCAAGGATATAGAAGAAAAATGGCAAAATATTTGGGAAGACTTAGAGGCTTTCAATGCTGATATTAGCAAGAAAGGCGATCCTTTTTGTATCGTAATTCCTCCTCCTAATGTCACAGGATCACTGCATATGGGGCATGCTTTTAATACAACTTTAATAGATGTGATTGTAAGATTTCAAAGACTTGTTGGTAAAAATGTATTATGTTTACCTGGTACTGATCATGCTTCAATAGCTGTTCAGACTATTCTTGAGAAGCAAATTGCTAAAGAAGGTTTAAATAAAAATGATATCGGAAGAGAGAAATTTTTAGAGAAAGCTTGGGAGTGGAAAAGTGAGAGCGGTGGAACAATCGTCTCGCAACTTAAGAAAATAGGATATTCTGTTGATTGGAGCAGAGAGAGATTTACTTTAGATGAAAATCTAAATAAAGCTGTTATTGAGGCATTTAATATTTTATACAGAAAAAAGTATATATATCGCGGGGAATATTTAGTAAATTGGTGTCCATATTCTGAATCCGCAGTTAGTGATCTAGAAGTTGATATGAGAGAAGTTAAAGGAAATCTTTGGTATTTTAAGTATCCTTTAATTAATGAAAATCTTGAATTAAAAAGTAATTTTCTTGAGGTTGCCACAACCAGGCCAGAGACATTACTCGGTGACACTGCAGTTGCTGTTAATCCAGAGGATCAAAGATATAAACAATTTATAGGTATGCAAGTAAAAATCCCATTTATTAATCGATGTATTCCAATTATTGGAGACTCTCATGTTGATATGAATTTTGGAACTGGATGTGTAAAGGTTACTCCAGCCCATGATTCAAATGATTTCGAAATAGGCAAAAGGCATAATTTGGAGCAAATTAATATTATGAATAAGGATGGAACTCTTAATAAAAATGCTGGGAAGTTTGAGAGCTTAGATAGATTTATAGCACGAAAAAAGATTATTCAAGAGTTAGATGAAATTGGTTTATTAACAAAGATTGAAGACTATACCCATACTGTTCCTTTCTCTGACAGAGGTAAAGTACCTATTGAACCCCTTATCTCAACGCAATGGTTTTTAAGAATGGATCAGATTTCATCTGAATGTTTAAAAGAGTTAAATCTGGGTAAACCTAGTTTTATTCCTAAACGTTGGGAAAAGGTATATAGTGATTGGCTTACTAATATAAATGACTGGTGCATTAGTAGACAGTTGTGGTGGGGGCATCAAATACCTGTATGGTATGTATTAAAAGAGTCTGAAAATTCTGTAACACAAAGCACACCTTATATAGTTGCTCGTAATGAGGATGAAGCAATTAAATATAGTAAAGATAAATATGGCTCTAATGTAAAGATTGTCAGGGACAAAGATGTCTTAGATACATGGTTTTCAAGTGGACTTTGGCCTTTTTCGACTTTGGGCTGGCCTAATGATAATGATGAGGATTTTAAAAAATGGTATCCTAATAGTCTTTTAGTAACTGGCTTTGATATTATCTTTTTTTGGGTGGCCAGAATGACAATGATGGGTTTGAATCTTACTTCTCAGATTCCTTTTAAAAATGTATATATTCATGGTTTAGTGAGAGATGAAAATAATAAAAAAATGAGTAAAAGTGCTGGCAATGGAATTGATCCATTACTTTTAATAAATAAGTATGGTTCAGATGCGTTGCGATTTGCACTTGTTCGTGAGGTTGCAGGAGCTGGACAAGATATTAGGCTTGACTATGATCGTGAAAAGGAAACTTCATCTACAATTGAAGCCTCACGAAATTTTGCTAATAAGCTTTGGAATGCAACTAAATTTGCTTTGTTGAATATTTCAATCAAAAGTTCTGATCCCTTGTTGAAAAACCAACCAAGCGATTTGGATTTAATTGATAAATGGATTTTATCTAAATTGAATAACACTAAAAGGCAGTTAGCAGAACTTTTGAATGATCATAAGCTGGGTGAGGCAGCAAAATTTATTTATGAATTTGTGTGGAATGATTTTTGTGATTGGTATATAGAATTTGTGAAGCCAAGATTTAAGGAGTCAGATTCTTTGAAAAGGACTATCTCTGAAAGAATACTCTATGAAATATTAAATGACATTTTGATTATGATGAATCCTTTCATGCCTCATGTTACAGAGGAATTATGGCATGCATTACAAGGTAATTCTCAGGAAAAACTTTTATCACTTCAGGAATGGCCTGTAGTGCAAGAAAATTATTTAAACACAGATCTTGAAAAGTCTTTTGATAAATTGTTTGAAATAATTAAACTTATTAGAAATCTAAGGGCTGAATTAGCTCTAAAACCTTCTCAAAAGATTATTATCTATTTAATTTCAAATAATAATAATTTTTTAGAATTTCTCAATAATATTGATAATGATATAAAGACTTTAATAAATTGCTCTGATTTGTATATTTTAAATGAAAGTAATTTTGATAAAAATAATTTTGTAAGATCCTTTTCAGGAATTATTTCTGATATTCAAGTTTATTTACCTTTCGAAGGAATTACAAATCTAGATTCGTTAAGAGAAAGACTTTTAAAAGATCTTGATAAAGTTAATAAAGAGATAAAAGTATTGAATTCAAGAATCTCAAATAGTAATTTTTTAAAAAAAGCTCCTGAGCAAGTTGTGAAAGAATGTCAATTTAAATTACAAGAAGCAAAATCTCAGTCTGCAATGATTTCAAGTAAATTGAATTTATTAAATTAATGTTTGATTCATTTAAAGCAATACAAGAGCTAGTAATTTATTTAGATTCGGGTTTTGGTCTTTTTTTATATGCCATTATTTACATACTAATTGTTATATTTCTTTTGCCGGCTTCATGGCTTTCCCTTATTGCAGGATTCCTTTATGGTCCATATAAAGGATCTTTAATTGTATTTATTTCCGCATTTCTTGGAGCTACAATTTCTTTTTTTTTAGCTAAAGAATTATTTTCAACTAAGGTTAATAAACTTATTAGTAAATTTTCTAAGTTTCATCTCCTTGAAAAAGTTATTCAAAAAGGAGGTTTAAAGCTAATAATATTTACAAGATTATCTCCTATATTTCCTTTTAGCATTTTGAATTATTTTTATGGACTTAATAAAATAAACTATAAGGATTTCTCAATAGGTTTATTCTTTATATTGCCTGGTACCTTCTTATATTGTTCTTTGGGAGGTTTAGCCAATAATTTAAATGAAATAAAAAATTTAAAATTAAATAATAATATAATTACTACATTAGTCAGTATTATTTCAACTTCTATTGTAATTTATTTATTGACTAAATATGCTAATGAAGTGATTAATGAAAATACAAAAAATTAATTTTTAATTCTAAGATCTCTGATTGCTGCAATGATGATGAACCAATATAATCTGAGAACCCCAAAAGATGTTTTATTTGATGCTAAATTTTCATATTTTGCTCTTCCGCATTCTGTCTTAATTAATTTATAAATAAATTTTTTATTCATTTTTTAATTATCAGAGAAAAAGGCAATTATATCTTTTTCACTTAATATATTAACACCAATTTGTTTTGCTTTTATTAATTTACTGCCTGGATTTTCTCCTGAAATTAAATAATTAATTTTATTACTTATTGATGTTTTGACAAAGCCCCCATTTTTTTCTATTTTTTCTATAAGTTTACTTCTTTGCATGGAATTTAAAGTTCCTGTAATAACAAATTGTTTTTGATTAATTTTAGGATTTAAATTAAGCGTAATATCTTCTAATGCATCGGAGAAATGCACACCTTGATTGATAAGATTATCAATTAATGATGAATTAATATCATCTAAAAACCAATTTTTAAGGGATTCAATAACTTCTTCACCAATTCCATTTATTTTTTTTATTCTCTCGGGATTCTCTAATGTTGTTTCTCTTAATTTAATAATGTTATCAAACTTATTACATATACTTTGAGCTGTTACTTGACCAATATGATTGATACCTAAGGCAAATAATTTTTTACTCCATGACTTATTTTTAGATTCTTCAATTGCTTTTAATAAATTATTAATAGATTTATTTCCCATTCTTTCAATAGTCATTAATTTTTTATTATCTAATGTATATAAATCTGCTATGTTACTTATTAAATTTGCTGCAAATAATTGCTCAATAATTTTTTTTCCAAGACCATCTATATTCATTGCTGATTTACTAGCCCAATGTTGTATTATTCCAATATTGATTGAATCGCATCTCTTATTAGTACATTTCGTTGCAGATAATTCTGGCTGTCGTTCAAGCTTCTCTCCGCAAGATGGACATATAACTGGAAAAGGAATTTTAGCGGCTTTACTGACCCTAAGCTCTTTTATTACTCTAACAACCTCTGGGATTATTTCTCCCGCTTTTCTAACAACTATTGTATCTAATTCATGAATATTTAGTTCTTGGTACCGGTCTAAGTTATGAAGAGTAGCTCTTGACACTTTCGTTCCAGCTAATTGGACTGGATTGAAATTTGCTACTGGAGTGATAACACCCGTTCTTCCAACTTGAAAACTTAAGTTTAAAATTTTTGTACTTACTTCTTCTGCAGGAAATTTTAATGCAATTGCCCATCTTGGAGCTTTTTGAGTAAATCCAAGTTTTTTTTGATCCTCAATGTTGTTAATTTTCAAAACAATGCCATCTGTATCAAAATTAATTTTTTCTCTTTCTTTTTCCCAGAAATTACAATAGTTGGTTAATTCTTCTGTGTTATAAATCAGAGATGAATGATTATTAATCTTGAAGCCACAATTTTTAAGGAATTTCAATCTTGTCCAATGATTATCTTCTACATCACAAATTTTAAAATTATCAGGGAAGAATATTTGATAGGCAAAGAAATCTAGTTTTCTTTCTGATACTATTTTAGGGTCTAATTGTCTCAGTGAGCCAGCACATGCATTCCTTGGGTTTGCAAAAAGTGTTTGATTGTTTTTTTCTCTTAATTTGTTTATTTTCTTAAAAGAATGAAGATCTATAAAGGCTTCTCCTCTAACTTCTAGCCATTGAGGGGGTTTGTCTATCCTGAGTTTTAAAGGAATTGATTTTATCCTTTTTATATTATTTGTAATATCTTCTCCTTCTTTGCCATCTCCTCTCGTAGCAGCAGTATGAAGAATTCCATCATGATATTTTAAAGCTATCGCATTTCCATCTATTTTTAATTCTGCTACAAGACATTTTTTATTTGATTGTGCAAGTAATTTTTCTGTTTTTGCTATCCAATCCTGAACTTCTTTTAAATTAAAAGCATTATCTAAGCTGTAGAGAGGTATATCATGAACAATTTTTTTGAAGCCTTTAGCAGTCTCTCCTCCTAATCTATTTGTGGGACTATCATGACTCTTGAGTTGAGGAAATTCTTTTTCAATATTTATTAATTCTCTATAAAGACTATCATATAATGAATCTTCAATAACTGGTTTATCTAAGGTGTAATAATAATAATTAGCATTATCAATTAGTTTTTTTAATTCAATAATTCTTTGTTTATTGAGTTCTTCTAAATTCACAATATTGAAATTATTTTGAAGCTTTGGCTATTCTGTCTATTTTCCAGTCATTATCAATTTGAGAAAATGTAAAATCAAGTGGTAATTCTTCTTTTTTATCTTCTGATTTTAAATTAAGGGTTATTATGATTTGATCTTCTTGAATTCTTGGAGTTCCAGATTTAAGATTTCTATATTTATTCAAATTTAAACTCGCTAAGAATTTTAAGAAGTCTTGTCTTTTTACATGAGTTTTATAAGTTTTGCTTGTTAAGCCATACGCTGCATCAATTCTTCCAGCAGCAATTTGATCGAAAAATTTTCTTACCAAAGGATTTATTCCTCTTGCTTTAATAACCAGTTTTACAGCATTAAAAGTCCAAAAGGATATTAATACTGCTCCCCCAACTAAGAGTGCTTTTACTCCTATATCTTTAACTAAAGTTGCATCCATTTTTAATGTTTTTTATTACTTTAAGAAAATAATTCCTTTTTGATGGCTATATTTGTCAAAATAATAATAAATTTAATTTTTAATGACTGTCATTTTACTTCGTTAATTATTTATTAAATTCAAAGTCTTTATTTATTTGCATTTTATCCAAGGGGTTAGAACACTGCGTAAAAATAATGATGGATAGATAAAAAATAAAATCTTAATCTGTTTTTATAAATGAAAATAATTAATGGGAATATAGTTTTAGAAATAGTTTTTATGCTACTTAATTTTATAAGGAATTATCTATTTAGGATCTTCAAATAAAAATGTGTTGTCAGATTATTTATCCTTAGGTGGAAGGTTACAAATGAAATATATAGAGTGGGTTTTAAAGAAAAAATATACCAAATAATTTCAAAAAGCTAATTTCAAATTTTTTTAGGCATACTAATGTATTTAAACGCCAACACTAAAAATATAAATGGAGGTTTATTAATGATTTAGCTCATCATTACAAATGATAAAAAGTAATGTTTGTAAAGATTGTTGTAATTTATTTTTTCTTGCTTAGCTGGAAAATAAGTGCTTAATAATTTCTGATAATATATATAAAAATTCTATTTCTTAAAAAAACTTCGCTTTTTAAAAATTTTTAGAGTAATTTGAAAATAAAATTCTATGGCATCATCTAGAAGAGGCAATAAAAATAATTTTGATAGAGGTGATTTAGACAAAAAAGTAGATCAATTTATTGAAGTTGGAAGGCAATTAGTTGATGGGGTTGCAGGTACTAGACCAGGAACTAGAAAAAGATCTAGTTTTCAAGCATTTTCTAGAAATAATGTCAAAAATGTTGGAAATTGGGTAAATGATAAATTGGATTTTTTATTTGAAGATGATGAGGATTATGATTGGAATCAGTCTAGTGATTATCAATTAAATGATGAATTTAAATCTTTCAGTAAAATTGAAGAGGATCCTAGAGATCATAGGCTCAACTATAAGAGGCCATTAAATGCAATTTCTTTAAGAATAAGAGAAAAAGATAAATTTGATGACCAAAAAAAATTATTTCCTGGAGATATTAATTTAGATGAGAACTGGGAAGAGGAATCTTTTTTTCGGGTTAATAAATGGCAAAGATCTTCTGATAGAAAAAAATTAAATGATGTTGAAAATATTAAAGGTCAAAGTCAGAACCAAAATGTTAGGAATTTGCCTCGTTCAAGAAGAAGAAGAAGTTAATTCTAAATAATTTTTTAAACCTGAATCACCTAACCAAGTTTCGATATGAGGATTAAATACTTCTCTGATAATTGTTAATGGTTTTTTATTCCTGAAAAATCTATAATTTCTGGCCCAAAAAGGACCTGGATTTATAAATTCTTTCTGTAGCCAATTCGAATTAACTATTGAAATAGCATCCACTTCACGGAATAATTCTGATCGATCTTTTGTCAGATTTTTCCAAATAGGTTCTTTCTTATTAGTTAAATTCTTATTTACTGCTTCAATATTCCACCAACTTTCGGCCCATGCTAATTTCGTTAAATCATTTTTTATCCAGACTTGTCTTTTTATAAGTGGTTTTTTTAATTGATTAATTTCTAAAGGATTTTCTACTTTTGATTGTGTATCTAAATTCATTCCAATTAATTCAATTTTTGTTTCTTTCTTAGTTAAAAGCTGTAAATGTCTTGTTGGGCTGCCATCTCCTAAGAGCATTAATTTCCAAGCACCTGGTATTTGAGGCAAAGAATTCTCCAATAAAAAGGAGGAGGCTTTTTCCTCCCATAAAATATCAGGTGATTGGAATAATGAATTATTCACAGGCAAACAATTCTGTTGGTGATGATAACTTTTTTTTGGATAAATCATTAAGACTTTTGTTTTTTAATTCTTGTATCTTCAGCCAAACAATTAATGCAGTTAAATCTGCTTTGCTTACTCCTGGTATTTGAGCCGCATCTCCAAGGCTATTAGGTTTGTTTATATTTAATTTTTCTCTTGCTTCTAAAGATATTGTATCGATCTTAGAGTAATCAATTTCTTTGGGTAAGAATTTTAATCTTTGACGATTTAATTCATCTATATCATTTTTCTGCCGTTTAAGATAACCTTCATATTTTATGTCAATTTCTACTCCCTCCCTAATTATTATTGGTAAATTTTTTTTCATTAATCCATATTCAACAAGCTGCTCTGTATGAAAACCTGGTTTTTTTATCAGTTCTTTTAAAGTCACTGAACCTTTGACTTTAATACCGTGATCTTTAAGGATTTTGAGAGAGATTGAATCAGTGCATTTTAAACGAGTTTTTTCTAATCTTGTTTTTTCAATTTCAATAGTATTTATTTTTTGATTAAATGTAATCCATCTTTCTTCATCAATAAGACCAATTTTATAACCTAAAGGAGTTAACCTTCTATCAGCATTATCTCCTCTAAGTGTTAATCTATATTCACTTCTGCTAGTTAGCACGCGATAAGGTTCTCTTAAGTCTCTAGTAATTAAATCATCTATCATTGTTCCTATATAGCTACTTTCTCTTGAAAATATAATTGGATCTAATCCTTTTAATTTTCTTGTTGTATTTATTCCAGCAACTAGTCCTTGAGCAGCAGCCTCTTCATAGCCAGTTGTACCATTAATTTGACCTGCGCTAAACAAATTTTCAATTTTTATAGTTTCTAAAGATGATTTTAATTGTGTTGCAGGAATGTAATCATATTCAACTGCATATGCAGGCCTAAGCATCATGCATGTTTCTAAACCTGGAAGTGTTCTTAATAATTCCAATTGAATATTTTCTGGCAAACCGGTAGAAAATCCTTGAACATATATTTCCGGAGTATTAATACCTTCCGGTTCTAAGAAAATTTGATGTGATGATTTATCTGCAAATTTGACAATTTTATCTTCAATAGAAGGGCAATATCTAGGACCTTTACTATCAATAAATCCTCCATAAATTGGAGTTAAATGCAAATTATCTTTAATTAATTTATGAGTTATTTCTGTTGTTCGTGTTAAGTGACAACAAACTTGCTTTAAATTATTTTTTGTACTTGGGTCAAATGAAAAATATCTATTAGAGGCTGTACTTGGTTGAACATCAAGATTATCAAAATTAATACTTTTTCTATCAACTCTAGCAGGTGTGCCAGTTTTAAGCCTTTCTGTTTTAATGCCTATTTTGTGTAAACAAGAAGTCAGACCACTTGCTGCTTGCTCACCAGATCTTCCTGCAGACATAGATTTATTTCCTATCCAGATTTTACCTTCTAAAAAAGTACCAGCGGTTATAATAACTGACTTTGCAGAATAATTACTCCCAAAGAATGTTTTAACTCCCTTTACTCTTTTTTTAGAAATATGATTATTTTTTGTTATGTGAGTAGTTTCTTCAATATCTAATTCAGTAATCATTGCCTCTTTCAGAGTTAAATTTTCTGTAGCTTGAAGTATCTCAATCATTCTTCGTGAATATTCTCTTTTATCGGTTTGTGCTCTTAGAGCCCAAACCGCTGGGCCTCTGCTCGCATTTAAAACTCTTTTTTGAATAGCTGTTGCGTCAGCTATTTTCCCAATAATTCCTCCTAAAGCATCTACTTCATGAACTAATTGACTTTTTGCAGGCCCTCCAACTGCAGGATTACATGGTTGCCATGCAATGCGATCTAAATTTATTGTAAATAAAGCCGTTGAAAATCCTAATTTAGCGCAAGTAATTGCTGCTTCACAGCCTGCATGTCCTCCTCCAATGACAATGATGTCAAATGACTCGTTATAGCAATTATTATTATTCATTTTAAATCTTCTATTAATTTGCCAGATTTCTAAATCTGGTAAATTGAGGTTCAAATAATAATTTTACAGTTCCAACAGGACCATTTCTATGTTTGGTCACAATAATTTCAGTAATTCCTTCGATCTTCAGTTTCCGGATTGTAATACTCATCTCGATATATCATAAGAACTAAATCTGCGTCTTGCTCTATAGATCCTGATTCTCTTAAATCGCTTAACATAGGTCTTTTATTAGTTCTTGATTCAACTCCTCTACTGAGTTGAGATAGAGCGACTACAGGCACTTTTAATTCTCTGGCCATGCTTTTAAGACCTCTAGTTATTCTAGATAATTCTTGAACTCTGTTGTCAGGGGTAGTTCCTTCCATAAGCTGTAGGTAATCAATAACAATTAAGCCAAGCTCTTTGCCTTGCTCTGCAATTAATCTCCTACAAAGTGATCTCATCTCTAAAACGCTTAAATTTGGTTTGTCATCAATAAAAATTGGTAATTGACCCAATGAGTTGATACCCTCACCTAATAAAGGCCACTCATCTTGCTGTAATCTTCCTGTCCTTAATCTTCCACTTTCAATACCCACTTCCATAGATAATAATCTATAGGTTAATTGTTCCTTGCTCATCTCTAGACTAAACACACAAACAGGTAAATCTTGAGACTGCGCAACATTTTTAGCTAAGTTAAGTACCATCGAAGTTTTACCCATTGAAGGTCTGCCAGCTACAATAATAAGGTCACTTCTCTGAAAACCTTGAGTCATTGCATCAAGGTCATAAAAATTAACTGGTATTCCAGCTACCGATGTCCCAAGAGATCTTGATTCAATTTCATTAAATGTACTCGTTAATATTTCTGCTGCCTGTGTAAGTCCTTTGGAAGGTTTTTCTTGGCTTATTTCAAAAACTTTTTGTTCTGCTTTGTCTAGGATCTCATCAGTAGCTTGTGATTGATCAAAACCAAGCTGAATGACTTCATTCCCAGAGCGAATGAGTTGTCTCCTTAAGAATTTATCACTTATCAAGTTTGCGACTTGCTCTATAGATGCGGTTGAAGAGACATTCTCTACTAATTCAACTAGCTTATTATTACCTCCAACTTTTTCCAAAGAACCATTATCAGCCAACCATGCACTCATCGCAGTGAGATCAGTTGGTTTGCCTTGAGTATGCAATGTTATAGCTGTCTTATAAATTTCTTTATGAGCATTTAAATAAAAAGCTTCTGGTTTCAGTAAATCAGCAATTCTTCCAATTGCATCAGGATCTAATAAAATTCCTCCTAAGACTGATTCTTCAGCTTGAATATTTTG
>CEUU01114699.1_pt1 | contig 30532 bp, 21 predicted proteins | sample 531321 | NCBI WGS metagenome assembly CEUU01 (sample SAMEA2622658, study PRJEB7988) | marine metagenome | isolation source: saline water (ENVO:00002010), including
ATAGGCTCATCTCTCACTCCACCACCAGTTTGTAAAAGAATTTGAGTTACCACCGTAGTTCCTATAATCATTACTGCACCTAAATAAATAAAAATCTTAAGTGCTTTATCGGAAAGAAAATTTGATTTCTTTTCAATCAACTTAAACAATGCTATTCCTCCTCGTAACTTGTTAATAACTTTATTTCAGGAATAAAAGTCATTACTGTCCCCAAAATACTCGCAATTAAAGCCCATTCCCATAAAGCTGCCCTATCCAATAGCGGATACATCTGACTAGTACAAAATTCTTGCATGTTATTTGCGGACTCATTCCAGAATTCCCAATCAAAATTTGAAGTCCAAACTTTAGTAACGTTCACAATCATTTGCCATAAAGATACTACTGCAATTATAGCTGTAAATGCTCTTATTGAAATTAATTGTATAAAACTCTCTGAACCTTTGAATAATTTCAAAGTTAATACTGTAACTAAAATACACCAAATTACCCCACCATAAAAAATGTCACTGGCGAAAGAACCATGTGCGATGCCATCAACATTCCAAGGTGTGTAACCAATTCTAAAACAGGAAACTGCTGCAACGATTCCAGGCACTACTGAAACATAGTTAAAAGCAACCCAGAAGTTATTAAAATTATTTTTTAATAAGTATTTATGTCTTGTATTTTGAAGTTCGAAAAGAAACCATATGGCCAGTAAACTACTACCAATTGCTCCTAAAGTAAAAATTGTATCTCCTGGTTCATAGAGATCTAAATCTGAAATAAATGGCATAACTGCTTTACATCCTCCTAATACCCAAAAAATCCATCCTAAAATCATCCAAACAAATGTATATACTGTCAACAAAATTATTGAATACCTTAATCGTTCAGATTGTTGCATAATTCCACTCGCACATATCAATTTTAATCTTAGTCCTCTTTTTTATCCTGCATACCAGTTTGTACGTCCCAAAGTCGTTTGTACGTTCTATCCTTCAAAAGTAATTCATCATGTGTTCCAGATTCTATGACTTTACCATCCTCGAGAACAAATATATTATCCGCATTGCGTATTGTAGAAAGTCTATGAGCGATAATCAAAGTTGATCTTCCCTCACTAATTTGGGCCAAGCTTCTTTGTAAAGCCGCTTCTGTTTCATTATCTACAGATGAGGTGGCTTCGTCTAAAATCAAAATTGGTGCATCTTTCAATATTGCTCTTGCAATCGATAATCTCTGTCTTTGACCACCTGAAAGTTTGTAGCCTCCCTCTCCAATCTTAGTATCAAAACCATTTGGTAATGTGTTGATAAATTCAGTTGCTTCTGCGACTTCTGCTGCATTTTTTATTTCTTCATCTGTAGCATCAAGGTTTCCATAACGGATATTTTCTTTGACACTTTCAGGAAATAATGTAACTCTTTGACTTACTAATGCAATAGATTGCCTTAATGAAGATAGTTTAATTTCACGAACATCTACTTCATCTACTTTAATTGAACCACTTTTAGGATCATAAAATCTCAATAATAATCGCACCAGAGTAGTTTTTCCTGAACCCGTAGGCCCAACAATTGCAACAGTCGAACCATCAGGAATCTCAAGATTCACATCTTCTAAAGTAGAATCTCTTTCTGGGTAAGCAAAATTTAAAGATTCCACACTTACTTTTCCTCTCACATCGGTTAAAATTTTTTCTCCATCTTTCATTGAGATTTCAGTTTCTAGTAAATTAAGTACTCTATTTGTCGAAGCCATAGCTCTCTGATAAAGATCAAAGGTAGCTCCTAATCTTGTTAATGGCCATAATAATCTCTGTGTCATAAATACTAGAATACTAAACTCCCCCACCTCTATAGTTCCATTTAGAGTTAACTCACCACCTAGAAGTAATGTAGCTGTGAAACCTATTAAAATTGCCATTCTAATTAGCGGTACAAAACTTGCACTGAGTTTTATTGCACTTCGATTAGATTCGCAATAATCTTCAGAAGTAATTCTTAACCTTTCAAATTCTCTCTCTTCTCTTGTAAAACTCTTAATTGTTGTAATACCTGTCAGATTATTTTCTAATAAAGTTCCAATATTTCCTGCTTTCAAACGGACGTCTGCATATCTTGGAGCTATTCTGGATTGAAATCGAAATGAACCCCATAAAATTAAGGGTATTGGAGCTATTGAAAAAAGTGCAACTCTCCAATCTATTACAAAAAAGAGTGCACTGATAACGATTACTGTTGTTGCAACATGGAGTAAATCTGTTGCCCCCTCATCAAGAAATCTTTCAAGTTGATTCACATCGTCATTCATAATCGCCATTAAATTTCCTTTGGATTGTTCCAGGAACCAACCCATTTCTAAATTTTGAATATGTCCGTAAACGTCTAATCTAAGTTCATGCTGAACTGTTTGAGCTAAATTTCTCCATAAAACTCCATATAGATACTGAAATAATGATTCAAAGCCCCAAATCAAAAAAGTAACAGCGGCAAGAAACCATAATTGATGATGAACATTTGTGATTCCTAACGATGAAATTACTGAACCTTCACCCCTAACTACAACATCAACTGCAGCTCCAATTAACACAGGTGGAGCTAAATCAAATAGTCTGTTAACTACACTACAAATTGAAGCTAACCATACTGTATTTCGGTGAGAGCTCATATGATTAATTAGTCTTCTTAATGGTATCTCTCCTCCGACCATATCACTGCGTAATAATGAAACTATGAAATCCTAATCCTTGTAATTTAAATTAATCTTTGATATCAATAACACTCAAAAATAAGTTCTTTATGCGGAATGTATGGCTGAATTGGAAAATGATGAGAAATACATCACAGATGAACAGCCGTGGTGGGCAAATGATTACCTTATTTTTCTGCTTACTATAGCTAATATTGCCATAATAGTTTATGATTTAGAATACTTCAGTGAAAGAAATATTTTTGATATCATACAAGATAAAGATCTAAAATGGATGTTTTTAGCGCTATCTGATTTATTATTAATTCTTATTTTCCTCGCTGATCTAAAAGATGATTATGATAGGTGTGCAGATAAAGAGTGGTGGTGGAAAACACATTGGTGGGAGTTTCTAGGATTGATTCCTATGTTTGTCACCGCTATTCCATTATTAGCTTCTCTTGGGGGACTTAGATTACTTCGTCTTGTTAGAGCATTCTCTGGTGTTTTAAGACTAATAGGTATGGCAAGAAGAAAAACGAAAGTTACCGTTGAAAAACAAATGTTACACCTACTAACGATAGTATTAACCTTAATAGTAGCTGGTGGCTTTTTTGTTTATGTTTTCGAATCTCAAGAATATGAATTAATGTGTTCATCAGAACCATTGGCTGATGAATGTTCTAGAATGATTAATTCATTTGGTGATGCAATGTGGTGGGCTATAGTGACAACTACTACAGTTGGATATGGAGACTATTCTCCTGTCGATCCATTATCAAGAGTTGTTGCTGCATTTTTGATGTTAGTCGGAATTGGATTAGTTGGTAGTTTAGCTGCGACGATGTCTCAATTGTTCTACACAATGAAAGAAGGTAGTAGTGGGAGAAGTTTGGTAAATACAGATGAAGACGTTTTATCAATTTTAGATAATTTACTAAAACACCACAAAAATGGGGTTTTAGATAAAAAAACATTTGAAAGCGCTGTCTCTCTAGCTATGTTGAGAATAAGGGCAGAAATTACCATGATACGCAGTGAATATGATACGATTTCAAGTACCATGCCAGTACCACTTCAGGTTGCACAAAAAATTGAGTATAATGATAGTATCTCGTCTCTTGAAGATTTATTACATGATGTTGAATCAATGATTTCAGAAGAGGAATGATATAGACAACGGTCATAAAGGGGTGGTTGGTCGCAAAGATGCTTCTGAGGGGTGTGCAAATGGCAAGAGGACTATATCAACATACAAGAGAGACTTGGAAAAGACCTAAAGATTCAATACCTTTTGAGGTTCGTCAAAAAAGGATGGCTGCATGGAGGAAAGAACCAGTTAATTGTAAAATTGAGCGACCAACTCGCTTGGATGCAGCAAGAAGAATGGGGTATAAAGCAAAACAAGGTATCGTTCTAATCAGAACTAGGGTCCGCCGTGGTGGATTAAGAAAGGGAAAAATACACATGAAAAGAAAGCCGAGTAAAATGGGTATTAAGAAAATCACGATGGGAAAAAATACTCAACGTATTGCAGAAGAACGTGTTGCAAGACACTATCCAAATATGGAAGTACTAAACTCATACTGGGTTGGTGAGGATGGAAAACATAAATACTTCGAAGTAATTTTAGTAGATCCAAATCACCCTTCTGTAATAAATGATAAACAACTAGGCTGGATTTCTGAAGGTTCATCTCACAGAGGTAGAGCATTCAGAGGAAAAACTAGTGCTGGAAAAAGAGGAAGAGGACTTCACAATAAGGGCAAAGGTGCAGAGAAATTAAGACCAAGTCTTAAAGCCAATCTTAACCGAGGAAAATAATATAAAAATTACCAAAATTATATATTTTGATGACAATATTGATTTCCCATACCATTTTCAGCAATACATGAGACACGGTGGTCTAGCCGATGTAAGAGGAAAACAAGTATATTTACCAGACGGGAGATTATTAGGAAAGGTTCATGATTGTGTTATTGAAACAAAAGAATGGAACTGTACACATTTGTTCGTAAACGAATGTAAGCCGAACATTGTTGAAGATAGTATTCATGTTGCTGTTCCATGGAGATGGGTTAGAGCAGTAAATGAAATTATCATTCTGCGGTGGTTTCCAGAGACACCCATTCCAAAAAACCCTATTCAATAAATTTGGTGACTCCAATGCAGGTTCATATCCTAGGTACATCGTCATCAAGGCCTGCACATGGTAGAAGTGTAAGTGGATCTGTAGTTAACACCAATAAAGGGATTATAGTTGTAGACTGCGGAGAAGGCTTTCAGGAAAGATTTGTAAAACATAATAAAATATTAAAAAATAAAAATTCAAAATATAGAATTAAAAGTGGGAAAATAAATACTATTTTGCTTACACATGGCCATTTAGATCATACGTGGGGTTTGTTGCCTTTACTAAAAACACTATCTTTAGATGGCAGGGAAAAAGAATTAACTGTAATTGCACCTACCCTAGATATAATAGTTGAAAGAATTTTACAATCTGATAGTGTAGCTATCAAGGTAGAGGATATAGATGTGGCAAATGTAGACATTTACAATCAATATCTGCAATGGTGGTCTCTAGGTGGTACCACGGAAGAGCTTAATTATCGTGTAAATTGGATCCTGGTTGGTGTAGATAAAAATGATGATATCAATAAGTTAAACGCCATCTCAATTAATCCTAACCGTGGGCAAATAAAGGTGGTTAATGACCTTTCAAAATTTACTAATGGAATAAAAATTGTAAATATTCCAACATTACACTCAGTTCCTAGTTGCGGTTGGTGGATTAAAGAACCTGATAGAAGAGGTAAATTTGATTCTGAAAAAGCAAGAAGAAATAATCTGTCTGTTGAACAAATTAAGAAATTAGTGAATGGAGAAAAAATCGACGGTTTTTCACCTAAAGAGTTTATGATGGAAAGTAAAAAAAACCCAAGCGTACTAATCAGTGGTGATACAGCTGGGAAGAATCCCGGATTTAGAAAGTTCTCAAACACAAATTACGAAACTTCGGTTTTGATTCATGAAGCTACTTTTTTACAGATTAACAAAGACAGAGCTGAAAAATATTTTCACTCAACAGCTTTAGAAGCAGCAAAAAATGCTAAATTAATCGGTGCTAAACAATTAATAATTACTCATTTTAGTTCTAGAATCAAAGATACAAAGCTTTTGTCTTCAGAAGCTATTGAGGCATTTGAACGAGTTCATGCTGCTTGTGACTCAGATGTAATAGTCATCGAAGGTGAAGAAATAAAAATAAATTCAAATCCCTAAACATCGAAATAGAAAAGCATACTCAAATGCCTTTTCTTTGAGATATTTATATCTATCAGATGCACTAAAATGTCCAGCCTCTAAATCAGTTTTTAGGAGAATTAAACCAGAGTCTGGTAAAGATTTTTCTCTTAAAGTCGCACACCATTTCATTGCTTCCCAATAAGCCACCCTAGGATCGTGTAAACCCGCAGTAATAAGGATATTAGGGTATTTTTGGCTGGTAACATTATCGATTGGTGAATAAGACTTTATGTATTCATGGAATTTCTCTTCATTAGGATTACCCCACTCTTCCCATTCAACCACTGTTAATGGTATCGAGGGATCGCTCATAGTTGTCATGACATCTACAAATGGAACTCCTGCAATAGCTACGTTAAATAAATCTGGACGCATATTTAGTACTGCTCCGATCAAGAGACCTCCAGCACTTCTTCCTTCAATTGCAATATTACTTGGCGATGTCCAACCAATTCTAATTAAGTGCTCCGCACAACTACAAAAATCTTCAAATGTATTCATTTTTGTCAAATATTTCCCTTCTTCTTCATACCAAAACCTCCCCATTTCAGAACCTCCTCTTACATGGGCAATACAGTAAACAATACCCCTGTTAAGCATTGGCAATACTTTAGCATTAAAACTAGGCTCAATACAAAGCCCGTACGAACCATAACCATATAACATCAATTTTGAATTAACAATTGACTCTTTATGCATGTCTTTACGATAAACAACAGAAATTGGTATCAATGTCCCATCCGTAGAAGGTGCAAAAATTCTATCGGTACAATAGTTTAAACGATCATAGTTTGGAACATCCTTCTGTTTAATCTGAATTAGTTCTTTACTATCTACATCATAATCAAAAATTGTTTGAGGAGTGACCATTGAACTGTAAGTAATTCTGACGAACTTCGAGGAAAACTCTAAATTTGAGCCTAAACCTACGACATATGAGTCTTCAGGAAATTCTAATTTATGGTGATTTAAAATTTGGTTGTCTTCGAAAACTAGACACCAGAGTTGTTTCAATCCGTTTTCTCTACCAAAAACTATGATAAAATTTTTGAAAGAATAAGAATAATTAATCGTTCTGGAATTATTATGCTCAAATAATACTCTTCCGAGCTTATCTTTAAGGGAATTCCATTCAGAGGGAAATTTAATGTCTGAAGTTAAGATTTGGAAATTTTTTGCTTCGTTGAAATTTGTAACTATGTAAAATGTGTTTCTTCTTTTGCTCACTGAATATAATATTCCTTTCTCCCTCTTTTTAATAAGATTTAAATTAATAGATTCATTTTTTAATTCTAAATAATGTACCTCACTTGTTTCTTTAGAACTAGAAGAAATTAATAAAAAATCATTATCCTGAGTTTTAGAAATTCCTACCCAAAAAAGTTCATCATTTTCTTCATAAATTAGTTTACGGTAATTAGAATCATTTAATTTTAATTTCCATACCTGGTAAGGCCTATGAGCTGAATCCATTTTTGTGTAAAAAATTGTGTTATCATCAGAACCCCACTCGAAGCTAGAAATGTCTGAAACTGTGAAAATAATCTCATTAATACTTAAATTTTTAATTAATATTTCGTATATTTCATCTCCGCTTGTATCTACTGAAAAGCCCAATAAATTTTGAGACGGACTAATTCTCATATTACCAACATTCATTTGTGTAGTGCCGAATTGATCTGATAATTTGTTTTCGTCTAAAATCACCTCTTCTAAAGAATTAATATTTTCTCTGTCTCTTCTACAGTGAATTGGATAGGGAGAACCCTCCAATGTATGAGAGTAATAAACAAAATGTCCATTTGGGACAAAATCAGTAGTATCTGTTTCTTTCACATGTGATAACAATTCATCATATATAGAATCATTAATTTTTGTTAAATTTTTCATATTTTTCTTCGTATAATCGTTCTCTAATTCCAGATGGGTTAAAATTTCTTCATTACTCCTAGAATCATCTCTCATCCAATAATACGGGTCTATTTTTTCTAAAGGTGGATTCATTGGGTTATCACCTCTATTCTCTCCTTCGACCTTGCCAAATTTTACAAGATGATGTTTCTTTTTCGCTATTGGAGCAGTTGGTGTATCCGTGCCGTAATTCATGTGACAATTCAATACAATCATAATCGGTTTATGAGATTGATGAATTACGCAATCAAAGTGAGATAAGTTTCATGAAGTTGAATTATGACCAAGTATTATGCGAAGAGGGCACTTGATAGTAATGATTATCAGTTTACTATTTATTGTGGAACTTAATTATGATGATTTAAATCCCAATCTGGCGCCAAAAAGTACACATGCTAGGTCTAACTTAGAATGTTCTGAATATTTTTTTGATATAAATCAAGACCTCCCAATCGATGCAGGCTTTTTAATTGAAGATAGTAATTGTGTTGCATTATTTTTAAATGGTTTATCGGGATCTGAGAAATTAGATTTTAACGTACTAGGAGACTCTATTAATCCTATGGATCTGTTGATTATGGATAATGGAGTATACTATACTTATCTGAACGAACAACAATATCATTTTAATCCGTTGAGCGGGAATTACTTAATTGAAAATAATCCAACTATTGAAAACCTTACTGGGAGCATGAATTTTACATGGTCAATACCTTCAAATGATGTCTTTGTGGTAGTTTTAGACAATATGAGGCATGTTGCTGATGAAAACAGAGGGGCTGGTGGAGGAAACAGTATCTCTGTTTCAGTTTCGATAGAATTTAACGATGAGGAATGGATTTGGACTCCCCACAATTCAATAATTCAACTGGAGGAAAATCTAGAAATTGGAAATATTAATGATAATGCATTATTATTCGACGAAGGTGATGTTATTACTGTAAAATCTAAACCGTTATTTGGAACTGGAAAAATTGGTCTAACATTATATTCATCAGCCGATTTAGTTAATGAAGATCAAATGTGGGCGGGAGATACATTAGATATTACAGGTACTAATACTCAGTATGATTTAGTGATTAGTTCTGATTTGGCGAATAAGCCTTTATGGTTCATTTATCAGAATCAAGATAATTCTAAAATGGCTAGTACCATTACAATATTCGTGACTCCAATTCTCAACCCAATAATTGAAATAATTTCACATAATTCATCAGAGATTGAACTTGGAGAAACACTTCAATTAGATGCTTCATCTTCACCTAATAAATGGGGTCAAATTGAAAAGTATTCTTGGAACATTGAAAGCATAGGTGTAATTGATTCTACAATTACAGATGTAAAATGGGATGCTCCTGGTGAATATTTGGTGGCACTTGAAATTACCCGCTCTGATTTAGAAAAAGCTGTTAAAAATATTACCATCAACGTTAAGGATAGTATTGATCCAATAATCAAATTCTCTGGCTTAGCTGAAAATGCATTAGTTGAACATAACTCTGTTAGGACTATCAACTGTGATTGTAGTGATAATCATGAAATTGAAAATATTCAATGGTTTGTGGATTCTGAAAAAATTTCTGAAGATGAAACATCATTAATTTTACCGACCTCAAATTTAGGAACACAAACTATTAAACTAATCCTAATGGATATGTCTGGAAATAAAGCGGAAAAATTTCTGAATTATTCTGTCGTTGATGCAACTGACCCCGAATTAATTTTTGTTGAATGGCCAGAGGGGGATATTTATCAAAATAATGATCTTACTTTTAAGATTAAGGCGTTTGATTCTGAGGATACAAATTTATTATACAGATGGGATTTTGATTTAAGTTCAGATAGTAATGGCGATGGTGATAAAAGAAATGATTGGAAGGAAGGGAATTTTGATTCAGCCACTGGCGAATCTGAAATTATTCATTCTTACGCAGAATCAGGAACCTATACTGTAATGGTACAAGTTCTAAATTCTGAAAATAGAAAGTTAGAGTTAACATATACATTGGCTATTTCAGAAGAAAAAACGATTAAAAATCAATCAATATTTTTTTATTCCATAGGTAGTATCTCAATCGTTGTTCTACTCCTCGGTGGAGTATTAATTTGGAAAAATATACAAAAACGTATTTCAGAACTTGAAACACAAGGTAAAAATCTTTCTCAAGAAGAATTAGCTGAAATTAAGCAGAAAGAGCTCTCTCAAAAATTATACGGAAATGATGAAAAAAACCTGGCTGGAATAGCAAATATGGGTAAAAACTCAGAACAGTGGGATATTAAAAGAACTGAAAACACTATTAATACTCGAATAGATAAAACTTATGTGGACTTCAAGAATGAACCTAAAACAAGAAAAAATAATAAAAATCTTGGAACAGAAATATTGGATTCATTGATTGAAAATAATGAAATTGATTCACAGGTTAATAGCTCAAATGATGAATTAGAATTTTTAAACGATTTGAATGACAATAAACCTAATGTTTCTAAACATACACAAGGATCTAAAAAGAGAAAATCAGTACTAAAAATTGATATTCCAGAGGTAACTAATAGGAATGAAAGTGCTAAGAAAACACTTAACATTGATTTACCTGTAAGTTCTAGAAACGACATATCAAAAAATGATGATTTTGATATTTAATAAATGTTTAAAATCAATAATTTATCATACATATAGGGCAATCATAAATGAAGATGATGTTAACCTCAGCAAATATGGAAGGTGTTCGACTCGTTGCAAGGCTACCGCGCTTCGAAAGAATTAAGTCTGGTAGAATAGCATTATTAATTATTATTTTAATGGCTTTTACCAGTTTCTCTCCTGTTGCTACTGCGAACTCTAGTGCATTAAAAACAGATGACTTCGGCGTATTGGATAAACTTCATGAAATAAATTCTGCAAATTATGTTGGTGATGGGCAAGAAGCAGCACCAATTGCTACTAACGCAATACTAGATGGAATTAATCAAAGAGAGAGAGCAAGTGGAATTAACGACCCCTTTGGTGAAAACTCTACAAATCTTGAAAACCTAATCTTATCCGATACAACACCAAACACACCTAACCATCCAACACCATATCAAATGCTCAAAAATCCTCAGCAGAAACCCGCAGGATTACCTGCATCTCTTTGGGAAACTCTAGCACCTTGGGGAATTGACAATTATGTTATTGTTACCAATTATACTGGTGGAATACTAAATGAACATATTTTATTTTCGAATGCATCATTTTACGGAGAATTAATTGCATTCCCCCCAAATCCATTCAATAATCAGATCGATATTGACGGAGTGGATTTTAATCTTGATGGAGTTTGTGATTTTAGTTGCGATGCTGACATTGAAGTTACACTTACGATTTCTTTCATTCCTGACAATACTGATTTAGAATTAGGAAAAGGTGAAACGTGGGATATTATTGATAATTTTGGTAATCCTTGGCCTTATGATGGAAATATTTTTGATATTTCTACAGGAGTTCCAGCACAATTATGGATAAAACCGACTATTACATATTCTGTAACAGCTTTAGGCAATTCTGTAGGCCTTGATGTTCTAGAACATTTGGAAATTTCATTATTGAAGGGCTTTACATATGATCAATCTGTTGGCTCTGAGATAGGTGAAAGTTACGTTTGGACTATTGACTCAAAATTCACTCAAGCTCCAAATAATTTCGAGCTAAATGTTGGTCTTGAAAGAGTGACATTAAACATTACAGATACCACTCTCTCAGCCGTGGATGCAGCAGCGGGTGGTTTGCTATCGCTACTTGGGGTGTTTGAGGGGACTTCTGAACTGAGTTTAGCTATGCTCGCTTCTCCATACTCACTAAATATTGTGAACAATGGACAAAAAACATGTAGGGCAGAGTATACCCCTGAACAAAGACTTTTACCTAGTGAAGAGCAAGATTGCGGTATTTCAGTTGGGCTTGGCTATGTACATTATCCGAGTGGTGAAGAACCAGAAGAAATTTTAGAGATGGCATATATTGAAGCGTCCTTTCATCCCTCTGGAAATTCATCTATTCCATGCAGTAATATCCCCATTCGTTACTGTCTGCCTGAAGAAGTTGACTTAATTATCAGAAATGATAATCTTGGTGAAAACGGACTAGATACCATAGAGTTTTGGTCTGAGAGAGAGACTGATCTCAGAATTCACTATTTTGAAGACAGATCTAATATGCAAGATGGTGAAGAATATGGAAATATTACCGAGGCAATTGGATGGATAAGAAAATTACCATCCCAAAGTTTTGAGCCTGATGAAATTGATAGAATTTACAGGATGTTAGGATATGATAACGAAATTGAACTACCTGGGCAAAGGCCATCTAGGTTATCGTTTATACTAGGAATCAAAAATTTCTCCAGAGATAACTCGCAGAACAACAATGATCCCACCTTACCCATTAATCCTCATAGCTCAACTAGACCAGATACACTAGTGTTAATCGCTTCGAAAACAAAAATCGAACAGCTTGACTATCGTTCTTGGTTTCAAAGATACGGAAATGAATCAGACCACAGAAAAATTGACTTTGTACTAACTGATATTCCTGAAGTGATAATTCTACATGGATCTTTCGAATTAGGAGGAGGAAGTGAGAATATCAATGTTCCTGATGACCCTAGCCTTTCTGCATTCAGTCAACTCTTAGATGGAGCGATAATCACAATAGTAGATGTAATAATAAATATAGGTTCGATATTGAATTCTTTACCAGATGCGTTAACAGAAACCTCAAGCTCTAAAGGAGGAGAAATAAATATTGAAATGATGAATTCAGTTCGTGAATCCAGATTTCAGAGATATTTAGGTGAAATTAAAATTTTATTCGGGAGCAGCTCTCATCCAACACTCTCCGAAGATCATTTCATGATTACCAAAGATACTGATCTAGATTTTGTGTCTGGAAGATTAGGAAATATCACACCTCTAACAAGAGTAGGTCTTAGCGCAAAATTTTCTGGTATCTCAAATTTACACTATACTTTTGATGCGATTAGTGACGAGAGAAAAATTGAAATTGATATGACTGAAGGCGAAAAATTTAGATTTGCATATTTAGAACATGAGAAGAATTCTGTAAATAGCTCAGCGTTTCAATCAGCATTATTATCTGAGAGACCCAGAAATTTGACAATAATGCAAAATTCAGAGAAAATGAGTTATTCAGCAAATACTGGTATTTCTAGTTTAGTGTATCACGCAGAATCTGGTAAACAAAAAAATGCTTTAAAATTAGAAGGGTTACCGAAAGAATTTGAAATTTTGCTAGGTGATGAAGTTGGTTACAATTCTGCTGAACCATTAGGTTCGATTGCAATACAGATCTCAAATGCAAGTAACGATTTTGTTTTAGACGGCGATCATGCTTATCACTGGCAAAATGGAGATATTGGTGAATCAAGTTTATCAGTAAGAATTAGTAATCTTTTAACTGCGTCTTGGCGCTCTCCAGAAAATCCAGGTGCTAGTGGAGTTGATGGTTTAGCTAGAATAAAATTAATTCGGCCTGAAGGTACAACATTTAATGCTAAACTAATAGATGAGACAACATATAACAATGATCATCTTGGATTAAATGCAACAATACAAATATCTCCTCTACCAGGTAATTTAGAGATTGATGTACCTACTGACGATTCAAGTGACTCATTAATACTACCTAATTTTGGAGATGAATCTGGAATAAATGGGATATCTAATTTTCTTGGGGGTTTGATAGGTTTTGGAACTGGAGTTAATGATTTAGTGGGCAATTTAACCAGAGATTTCTTGGGCCCTAAACCAGGTGACATTAATGCTAGTTTGGTATTAAATTTACAATCTGATGAAGAATTTGATGTTTTGGTAGAACTTGAGAAAGGAGACAATGTAAAAGATGAACCTGATTGGGTTCATGGGATATCTGCCATTTTTGAAGAAAGAACAGTTTTAGACCTAAATTTAACTAAATTAAACTTTACAGAAGAAAGTGGTAATGATTTAATTGATATACTTAAAGATGAAAAAATCAACAGTGATGAACATGTAAGATTCTTACAGTTAATGGAAAATAGAATGATTGAACCTGATATTTTCTCTGGAATTATGAGGGACGGATGGATTAATTCTGAAGAATTAAAAGTACTAGATATCGAGAGATTGAAGGAGTCTGGAATATCACTTCGCGATGAACGATCATATCATATCAAAGCTTGGATTCCTAGAGTTGCTCCAATTGTAGAAATGAGTTATTTTTATTTTGTAGAAGGAGAAATCCCACAATGGAGTTTAGACTTAAAAATGACAGATTGGAAACCAAAATATAGTGATTTTACAATTAAAGTTGATGGTTTAGAAGGGATGAACCTCAACATAAATTTAGATGGGTTTGATACTACCAGAGCTATTGATGTTGAAATCGGAATGTTTATGTCAACTGATTCAACGTTAATTGTACCAAGAATATATACGGACATGAGTTTTAATTTAGGATCAGAATTAGATTATGTTCAAATTAATATGCTTGATAAAGTTTTGAAACAACGGGTATCCACACTGATTGTTGATATACCCTCCAAAGCAAACTTTGCGGCTACCATCGGAGATGTGCTAATTATGGACTTGGCTGTACCTGCACCAGGTGGTTCAATTTCCGCTAGTACATCAGTTGATGCAATAATGATAACTATGGCTCGTTATTTAGATAATCAATGGTGGCCAACGACAGCCTTCATGAGAGATTTACCTGGCGAACTACATCTAGAGACAGGACCATCGAAAGAATTCGACATTACAAAAGAAACCTCATTTCAAGGGGTTAATACACTTGATTATACATCAAATGGTAATGAAATGGATTTATATATCTACGCAAGTGGAAGAGCAATTAATTCACGTTCAAATATTCTAATGCTTGCAGAAGATATGCCTAGTACTACTAGCATTAAGCACACAGAAAATTGGGGTATGAAGATAGAGTCTTACCCAAATGGGATTAAAAGATTTTATCTAAAGCAATCAGACACTCCAATTCAACCTGGTGTTTATCTAAAAAGTAGTGAAATCCTTGGAGAGAATCTAAAAAGTGCGACTGTACATGCATACTACATTGCTAACTTGTATCCCTTTGGAGTCATAAGTGATGTATCTGGAGGGAAAATAATTGCTACCGGAAATGTTGAGGCTGATTTTGGTGGAATTAAATGGGATGCTAAAGGTGTATTAATTGATGCCCAAGTAACTGGAATCATTCCAAGCGCATCGACTTTTGGAATTAATGGAATTGGAAATGATTTATCGATTTTAAATTCTGTAACTAATGGTAGAGGAACAACCACTCATTTTGTTTTCCCTGAACCAATTTCTAGTGGGGTTTTGACATTACTTTATACAATATTTTAGGTGTTGAAATGGATAATCAAGATACAAAATTAATTCAAATTTCTGATACAGTTTATGCTAGTCAGGAAGAATTAGAAAAAAGTAAAAAAGCTGCAGAATTATTACAATCTTTCTCAGAGAATATTTCACCCATACGATTGTTAGCCGCTTCTCTAGTAGTTTTACTTTTGATTTCAAGTGTTTTTGCAACCTATTACTGGATAATTCCAAGGGACGCTGTAAAAGTTGATGTCGTTTACATGCAATCTGGAGGAGGTCATGTAATTTTAGCCGAGGTTCATAATGTGGGGAGTAGAGAAATTAGCGAAGTAAGTGTAGAAATTTCTTTCGAAGATTTTGAGGGTAATGAACTGAACAATAGCTTGTTTTATAGAGAAAAAATAGGTGCTCACATGAGCATTGCAAGTGATGATCTAGAATTAACGATCCCGGGAGTAACTGTTTGGGATAATTATGAAATTAAAATTACGATTAATTACAAGGATGGTAAGAATGATCAAAGGAGTAAAACATGGACACATCCAGTAGGAGATTGGGTCTATGAATGGTTTTCGATTAAAACTGATAGAAAATGGTTAATCATTTAATTCACATCTATACTAAACCGTTGAATAGGGCTGTAGAGACGGAGTGACGTGAACAGGGACTCGCAGATTGTAATAATTGCATTATTGATTTTGCTTTTGACAAGCTGGTCTCCATTAATTAAACCTGTAGATTCTAATCTTACAGAAAATGAAAAATCAAATAACAGATTCGAAATAATAAACATCAATCCAAATCAACTGAACAATCTAGACGTTGTAGATTACAAAGAGGTGGATATTAAGAGAAGACCAAGCGAAGCTTGGACCAGAATAGGAATTTTCAATGCGGATGAATTTATACCGAGTATCAAAATCCCAGATGATTTGATGACAACTAGAGATGATCTAAATCTAGTCATCATCAACGGTGAAGTACCACTTACATCCGCCAGACAAAATATTAGTAGTGTTGAAGGTGTTGTCATCAGAGAATATATATGGCCCAGTGGCTATGTGGTTCAAGGTCCTCACTCTAGTTTAGATAAATTAAAATCTATTGAAGATATAGAACGTATTCATTCCATTCCTTTAGCTCTGATTTTAGGTGATGTACTTTTAGAATTAATTAATCAAAATCAAGAAGAAAAATTAGATGACATACTCATTAGGATTGATGGGTGGAGAAACCTAAATGGCGAAGGTTTCCATGAAAATATAGAAATTTTTGGAGTTGATGGAGATATTCTATCATCAGATTTATCTAAATTGGTACAATTGAACTTTGATGAAATTGTTAAATGGGATGAAGGAAGATTTGACGGCAAAATTATAAATTCAAAATTAGTAAATTTATTGTCAAACCCTAGTATTGCATGGCTGAGAATTTCTCCTGAATTCACAGTTTATAATGACAACTCTAGAAGTCATATGAAATGGTCGAGCGTTACATCATATTTTCCAACAAACGGTCTTAATGGAAGTGGGCAATTAATTGCGGTTGCAGACACTGGGATTGACCATGATCATGGGGACTTTGGAAACAGAATCTTATCAAAACACGATGTTGTTAATGATGGAGGAAAGACTGGTGACAAATGGAGTGGTCACGGAACTCATGTTGCTTGTACAGTCTTAGGAGACGGAACTAGAGGTGGATATGCAGGTGTTGCCCCACAGGCTGAATTATATTTCCAAGCAATGGAAGATGATGATAACGGCAATTTTTACTCCCCTTCAATAACTTCACTTTTAGGAAATGCATATACTGCGGGTGCTAGAATTCATTCTAATTCTTGGGGCTCTTTTGGAACTTCTTCACAAGGAGCTTACACCAGCGAAAGTGAAGATGTTGATGACAAAGCTAATACTTACGATAGATATTATAACGGTTACCAAGGTTTTTCAGTAGTATTTGCAGCAGGAAATGATGGCCCCAATTCTGGGACCGTCAATTCACCCGGTACTGCTAAAAATCCAATTACTGTGGGGATGCATCAGAGCAGGTATGGTTCAGCACCTAACACTATAATGAGTGGATCCTCAAGAGGGCCCACTGATGACGATAGAATCAAACCTGATGTTTTGGCTCCAGGAGGTTACGTTCGTTCATGCAAATCTCAAGAAGCACAAGATGATGGAACCTCGACATGGGATAATCAGTATTACATGGAGTATACCGGAACTTCTATGGCTACACCAAACACGGCTGGAGCAGCTGCACTGGTTAGAGAGTATTTGACTGAAGTTGCACAAAGACCTTCGCCTCAAGGAGCATTAATGAAAGCGATGCTAATATTAGGTGCGCAAGATATTGGGACCAGAAATATCCCTAATAATGATGAAGGTTGGGGAAGGATTAATCTGCAAAATTCCATTGCTCCAAGTGGAGGAAGAGGCATCTGGGTTGATGATAGATCTAGACTTTCAAATAGCGGAACTAGCATAGAATATAATCTAAATGTCACATCACCTGGTTCTCCGTTTAAAGTAGTCCTAGCATGGTCGGATCACTTGGGTTCGAGGTTTTCCTCGAAACAGCTAGTGAACGATTTGAATCTAGAGGTCGAAGCTCCAGATGGAACAATCTATCTCGGTAATGTTTTTCAAAATGGACGTTCAATTTCTGGCGGTAATGCAGATGATACGAACAATGTAGAAGTTATTTTAGTCGATAACGCTCAAACAGGGTTATGGAAAATAACCGTATCAGATGTCCAACATGGTGGACCACGATCTCAAATGTTCGCTATTGCAGCGAGTGGTATCGGTATTAATGACTTAAGGCCTGATATTCTACCAACTCCTGAATCACTTATATTAAGCAAGGAAATACCAAATATAGGAGATGAGGTTCAACTAAGTTATGAAATTATTAACATTGGTAATACTGCTGCTAATAGTTTTAATGTCGAATTATCAATTGATGATAATTTAATAGAATCTTACGAATTATCACTAGATACTGGTGCAAAAACCGTTTTAACTTGGGATTGGATTGCGGATTCTGCTGGAATCAGAGAGGTTAAAATTCACGTTGACGCTGATGAAAAATTAGAAGAAACTGACGAAAATAACAATATTTATTTTGATATTATTAGAGTTACAACACCTGGAATTAATATCAATGCAAAAAATTCTATTTACGAATGGAATGATACGAATAGTGAATCAGCAACTTGGGTAGTAAATTTAACTAATACCGCATTTATAAGTACTAACACCTCCTTAGAATCAAGTCAACCCATACAAAGAAATACGTTAATTCCAAAAGAATGGCCAGTTAGTCTTTCATCAAATAATCAAAATTTAGAAGGTAGGGAATCTGTCGAAATTGATGTCATTCTAACTATCCCATCCTCAGAATTTCCCCCAGAACCAGGATACTACGACATTAATATAATTGGTAAAGATGTTGATAATGACATCGAAAAAAGTATTACAATCAGCCTTTACGTACAGAATCTACCGTTCGCAATCATTTCAGCGTCTAATCAGATATTAGTATCCCCTTTAATTCCTACAGAATTTAATTTGACATTTATCAATGGGGGAAACTCGGTACAGGGATATAATCTAATCTTAGAAGCTCCCGAGTATTGGAATGCTTATTTCAAAAATAACATAAATTATAACGAAATAGATACAGGCTTACTCTCCAAATCCGAGAACAAGATTTTACCCGTAGTAATCAATCCCCCGACTTCTTTGATTTCAGCTGGAACAAAAATTGAATTGAACGTTAAGGCTATCTCTCAAAGTAATCCTAACCAAGTTTGGGATCGAACTATAGAATTGGTTGTTGGTACATACGAGTTGATAAATATTGTTTCTAATATGAGTTTAGGTACTGTAATGCCAGACGAAAGATTAAATCTATCTGTAAAATTAATTAATAATGGAAACTCAATAACCTCAGTTACTGTAGATGCCATTTTACCAAAAGGATGGATAGTACTTACTTATACCAAATTTTATGAAATTGAACCTAATTCATTTAAAGATGTTGTGATTCCTGTCCAAGGAAATGGCCAAGCAAAAAGTGGGAATTTTAAGTTAATCATTAGTACATTAGAAGGTTCAATGTTCGAATGGGATAGTAATTTAGAGGTACTTTATCTACCAACTCCAACGATAGAATTTTTAGATTTTCAAAATTCTAACGGAACTATTATACAAGTCGATGAAGGAGAAAAACTCCCAGTTGGGACTCCTTTTTTAGCTAGATGGGTGATTTCCAATGATGGAGAAGTAAACTTTACTCCCGAAATTAATCTTGAGACTACTAATAATTGGATGACTTCTTGTAGAGACATAGGCACTGTACAAATTTCAATGATAGAGATTGCTGATTGTGAAGTGGTTATCCCATTATCAGCGGTTGCTGGAGAAATTGAAACATTTAATTTAATCCTCAGTTTTGAAAATAATTACGCTGTGAACTATTCAAATAATTTATCCGTTCCCTTAGAATTCAAACTTTCTTGGCAAGAAGTCTCAATTCCTTTGAGTGAGTACAATAAAATTTCAGAAGTTGAATTCGAAGTAACAAATCTTGGAAATGAACAGATTAGCGACAAATTAGAGATCATTGCCCCTGATGGCTGGCTTTCAAACTTTGAGGATTCCAATTGGGTTGTTCTAGAACCCGGCGAAAGTAAAAGAATTAAAATTAAATTAACTCCGATGGATGTAGGGACATTTAAAATTGAACTAAAACTTCTAAATAATAATCAATTTGAAGGTTCAATTAACAGTTTTAATATCATTTCAAAATCAAATGAAGAATATAATTTATTAATTGAATCAGAGAAAAATAGTAGTTCTACTATAATTGTTGCTTTGATATTATTAATCTCGATTATTTCTTTCATAGTCGTATTAATACCAAAAAATAATTTGTTTGTTAAAAATAATAAAAAATCAATTTCAACTAATTTGCAACCACATACAGTTCAAAAAAATCTCGCAAATCTAAATCTAACTACAATTGAATCATTGTCTACATCAAATTTGGATGAGGTGATAATGTCTACTGTAGCCAAAGAAAAGATGGAATTATATATCAAACAATTAATTTCATCTGGTTATCCTGAAGATAAAGCTAGAGAACATGCGATGAATCATAAAGAAAAATTCTCTAAGTTATGATAAAAATATACATTCATAGAATGGGTTTTTGATATATGAGTTTAGTCGTTATACATGGGCAAGTCATCAAGAGGGGCCAAAAATACCGCATTTGTGTTAATCGCTTTAGTATTTCTTTCTACAGTTCCTACCGTAACTGCCGAAGCATCAATAACATTAACAGCTATGCCCACTTCTCAAGAAGCTGATCCAGGTACAACAGCGGAATATACTATAGTCATTCGAAATACGGGAGAAAATGATGTTACAGTTCAGTTAACTTCTGAGCAGCAATGTAATGGATATACCTCAACAGTTGAACAACCTCAGGGGGCAATTAGTTCTGGTGATTCCGTGGATGTTTTACTATCAGTTAATCTAACTGCGCAACCAGACGAATCATGCGATACCACCGTTCGAGGAATTGCGAATGAAGTTGGAGCACTTCCAGGAGGAACCCCCTCTGAACCTGTAGAAGTTGTAGTTACAACAACCGCAGGAGAAGGAAGTGGAGGTGCTACTTGGGCAGTCGAAATTAGTACCCAACATCCTGAAGATAAAATTTGGAATGAGAATGATGATGAAGTAATTTGGCCTATTACTGTAGAAAATACGGGTCAATTAAATGCAACAATCGATTTAAATTGGGAAAATCCCGGAACTGGTGAGTGTGCAAGCGCGCAAGTAAGTTGGGAAATAATTATCGATCCTGATCAAGTAACACTAGATTCTGGTGATGAAGAAGTTGTAATATTCTCAATTTCTGGACTAAGTGATAGTGGGTGGGCAAGACTAACTTGTTACAGAATTGAAGCACGCATCACAAATGCAGGATTCGGTGCAGACGAAGAGAATACAACTGATGAGTTAGACCTCACATTAGAAATCCCAGAAGTCAAACTATGTGCATTTACTTCAGATTCTGTGAGTGTGAATGTTGCTCCTTTTACTAGTGATACTGCAAGATTTACAATTACCAACGAAGGTAATACAGATTTTAACGTAGTAATTACAACCGCAGGAAATAAAAATTCATGGGTCCAAGAGATCGAGCCACCAAATGGAGAATTGTCTTTAGGAGAACCAATGACATTTGATGTATTAATTTCTCCAGATGATTCAGCTAGCGCAGGAACGACTCATTCGATAACAATCAGAGTTAATGAACAAAGAGGAGGTAGTGCAGGAGATATCATTTGTACTAGTACACTAGAAGTAACTGTAGGTTTATTCAGAGATGGCCAAATTAATTTTGTAGGAGTTGTACCAGAAATTGAACCTGGAACAACAGGCTCAGCTCAAATATCCATTACAAACAAAGGTAATGGGCCTGGGTTTTTCGAACTATCAATTTCAGCTGAGGAACCTGCGGGTTGGAGTTCTACTTTTTATGATGGGGGAAATGAAGAAGTAGGGAGCATGAATTCAATTGAACTAGGACTCGATCAAAGTATTACAGTTTTCGTAAACATTTCTGTTCCTATTGATGCCTTGGCTGATGATGCAGTAATATATACAGCGACATTAATGCAAGGAAACGGTGATATCTTTGATCAGGATTCAACTTCAATATCAGTAGCTGAGAGACATGACATTGACATTGAAATATCCGTTAATTCTCAATCTGGAAAAGATGGAGCCACTGTATCATACCCGTTTACAATAATTAATTCCGGAAACGTTGCTGATAATTATAAAATCTTAGTTTCTAAAAATTCATGCACCAGTAGTGATGGCAGTAATTCAGATTGGGATGTTAGGTTCTTTGAAGATGCGCCTGATAGTATTGAAATTAGTAATATAAACATTCCAGCTCAAACCAGTAAAAATATTTTAGCTAAAGTAACCATTGATGGGGGAGAAAAAAGTCAATGCAGATCTACTATCCAAATTTTAAATACCGCTGATCAAATTAATATTCAAGAATCTTTTAATATAACCACGACCAGTTCTAATTTAATATTTAGAATGAATGCATTCTTTGAAAACCCTGGAGAAAACCCTAATCAAGTCGAAAGTACACAACCACCTGGGGGTTCTGTGGAATTCGTATTTTGGATTCAAAATGACGGAGTATTTTATGGAAACCCACAAGAAGATAACGCAGTCATTACCGTTAGGAGCTTCAATGGTGTTAGTTATGAATTAGATATTAATAAGAGTGGAATAATTTATGACGGATCAGAATCAATTCCGATACCTATGAAGTATGTGTTAAGAGATTTGAACACTGGAGAAATTTATGAAACTAATGGCGATATTTTAGAATTCACAGATATGGAAGAAGCTAATAAAACATGGTTAGCTGGAGGCTTAAAAGATTCTCATGAAATTGTTCTTTATGCTCTTCAAGTTAAAATCATACTAAGTATTGATGAAGATATAGAAGATGGAGCAGGAGGTACTGTTTACGTTGACGTACGCTCTGAATTTAATGCAGAGGATATAAAGACTCTTGAAATGGTTTTAAAGATAGAAACTATACATGATTTGAAGATAGAATCTATAAATGGAGATGTACAAAATATAGAACTACCAGAAAATGCGAATTTTGATTTGAGGATTTATAATGACGGAAATACCAGAGAAGTAATTATAGTTCATATTTCTGAAGGTCTAAGAGGATGGATTCCATTAATTCCAGATACCGATGATTTAGAATTCTCATTGGAACCAGGAGAATTTAAGGTAATCAAAATTAAAGTTGAATCGCCTGAATCAACCCTAAGTGATGAATTTGATTTTACGGTCAGTATTCAACCAAAGGATGCAAATGGAATGATAGGAAGAGAAAATATTGAGTTGAAAGTAGTTGCAGATGAACCCAGTGGATTTTTACCATCCTTCTCGTTTTTTACGGCAATATCTTGTATTGTACTTGCCGCATCGGTGAATTTAATATTTAATTCAAGAAATTTAAAAAATATTAGGAAAATTTAGCCATACCTAAATTTTAAGGCAAAAACCATATACTTATTTGAGGTGTTTAATTGGCACTAATCAAGGGGCCCTATGAGCCCCTTAGGATGTCGAAAGAATGACCGTGACTGAAAGTTACGTCGCTGTTGGATTAATGGTTATACTCGGTATATTATTCCCGTTAAGTCAATTCATTGTTACAAGATTTATTAGGCCTGTAACCGATTCGGCAAATCCGAATATAACAAAATCATATTTCTTACCAGGGTATGAGACTGATCACAGCATGTATCCAAGAAGACTTTCAACATATGAGTGTGGTTCTGAACCTGTTGGAAGTGCGATGATTCAATTTCATTTTCAATATTACTGGTATGCCATAATTTTCTTGGTATTCGATATTGCATTTATGTTTCTAGCATTAGCTGGAACACTAACCATGAATTCGGACTTGAACACATCGAGTCATGAAGACGCATCTCTAGCTTTATTCAATGCAGGAGTATTTCTAATGTTGATGTGTCTAGGTGTGTGGCATGTTTTTCGAAAAAGAGGAAAAATTTACATTTGAGGGAGTCTAATGAAGGATGGTACAGAGAATTACACTATATTTAATAGTCGGGCTTTGATAGATGTTGTTGGAAATGTAACAGATGAAGCACTTAAAGCAACAAAAATTAAACAATTAATTGGTGTTTTAGCGGGAAGATTCTTCAATTGGGCTCAAAGAAAAAGCTTGTTTCCTCTACATTTGGGAATCAAATGTTGCGCACTTGAAATGGCTGCTGCGGGTGCACCAAGATTTGACGCTGAACGTTTTGGAGTTTTCTTTCGTTCCTCGCCGAGACAATGTGATGTATTGTTAGTAAACGGCCCTATCAGCAAAAAATTTGCTGATCCTATTGTCAGACTTTGGGAGCAAATGCCTGAGCCAAAATGGTGTATTGCAATGGGTGAATGTGCAATTTCAGGAGGGCCGTATTTTCAATCATATAATATTCTAGAGGGTGTAGATACTGTAATTCCTGTAGATGTTTACATTCCAGGTTGCCCACCAAGGCCTGAAGCTCTAATAGATGGATTCGGAAAATTAAGAGAAAAAATTATCCGGATTGGTGCTCCTCCTGTCAAAAATAGTGAAACAGAAGCACCAATAATTGTAGGTGAAGATTGAGGTTTGAGTATGCAAAGTATTTCTTTTGAACAAAATATTTCTGCAGTTGAATCTGCTGTTGAACAAATAAATGAAAGATTTGAATTAGTAGGAATTAAATGTGAAATACGAAAACATAAAGCAGGTAGAAAGTTTTCATTTGTCCACATTGACTGTCCCCCAAACCATTGGGTGAGTCTAGCAAAATGGCTTAAATTCGAACAAAATGTTGACTATTTAAGCATGATTACTGGCATTCATTTTCCTCTTGAGTTTGAATTTTTTTCTGGGAAACCAGGCTACAAACCAGGCACTCCAGAAAAGGGATGGGAAGTAATTGTACACCTAACACGAAAAGGAATTAGAAATCCAAATGTCGGTGAACAAATAATCACAAATGCTGCCAAACTAACTGGAATGGGAATTCCTTTGGAGTACCAAGTTTCTATTGTCCTACCTCAAACTGATGAACCTAGTGTACCAAGTGTTCAGTCCATTTGGGAAGGAGCAGACTGGAATGAGAAAGAAACTTGGGACCTAGTAGGTATAGCATTTGAAGGTCATGAAAATATGATGAGAGTTTTGAATCCGCATGATTCACCTGAAGGATTTCATCCACTACAAAAACAACATAAAATTAGATATCATGATCACAATGAAATGTATGATGATGCTCAAGGTTTTATGAGAAAGCCTTTAGACTCTGATAAAAAGAAATGAGGGGATTTTATGGCCGAGATGTGGATTACAATGGGACCTCAACACCCTATGACACATGGTTTGTGGACTTTAAGAGTAAAGGTAGACGGAGAAACGGTAGTTGATACAGTTCCTGAGTTAGGATATATACATAGAGGAGTTGAAAAAATCTGTGAAGCCAGAGATTACACACAAATTACACCATATTGTGATCGATTATGCTATGCCTCCGCAATGACGTGGGCTCAATCATATATCTATGCGGCCGAGGATTTGTTAGAGGCTGAAGTTCCTGAAAGAGCGGAATACATTAGATTAATTGCTGTGGAAATGCAAAGAATTGCAAGTCATTTGATGTGGTTAGGAGCATATACCCCTGATGTAGGAAATTTAACCGTGTTTGTTTGGTGTCTTAGAGACAGAGAATTATTTTTAGATTTATTGCAAGAACTAGGGGGCAGTAGAATGCACTATAATTTCCCAAGAATAGGGGGGGTAAAAAGAGATTTACCTATTGGTTTTGCAACGAGAGCTAAGGCTAAAATTGAAATGTTTTTGCACAGACTTAAAGAATATGAAATGTTACTTGATGAATCTACGATTTTCTTGGTGAGGACTCAAGGAGTGGGGGCCTGTAAGGCAGAAGAAATGATTGATGCAGGAGTGACTGGGCCTAATGTGCGAGCCGCAGGAGTAAATTATGATGTCAGATGGGCACATCCTTACAGCGTTTACGACCAAATAGACGGAGTAGCGGCTGTTGAAAAAGCATCATCTAATGAAGGCTCGGATTGTTACGATCGATATCGTGTTAGAATGACAGAAATGATTGAATCATGTAACATGATTTTATCTGCATTGGACAATATTCCAGGTGGTGCAGAGACACATTACAATAAAAAAGACGAGATGATATACACAAAACCTCCTTCAAGAGCCCCAGCAGGTAATACTGGTTTCCACCATTTTGAAGATTCAAGAGGTGAATCAACATTCTATTTAGTGGGAGGCGGAGGTAAAAAAGGCAGAGGTGAGTTCCCTTACAGAATTAGTATTAGATCTCCCATGTTCATAACTATTCCATTTGTTGCAAAAACTATGATTGGCTACAAAGTTGCAGATATACCAGCTATTATGGGATCTTTCGATCCATGTATTGGAGAAACGGACAGGTGAACTAAATGACGAAAAATCCAAAATATGACTGGTTAAATATGAATGGAGTGGTTGAAAGTTCTGCTACTGATATTCATTCAATTGCATTCAATGCAATTGACGAGAATTTAGGGACCTCATTTTGTTCATCAAATGGTATCATCAAAGCTAATACTTTTCTATTTGAAAATATACCAAATTGCACAGGTTCTGTCTTCGAAATTGTAACCACAACTGTGGTAGCATTTACAATGTGTGTAATGATTTTTTCCATCATAATGCTGTCTCAATTTATCACTGTGATTTGGACAGAGAGAAAGTTGATAGCTAGATTGATGGATCGTAGAGGAGCGACAACTTCGATGAGGAGTCTCTGGGTTGGAGAAAATGGAGTGACTGCTGGAAAATGGTGGACTTTGCTACCATTTGGTTTGGGTGTTCCTGTAGGATGGGTTGTAAATACTCTCAATAGAGTAGCGGGAAATAAAAGCGAACAAGCCACGGTGAATCGTGTAAACAATAGAAGTTGGCATGGAGCATGGTTTCTTTTCCCTGGTTTCTTTCAAGGCTTGGGTGATGGAATGAAATTTCTAACTAAGGAGCATATGGTTCCTAATAAAGCTGATAAAGTGATTTATGAATTAGCTCCATTTTTGATAATTCCATCAACTGTTGCTATCCTTGGATTTTTACCATTCGGTTCAGGAATTTACGCTGCAAACCCAGAAATGTCTGTGTTATTTGCTTTTGCTATATTTGGGATTGCACCATTGGGAGTGTTTTTCGCAGGATGGTCGTCTAATAACAAGTATTCACTACTAGGGGGTATACGAAGTGCAGCACAATTAACGGCTTACGAAATTCCATTATTAATTACAGTTCTCTCAGTTTGTATTCTTTCAGGGAGTTTAAATATCATTGAAATTATTGATTTTCAATATGGATCAGGAGTTTGGAACTTTTTCCTTGTTCCTCTCGGAGCACTTCTTTTCTTAATCACAATGATTGCTGAAGTTGAGAGAATCCCGTTCGATATGCCCGAAGCAGAAGCAGAATTAGTCGAGGGTTGGTGGACAGAGTATGGTGGTATGAGATGGGGGCTTCTTTTCGCTTCAGAGTATTTGCGCTGTTATGCTGCTTGCATCCTAATGGCGCATTTCTTCTTCGGTGGTTATCATGCACCATTCGCTAACCTTATTGGTGGAATTAGTGTCATTGGTGAACCTTATTTAGCGATTCCTGGAATTATTTGGGTTTTGTTAAAAGCATGGTTTTTCTTCGCTATTTTTGTTTGGGTCAGAGCAGCATTCCCTCGAATTAGAACCGATCAAATCCTAGAATTAGGTTGGAAGTATCTATTGCCTTTATCATTGATTAATCTAGCATTTTCATTCATCCTAAGACTATATGTATTTGATGGGCAAAGTTGGGGCCCAGGATCAGGACTTGTGGTTCCAGCAATAATCACAACAATTTCAATGATTTTATTTATTATTCTATCAATCGATGAAGATCCCGATTGGGAAGGTACTCGAATGACACATACTAGAACAATGATTCCAGCAGGAACACATGCATTAGGTGATGATTAAGGAGAAGAAAAATATGCCAATACACCCAAGAGCCCAGCCGAACTTTAGAAATTTGATAATTCGTCCACTGTGGATGACTTTGAAAACTGCCTTACGTACTTTTCCAATTATTGGTAAGTTTTTCCTTGATGAGTACCATAACAAACCTGCACAGTTATTAGACGAAAATTCAAAATTAAGAACTGAAAATAATAAATATAATACACCTACAGAAAATGAATATACTGCTGATAGAGAATCTAGTGATTTGTTTCCTTCATTATACAGACCTGTAACTATTATGTATCCTTATGAAAGGTTAGAAGATATGGAACCATGGTTATTTGTGCCTGGAGAGTATAATGGAAGAATTGGAGTTATCTGGGAAACTTGTACTGCTTGTAAATTATGTGTCTCTATTTGTCCAAATGATTGTTTACACATGACAACTGAACTAAGGGTTGATGTAATGGAAACGAGGGACAATGAAAACTCTGGACTTGGAAAAGATTTAGAGGTTGGTAAATGGGCAGCTTTACCAATTCAAAAAGGTAAGGATGAAAATGAAGAATATGATATATTTACTGCTCATAAAGGTCCTAGTGCTGATTATAGATTTGGTGAAATTTTAGATTTAAGCGGAGATAATGCCAAAGTCAGATGGAATGATTCTGGCACAGAAACAGAAATTTCTAAAGATACACTGTATCCTGCTGATGATCAAATCGTGAGTGGTAGAATAGATATCGGAAGATGTATGTTCTGTGGACTCTGCATGGAAGCCTGTGATTTTAGCAGTTTCTTTATGACCAATGAATATGATGGAATGTCAGGATTTACAAGACAAGATCTTTGGTTTGATGCAACCCGAACAAGGGTTCTGCCATCACAACATAAAGAAGCCGTAGACGCAGAGTTGGCTAAAAGAGCTGCTAAAGAAAGAGCACGAAGAGAGAAGAAAAAACTGAAGGCAGAGGCGTAATATTCATGGGAGTTGTTGAAAATACGATCTTTTTTGCATTTGCCATAATTGCAATTGGAGGTTCATTAGGTACTGTTTATGCTAAGAAAGTTGCTCATTCAATGATGTATCTGATTTTCACATTTATGGCAATTGCAGGAGTATTTGTTCTACAAGAAGCAGAATTTCTTGCAGCGATACAAATTTTAGTTTACCTAGCAAGTGTTATGCTCGTAGTCTTATTCGGGGTAATGTTAACTCGAACTCAAATTATGGAGGACTTCGAATGAAACAAATTTCAACATTAGTCCGACTAGGGATTCTTTTCATTGCAATTATTATTTTTACCACTGTAACAGATTCAGCAAATTGGGGTGTTTCATCAAGTGGTAATACATTAGATAACATTGCATTTGCAACAAATATGCTAGTTGATTGGGGATTTGTTGTAATTTTAATTGGCATTTTACTCTCAATGGCTATGGTAGGTGCGGCATATCTAGTTCGAGATGAACGTAAAGAGAATCTAACCTGGAATGGGGGCGGTGATTCTAATGATTGATCCTTCATGGGTAGCTGGGCTAGGAGTTATTATATTTGCAATAGGAATATGGGGGGCATTTACTCGAAAAAATGCAATAATTGTTTTAATGTGTATAGAATTAATTTTAAACGCTGTAAATCTAAATTTTGTTTCTGGTGCTGCACACTATAACGATGAATCTGGATGGATGTATGCAGCTTTTGCAGTTGCTATTGCAGCTGCAGAAGTGGCAATAGGTCTAGCAATTTTCTTGTCCCTGTATTCAAAGCACAGTACAATTTCACTAGACGAATTAGAGTTATTAAAAAATTGAGGTGTAGACGTGGCGGAGACGATTATTCAAGGATCATTACCAATAGTTGATTCAGTGGGCTTTTGGATTGCTACGATTCCATTTGTACCGCTAGTTACATTCCCATTTATTTTATTTTTAGGTCAATATTACAACGGTAAGAATTGGTGGAAAGATTACTTCAAAGAAGGGGGTATTATTTCATTAATGTCCATGGGAATTGTTTTGATTTTAACTTCCATGGTGGTTGCACAATTCGTTGGAAATCTTAATCATGGACAACTAGATGTCCTAGATTGGATTACATTTGATATTTTACGACCAGATGGAATGATTAATGGAGTAAATTTAGGTTTTGGAATTTATATTGATCATGTTTCACTGATGCTTCTTTTTGTCGCATCATTCTTGTGTTTCTTAATCAATTGGTTTTCAATTGGCTACATGAATACAGATAAAATTAATGATAACAGAAATCATAGATTTTATGCAGAATTCTTGATATTCTGTTCAGGAATGTTAGGAATGGTACTTGCAGATAACTTCCTGTGGTTATTCATATTCTGGGAAGTAATGGGACTTTGCTCTTATCTATTAATAGGGTTTTACTATGAAAAACCTTCAGCAGCTTCTGCTGCAAAAAAAGCTTTCCTAACAACCCGTGTTGGAGATGTATTCCTTATGATTGGACTTATCATAATGTGGAATATTTATGGGTCATTGGAATTCAACGTAATCTTTAATTGGGATTATTACAATAATCCTGTAAACTTTACTCTACT